>Ga0208197_1003682_pt1 | contig 11956 bp, 11 predicted proteins | sample AD_JPNNA4_MetaG_FD_184444 | JGI IMG/M metagenome (GOLD analysis project Ga0208197, IMG submission 184444) | Active sludge microbial communities of municipal wastewater-treating anaerobic digesters from Japan - AD_JPNNA4_MetaG (SPAdes) (version 2) | ecosystem: Engineered > Bioreactor > Anaerobic...
TGAGGATTTGGCCAGCTCATGTAAATGAGGACGGCTTAATACCTCTCGTATTTTTTCTGTATAGAATAATAAATTTTCATTTGGGATACCCCCATAATATTACGTGAAATTTTTGAATCTCAAGAATCAAACGCAAATTCTTGATTTTTAATCAGATACACTTCTTAACCTGACGGCTATGGGGCAGTTCCCCGACCTGCAGGCCGCATACGAACTGTATCTCGATCTTATAGACATATTCAACAAGAGATCAGAGCCGAACGTGGCGAGGTTGCATTTGGCAAGATGGTACAAAGAGGTGGAAGAATTTGGCAATGCGGAATTCAACAAAGTCATCGAAACCTTCGAAAATCACAACGCGACAATAATCAACTACTTTGAAGAAAGGCTCACGAACGCTTCTGCGGAGTCGTTCAACGCAAAAATAAAGGCTTTCCGGACACAATTCAGGGGCGTGGCAGACGTGAAGTTTTTCATGTACAGGCTTGCCAAACTTTATTCTTGAATCTGGGGATTCTTGTCCTTGTACCAACCCCACCTATCCGCTGATCCCTGATCCGTTTATGCTTTGCTGAACGTCTCACCTTCTTTTTAAGTTTTTGCATAAAAAAATGGCTGTCTAACTTACGTCAAACAGCCACTTTTAGTATTTATATCGCCAATTAGTTATTGATATAGCGAATAATTGTCTGCTCTCTATCTGGACCAACAGAAACAATTTTGATAGGAACTTCGAGATAATCTTCCATGAAATCAATATAATCATTGAACTTAGCTGGGAATTCGCTTTCTCTCTTAACCTTTGTCATGTCAGTATTCCAACCGTCAAACTCTTTATAGATTGGTTCAATCTTCTCGTTCACATCGAATGGGAATTCGTCAGTTTCCTCACCATTGATCTTGTAAGCAACGCAAGCCTTGATTTTGTCGAATCCATCAAGAACATCGCTCTTCATCATAATTAACTGAGTAACGCCATTCAACATAACTGCATATTTCAGAGCTACCAAGTCAACCCATCCACAACGACGAGGACGACCTGTAACAGAACCGAACTCATTACCTAGTTTACGGAGTTGGTCTCCTGTTTCGTCGTTCAACTCAGTTGGGAACGGACCGCTACCTACACGAGTACAATATGCTTTGAAGATACCGAACACATCACCGATACGACCTGGAGCTATACCTAGACCAGAACAAGCACCTGCGCAGATTGTGTTTGATGAAGTTACGAATGGATATGAACCGAAGTCGATATCCAACATTGTACCTTGAGCTCCTTCTGCCAAAACGTTTTTACCTTCTGCCAAAAGATCGTTGATCACATACTCACTATCGATGAATTGGAATTGTTTCAATTTTTCAATACCGGCAAACCACTCTTTTTCAATTGAAGCCAAATCGTAAGATAGATTGTAGTGGCTCAAAATCTCTTTATGTTTGTCGATAGCTGTTTTATATTTAGCCTCGAAATTGCAAAGTAAATCACCTACTCTCAAACCATTACGGCTAATCTTATCAGTGTATGTAGGACCGATACCCTTACCTGTTGTACCAATCTTTGAACTGCCTTTTGCAGATTCGTATGCTGCATCCAACAAACGGTGAGTTGGTAAAATCAAGTGGGCTTTCTTTGAAATGTAGAGTCTTTCTGTCAGATTATGGCCTGATGCTTCCAATGCTTCAACTTCCTGTTTGAAAAGTGCAGGGTCAAGCACTACTCCATTTCCTATTACATTGACTTTTCCTCCTTGGAAAATTCCAGAAGGGATTGAGCGCAAGACATACTTTTGTCCTTCAAATTCCAATGTATGACCTGCATTTGGACCACCTTGAAAACGAGTTACAACGTCGTAATTAGGAGTAAGGACGTCTACTACTTTTCCTTTACCCTCATCACCCCATTGCAATCCTAATAAAACATCAACTTTCATTATTTGTATTTTATTGCATTAATACTCAAATACTCACAAAAAATGTAGGATAGAAAAATTTCTTTTCACTACCCTATTCCATTTTTTCGACGTGTAAAGTTATATAACTTTTTTATTTAAACGGATAAATATATAGAAAACTTACAAACAGATCGCTCCATTTGCCGATTCTATGAAGCTTTCCAATTTAATCTTTAGATTGCTTGTGAAAAATCAAAATGGCTTCTAAAGATGCTTTTATTATTTCCTTCTCAACTGAGATTTAAAATAATCACGTGCTTCACTCCACTTATAATAGGGATAGATGTCGCTCTTTACCGGAATTCCAACCTCATTTTCATTCTGTAGAAACTTTACAAGGACATCTTCGTCGTTTCCTTTTTTCTTTTTGTAGAATACTATTTGGAGGTTGGCCGACATTGGGATAATCTTAAAGTCGCACCACTCTGTATAGAGATTCTCTAAATTACGTTCTTCCACATAGCAGTTATCTAGGTGCATTAAAGCAAGAAGTGACATAAGAGCAATGTCGTGACCGAAACGAAGTGAAACGTTTGGCGCGCCAAATTTTACTGCGTGGTCAGCCTCTTCGATGATTTTAGCCAAAAGGTCGGCAGCCTCGTAAGGTGTGTCACTTCCATTTAGCGGACACGGACCTGCGTATGCATACCACCATGCGTTCTGAACTTGCCAGTTGTCAAACAACTCCTCTTTTGTAAAAACGTCGTAGAACGAGATGTTTATATGATCTGCAGATTGCATGCTGCAAGAAATATCATATAATTTGCGCATAAAAGCTGTTTTATCAATATGCTTTTGCACATACTCCGCATTCGAAAAGATGGAAGCCACCAAACGGTCTGGTTGGATATATTTGTAATGGAATTTGCCGAAAGGATTGGTCCAGGCGGTATCTGACATTCTTCTGTCTCTTGCCTCTTTGTTTTCGTAGCACATATAATAAAGGTCGTGCTTACTGGCATCCATTGTGATATTCATACTTGGATTCAGCTCCTTCAGCTTCATACAAAACGAGCTCATACTCAAAACGCATCTTGCTTTTGGGGTTGATTTAGCATCGATTTCAGAACCTTTCGCCAAAACGGTTGGAAAGTTCTTATACATACGCTCTGCTATTCCTACTTGTTGCCTTACGCCTAGAGGAGTAAGATCTCCGGCTCGGTTTTCACCATCTTCCCACAAAACGAAGAAACGATTTTTCACATCTTTACCCAACGTTGTCAAAGCGTTAGCTTTATCGGCAGAATCTAAAATGTCATACATCTTTTTAAATGCCAAATCGTTGATGTAATATCTGGAACCATGACGACCGTAATGGCTTATGTAAAAAGGCTCATATCCTTTTGGTGCGGGAGTTTGTGTCTTTAGTTTGGTTGAATATGAATAGTAATTACTACCTGTTTTGTCTAAATCGGCATACATTTCGTTCTTGGAAGTCTGCGAAAAAGCAGAAAGAAATGGACACAATAATAAACATAAAACCTTAAAATATGTTCTTTCCATATAAACTTTTTATACTTTTCTTTCTTATCAGAAATAACAGCAATCTATGTCTTGCAAAATTATGGATTTTATGACAATAATCAAAATAAGTATGTTAACTATCTCTCCCAATTATAAAAGATTTTGAAATTGGTACATGTCCTGTCAATAACTGCCTCACGATTAACTTTGCATGGATATTTTTTTTAAGTTTGCATTCAAATAAAAAGTTTTGCTTTATGGAAAATTTCAAATCAATTAATCCAAAAGAGATTAACGAAAATGCGGTCAAGATGATTGGCGATAGATGGATGCTCATCACTGCAGGAAAGTCAGATTCATTTAATACAATGACAGCAAGTTGGGGAACAATCGGATTTTTGTGGGGAAAACCTGTTGTTTATATATTTATCCGTCCTCAGAGACATACCTTCGGATTTGTTGAGAAAGAGAACGAGTTCACCTTGTCATTTTTCTCTGAAGAATACAGAAAGGCTTTGAATATCTGCGGCTCTACATCTGGTCGTGATTGCAATAAAGTTGAAAAGGCCGGTCTCTCTCCTATTTTCACAGAGAAGGGAAATGTATCATTCAAGGAGGCAAATATGGTTTTGGAATGTCGTAAGCTCTATTCTGATTACATCAAACCTGAGTCGTTCGTAGACCCATCTATTGTTGCTCAGTTCTACAAGGCTAACGATTTTCACAAGGTCTATGTAGCTGAAATTACAGGCGTATATCAGAAATAAAAACAGGGTTGTGTCTAACGATGCAAAATTGTTTTCCTCTCCGGACGGTTCCTACTTTTCCCCTTCAGCTGGGAAAATGTGGCACCCCCCGTAGAGAGAAAACTGTCCGAGTACTTTTTCTCAAGACCTTATTCTATCTCTATGATTTTCTCCTCAATCTCTGTTGCAGCGGCAAATTTGGTTAGCAGTTCTTTGGAATAGGTGATGCACTCTCCTAGCCCGTTGATACCAGAATAACCGTTGATGATCATGAGCAGACGTGTGGTGTCAATGGTCAGTTTGGTGCGCTCGTGGTCGCTTGTCGGTGTGCCAATGCCGCCAACGATGTCGCGGTAGACAGGCAAACCCTCGATGTTGAGCAGGCCACGCCCTATACCTTCAAATGGCTCATCAGCCTTTCCTATTCCTAATGTGAGCACCTCTCCTTGAATTTTATTTCTGTCGAATCCTCCTATGGAATAACCGTAACGGAATGAAACCAGGTTAATGAGATCAACTACCGTATTGATGCGATAAAGGTCCATGTCATGAAAGATGCGGCGGCATAACGCTTCTGCCGATGGTCTGTAACGGCTAGGGTCTTTTCCGCAGGCCTTATAAGCCTCTCTAGTGGCTTTTATAGCTGGATTTTCTTTGATCGAATCAAACTGAATTTTCTCCTTGAGAAGTGCGATCTCTTTGTTCATCAACTCCCACAATGTCTCGGATGGCTCGCTGTTTCGGATATTACATTCAATAACTCCCAATGCAAAAGGTTTTACCTTCTCTTTTATTTCGGAATCAATATTTATGGCAATCATACGGTTTAATTTAAAGCAACCCAATCCTCCTTTTCGTCATCCTCATCCTCTTCCTTGAAACTCACGTATATCTTAGCATCTTTAACGGTCAAATTAGATAAGATTGAGATTAGCTCGTCATTGCTTTTTTCTTTAATTTCAGCTAAATTGCATGAGAAAGTTCCTGAATAGACATTATTTAAACCATATTCTTTCTTCGTCAGATTTTCTAATGGAGCCTCCAAACAGAAGTCTTTGTATGCTATTTTACATCTGATGGATTTACACTCGCGTTTCTTGAAGTTGGACATAGAGACAGAAAAAGAGATAGGAAGATTTCCTTCCTTTAATTTTCTTGTCAGATAGGCTTTTTTGATGTCAGAAAACCAATGATAATCAACTACTACAGACATGATTTTATAGTCGTCAAATTTCAGAATAGTCCATTCTGAAATCTCTTTGTTTTTGTTTGATTTGAATCCAAATGTATAAACAGAAAAAGCAATTCCTCCCAAAACCAAAAGCGATATCAATCCGATAATTAAACCTTTCTTCATTGTTTGTGCGATTTATACGTTAATCGTCTTTCGTTGTTTGTTGCTTTTTTGTCATGTTACAGACATTTTAGACGTTACAAAAGACAAACGAAAAACTTAAAACGAGAACCTATCTTTTTGAATGAATCAAAAATCATGCGGTTCTTTTATTCCTTGAAATAAAATGCGTATTAGACGGACTAAGCAAACGGAACAACTGCTAAAAAAATCGTTTTAAAAGATGATAGCAAACATCTTTTAAAACACGAACCATTCAATCTGTTTTTACGTAACAAAACTCGTGTTAGAAAAAACGAAAGAGAGACAATATGGGCAGTCCCATACTGTCTCTCTTTTTGTTCTGATTTATTTGGTCTCTAACTGACCAATAATATCTTTTACGGATTTAAATCCGTGTTTGTCCAAATAAGCGTTGATGCCGTCAATCACTTTGATTGTGACGGTTGGGTCTATAAAGTTGGCTGTTCCAATTTCAACTGCTGAAGCACCAGCCAATAAGAACTCGATAGCGTCTGTAGCGTTCATGATGCCTCCTAGACCAACAACCGGAATTTTTACTGCATTGGATACCTGCCAAACCATACGCAAAGCAATCGGTTTTACACATGCTCCAGATAATCCACCGGTAATGGTAGACAAAAGTGGTTTACGTTTTTCAGCGTCGATAGCCATACCCATGATGGTATTGATTAAAGATACGCTGTCAGCTCCTGCACCTTCTACAGCCATTGCGATTTCTGCAATGTTGGTGACATTGGGAGAAAGCTTTACGATGAGAGTCTTCTTGTATGCCTTACGTACTGCTGAAACAACTTTTGCAGCAGATTCGCAAGATGTTCCGAATGCCATACCACCCTCTTTTACGTTAGGACAAGAGATGTTCAATTCGATGGCAGGAATTTTATCTAACTCTCCGACTTTCTCAGCCGTTGCTACATAATCTTCTATAGTAGAACCAGATACGTTGACCAAGATATTGGTGTCAGTATCTTTGATACGTGGATAGATATGATCAATAAAGTAATCCACACCTTTGTTCTGCAATCCTACGGCATTTAACATACCTGAAGGAGTCTCAGCCATACGAGGATAAGGATTACCCTCACGATGTTTGATGGTAGTACCTTTTACGATGATACCTCCAATTCTGCTGATATCAATGAAATCCGAAAATTCCTCTCCGTAACCGAATGTACCGGAAGCGGTCATGACCGGATTTTTCATGACCAAATTTCCTATGTTTGTCGTTAAATCTGCCATTTCAAATCTTTTATATTAAATACAGGACCATCAGAACATACACATTTGTGTCCTTCTGTAGTATCAGTAACACAGCATATACAGGCGCCGACGCCACATGCCATCTTATTTTCCAAGGATACTTCGCAGTCTATGTTATTCTTTGCAGCATAGGCCGCTACAGCCTTCATCATTGGTGTTGGTCCGCAAGTATATATTTTGTCAAACTTCTTCTGTGAAAGTATGGAGTGGTTGGTAACAAAGCCCTTTTCTCCACAAGAGGCGTCTTCTGTTGTCATATAAACTTTGCCGTAATTTTCGAAAGCATCTAGTTGAAGTAGGTCCTTTTTTGTACGTGCACCGATCAAGAAAGTTGGTTCGTAACCTAAGTTATGGAGTGCAGCACCAAGCATCAACATTGGAGCTATACCTACACCTCCACCTACCAACAAGAGCTCTTGTTGCTCTAATGAAGGCATTGTAAATGAATTTCCTAGAGGAACCATCACATTGACAATGTCTCCTTTTTTCAACTCAGCCAATTTACGGGTACCATCGCCCACCAACTGTATAAGAAACCAGAGTTCGTTTGCATCTCTGTCTACAAAGTGGATGGAGATAGGTCTACGCAAAAAAGTTGAAGGCGAATTGTCTACCCTAACTTCTGCAAATTGTCCTGGAAGCATGTCTGGAAGTCTCTCTTCTGAGGTTAACTTCATCAGAATATAGTTACCGCTAAGTTTTTCGTTGCCGCTAACGGTTAAATCTAATAAATATTTACGCATATAATAAAGGCGGTGTTACCGCATGTTCTAATTAAATATCGTGCAAATTTACGATTATCGGAGCAAGTATAAAACTCAAAAACGATTTTATAGAATTTCTTTTAGCACATAAATTCAAATCAATAAATTCGAATTGCCACTTCTGAGATGAGTCTCGTTTTTGGATAGAGCATGAAGAAGACAATTACTTACTATCCCCATGGTTTGAATTCTCTTCAAAATATTCTTCAGCGTAATATCCAGCTCTGTCAAGATAGTAAGAATTACGCTTTTTAAAACCGTAGTAATACTTTGACGAACCGTATCCATAACCATATCCATAGCTTGGAGCCGATCTGTCTACGTCGTTCAACAGAATGTTGACGTTGACCAATCCATCATCGTTCAATTGTCTGATAATCGTCTTAAAGAATTTCTTATTCGTTTTGTTGTAACGGACTACGTAAAGCATCAAATCAACCATTTTATCGACCGTGTAGGCATCGGAAACCAATCCGATTGGTGATATATCGATAACCACGTAATCGTACTCCTGTTTCATTTTCTCAATGAGTTCTCTCATCTTATCCAGCTTGATTAACTCGCCAGAGTTTGGTGGCATGGTTCCAGCTGCTAATATATCGAAGTTCAGTGAGTTTTCACGGATAATAATATCATCAAGTGTAGTGTTTCCTATCAAGTAATCAGATACTCCTTTATTGACCTTAATGCCTAAAGAACGGCATACAGAAGGACGTCTGTAGTCCATATCTATCAGCAACGTTTTCTTGGAGTGTAAGCCGTAGGTTGCAGCCAAGTTGATGGCAACATAAGTTTTTCCATCACCAGGTTCAGTTGAGGTTACCATTACGGAAATGCCTTTGCTCTTTTTTGTTATGAATTCAATTCGGGTTCTGATTTCCCTAAAACGTTCCGTGAAGAGAGATTTAGTATGTTTTAAAACTGGAATCGGATCTGTACTATCTGATTTTACGGTATGACCAATGAAGTTGAATCTGGTTATCTTTTCAATGTCTCGTTTGGTCTTGATAGTCGAATCTAACAAGATAACAATGAAGATGAAAGCGAACGGAATGATAGCTCCGATAAGCATATAAGAGGAATATATTTTGCTCTTAACGCCTCCATTAATGATATAGCCTATACGTGCTTTATCCAAGATGATGTTGTCGGCAGAGTTGGATGCCTTTTTAATCTGAGCATCAGCACGTTTCTGTAATAAGAAATTGTAGTAATTCTCATTGATTTTATAGGTACGTTGGATTTTTTGGATGGTACGCTCCTTATCGGTCAAAGAGACAATTCCGCTTTTTAGTTCGTTCTGTCTCTCCAACAGGTTGCTCTTCTCAATCTCCAAAGAGGCTTTCATGTTTTTGAGCACTTCGTAAATATGAAGTTTTAATTCAAAACGCTGATTCTGGTATATCTTGTAATATGGGTTTTTTTCTCCTAACTGAGCTGTCTTTTCGTTCAATTTGGTGTATTCGCTCACTAACCCAGAAAGCGATTCTCCATCGACCAAACCATTTGGAGTGATTATGGATGTATCTGATACGTTATTGTCCAGATATTTGGACAGGTAATTGAGGTAGTCCTCTTTCAGTTTTAATTCCGTGAATTTAGCCTCAATGGTAGTTCCTTTTGATATCAGTTGACCAGCATAGGAAGACATATCGATAATTCCATTTTTTGTACGGAACGAACGGACTTGTTCTTCGGTACTCATCAGAGAGTCTGATAAAAGGGTCAGTTGATCATCGATAAAAGAGATGGTCTTGCTGGCTGCCTCATTCTTTCTCTCCAAGCTGAAGTTTTGATATTCAAGGCAAAGCATATCGATGAAATCTTGGTCTCGTTCGTAATTGGCACCCGACAGAGAGACCTCCAATACGGACGAACGCTCTTTGGCGAATTCGAGATTAAGTCTGTAGTAGAAATCATCGACCAAATCATCCTGATTTCTGAATCGGAAAAGAACTGGCCTATCCACATTCACGAGTTTCTTAACCGTTATATCAAAATGTGGATCGCTGATTGGTGTACCATAGGTGCCTCTAAGCTGCAAATCTTTTTCTTTTTTCTCATTTGCAAATGTGATTAGAAAAGAATCTTCAGAAAGAGGTATCAGTTTGAATTCTAATCCGTAAGTTGATTCAGGAATATTGGTGTGAATGATTTCAAATGGAGATGTTTTATATAGAAAATTAGTTTTAAATCTTCCTTTTGCATAGTAATCTACTGAAAGATCCAACTTCTTGATTGTTCGTAAAATAATGTCTCTAGAGCTGAATAGCACCAGTTGGTTGTTCATGTCTCTTGAGGAGTTGTAACCAGAAGAAAAACCTTGCATGAAGTTATACTCAGAATTGGCACTCACACCGGCTGCATTATCACCTAAGATGAGTCGGGCACTCGTTTTATAGATTGGCGTCCAAGATCTGTTTTTCAGGTAAGCGAGACCCCATGCAATAGATAATGAAATGACGAAAACATACCAGTATTTCAGTACCCTCATTAGGATATCAAAGATATCGAAGGATGAATCATCCTCAACAAAGTCATTGTTTTTATTGTCGTTTTTCATTCTTTTTTACTTTTTTACTTATCGTTGGATAAACCATATATAAGGAAGAATAATGAAACAGAAGTTGTAACTACACCAATGATGCCAAATAAAGAATCCATTCTGAAGAAACGTCCTTTTGCAGGCGGAATGTAGATGATATCGTTAGGTTGTATGTAGTAATATTCTGAGCCGATGATTGATTTTGGTCTGATGTCAAAAGTCATCGTTTGGGTTATTCCTTTCTCATCTTTCCTCATCAAATAGATATTCTTTCGATTTGCAATTTTCTTCACACCTCCAGACATGGCCAAAGCCTGATAAATGGTAATTTTTTCTTTATATAACTTTATGGCACCGTTGCCTCCTTCTCCAAATACATAGAAGTAGTTGTTGGACAACGCTACAATCACCTCGGCGTCGATGATGAACTTTTTCAACTCTTTTTGCAGAACGACATTCGCCTCTTCCAAGGTTAATCCAACCACTTTAATGCTGTCCATAAAAGGGAGGTCGATTGTTCCGTCGGCATATACGCGGTAGATGCCACTACTGTTAAACACTTCCAAAGCCTCTTTATTCAGCGATAACACTTTGATCTTTAATTCATCGTCGACCTGAATACGGTAGCGTTGCATCTCCTGCTGTGTATATTGCGGAAGACTCTTTCTGTCTTGTAACAGTCTGGTATATCGATTGGTGGTACAAGAAGAGAATGCCAATAATCCGACAAACAAGCATAGCATGAATCTCAGATTCAATAAGCGTACTGCCCTATTTCCTTGTTTAATCATCTCTTCCATCTAAAAAATCTTATTGAATCTAACTATGATATAGGATAAAGACACTGCTGTCGAAATAAGAGAGAATAAAGATGCAAACGAATGCACTTCAAAGAATTGTCCGTGGAACGATTGGATGTAGATCACATCGTTGGGTTGAATGTAATAAAACTCGGAATCCACAATGTCTTTGCTTCGTAGGTCAAACTCCTTGACAACAGTACCTTCTGGAGTTTGCCTAATCATTTTGATGTGTGCTCTGTCTGATAAGTCGCCGATATCGCCGATAAGGGATAAAGCCTGGAAAAGGTTCATGCGCTCTTTTGTCAGAGGATAACGACCGTTAGTTGCGTCGCCTATGATACTGAAGTAGCTGTTCATCAATTGAACATCTACAGAATAATCTTTTAAAAAGGAAGATAAAGTATCTGATATCACTTTTTTTATTTCTCGTGTGGTCTTTCCTAACACTTTGATTTTTCCAATGTAAGGGAAAAGTATGCAACTATCTTCATTGATTGTGTAGGAGTTGTAGCCCGTTTCATTACTGCTACCCGTGATAGGCATTGAATTCACGCCAGCTGTTTTTGCCTCGCCCGAAACCATATTGAAAAGGGATGTCATTTCTGGATCTAACGTAGAAATGCGAATATTAAGTTCGTCTAGCACTTGAACTTTGTAATCATCAGGCGTGACCATCTTTTCATATTCAGATATACAATTACCTGGATCTTGCATATATTCGATTTTTTTGTTGGTTACGCAAGAACCAAGGATAAGTAATAATGACAAAATAATTATAGAATATTTTCTTCCCATTAATTTGTAAAAGATGGAGATAAAATCTACTGAAAAAAAGCATCTCACAGATAGATGCGTTTACAAGCCATCTTTATACAAAGGTAATTTAATTATTTATTTTACAAAAGCGCTATTTCCACTAGTGTCTCTTAATTTATGTTAATCAAATTTGAAGTCGAAATAGAGTTGTCCGTCATTCGGCTTTTCTTCATCCTTGAGTGGCAGAAGAAGGTCGCGTATATTATCCATGTTGAGCGCAGACTT
>Ga0208197_1003688_pt1 | contig 11948 bp, 16 predicted proteins | sample AD_JPNNA4_MetaG_FD_184444 | JGI IMG/M metagenome (GOLD analysis project Ga0208197, IMG submission 184444) | Active sludge microbial communities of municipal wastewater-treating anaerobic digesters from Japan - AD_JPNNA4_MetaG (SPAdes) (version 2) | ecosystem: Engineered > Bioreactor > Anaerobic...
TTTTAAATTATTACAAAGATAATGCTGCCCTGCTACATTTCGCTCCGGCTACGCCTGCGCTTCATTTCGCAGGGCAGCATTATCTGGTTACTTTTATGAGTGTTTACACAATCTTTTTTATACTACCTCTATGGTTTGACCATGCTGCATGTCTTCGGAGAATAGTGTAACACAACCACATTCTAAGGCCGCAGCAACAATAAGCGAATCATAAAATGAATAACCATATTTGTTTTTAACAGCATTGGCTTTTCTTACAGTATCAATATTGTTGTCTATAACCTGAAAAACTTTTTGTTGTTTATCCAGTTCGGTATTGGTATAGCAATAAATCAGTATATTACTGTCAAGGAAAACATTATCGGCTGTTTGCTTCATCACGGTTAAATTTAAACCCACGGGTATCGAATTTTAAAGCCTTAAACACGTCTTTAGCTGAAGCCCTTTTGGTCTGCTTTACAGGCTCATCTATTGCAAACGCAATAATCTCAAGTTGTCTGCCTATATAGTTATCAGGCAAAGGCAAAATGAGCGTGTTTTTATCTGCGGTAATTACTGTTCGTATCATATCCTTAATTTTTATAATAATGCAACGTTCTTTTGAAAAAAATCTTTGAATTTCTTTTTGGTAAGCATGGTATCATTCATTTTAAAAATAACATGCTTGTCCTCGTCGTCCAATTGTTGAATTAACCGAACCTGTTCAAGGGTTGTTTTCTCTTCTACAGTTACTTCCTTTGGCATCCCTTTATTTGGGTTTAAAATATCGTCAACTGTAACACCGAAAAGACCTGAAACTCGTTAAGCACTTCAACAGAAAGTTCACGCTTGTCATATTCAATCTTGTTATAATTAGACTGGTCAATACAAGTTCAATTGCAACTTGCTTTTGCTGTAATCCCTTTTCCTTTATGTTGTCGCCTACGTTCATAACTGTTTTGTTTTGCATCAAAATTAGGCAAAATGACCATTAATAACAAATAGTTGATAAAAAAGGAAATCTCAAATTGGTTGTTATGGAAATTTAATACCCAGTTAGCGCACGTTTGTAACTGGGGTGTTGAATTTTATATTATTTAGCTAAAATATATTCATTTCCCCGTTCATCGTAGCTTACCAATAAAAGCGGTCCGGCGTAGCATCCTGCTACGTCGCATTGTATTCGGCCTCCGGCCGTATTACATCTTAAGGCTGCAGCCTGTAGCCAAGAGTAGCCAATACAGGCCAAAGCCTTGACCAGGTGCAATAAAATGCCTATCTTTGGTACATGGGCCAAAAGTACATGCATACTGTCCCGCACACCGCCATGCCGGCCATGCAGCCCCGCTTCGACTGCGGGCACACCGGCCACGAGATGCTATGCGGCTTTGGCCTCAACACCCCCCTGCGCTACGCCGACCCTTCGGGCTGGCAAAACCAACCTGTAATAACGCTGCCCGGCGGGCTGTCATTTTACACACTTGAAGGTTATCATGCTTATTTGCGCAGTTTGGGCCATGAAACGCCTGCATTTGCTGGCAGCTACCGTTACGGCCCTTTTCAAAACGGCTTTGGGCCGGGCCAATTTTCTGGCTCGGGGAGCCTTTATGCTTATGACGATTATAGCACGTATGATGTGGTGAGCAATACTTTTGGGAATGAAAGATGGAATGGGTCTTTTGCAGGTCAGGTACAATCCGCATACAGCAACCAACAACCAAATACCTATGCGCAATATGAAGTTAATAATGATGGTTCTTTAAATAAAACATTCGAGACTTCAATGGACAACATCCAAATAGTATCATCCCAAAATAACATTAATATATACTATACCCCTTTGATTGCTGGTAATGGGCCTTCTGGCGGTTCTGTGCTATTAAGTTCACATCCTGTTGCCTCAGGACAAGGGGATGGATTTAGCAGTAGTTCTGTCAGTGGTACAGGAGTATTGCTACAAATAGCAGATAATGTAAATACTTTATATAAGCATGACACATATAGGCAGACCAATGGGAAGATTGCCTCTATTAGAAAACCAAATGGTCAGCTAAGAACGAGCCAACAAGCTCAAAGAGCGATTAGAGGGTCTCGTTTACTTAAACTCGGAAGTTTTGCATCAAATGGTTTTATGGCGTATAATGGTGTTTCTAGTTATGCCGAAAATGGACTAACATTAAGAAATGGTTCAGATATGGTAATTGGAACATTGGGTACTATCGCCGCAGGTATAGTACTTTTCTCGAACCCTGTTGGATGGGTTGCAACTGCTTGTATTGTTGTTGGGGCAGGTTCTGCTATATATGGTACAGCAACTGTCGGATATGATATATATGATGAAATTTCAGGCGATTAAATAACAATAAGTTTTATATGAAAAATTTTTATTATTCTATTATATCATCCAGTCTTGTTGGTGCCAAAAGTAGTGACCCAAATTCATACAAAACAACTTCTTACGTAGCTGTTTCAATTATTACTTGTTTAAATTTCTTTACGATAAATATGCTTCTAAACGCAGGCGGTATTTGCGATATTTTGAATATTGTTGAAGTTGATATTATAAGTAAAAAATCATTAATTAGTGGACAAGTTCATGGTTTATTGAATTTTGGGGTAATATCGCTCTTAATACACTATTTTATTTTCTTTTATAAAAAGAATTACGAAGCAATATTAAAGAAGTCTCCTCAAAAAAATGGCACGCTAATGATTTATTATATCGCTATCTCTTTGGTAGTAATGATAATTACTGGTGTTTTATTGAGATGGCTGAGTAATATTGGGGTGGTTGAAGACTTTACCTACATGAAACCTTTATGGGTATTGAAATTATTCTAAAAGTAGGTTTATAATTGAAATGCCTGGAAATTCAAAGTTCCGGGCTTTTTTACTTATTAATGCTCGCTGGTTTTTTCTTTCCAGATTTTAGGGTTACGGTCGGTGCTGATTACGGCTAAAACTTCAACCGTATTGTTTTCATCGTTAATGAAGAAATGCGCCATGTACGGGAATTTCTTAATAACCACACAGCGAATTTCCTTATAACGGATGGCGTAAATCTGAGGGTCTTTGTTCAGGGAGTTAATCTGCTTTATTGCTGTATTCTGGAACCGTTTACCAAGACCTGCCTGAGCTTCGTTGTACCAGTCGGTAATCTCCTGGATATCGGCAAGGGCTTCCGGTTCAATTTTTACTTTGTACTTTTTCATCAGGCTTTGAGCGTTTTTTTAGCTTCGTCCCAATCCAAAAGCCTTTCAGGTTTTTTCCTTACCTTGTTAAAGCGTTCCATTACCAGTTTTTGGTGGGCTTCCGGAATATCAATGCTTTCCTTTTCTTTCTTTAAAGCATAGTCGAGCATGTTTTTTATAGCATTAATAAGATTTACATCGTCTACCTGCTTAAACTGCTCTATAATAATCGCTTTTTGTGCTTGTACGTTCATGTTACTTGTTTTAACTGGTTAAACAGCCAAATTACTTTGAATATTGCATTTTAATAAAAATGCATCCATCAGGGCAAACAAATGCCCCTTGTCGTCCTTGCTAAGCTTCTGGTTGCTCTGGATACGGTTTACAATACCTTTCTCCAATATTAAATCAGTACTGCCTACAAGATAGTCTAAAGAAACATTTAAAGCTTCAGTAATTTTAACAGCCACTTCAATAGAAGGTTTTACATCGCTTCTCTCGTACCTTCCAATCACAGGAGCATGGACCCCGATTTTTTTAGCAAGGTCGTCCTGCGATATTTTTTTCTTCTTTCTAATCTCAGAAAGTCTGTCTCCGAACAACATAAATGTGTTTTTTAGTACTGTAAAATCAATGTATCCACAAAAATACAAAACAAATGTTGTCTAATCAAGTAATAATTTATTTGGAAGTTAAAAACAGATATTCTTTTGGAACATTTTTGTTCCCCCTTATGGCGCGAGTCTGCGACTTGTGCCTACTATTCTTGCAGTTTGCAACTGCTATATAAGAAGGCAGATGTAGTAGGGGTTAAATTTTACTATATTGTAATTGTAATATTTTGTAGACCAAATCAAAGGCTTGAATTATTTAAGGGGATAACTGAGTTTTAAACTTCAATAAAAAGGGGCACAAGTCGCAAGCTTTTGCCATAAGGCGGAGAAATATGATAAGAAAGGCTATCTTTAAGAATATCTAAGCGATTTAAGTCTGACATCGACCAAACCTGCCCAATTATCTGGGTCTTATTTTGTATTAGAATTGCTGCATCCTACTAAAAACACAATCATTAGTAGAATTAATAGATTTTTTTCTTCATTATTTTTAAAGGGTACAAAGAATAAAAAAAAGCCTGCACGTTCAAACAGCAGGCTTTTCATAAGGCTATTTGATCAAATGTTATTTGATGTTCTTCTTACATTTTTCAAGCAATTGGGCTTTCATGCCTTGAATTACTGAAAATACATTGCTGCCAGGTTCAACACTTGATTTTTTTGAGGTAAGGCCTTTGCTGAAATATGAAAGTTCATTAGTGCCTTTAATATTAGCTTCCACTGAAGCTGAAGCTGATCTTCCGTTTCCAGAAGCAGACATCTCCATTTTAATTGTGGCATCAACTTTTTGTTTAACCAAACCTACTCCCTTAGCATAATAATTTGGAGCTGTCATTTTCATAGACATAGTTATTTTATAGCTGACCCCGTTTTCTGATTCAGACATATTCACTGAAAACTCAATAACCTGATCCATCCTGAGAGCTGTAACACTTGTATCGTTAAGTTTAAAGCTCTCTTTACCAACAACAAAGATTTTGGCAGTATATTTCATGTCAGAAGCAGAAACACCCCAACTCGAAAATAATTCTGAATAATCATCTGTGGGGTTGTAAGGCCAGCTATCGCCTACTTCTAAGCTTTTCTTCAAAAAAACAGTGTTGTTTTTAAATTCAATTATACTGCCATTAGACTTCTGGCCGACACAAACAATGCCATTATCATTGATTTGGTAATAAACTTCATCTCCATTATTATAGTATGTAATCACTTCCTTAGTGCCGGATTCAAAAGTGACCTTCTCTTTCCCTTTGACATAAGCGTAAGAATATGAAGTGTCTTTTTCATTGATAGTTTCCTTCGTCCCGTTTGTTGTTTCAGTACCAGTTATAACAAGATTGGCAGAATACATATAAGAATTGTTTTTCACCAAAGGGAAATAATCATTGGCTGTGTATGCTGTCCCTTTAGCTTCGGTAAGCGTGGGGCTGTAACTATCCACATAACTCTCATCTTCATCTTTACTGCACGAAACAGTAATAACAGCCATTGCTGACAACGCAACAGCCAAACTGGTTTTCATAAAATTTTTCATTGGTTTAAATTTTGATTAATATTTGTGTTTGAAAATCTAAAAACAAGTATGTTTTATGTCAAAGTTAACCATTTCCATCAGAATTTTGGAATTTTCTGCAAATTTGAAATTGTTTTATCTCAAATTGCCATTCATCTTATATTTGTTTGTTTTTTAAAAATTCTGTATGAACCGCATTGACCGCCTTGTAGCTATCCTCACATTTATGCAGTCGCGACGACTGGTTAAGGCCAGCGATATTGCCGAAAGGTTTGACATCAGCCTGCGAACTGTTTATCGCGATGTACGCGCTCTGCAAGAGTCCGGCATACCTGTTTGTGGCGAAGCCGGATCGGGATACACTGTTGAGGCCGGGTATCATCTGCCTCCGGTCATGTTTACGAGGGAAGAAGCTGCAGCCATCTTCACCGGGGCAAAAATGATAGATAAATACACCGACCTCTCAGTAAATAAGCATTTCTGCACTGCCCTCGAAAAAGTAAAAGCGGTAATAAGGTATAGCGACAAAGAATATCTTGAAAAGATAGACAACCAGATACTTGTATTGCGTCCACCTTCTGAAGATTCTGAATTTCCCAACTGTTTCATGGTTACCGTGCAGAAAGCCATTGCAGAAAGCCATATTGTCAATATCGAATATTTTTCAGGGTACAAAAAAGAAACCACCCGACGAAAAGTCGAGCCCATAGGCGTATGCTTCTATAGTGCCCGCTGGCACCTGTTTGGCTACTGCAAACTACGCAATGAGTATCGCGATTTCAGGCTCGACCGCATCAAACAGCTCGAAATCACTGATGAAAAATACACCTCAGCACATCCCACTGTTCAGGAGCTTATCCCTAAGCTTTTTGACAACTCGGCTTACCTAAAAGTCAGCCTGCTATTCCCCTTCGACATGCAGGCCAAACTGGCTGAACAAAAGTACTATTACGGTTTCATTGAAGAAGTCCTTACCCCTGAAGGAATACTAATGCACTTTATGACCGATTCGTACGAATGGATTGAGAGATGGGTGTTATCACTTGGCAAGAACGTAACAATTGTTGGCCCTCAGGCATTCAAAGATTTGGTAAAAAGCAAAGTTAAAGCATTAACAGAGCATTATCAGGGTTGAAATATTTCATAAAATATCCTTTCAAAACCTATTCATCCAAGGTAGCGCATAGCCTAAGCTGTCAAGCAAAAAAATAAGTGTCAGAAATTTAACCCTTACAGGGCTTTTGGCGCACTAGCTGCCTTGACAAGAAGAGCTTTCCCGCCGCTGGCCGGGGATAGTTCTATAAAATTTTTTAGAAAACTATTTCCTGCTGACATAAGGTTGTCACTCCGCCCTGTTTTCTTTGTTCCATAATCATTTAAAAACAATCATTATGGAAGTTAAAATTTGTAACCCTTTGAAAACACTTAGCTTTAGTGTTGAAACTACTTTTAACGAGATGATGCCGCTTGTTGGCTCTGTGGCCCGCGAACTATGTGCCGAAGCTGTAGCAAATAAATTGGACATCACAGGCCCTGTATATTGGGTCTATGAAGGTGCTGATGGCAATCCCGACACACGCTTTAAGCTGGATATCTGCCTGCCTGTATTTGCCCCAGGTGGTTATTCAGGAAAATTTAAATTTGTTGAGCTCCCTGCATTTAAATGTGCAAGTGCCATGCATTACGGCCATTGGAATGAAGTGGGCGCTATATATCACCACTTATTTGACAGACTGGCCGAAGAAAAACTTGAATACAACGGCGTTTGTCGCGAAATATACATCAACTCCGATTTTGCCGACCCTGCTAATAATATTACTGAGGTGCAGGTTGGAGTGAATTAATTGAAAATTATTAATGAAACGAGCATGATTCGTTAAACACAAACAAGGATGAAAATTCATCATGAGAGTTTTCCTTCGGAGAGCCTTTCGGGGTTCATCCGACCTTATTTATAAAATTATTTACAGATGAAAAAACTTATCTTACCTTCATTTCTTGCAGCAATAGCCAGCTTTGCAATGAGCATTGCCATTGGCTTTGCTTTCATGTTTATATTCCCATCGCTTAACGACGAATATAGCAACACCAGCATTTTCAGGACATGGGAAGATCCGCTAATGTACATTTATTTCTTGCAACCTTTCTTTTTTGCATTTACCTTAGCATGGATTTGGACAAAAGTAAAAAAACTGTTTGCCGAAAATATCATGAATGCTGCATTTACTCTGACAGGCGCGTATTGGCTTGTTGCAACAATACCAGGAATGCTCATCAGCTATAGCTCTTACCAGATTTCATCAGCTATGGTGTTAAGCTGGACGGTGAGCAGCTTTTTCCAAACTTATGTTGCTTCCTTGGTAATCATTAAAATGGAAAAACGATACACAGCCTAACAAACAAAATAATGGCACGTTATATACAAGCTAAGACAATACTTTCGACAGTAAAACATAAACCAGACCCTTATTTCGGGCTTAGTTACAATATGAACCTCTATCGAGGGTGCCAACATGGCTGTATATACTGCGATTCGCGCAGCAAATGTTACCAGCTGGGCGAACTTTCAGATATAAGGGTCAAAGAAAATGCCATTAATATGCTCGAATGTGAGTTGCGGAGCAAAAGAACCATTGGTACCATTGGCTTTGGCTCGATGAACGATTGTTATATGCCTGTAGAAAAGGAATATCAGCTTACCCGTAAAGCGCTGGAAGTCATCAAACGTTATCACTATCCTATTCATATTATTACTAAAAGCAACCTGGTAGTCAGGGATATTGATTTACTCAGGGAAATAAACAAGGTGTATGCTGCCGTGTCTTTTACCATTACATCTGAAGATGACAATCTTTGCAAAACTATTGAACCATGCGCCCCTACAACATCCGAACGCTTTGAAGCTATGAGCAAACTGTCATCCGAAGGTATTTACTGTGGAGTTACCCTAATGCCAGTACTTCCATTTATCAATGACACGGTCGAAAACGTCGTTTCTATTGTTGAGAAAGCCAAAGCCGCAGGGGCAAAATATATTCTGGCAGTCTTTGGGCTTACTTTGCGTGAAGGAAACCGCGAATACTTCTACGACGCTTTGGATAAGCTTTTCCCTGGCATCAGGGCCCGCTATGAAAAAGTGTTTGGGATGCAATATAACTGTTCATCGCCCAATTCATCTGAACTATACAAAACATTTAACCGCTTGTGCAATGAAGCCGGCATCGCAACAAAAATGGAATTTTACAAACCGGCTCAGATTGTAGAACTTAAACTTTTTTAATCATGGAAAATATAAAAAACGACACAAAACTGATTGCTTACTGTGGATTATATTGCGGCGCCTGCCGTTTGTATATATCAGGCAAATGCCCCGGCTGTGCAGACAATGCCAAAGCTACCTGGTGCAAAATCCGTTCTTGCTGCATCGAAAACAACTACCAAAGTTGCGCCGACTGCAAGCAGTTTGCCAACCCTATGGATTGTAAGAAATTCAACAACTTTATCTCAAAAGTTTTTGGGCTTATCTTTCGCTCCGACCGTGCAGCTTGCATTGCCAAAATCAAACAAGACGGCCCGACTGCTTTTGCTGCATTTATGAGTAGTAATGGCTGGCAAAGTATTAAAAGAAAGTAGAAACAAGCTTTATAAAAAACGCTTTGACCTGGTTCGTGGTAGTTTGTTGATAATGCACTTTGGTAACATTTTGCTAAGTTGTATTGTAAACAGGTTTTGGCCGCAAGTATTGCACATCAGGGCTTGGTGAGGTTTGCTCTTTTTGAGCTGGTTACAAAGTTTTGCGTTTTCAGAAAACGCAAAGCTTTGTAACCCCGCCATTTTGCTGCCTACATAGGTAAACTATACAAAAACAATCTTTTTCGTTCCAAATTGAAGAAAATCAGAAAAAAAATTACCTGACAGGCAGGGGAAGGCTGATTTTGAAGTTTGTCCCAGCTTCAGGTTCACTATATACATTAATAAAACCATTATGCAAATCGATAAATTCTTTGCATAAGATGAGCCCCAGACCGGTACCTTTTTCATTATTAGTGCCAGGGATAGATATTTTTTGGTCAATTTTAAATAAGTTTTGCAATGTTGAGGGCTTCATTCCCTTACCCATATCTGACACAACTATTTTTGTCATTTCTTTGTCACTTTCACTATAAATGAGTACTTCCGAATGAGGGTATGAATATTTGATTGAGTTGCTAACTATATTTCGGATAACAGTCTTTAAAAGGTTTACATCGGCAAAAACAACCTCATTGCCGGGAATACGGTTTAGCACTTTGACATTTTTACTAAAAGCCTGTCCTTCAATAATTTTAATACCTTGTTCCACAATTTGATAAAGGTTGTGATAGTTGGGTTCAAATTTTATTTGGCCTGTTTGCGAGCGCGACCATTGCAAAAGGTTTTCAAGCAATTCATAAGCATTACGGCTCGACTCGTTAATAAGCTTGCTCATTTCAATCATTTGCTGTACGTCAATCTCATCAGAATTATACATAATCTCCGATATGCCTAAAAGCGCATTGAAAGGGTTTCTCAGGTCGTGTGCAATGATAGAAAAAAACTTGTCTTTTGTGGCATTTAGCTCAATCAGGCTTTGTTCGGCATTCTTTCGGACTGTGATGTCTCTGATGACGGCAACAATGCTATTAAGGTTTTCTTTTATCTCATAATCAAGCAAAACGCTCCTTGCTTCAAACCATAGCACCTTTCCCCTGTGTTCAATAGGAAATTCTGCAATTTGTATGGAATTGCTTTTTATCGTCCTTTCAATTAAATCTCTAAGTATAGTATGCAAATCAACAGGCAGGACATTGAATATATTGCTTGATTTTGCCTGAAGAAGTATTTTGTATGCTTCTAATTTTTCATTGGTAATGGCATCTATCAAAAAACCATCTTCAGCAAGCACCAGAATCAGTTCAGGAAGGGCTTTGGTAAGCGTATCAAGATATTGCTGGCTTTTTCTGAGTTTCTCTTCATATTCTTTTTGAAGCGAAATATCAATCTTTATCGCCGCAAAATGCGAAATTTCGTTATTATCATTAATAATGGGAGTAATAAACTGTTGTTCCCAATACAAAGAGCCATCTTTTCTGCGGTTTTTAAAAGCATCTTTCCAAGTTTTACCAGAAGAAATAGTATGCCACATGGCCTTATAATATTCGTCTGGGTGGTATCCGGATTTGAACACCCTGGTATGCATACCAATGGCTTCTTCGGCTGTGTATCCGGTGATTTTAGTAAATATTGGGTTTACATATTCAATAACTCCCTGCTTATTTGTAATAACAATAGATGCAGGACTATTTTCAACAACACTGTTCAGGCTGCGGTTAACCAACTTAAGGTGTGCATTTTCTAAGCGAAGTGTTTCCAACTCCCTTCTTAAGTCTGATATTTCTTTATTCTCAGCCATTTGTTACTTTTTAGCTTATTAAAGTTATAAAAAACTAATAAGTATAACAAATGATATAAAGGTTAGTTCTTTGATAAAGAAAAAAGCCAGGCAAAACCTGGCTTTAGGGGTGGAAGATGGGACTCGAACCCACGACCAATGGAACCACAATCCACTACTCTAACCAACTGAGCTACATCCACCATTTGAGGACTGCAAAGATAAATAATCGTTTTGAATTTCAAAAACAGAGAGAAAAAAATATTAAAATAAAACATTCAAAAACTGCTCCTCACTATATTTTATAGTGTTTCGGGATAAAAGGGTATCCAAAAAATGTCAGGTAATGAGCATGTTAGCGTGCCCTTGGTGAATTATAGTAATGCTTTCAAAAAACTCAACAACCACAAAATTTTTTGAGACACCCTATTCATGTATGAGTTAATTTACATAATTAACTATAATACAATAACAACCAGAATAATTCTTACCATTATTCTTTTTCTAATTAATTAGTCTAAAAAAATAAACTTATGATAACACTTCATTATGTTGCACCCAAACAAAATGGATTTTCATTGGTCTGATAGCTTGTCCCGTCTTTGACGGGAGAACACCCGTGAAAGCAATCTTTTTTATAACAGAGGTTAGGTGGGGGCTGATTTTTAATTAAACGGTATTGGCTTATCAACTATCTTTTGGCGTTAAAACTCAATCCTGAAGTTGAGGATAGGAATCATTCCAAGCCCTTCGACATCTTCAATCCATTTTCTACCATTTTGTTCATGGTATTCATAACCAAGAATATTCTTGCGGTTGGTGAAGTTCTGGATATCGAGCGATACTATCCACGAATAGCTCGGATTGTTCCTCCTGTATTTTATACCAAAGTCAAGACGCATGTAATCGGGCATTTGCTCCATAAAAGTCCGGGAATAATCATAAACTGCCTCATCATCAGAACGGGCAATGTCAATAGGTGTATAGCGATAGCCTCCACGCAGGAGAAGCTTTATGTTGAGCCCAAAGATGTTCTGCTTAGTTGCCCCAACTTTAAAGTCCTTTCCCACTAACCAGTTGGTAACATAGTTGCCATTAAAGTAAGTATTGTACCATTTTCCATTATCCGGTTTGTATTTTGAATCAAATAAAGAAAGGGTCACAAGAAAATAATAATCATTGGAATAGAATTTTTCTAAAGTTAGTTCCATTCCTTTATTAATCCCCAAGCCCATATTGTT
>Ga0208197_1003692_pt1 | contig 11939 bp, 18 predicted proteins | sample AD_JPNNA4_MetaG_FD_184444 | JGI IMG/M metagenome (GOLD analysis project Ga0208197, IMG submission 184444) | Active sludge microbial communities of municipal wastewater-treating anaerobic digesters from Japan - AD_JPNNA4_MetaG (SPAdes) (version 2) | ecosystem: Engineered > Bioreactor > Anaerobic...
GTCCAGCGCCTGATAGATGTTATCGGCGAAGGTCTTCCGCATGGAATGAGTCCCGATCTTCCCGGTCAGCTCATTGATCTGGATGGCGTCCTTCAGGATTCGATGATACTGGACCCGGCTGATCGGCCGGCTGGCATGGCCCTTCCGGGACCTGAAGACAAAGTCGTCGGCGGTCAGGATCGTCCCCTTCGCCAGCTGATTGATCCAGGCGGCCAGCGCTTTCTTCGCCTTCGGATGAAGCGCGACCGTCCGGGATTCGGTTTTCCCTTTTCGATTCGCCCGGCGGTAGCTGACGGCGTCCATGATCCGCCCGGCCTGGACGACATCCCCGACCCGAAGCTGAAGGATGGCGCTGATCCGTTCCCCGGTATAGCGTCCCAGCGCGAAGACGGCCCGGTCCCTGGCGGCATACTGTCCGCCGAAGGATTCCATGATCGAATCCGCTTCCTGGTCGGATAACGGCCGACAGCCTTTCATGAATTCATCCTTTCGGGATAGTCGGAATTATACCTTTCTACTACTATTATACCCAAAAAGCACCCCCCTTGTCAAGTCTTTTTTTATCTTTTCTTATGCCTATTATATCGGACCATCGGGAATTTAACATACTGACCTTTTGTTACATTCAAAACGGCCCCAGAAAGGCCCGCTTTGCTGGCCTGATGGAAGTCCTTCGGGGGAAGGCGGTCCCGGCTGGCGGCGGCGGCCTGGACAGCGCCAGCGGCCGGCCAGTGGCATTCCCGTCAATCGGAAAGGCGGTATTAAATGATTAAAGCGATTAACAGGGCTATTAATGCGGCCGTTACCGCATAGCCTTTAATGACCTGGCCAACCTTCAGCGGAATACGTTGCGAAGCATAAGTCGTCCTAAAGCCCGGCGGGAAGGCGACAAGCCCCGAATCCATCTTCAGAAGTCGATATGAGCCTAACGGAAAAAGCGGAATCCAAAAAAGAACGGCCCATTTAGTCGCCGTATATGTCCCGTCCGGCAAGCGGTCGCCATGACCATAATACATCGTCCCGATACCGTTTAGCGCTTCGGCCATAATGCCTTCCCCTTAACGGTTAAAGCGGCCCGGCGACTAGCCCTTCAGTCGGTCTTGGATGGCGGCGGCGAGGGTCATTTGAGGCGATCGGAGATTCTTCCGAACATTTCCGCCTCAAGCTTCCCTGTCGACACGCACTCATTGATCGGGCGGGAGCCGTCGTCCACCAACATGTTTTTGACGATCCTCTGAAAGCGGACATTGATTTTGATGTCGCAGGACGAATCAGAGGACCGCTTAACAAACACGTTGAAGCGGCCGGATCGGTCAACTTCGGCGTTCGCGCCAAGCCCCCCGCAATCACAGTAACCGTCCTCCCGGCCCTCATACGGAAATCTAATCCAGTCCGTCGTGATCAAGCCCGAGGCCTTTTCCATGTTCAGGATCGGGAGATTCATGTCGGCGAACGTTTCGATGACGGCCTGCCAAACCGGATCAAAGGGTTGGTCGATCGGAAAGGCATTGACAACGGTTCGCGGAGCGGGCGCGGTCATGCACGCGGCAAACGCCAGGCAGACCGCAACGCTGAAAACGACTAGCTTTTTCATGACTCCTCCTTTTAGCTTATATGTTCAATTTTTCCCAGAGGCGCTTTTGCTTGTATGTGATTTCGGCCCTGTCCTCATCGGTCAAAAACAGATCCTCCGGATCTATCCCCAGCGCCCTAGCGATTTTAACGAGCGACCTCACGCTGAAATTTTTCGAGGTCTCAATCCGCGAGACCGTTTCACGCGCAACGCCTGCAGCCCGGGCCAGCGCTTGTTGGTCCATCATCTTTCTACCCCTTATTCGTTTTACGTTCGCGGCAATAACGTCAAAAGTGTCTCGATAGTCCGGGGCAGCGGCTCGGCTCATTTTGCTCTCCTTCACTATCCCCGCCCTCCGACGGGGATCATAGTTAACATAATGGCGAAATGCAAGCGTATTATATTCAACCTCTTGCACGATTAATTAAATTTATCACTTGACATGATACCCGTGCCGTTGTATATATTAATCGCCATGAAGAATATATCCGACAGAGAGCTGATCGATAAATATATTGCTCACTGTGCGGCGCTGGGTCTTAGCGCCGACGGCCTGGCCGCCCTTGTTCGTCGAACGCGGTCCTGGGGATCGCTGCTCGTGAACGGACGGATCGGCCGCTTGCGATTTGTGACGCGGGCGAGAATCGAGCGCATTCTCGCCGACGCCGACGACAACCGCCGCGTAGGAAGGGGGAATCATCATGCAACAGACACACGCCGCGCCGAATTTTGACGGAGCGCCGGAGCCCAAGACCCGGCGGTATCCGACGCCGGACACCAGGGCCGACGGTTTGGATCTCGACGACCTCGAGTTTTTTAGACCGCTCCCGGTCTCGCTCAACTGAGAGATCAATGGACAATCGCGCAATGTATCCAATCCAGCCCGGCCAGGTAGCAACCCGTGACGTCCTCACCCGTAGGGAGCTGGCGGATCGCTGGGGCTATCGTAGCACCCGCTCCATTGATCGGCTCCTCCGCGAGGGCAAGGCGAACGACGCGCCCCGGCATTTCCGAGTCGGCGCCCGCGTGCTGTTTCGGCGGCAGGACGTCGAGGACTTCGAGCAGCGCCGTCCCGTCCGGCAAGCGGTCGCCATGACCATAATACATCGTCCCGATACCGTTTAGCGCTTCGGCCATAATGCCTTCCCCTTAACGGTTAAAGCGGCCCGGCGACTAGCCCTTCAGTCGGTCTTGGATGGCGGCGGCGATTTCTTCAGCGGTTCCGAAGCTGGTCAGGTCCATCCCCGACCCCATCAGCCCGCCGATTAAAGCCCGGATGATTTCTGTCCGCTTGATCTTCTTCCTGGTATTCCGCTTGATGGCCAGGCAGGCGCCATCCAGAAAGTCGACCTGTTCGGGCGGAAGGATGACCGAAAGCCTGTTTTCAAGCGACGTCCCGGCGACCGGGCGGATGACGGCGTCGATAACCCTGGCGGCCGTTTCCTTTTCGGCCTTTGTTACCTTGAAAATGCTATCGGCGTTTCCCAGCCTTGATTTGAGCTTTGTCATGATGTCCTTCCTTTCCGGTAAATACTTATGAAAGACCGCCCTTCCGCTTCTTTTTTTCCTTGCTATATTCGGTTAATCCTAACGCTTCCGCAATCGCTCCTGTAATAAGCTGTAAAACGATTTGGGCCAGGTGTATCGCCGGAATAGCAATAATTGTATATAGGATGTTTTTAGTTGATAGAAATATGTAGATAACAGCACAGCCCCAGGCAACAAGGAAGCACAGCCCGCAGAACAGCCTGAAGTCTTCTCTTTGGGAATAAAATATCAGTGTTAGCACGTGAATAGCCCTAGATATGATTGCCAGAAATAACAGGGCTTTCATCGCAACGTCCCCCTTGTCCGGTGGATGATTTCATCCGTCAGCTGGCGATAGGCTTCCGCGGCGGCCGACCGGCCGGCATATTGAAAAATGGTCTGTCCGAAAGACGGCGCTTCGACCAGATGGACGTCGACCGGGATTTCAGCCCGGAAGACCTGGTCCCGATAATGGCGGCGGATGATCTGGACGATTTCTTCTGTTACCTTCCGCCGGCGGTCGACCCTGGTCAGCAGTATCCCCGCTAACTGGCAAGCGGTCCCGATCCCGGTCTGGATCAGCTGGACGGCGTCTGTTATCCCGACCAGCCCTTCCAGCGCCAGATATTCGGGCGGCGTCGGGATCAGATAAGCGTCGGCGGCGACCAGCGCATTGACGGCCAGCATCCCCAGCGAAGGCGGACAGTCCAGGACGATGAAGTCATAGGCGGCCCGGATCGGCGCCAGCGCTTCCTTCAAGCGATGTTCCCGGCCTGGAATTCTGGCCAGCTGGACGTCGGCGTCGGCCAGCCTTGCCGATCCTGTTACAAGGTCCAGCCCTTCGGCGCCTGTATTTCGGATGACAGCGGAAAGCCCGATCCGGCCGGCCAGGATGACGTCGGCGATGGAAGGGTCGAAGTCGACCCGCTTGATCCCCAGCGACAGCGACGCGGACCCCTGGCTGTCCAGGTCAATCAGAAGCGACCGGCGCCGGCGAAGCCCCAGCCCGGCAGCCAGGCTGATGGCCGTCGCCGTCTTCGCTGTCCCGCCCTTGTTTCCGATGATGGCCAGGATCATGGCTTTATTCTATCACAACTAGGCTTTTCGTGAAATGCCGAATTATGCTTTTCATGAATAGTTTACATAATGCTTATTATGCGACATCCGTTTCGGGGTCGTGTCAAGCCGGCCGGCCGCCCGCCTGATTGAGAAAAACATTGCCGGCCGCCGTCTTCCCATTGAAGGCGCTGAAATATCGACCAGGCGGCCGGATAATCTATCCCGCCCCCGGCGGCGCCTTCCAGCCTCATTTCCGGTGGTAGGAAATAGTAGGACTGTACGGGCCGCGGCTTCATCCCTTCCCCCCCTTGGACAGGTAGAAGTCATTCAGGTCTGTCCCCTCGTCCAGGATCATCTGACGCGGCGCTGGAAGCCCGGCCCGCTGGAAGCGCCTGGCAATGTCCCGCAACCCCTTCCGGCCGGCTTCGTCAGCATCCATGACCAGGATGACATCCTTGTCCCGAAAGTCCCGGACCCATTCATCCTTGAAAGCGGCCCATCCCGGGACCCCGACCGCCGTCTGACCCGCTTGGATGGCCGTCAGGGCGTCGATTTCCCCTTCGCATATCAGGACCTGGTCGGCGGCGGCGATGGCGTCATGATTCCATAGACATGGGACCCGGCCGCCGGTATTCAGGAAGCGCGGGACCTTCCGCTGGTCAGCCTCGTCCTTCGTCAGTAGGCAGCGGCTTTTGAGGTAGACCGGCCGGCCCTGGCGGATGTACGGGAAGACCAGGAAGGGAAGCCTGTTGACCTGAAAGACATACAGCGAGGACAGCCCGGCGGCCTGGATGATGTCCCTGTCGGCCAACGTCCAAAGCCTTGACGGATCAGGGCAGAAGCGGACCCCGACCCGGTCAGCGACGTCGGCGTCAATCCCCCGGCCGGCCAGGTATTCGGCCCCAGCTGAAGCGACCAGCGGCTGACAGACGGCCGTCAGGAATTTTTCATACAAGTCAGAATGGTCGGCGGCGGCCTGTTTCGGCGGTATTTCGGCCCGACCCGGAAAAAGGACGTCCGCATTTCGTCCAGGACGGGCGACCTTCAGCTGGCCCGATGGAATGGCCCGGCCTTTTCCGCTTCCAGCTGGTCGACTTATCCCGGCCATCCCTTCGATGAAGACGATGGCTTCGGCCTTCGACATCCCGCCGGCCAGGACCGCCAGGTCGATGGCGTCGCCTGACTTCCCGCATTTGTAGCACTTGAAGCCTTCATCGAAGACGTCCAGGTCTGGCGTCTTCCCGCCGGCCGGCTGACAGGATGGACAGAAGAAGCGCTTCCCGCGTCCGGTCATCCCGATCCGGGCGGCGACATCTTGGCCGCGGACCGCGTCCTTCAGGCGGCGGATATGGTCCCGGAAGGCGTCGTCTTTCATCCCGTCAGCGTCCCTTTTCTTCGACGGCGGCCGGCTTCCAGCCGTCGCCGGAGGTCTTCATCTTATCTTATGGTATTAATACTCATGTAATACCATAAGATAAGATGTCCGCCGTTTTCCCCTGATTTTTTCCCTATGGGGGGAATAGTTTTCCCTATGGGGGGAATAGTTTTCCCTATGGGGGGAATAGTTTTCAGACGGTGGAAATAGGCTTTTCATGAATTCCGCCATGTGGTCATTCCGGTTTTCCGTCCTTTTCGGCGATGTCCGCCTGGCCTAGCTGTTGAAGTCTCCGGCCCAGCAGCCGACCGCCTTTTCGCCATTGGTAGACCTTTCCGACCCGCCGGGGTCGGCCCGTTTTTTTCGTCGGCTTGTAGTATCCCCTTTCCTTGATGGTCGGAAGGCTGTCGATGATTCCTTCGTCAAAGGCGGCCTGGAAGGCTGCGTCGACGGCCCGCTGGACCTGGACGGGGTCCTTGCTTCGGATGTTTAGATGTGCGACCAGTCTTTCATGGGACATTTCAATGAAACGGGACCGATAGAATAACGTCATCCAGATTAGATTGAAAGCAGCCGGTCGCTGAAGCTGGCGTCGAAGTATCGGGATGATGTTGGAATAAATAATCCAGGACTGGTCAGGGTCCATCGCCATCTTCTGAAAGCGGTTCGACCAGACCCATGAAATGCCATTCGCCCGGTGGAAGCGGATGTTTCCCTTCCTGTCCTTCAGGGCGTTCCCCTTGTCGTCCATCATCGGAATCATGTAGACCGGCATCGGCGGAAGGTCCTTGTCAGCCTTTTTTTTGTCATATTCTCGGAAGGGCCGGTCGATGACCTGGACGTCTGTCCTCGGCCTTTCATCCCGGTCGACCGGTTGCCCTTCGTCGTCTTCATAATAGCGTCCGAATTCCTGGAAGATTGACATCGTAATTACGGCCCGATGGCTTTTCCTATAACCGTCGGCCCGCTTCCCGGCCGGAATCCAGTCCAGGACGTCGAAGTTTTTGGTCTTCAGTTTCCAGCCCGCTTCGATGATGTTTTCATATACTGACCCGGCGGCCTGTTCGTTTTTTGTCAGTTCATAGCCCATTTCCCTGGCGATGTCGGCGACCCTGGCGCTTTGCGGCCGGTCCAGGTGATTCGGGTCAGACATCGCCATTAAGACCAGGACTTCCATCTTCCCGTAAGGCGTCAATGCTTCCCGGAAAAGGTCCAGCCTTTCCGTCGTCCCATGAGCCAGCATGATGGCTTCCCCGGCCCCGATGGCTGGCGGAAATTGGAATGATTCCCTTGCTTGTTTTGATTTCATTCCTTGATCCATCCCATTGTTAACGAGATTTCTTCGGCTGCGGCGTCTGGCCCCTCGTCCTTTTGGCGGATGTCGAAGGTCGCTTCCGCCTTTGCTCTCTTGCCCCATTCCTTCGCCAGGTCCTTCCCGGTTCGGATGGCGGCGCCGGCGACCATTTCCAAATTGATCTTTAGCAATCCTTCCCGTTCCCCTGGAATGGCCGAAGTCAGCCCTTCCTGGCGTTCATCTTCGTCGTCCCATTCGGCCTTGAATAGTCGGCCGCGGATGGCCAGGTAGTCGTTGAAGGTATGAACCGCGTCTTCGACTTCCTTGATGGCCCGCTTTAGTCCATCTTCGGCCGGCCGATACAGGACCGGATGTCCGTCGAAAAATTTTTCCTGGATGACCTTGACCGCGGCCTGATGGGAATATAGGTCTTCGATCAGGAAGACGGCGGTCCTGACCCAGTTGTCAACGACTGTCGGAAAGCGAAGGCGAAGATGTCCAAGGGGAAGGCTGTCCGTTACCCTTTCCGCCAGGCTGATGTCGGTATAGGCGGCCAGCTCGACCAACATGACCTGGCGATTATTTTCATCGTCTTCATCACTCGTCTTGATGTCTTCGATCCATTCCGTCGCCTTCCTGGCGGTCCGGCTGAAGGCGTCTTGAAGGATAATCGTCTGAAGCGTTGAAATTTTCAGCGCCGCGTCCAGTCCCGCCAGCGCGGCCCGCTGTTGTATTTCTTCGTTGACAATCCCAATCAGTTTTTTCAGCGCATGATATTCAATTGTCAGCGCCCGGTCGACCCTTTTCCTGGCCCTGATGTTTTCCGGCTTGTTTCCCGGATACTGTTCCTTTGCCTGTTGGGACAGCGATTGAAAGGCGTCGGCCATCAGCTTCTGAAGCTTGTCGAATTCCCGCCGGCTGGCTGGCGTTTGAAATCCGCGGGATTCATCCAGGAAGCGGATAGCCCATTCCTTAGGCGAAAGCCGGAGCTCAATTTCATCCAGGCGCTTGATGTTCGCCGATAGCGTCATGGGTCCATCCTTATCATCGCAAAGTCGGTCGGCTGGCTGGTCCGCCGGACCGCGGCTTCCAGGTCTTCAATCCGCTTTTCAATGTTGCCCTGTTCGGCGGCCCGGATCAGGATGTTGGCCAGGTATCCAATGGCGTTGGCGACCCGCGGGTCCAGCTGCCCCGTCCTGACCTGGTTGATTGTATCAGACAGCAGCCGGACGACGTCCTGACTGGATTCGACCCGGACATCCGGCGCGTCAGCGTCCAGCGTCTTCATCTTCCCCTGGCGTCCGCCGGCGGCATTGGCTTCCCGGCGTTCAGCGGCCCGATCCGGGTCATGGAAAAAACAAAAATCCGACCCGGCCAACGCGGCGGCTTGACAGATGGTCCCGTCGGCCGTCTTGGCCTGACATGGCCGCTTTATGGCTTTCAGCTTTTCCATCATTCGGCCTTTCGTGATTACTTTACTTGACCCGGCGCCCCCCCCGGTCTAGTGGTCCGCAAAGATCGGCGCGGCCGGGTTCCCAGTACGCCTTTAGAAAGGCGTCATGATCGGCCAGAAGCGCGTCGGCCATTTCGTCTTCGCCGAATTCCCGAAGGACTTCGGCTTCGATTTCCCGGGTCCGGCGTTCCCATTTGTTATTGAGTTCTTCGACGTCATCCGGCGCTTCCCCCCGCGGCCAGTATTCGCCTTCCTTCAGCCCGTATTCCTTTTCCTTCTTCTTGGCCGCGGCGCTGATCCTGGCCAGGTCAGGGTCCGTTTCCATCCTATCATGTGCGATCAGATAACAGCCCCAGGCGATGGCGAAATTATTTCCCTGGACATCGACGTCGGCGGCCTTCATGAATTGGGCGGCGCGGACGATGTTGTCGGGTCGGTCTTCTTGCCTGGCCAGGATGGCCTTGGCCATATCCCGCCCGCCCGCGGCCAGCGCGGCCTTTTCAGCCGCCTTCCCCAGCCGTGCGGCGATGGTCAGAAGGTCGCCGGCGGATGAAGATTTATCGAAGCGTCTGGCCCGTTTCATGTTCAAGGATGCCCTAGTCTTTTTTGTCGGCGCGTTTTTCATTGAATAATCCTTTTCCGGCTTCGACCCTGGCTTCATAAGCGTCCGGGTCAGCTTCCAGAAGGGCGGCCATTTCGTTTTCGCCGTGATGACGAAGGATGGCGACCTTCAGCTGAAGATAGCGCCTATCAAAGGCGGCGCGGAGTTCTTCGACGTCATCCGGCGCTTCCCCCTCGGCCCATGTTTCGTCTTCCTTGGCGCCATATTCCCGATGTTTCGCGTCGATGGCGGCGGATAATTGAAGAAGCGTTCCGTCTTGCCACGCGATCTTATGGACGAATGAATTAATGCCGGCAAAGGCTTCATTTGGCCCGATGTTAAGTCTTTGACAAATACGTCCAAAAGCCTGGTCGCCGCCGGTTTTATCGCGAATGAATTGAAGCATTAAAATCCAGTCGCTGTCTGTCATCTTGTCATAACTCATGCCGGCGGCCCTGACCCTTTCGATTGTTTCCATCGCCCGCCGCTTAAAATTCGTCAGCCCTTCGATGGCATACAGCCTCAGCCCCAGCTGGTCGGCGGTCTGTATCAGTTCGGCGGCGGATAGTCCGGTCGGCTTCCTGGTCGACGTCCGCTTGGCCTTCGCCCTGGCGGCGGCCGGCTTCGTCCTGGCCGTCGTCGCTTTCTTTCTGGCGGTCGACGACTTCATCTTCCCGGATCCTTTCCCATTGCGTCTAGGTAGCTGTAGGACCTTCCGCTTGGCCCGTCCGCAAAGGTATCAAATTTCATTTTGTAGTTTAATTCGACGATCCGCCGGCCGCCGTTTCTGTTCTTCAGGATGACCAGGTCGATGGACCTTTCGGTCCTGTCGGGCGTTTCGGCCTGGACGCTCATGATGGCGGCCAGGTCGGCCCCATATTCAATCCCGCCGCTTTCCTTGAAGCCTTCCACTTTGGCCTGGTCATAGTAAGCCCTGGACATCGATGAAATGACGATGACCGGGACGTCAATGTCCCTGGCCAGCCGGCGAAGTTCGGAAACGAGGGAATCGACTTCCGCCCGCTTGTCTTTCATCTTCAGGTCGGCGGCCGGCATAATCTGAAGATAGTCGATGAAGATAACCGGCGACTTCCCGGCCTGATGTTTTTCCCGCTGGGCGATAAGGCGAATCATCCCGACGTTATGGCGGACATCCGCTTCGATGACCTTCAGCCGGCGGCCGAAGCGGCGAATGTATTCGACGGCGACGGCCAGGTCGCCTTCCTGGACCTTCCCTTCCCGGATTCGCTGATTGTCTATTTTCGACAGCCTGGCCAGCGTCTTCCGCCGAAGTTCCGAAGCACTCTGTTCATAGCTGAAGAAAAGGACCGGGACCCCGTCATTACATTCGGCGACCTGGTCGGCCATCTGTTTGATGAAGGTCGTCTTTCCGGCGGACGGGGCGGCTGCGATGACGAAGACGCCAGGGCGAAGTCCGCCGATGACGGCGTCCAGATGGCTGAAGCCTGACCAGTATCCCGGCGACGGATGGGTCAGGTCCTGGACGAAGGCGTCGACCAGGTCGGCTTCGGCCCGGTCCGGCGGCATGAATCGTTTCGTCTTTCCGATGTCCAGGACAGCAGCCTGAAGCCCGGCGACCAGTCCCGGAAGGTCATCCGGGTCGGCGGCTTCGACGGCGTCCTGGAAGTCCCGCCCCAGCCCGGCGGCCTGGCGATGATTCGCCCTGGCGATAATCCGCCGCTTGAATGTTTCGGCTTCGTCGGCCGACAGTGCCTTCGACGGGTCCGGCCAGCCGGCCCCCTTTTCTTCGACCGTCAGCCGGTCGACATGGTCCCCGGCGGCGTCCAGTGCCTTCATCGCTGCGAAGCTGTCCCGATGGCCCTGGAAATAGAAGTCGCCGGCGTCCAGTTCCAGCAGACTATATTTCAGGTCGGAAACGTCCGAATTGATGACCGCGGCCAGCGTATTCAGGACGGTCGCTTCCAGGTTCCGCTGATCCGCCCGGTCCGGCATTTCTTCCGCGGCGTCGACGGCGGCCTGGATGGCCTGGTCAGCGTTTCCGCTTTTCATGATTTCCCCCTTTCATGCTTTCGCCCGTCAGTCCTGACGGCCCGACCCGGACCGTTTCCAGGAAGGCGTCGATGTCCGCCGGCCTGAAGCGAATGGATCGGCCAATCCTGACAGCTGGAATCTTTCCATGCTTTACCAGGCGATAAACGGTCAGCGGCGCGATGTCCAGCTGATCGGCCAGCGCCTGGACCGTTAAAAATTGATCTGCTTTCATGACATCCCCTTGATGGCTTTTTCGATGTCGGCTTCCTTGAAGGATAGATATTGAACGGTTGAATTGATGTTTTTATGTCCCATCGCTTTCTGAAGGCGGAAGATATCATGGTCCAGCGCCCGATAAATGTTATCGGCGAAGGTCTTCCGCATGGAATGAGTCCCGATCTTCCCGGTCAGTTCATTGATCTGGATGGCGTCCTTCAGGATTCGATGATACTGGACCCGGCTGATCGGCCGGCTGGCATGACCCTTCCGGGACCTGAAGACGAAGTCGTCGGCGGTCAGGATCGTCCCCTTCGCCAGCTGATTGATCCAGGCGGTCAGCGCTTTCTTCGCCTTCGGATGAAGCGCGACCGTCCGGGATTCGGTTTTCCCTTTTCGATTCGCCCGGCGGTAGATGACCGCGTCCATGATCCGCCCGGCCTGGATGACATCCCCGACCCGAAGCTGAAGGATGGCGCTGATCCGTTCCCCGGTATATCGTCCCAGCGCGAAGACGGCCCGGTCCCTGGCGGCATACTGTCCGCCGAAGGATTCCATGATGGCGTCTGCTTCCTGGTCGGATAGCGGTCGACAGCCTTTCACGAATTCACCCTTTCGTGATAGTCAGAATTCATACTTTCTACCCCTTATTATATCACGGAAAGCCTGTTTTGTCAAGTCTTTTTTTATCTATTCTTATGCTGATTATATCTGATTATCAGGAATTTAACATACTGACCTTTTGTTACATTCAAAACGGCCCCAGAAAGGCCCGCTTTGCTGGCCTGATGGAAGTCCTTCGGGGGAAGGCGGTCCCGGCTGGCGGCG
>Ga0208197_1003694_pt1 | contig 11933 bp, 10 predicted proteins | sample AD_JPNNA4_MetaG_FD_184444 | JGI IMG/M metagenome (GOLD analysis project Ga0208197, IMG submission 184444) | Active sludge microbial communities of municipal wastewater-treating anaerobic digesters from Japan - AD_JPNNA4_MetaG (SPAdes) (version 2) | ecosystem: Engineered > Bioreactor > Anaerobic...
TCTGCCTGAATATAAATTGGCCGGCCAGAAAGCAGAGGGGCAGGGCCAGGGCAGAACAGAGGGCGAACTTGGCCAGAGGATGCCAGGCCAAATTCCTGAGGGCCAGGGAGACCAGAATCAAAATGGGTGGATGGAAGAGATAGACGGAGAAAGAATTGTCAGCGAGCAGTCCCGTCAACCTGCCCCGAAAATCGAAATGCTCTCTGGAGATGGCTATGATTCCGAGGCACATGCCCAGAGCAAAGAAGGACTCCCAGAGGGCATAGGCAGCACTCTGCCAGCGCCATCCTCCCCAGATGGGCGAGAGGTCGCCGGAGGCCATGCCGCCCAGGATCATTACGGCCAGCCAGAATGCGCCTCCCACAACCAGGGCAGCCTTGAACCAGCTCAAAGCAAAGGAAGAGGAAATCCGGAGCAGCCAGTTGCTCTGCCTGGCCAGGATTCCCACCAGGAAGAGGGCGATGTAGGAAGAGAAGTAGCAGAGCTGCATGTTCATCACGCTTGTGCCTATCGGCTGCACCAATCGGATGGCGAAGGCCCCGGCAGCTATGAGCAGAATCAGCCCGGCCACATGCAGATGGCCGGGGAGAGCAGCCTCCGGCTTTGGACTTATCCGGCTGCCAATGAGCAGACGGTAGGCGGTATAGGCAGCGGAGAATATGAGCAAAGCCAGGGCAAACCACATCGGCCCGCTGCCACTTAAGATCGCCCCGCTCAGGATATAGTCCTTGAATGCCTGGCCCAGGGGCGGGCGGGGGCCCGACCACTGGAAGGCCAGCAGATAGTACTCGATGGCCGGATTGATGAAGAACATATAGATAAAGGTGGGAATGCCCAGCCGGACGGCCCGGTCTCTGAGGAACCTGGCCGGGCCCTTGCGGTCGAATGAGTCCGGGACGAAGTAGCCGGCGATCAGGAATAGCAGGCCCATGAAATAGGCCTGGGTGAATGAGAGAAAGATCCCGAAGAACAGGAAAGCGGGCGGGTCAAGCTCGACGGGCTCACGGTAATACCAGTCTCCCAGGTTGGAATAGGTCACAGCGGCATGGACCATGACCACCAGGGCTATCATCAGCCAGCGGATGTTGTCCAGAAAATAGAGGCGGGTGGAGCTGGTCGTGGATCTTCACCAATAAAACATGATTGGCAGGTCCAAATATTTATTATGATTTGTGATTCTTCCCGGCACCGAGAAGCACGAGAGGTACAGTCCCATCTTCCAGTTTAGTCTCTTCTTCGGGCATAGAGATCTTGCAGCTGTGCTCCCAGGTGGGCTCGGCTCCTCGGCGGGGGTGGTGGCAGATCTGTTGATTGATGCCAGCTGGAAAAGTCTTTTGCCATCTTCGTCGGATAATACTATTGATATGGTGACTAAAGAGTTAATTCAAAAGGAGATCGAGTCTTTCCCTGAGCCATACCTGGCAGAGATATTGGATTTTATCCATTTCTTAAGGGCAAGGGCCTTAAAAGACAAATCTGAGACGGCAATATTAAACGGATCTGTACTGGCGAGGGATTGGCTGAGTGCTGAGGAGGATCGAACTTGGAAGGATTTGTGAAAGGAGATGCCGTTGTCGTACCCGTTCTGTTTTAAGATCCCACTACTTTCATCTTCGCTTCTCGATGAACTCCCGCATCAAATCCTTATCCACTTTGATCCGGAACTTTTTTGCTGCTTCTGTGATTCTTCCCTGCTTGAGAACCACAAGAGCCACTGTTCCCTCTTTCAGTTCGATCTGCTGCAGGGGTTTGAAGACGCCATCCTCATAAACCACCCTCACCTTCATATCCGAAATATCGGGCATATGAGACTCCTATATCAATTGACCTGATTATAAAAGGTGGATTTGCATTTCCGCCACCATGTGGGCTTACTTGTCCTTGGAGTGCGAATCGCCTATTGCATTCCTTTTGTGGTTCATGTCGCCAAATCTTAAATAGCTATACCTAGTATTATTAACCTAACGTACTTCGGCAAATGGAATAACGATCATGCGCCCCGTTCATAATCTAAGAGACTTGAAAGAATTGCTTCAGGCAGGTTTCGAAAACAACGAAGAATCTCTTGAAGCGTTCGGGAAAACCTACTCAACTCAGCTTAAGGCTTATCTAATAGAGCGTAATCCTGGATATTTCAAAAGTCTTCCGGGCGCATGGGAAAAAATCGACTCCGTTGGATGGTATATAAACGCGGATTCTGAATTGTCGAATAACCTTTTCCTGGATTGCACGAGAGATCGTGTTTGGATTCTCTATAGTTTGCTGGATGCAGCCGAATCCGATTCTATTGTTGAAAAATGGGTCAAAGGCACAAACGGTCTCGATAGCTGTTGGTTGTCCCGAGGGCATCTACTGCATTGGGAGAAATTAGCCGGATGGAGTCGCAGGGGAATTGGAATTAGGTTCTCAGATGGGTTATCTCCCGAAGAAAGCGCAGGAAACTTCAGCTTAAAAGCTTGGCATGGCGCAAACCGTTATGTAGAAGGACTGGATGAAATATTGAATATCGCGCAGGATAGATTTGCCATCCATAGTGTAAGGTTCCAGAAGAAATCTGGAGGCTCCATATCCTTATCTGCTGAGTGGTATAGTAACGGAAAAATTACTATAAATCGTGCCAATGATGTGGATGAAGTCTTCATCTCCATTTCGGAAATGGCAAATCGCTATTCTGATTCCTTAAAAGAGGCAACAGATCTCCGCGATAAAAGCCTAGCTTCCTTCGAGATTGATTTTAGTCAAAATATTCCTTTGGACGAGTTTTCAAATACAGTTGCCAAAGGACAAGGCGATATGAATCTCTGGCTAGTGGAAGTGGAAGCCGAGCAGGATTTCAGAAGATTTAAAGGAATTGATCTTCATACATGGGATAGAGTTCTGTTGGATGTCGGGCCGAATTTTGTCTACCTGACCATACCAGGCAGCGGCTGTGTTAATGGTGCGCCTAGGCTGGCCGTAGTTCAAGGAGAGGACAACTCCGGAAAAGCCTCCATCTACCATGACGGGGTGGAGGTATTTGCCTGAATTACAATGACAGAATAATTCTATGGCGAAATACAATTCAGCTCTTTCATCAGCATAATCGGCCAAGATTTGTAGGTCCTTTTAAAGCTGCAAATATGAATTATCGGATAGAACCTCGATTTTTGACTAAGAAGGGAGAAGACAAAACACCTGATATCGTAGGAAGCGGAAAAACGGGTTGGTTTATACTGGAAATTACTACACAGCCAGGTTCAAAAGAGCCAAATCTGCGATCATATCTTTCAATAGATCCCAGGTATCTAACCCAGCATGGTCTCAATGCCCATGATGTACAGCCTGATGTTATGAGCAGTAGGCTATCATTTGTGGATGATGGGCCCTATTGCCAGTTGATTGTGGAAGACTATCTTGATGTAATAAAGGCGGAGCATATATACAATCAATCACTTAAAGAGTCTATTATAAAATCGCAAGGTGCGGATCTTAGAAAGCTTCCAGGAATAGCCATTACCTTGCTTCCTGAGATGAGACCTCAAGAGATTCGCAGAGGTCTCATCGACATCGTTATGCATCTCTTTAGGCCTGGCTCTGAGGGAAAAAGCCTCATCGATATTGTGGATGATGGCTTGGAGAGGCTGTCAGTGACAGTGAGTGTTCCCGCTAAATCCAAGCTTAAGGACAGCGTGAAGAGGGAGATGGATGGCTTATTGAAGGGCGCACTGAAAGGATACCTACTCTATGATGAAATAAATGGTGTCTACAGGTCAACGGATAAGTTTAAGCCCCATCCGAAGACAATGGAACGAATTGCTTTGCGATTAAGGGATTGGGCGGGAATAGGGCCACAAAAAACCCTCGATCCGTGGGCAAACCTTTAGAGGCTCTTCATTTCCCTTCCACAATCCGTATCTCCTCTTCCGTCAGACCGTACAGCTTATAGACCACAGCATCGATCAGTCCATCCGTCTGCCGGATCCTCTCCCGCAGGGGTCCGAGCTTCTTCATCGATCCCTCGAACTCGGCCTTAAGCGTCTCCCCCGGCTCCCGTCTGGCCGGATCGATGGCCAGCTTTTTCCGGTTCTTCTTCAGCACCTCCAGGAGGCTTTCATAGTCGTGCTCATAGTAGCTCTGCACTTTGGTCTTGGGGCTGAGATCCTTCACCTTTGCTCCCAGGTAGCCCTCCAGCCAGCCCAGAAAGCCCCGGATCTCCTGCTGCTTGGCCTTGTTCATCTCCAGCATCCGCTTTGCCAGGAAGGCCAGAAGGTCGTGCACCACATCCGACCGCTCCCGCTCGGCGATGAAGCCTCCCGCCCCGTCCTGTGGCAGGCATTCCTGCACCGCCGCCAGGATCTCTTCGTACTTTTCCTGGGCATAGAGATCTTGCAGCTCTGTCCCCAGGCGGGCCCGCTCTTCTGCGGGGGTGGTGAAGGAGATGCGGCGGATGGGGAGTCTCATAACTTCATTTCGATGGGTATCGACTGTTGTAAATGTTGAAATATACCAAAAATTAATTAATTTAGAGTTTATGGTTGATAGCAAATATTTAAGCGATACACCATTATCATTACTCGCTATTAAAAAAGCATCTTTTATATACAAGTTATCTGAATCAAAAGATGCAGTCAGCTTTTCGGCCATTCTGCTTAATAGTATTTTTTCTCGCTCGAATCTTTCTGGTTCCCCTGGGCGAGCCGTTTGGCGATGCGAGCACATTAAATCAGGACGATACCAAACGTATTCACCTTGCCACTCATGAGAATAGCGATGAATTGATTTGCTTGCAATGAGCTTTTTATACTCAGAATTTTTATAATCTCTCCCTATAAATAGTTCATCATCGCCTGTCTTTAGACCAAAATCAACTATGGAAAGTTCGCCTAGCTTATTGGAGAGATTTTCGATTTTTCTCTTAAATCCTACTGTAACAGAATCTACTACATCAAAAAGATGATCCTCCGAATCCATCCAATTACCCTGCGATATTGTTATCTGATCATTATCTGTTCCTAAGACAACTACCTCGTTGTTTTGTCTCTTCTCACTGTCGTTTTCTTTTTCTATTATCAAAAGAACGGGTTTGACGGTTGCATCGTTGAATATACCATATGTCAATAATCGAATAATATTGATGCAGCTTTTCTCAAGCAATAATTTTCTAAGTATTTTTGAGCTATCCAAGATTCGCCATGTATCTGAGGTAATCATTCCGAGGCGTTTTCCTTGGCTGATGAGATTTATGCCCATTTCTAAGAAGCAATTTAAGATATCACTCTTTGCGATGTATCCCGCATACTTCCTCCAAAGGAAAGTCTTTATTTCAGATTCAAGGTTGTGTGGTCTTATGTAAGGCGGATTCCCGATCACCACATCGAATCCCCGGCTCTCCCCCTGGAATGCCTCCGGAAACTCCAGCTCCCAGTGGAAGAAACGCTTCGCCTGCGCCAGAATCTGCGCCTGGACGAACCACTCCTGGCTCCTCAGGGCCGACCAGTCCGGGAACTTCTCCGGGTTGATATGATTCTGCATCTCGAAATAGTCGTCCTCGCCCACCTGGTTTCCAAAGTAAGTGGACAGCCAGACATCGGCAAGCTCCGCCATCCGCCGGGACAGCTCCCCTTCCTTGATCTGCCGGAACTGATCCTCCTTCCATTTCACCATGGCCAGGCTGTCATCGGGTAGAGCGGCCATGAGGCTGTACTTCTTCAGCAGCCCCTCGGTGTGGCTCTTCAGGCCAAAGCTCCAGAGCGGCGTATCCTCCGGAGGCCTTCCAGGCAGCACCGTCAGCTTGCCCAGCTCCGCCCCTATCAGGCTGTTGCCGCAGCGCAGGTGGTGGTCTAAAAAGGATAGCGGCTTGTTCGCCGCCACCGTGGTCAGCCAGAGGGACAGCTTGGCCAGCTCCACGGCCATGGGATTGAGGTCCACGCCGTAGATGCAGTTGCGGACCACCTCCCGGCGGGCCCAGTGGATATCCGCCTCGGCCACCGCCTCCGACTCCAGCTCCTCCTGCCTGGCCATCTCCCGGGCGTGGATGATCTCCCGGGCGATGTAGTCCGTGGCTTCCACCAGAAAATGGCCCGAGCCCATGGCCGGATCGAGAACTTTAAGCGAGAGCAGCTTCTTGAGAAGCCCTGCTCGCAGCTCGGCGGACATCATCGCCTCCTCAATCATCTTGTCAATCAGCGGCCCCAGGGTGTTCTTGACGATATACTTAACAATGTACTCCGGAGTATAAAAGGAGCCGGTGGCCTTCCGCTCTCCCTTGTCCGTCACCAGATAAAGCCGGCCTGCCTCCGCCCTGTCTGTGACCTTCCTGCTCCCTGCCTCCTTTTCCGGCAGCCAGACCTCCTTGCCCTTCTCCCGGACTGCTGCCATGCTCTCCTCCGCCCGGTGCAGCCGGTATTCCAGTATTCCCTCGTAAATCGATCCCAGGTGGCGGATGTCCAGGGAAGAGTAGTCCACATAGGCCTTTCCCCTCTCCCCATCTGATCGGGCTAGAAGGTCTATGGCCTCCGCCAGATAGGAGTTTCCTATCCTCTTGCTGGAGAGAAATGGATTCTTCTCCGGGTCGAAGAGCCCGCCGTTGTAAGCCGGGATATAAAACTCCTCTCGGGAGTAGCCGAAGGCCTCGCTCCCGTCGTTGATCAGCCGGAATAAATCCCGGAGCCCCTCCCAGTAGGTGGACCGGACCGCCAGAGGAGCCTCCCCCTGATCCAGCTTCTCCCCAATCTCTTCTTTGAGCTTCTTGAGGCTCATCTCCCTGTAGCGCCTGTTATCGGTATCCAGAAGCTTCCTGCTCTCGGCATAGAAGATAAACAGCAGCCGGTAGAGCAGGCGCATGGAGTTGTCCTGGACCGACCTGATATCCTCATCCGAGTGCGACAGGGAATTGGAGGGCTCGGCGAAAAAGCCCTCTGCCAAAATCTTCATCGCCCGGTAGACATTCTCCTGCAAGTCGCTGCCGACCTTCTGGGCATAGGCCAGGCTCTCCTCCCTCACCCGGTCCAGGAAGGATGAGCCCAGAGGCACCTCCGGAAAAGCCTGCCGTCGGAAGAAGAGATAGAAGTACTTGAAGGCCTCCAGCTGCCCCGTCTTCTCCACGGCCTCCATCAGCTCGGGCAGATTGACCTCATAGTAGCAGTCCAGCTTGAAGCTGGTGTCCTCATGATAGAGCCGCCAGAGCCTGCCATTGGTCAGAATGGCCCACTTGGGCGGCGTCGCTCTCAGGTAGTTGTCGATCTGAAGGCTGGGATTGGCCGCTTCCCGCAGCACCTTTCCCTGCCGGCTCTTGTCCAGAGCCACATTCCAGGCCTTGGCGTCCCCCACCACAACCGCATTTTTGTAGAAATCGTCTGAACCCCTCTTATGGGAATAGGCCTCATCCAGGGCCTCCTTATCGGCAAAGAAGGCATAATCCGGCTTGAGGGGGTCCTGATGCACGCTCTCCTGCACCCCATAATAATGGCCCAGGCGGTCCAGCACCGGCCGGATCCAGTTGTGCTCCAGATCCGCCTCGACATATCTCTCGAAATTCCGGCTCTTTTTGAGGTAGATATCTCTTATCGCCGAGTAAACCTCAGCCAAATGGGCGTCGTCATCCCATACCGGAGACCTCTGGATCAGATTCTCCAGATAATGATTTGAAAAAAGGCCGCTGTTGTTGAATGGATTCCGCTTATCTGACTGCGCCGTTTCCGCCAATCTTCTCTCCTCGGCCCATTTCAAACATGGCTCAAACCAAAAAGCTTGCGGGACAGCTGAGATAAGACGGAATTGCCTGATGTTTCAAGTTTCGAGAAATAAATTTAGAAAAATGGACTTCGCCCACGGCTTGCCAGTCATCTGTGATACGGCTCCTTTCGGATGATCCTCATCCCCCTGTAGATCTGCTCCAGCAGAATCACCCGCATCATCTGATGGGGAAAGGTCATCTTGGAAAAAGAGAGCCTGCACTCCGCCCTCTCTAAGACCTCCGGGGCCAGTCCCATCGGCCCCCCGATGACCAATGCTGCCTCCTTCCGCCCCTCCAGGATCATCTTCTCCAGCCACCCTGCCATTTGCAGCGAGTCCAGGCTCCGGCCCTGCCGGTCCAGGGCCACCACCACTCCCTCATGCCCTGCCAGCCTCTCCAGAATGGCCCGTCCCTCCTCCTGCATGGCCTTCTTCTCCTCCGCCTGCGAAGCCCCATCCTTGAGCCGGGCCTCGGCCACCTCCTCCACCTCCAACCGGGCATAGGGGCGGATGCGCCGGGCGTAGTCCGCAGCCGCCTCCTGCCAGTGCCTTTCCCGGAGCCGACCCACGGCTATGATGCGGATCTTCATTTTTCGCCCACCTTCTCCAGGAAGAGCAGGCCGGTATGGGTGGCTCTCCAGCCATCTCCGGAGCGCTCGACAACCAGGGCCTTTTCCAGCATAAAGAGGTGATAGCTCGCCAGAGCCGGGCTGAGCTTGAGCGCCTGGCCGATCTGCTCCGCATCCTTCATCCCGCTGGCCACCAGCCGGAGCATACTCCGCCGCAGCGTGAGCTGCAAGACCTCCAGGGCAAAGCGATGGCCCTCCGGCCCCTCCCAGCCACGATCGCTATCAAGAGACATAATATCCTCGGCGGTCTGTAAAGAATTTTATTAGTGAGAAAAGATAAAATTTATTTAAAGAAGCAACGAGCCACTCAATCCCGCTTCTCCCCGTGTATCTCGCAGGCCCCGGCACCAATCTCGCAGACCCGGCACACCTCCCTCTCCTCGTCCAGGTGCCGGGTGGCCGTGGCCAGGACGCTGGCATTGACCAGATTCCCCGCCAGAAATACAGCCGCAGCGATCTGGTCATCCGGTATGCCCAGATTGGAGGCGAGGCGGATATGCAGCTTGAGGCAGTGGCTGCACCTCATGGCCGCCGAGACCGCCACCGATATCAGCTCAATGGTCTTGGCATCCAGGGTAGAGCTCCTCTGTATGGCATTGTTGTGCAGCACCTTGGTGATGAAGATCTCCGGGCTCTCCTGCATGAACTGAAAGACATAGGGGACCTCCCCGTAGGCGTCCTCTATTGATTTCAAAATATCCCGTGCTGCCTTCTCCTTGCCCTTGACCAGTATGGCGTCCAGCTCTTCCTCAAAGCCCATTGCTATCCTCTGCCTTTGCTTTCCCCTCTTCGGCTTTCCTTTCCGAGGGTGCCGGGATTAAAAGACAAATCCGGTCTCAGAAGAGGGCAGTATCCTCACCAGTATATATTCTTTCATCTGGGAGGGCCTGATGGTGGCAATTTCCCCCAGCTTGACTCCCTCATCGAATTTCACTGCCGCCACCGCATCCTTGTATTGGCTGTAGGGCAACTTGATCCGCACTCCGGTCAGATTGAGGGCTATGGGAAGGGGCGAATAGGAAAATTCCACATCCGGCACCTGCTCTCTCACCGCGTCCATAATCCTCGGTGGTGAAGTTGTTAGTGGATCCTTGGCTATGGTGGCCCGGGTCTTATCCAGGGCCAGTCCCACGGACTCCACTATCCGGTCCAGCGTCCCGATCTCCGTGGCCTTCTTGGCCCGGTGAGCTACCCGGCCGATGGCGGGCACATAATCAAAGGCATAGGGCAGCTCCTTGGCCTCGATCTGAGGCCCGCCTGTGACCACCACCGGGATGCTCACATTCTGGTACAGCCTCTCCTTGTGCTTGATGCACTCCTGGAAGTTGCCATAGATGAAGACCGCCGCATCATGCTCATTTATCAGAGCCGTCTCATACTCATTGATCTGGGCTATCTCCCGGCCCACGCCCCTGGCCAGCCCCAGCATATTGGTCTTGGAGCCGTGCCGGCGCAGGTACTCGGCTATATCGCAGGCAGTATGCGGCAGATGGTGAATGGCCAGGGTAGGGGTGACCACTGCGGTCTCCGTTCCCGCCAGGGGAGCCCGGGTCAGCTCGCCACGCAATTCCTTGGACAGGGCCTCTAAGGCAGCCTTGTCCTCGGAAGGAATCAATATCAACAGAATGATCTCACTCTGGGCCACATTCTTCTGCAGAATGTATCCGCCCAGATCCTCCACCAGCTCCACGATGAGGTCGTGCTTATACAATCCTCCCGTGAACATCACAGGCTCAAGCATTCTCCATCTCCCGGATCTTTTCCTTGATATCAGAAACCATCTCAGGGCTCAGGCTCTCCTCGGCAGCAACGAAAAAGAAGCTGTCCTTGGTCATCTCATTGCGCCGGTTGCGAAAGCCCTCCGGAGCGATCCTCACCAGGGCGTCAGTCAGATCCTGCATGAACTCCGCCTCCAGATCCGCCACCACCAGATCGGCAGGCGAGCTGTCCGAGGCTATGATCACCACATCCCTGGCCGACTGATCGACCCTCTCCCGGCCATAGTGCTCCCAGAGCACCTTCATCAGGTCAGCCATATGCTCCTCATCGTTGATCTTGACCTGATATCCTCCTGCCACCTGCATCACATCTCCCACATCTTTGGCCGTCAGCGGCGGAATGCCAGATCGCAGCAGCCCATAGACGGCAAAAAAGGGCTTCAGGATATCGATATAAACATAAAGCCTGCCAATTGATCGTATGAGGCCGAGATCCTGCAGGATATCCATGATCAGCTCCCGGTACTTCTTGGCCCCGAACTCCTCCTCTCCTGTGACCTCGATCTTGAAGACCTCCATTGGGTCCATCCCTATTCCTCCAGAAGTCCCGAGACCAGCAGCGCCGCACCCACCGCTCCGATGTACTGAGCGTACTTGGGAACAGTGACCTTGATCTGAAGAAGCTCTTCCATAGCTTTGGGCAGCCCCTCGATCAATGATGTTCCTCCCACCATGATCACCGGCTCCTTGACCTCCACCTCTTGCAGCTGCTGCTCATAGACCTGCTCCGCCACGGAATGGCAGGCGGCCATGGCCACATCCTCCGGCTTTCGGCCCATGGCCAGATTGTTCACCAGGCTCTGGGTGCCGAATACTATGCAGTAGCTGTTCATGGCCACATTCTGGTAGCTGCCCTTGAGAGCCAGCTTGCCCAGCTCAGTGATGTCCACGCCCAGGCGCTTGGCTGTCAGCTCCAAAAACCGGCCCGAAGCTCCGGCGCAGATTCCGCCCATGGTAAAGCCGCCGGGAATTCCGTCCTGCACCGAGATGGCCTTGTTGTCCATGCCGCCTATATCTATAACCGTAGCCGGACCCCTCTGAGCGTCGGCCAAAAAGACGGCTCCCTTGGAGTTGACTGTGATCTCCTCCTGTACCAGCTTGGCATTGACGTGCTTGCCTACCAGAAACCGCCCGTATCCGGTGACGCCCACCGCTTTTAGCTCCTCTCTGGCCACTCCAGCCATCTTGAGAGCAGCAGCGAGGGCATCCTCAGCGCTCTGCAAGACCTCGGTGGTGGGATTCCATCCCGTGCCTATGACCTGATTGTCTCTCATCACCACCGCTTTGGTGGTGGTAGAGCCGGAGTCGATCCCGGCAGTCAGCCCGGTCTGCTTCTCCCGGGCCAAGAGACCCCGGTACTTGACTGTGGTGACCAGCGCCTCCATTCTGGTCAGAAGCGTCTCTGCCGTGGTCCTCTCGGTGAAGGAGTAGCTCAGGACGGGAATCTTGGAGTTCTCATGAATGTACTTTCGGATCTCGGATCGGATGATGGCCGCTTCAGCGCAGCGGAAGCAGGTCATGACAATCACCGCATCGGCCAGGTCCGGGTTCTCTACAATGCGCACCGCCCGGGCCATGGCCATATTCAGGTCGCCTGATGACACGGAAACGCCGAATGTGCTCTCCACATTGAGTATATCTTCCAGGGAGACCTCAGGATAGACCAGCTTGGCTCCCACCGTCTCCGCCGCCCTCTCGATCTCTCTTTGAATTCCGCTGTACTCCGCACCGCAGGAGAGCTGGGCTATTCTGATCAATTCAATCCCTCCAGGAAGGATCTGATCTTATGCACAAAGACCTTGGCCTCGGCATC
>Ga0208197_1003695_pt1 | contig 11933 bp, 8 predicted proteins | sample AD_JPNNA4_MetaG_FD_184444 | JGI IMG/M metagenome (GOLD analysis project Ga0208197, IMG submission 184444) | Active sludge microbial communities of municipal wastewater-treating anaerobic digesters from Japan - AD_JPNNA4_MetaG (SPAdes) (version 2) | ecosystem: Engineered > Bioreactor > Anaerobic >...
GCTATGGCGATGGCTCTGGCTATGGCTCTGGCTATGGCTATGACTCTGGCTATGGCTATGGCTCTGGCTATGACTCTGGCTCTGGCTCTGGCTATGACTCTGGCTATGGCGATGGCTCTGGCGATGGCTCTGGCTATGGCTCTGGCTCTGGCGATGGCTCTGGCTCTGGCGATGGCGATGGCTCTGGCGATGGCGATGGCTCTGGCTCTGGCTCTGGCTATGGCTATGACTCTGGCTCTGGCTATGGCTCTGGCGATGGCGATGGCTCTGGCTCTGGCTCTGGCTATGGCTCTGGCGATGGCTATGGCTATGGCGATGGCTCTGGCTATGGCTATGGAAAAGGTTAATAAATAAAAAAAGCCCTCGGCCTGCAATCGCAAGTCGGGGGCTTCAAGTTTAGGAGTGGTAAATCAATGCCGAGGGTCAGTCGGATTGAAATGGAGTAGTTTGGACTCGAACCAAAACGCATCTTTCGATGGCTTGTCAACAACGGTGTTTTGCATCTCGCGAGAACTCTTGCAACCCACGCCGGGTAAGAACCGGGTGTTGTTATGGTAGCTAAACGCTGACAAGGCAGGGGGCCATACCTGCTTCTACCCCGTGTGAGGGGCCGAAACCCCTCGGAGGAAAAATGTACGGTAATGTCGAAAAGAACCTTTTTTAATATACCAAAACTTTTTCCTCTTGTCAAGAACTATTTTTTCTTGCCGCCTTTTTTCATTTCGCCTTTACCTTTAGATTTGCAGGGCATGGTTCTTCACCGCCTTCCAACTTCTTATCGCCGGCATAAGTGTCGCCAGAATAAGCTTGTTATCTTTATCGTTGTCGTTGTGATATACGATATCAAAATAAGGTGCGCCGTCAATCCATTCTTTGCAAACGGAATAAAGTTCTTGCTCGCTCTCGTCTTTGTGCGGGCCGAGATAATACTTTGATAGCGCGTCTTTGCCGATAGATAGCATTTTATAATAATCTTTACGCTTGACATATATTTTTAAAACGTCATAGCCTTTGTCAATGAAGTATTGCGCTTCGTTTTTGAACCGCCAATCGTCAATAAAAGTTATTCCCGAATCCACGGTCGCATCGTTAATTTGACTCTCGACGATACGCGCCCAATAAAAGGGGTCAGCGGCCCGCTTCTCTTGGCCATAACGCTGCATAAGCTCGCGTACGCTTGATTTATATTCTTTATCGTTAAGCCGCTTCTTATCAATAAGCCCTGCATCATGGAGTTCATCTTTGAGAGCTTTTGCAAAGCTCGTTTTGAAGTAAGCTTCACTTTCTTTACAGAGCAAATCCGCGATGTAAGTTTTTCCGACATAGCACAGACCTCCAAGCAATACTATTCTCATTACCGTCCTCCCTCTATTTTAACATAGCCGAAACCTTGTCGGCGTTCACGATTATGGTGAGCAGGCCACTTATACAGGCAACGAGCAACGCCCAAAATGAAAGCCGGTCTTTGACATCGCCCTTGATCGTTTCGACTCGCGTCTTAAAATCTTCGAGGCAACGGAACCGGCCTTCGCACACGCCCTTGTGTTCTTTGAAGTCCTTCTTTATTTCCTTTATGTCGTCTTTGATCTCTTTCAGCATGGACAATATTATGTTTTCGTTATCCATGTCGTTCCTTTCTGTTCAAAATAAACCCCACCCACAGATTATTTTAACACAACCGGCGGGTGGGTGTCAATGTTTTATTTTAATTTTTGAAACGCCTTGAATATCTCCATCTTTTCATAGATTGATGAGTTGCGTAATGCGTCTATAAGCGTCATGTATTTATCGCCGCCCTTGCCTTTCTTGCGTATGGTTTCTTTTGTTATTGCTCTACTCAACGCAAGAGGAACGCGGGCGATCGCCTCTTTAAGTTCGGGAGTCATCTTAATTTCCGTTCCCTTGTCGATGGCAGCTTTGACGGCGTTGCTTATTATTAGTCGCGCTCTGTCGTCTATCTTTTCGGGTTGCTTCTTCGCCTCGTATAACTTCTGACTCGGGCCTGCGCCACCCACTCTAAACAACCTATTCATCACGGGCATCTTCGTCCAACCGGAACCTTCGGGAACATTGTTGAGTGCGTCAAGGTTATACCATCCCGCCAGGCCATAAGTGTTGAGTAGATATTTGCCGAACGCTTTCGTTGTCGAGAGGTCGTTCAATTTGCTATCACCCATAAGTTTGTTCCAGAGCGTTGCGTCTGCGTCCATAACGCCCTGCGGTAAAACGTATTGCTTGCGATAGAAGTCATAAGGGTTCATACCCGCGCCATATAACGCAACATCGGTCGCTAAAGATATTGGTCTTGACAGGGCAGAGGGTAATTCGGAGAACGCGCCTTGTGCCAATCCTCCAATAACGCTATCGGCTACCTTCTGAAACGACTTATCGTTTTCAAGAACATCAAGCATTATGCCATAGAAAATTCTTGCGAAACGCGGCAAAGGTAGAGAGAAGAAGGTCGGCTTGTCTTTCGTGCCGAGGCCGGTATCTATATTCAAGAAATTCTTTTTCTGATATTCACTCAAGCTATCCCAACGCTTTTTGTTTGCTGGATCGCTCGTCATGTAGTTATACATACCATAGGCAAGAGCGGCAGGCACGGCCACATTGGAAAAGGTAAACTGCGCCGGTGAGTCGGCAAAGTTTTTAGCGGTAGCGCGTAGTGCTTGCAATACTGCATTTCCAAAAAGAGTTCCGCGTCTTAAAACGGGTTCACCAGTTCCGCTTCTTTTGGTTGCGGGCGTTCCCATTTCGCGAACCATTTCGGCTATCTTATCGTTGCCGCGCCACGACTCAAACGCTTGCAGATAACGATAAAGGCTGACCTTTGAAGTATTGTCGATTTCGCTTACCGTGCTTTCAAGGCCGCCGTATAACTTGCCGAGAGGATTTTTCTTTTTGCCCGTAAAAAACTCGACCGCTTTCTGGCTTAATCCGAGTCCTTGCATCATGTCGCCAAGTTCGGTTGCCTCGCCCGTAGTTTTGGAATAGAGCGAACCAACGTTTACCATGCTTCCCTCTGCCATTTTCTTTTCGGCCTCTACCACATCTAACACGCCAAACATTTTAGCGAGTTGGTCGGCGCGTTTTGAACCGGCCTTCGACAAAAGCGTTAAGGCGTGAACTATCGGATAGAGGAACTTGCCTTTTATCGACGGCATCTGCGCCCATGTCGTAATCGGATCGAGCATAAGTGAGTTGCCTGTTGCAAACGACGGGTTAATGATGATGTTGCGCGTCATTATTTTAGAAAGTTTGTTGTTGAAGATTTTATCGTCAAGCCATTTAAGCGTGTCGTCCATTTCAACCGGCGTTTCCATAAGAGCCTGCGCCATTGTTTTAGGCAGATACTTTTCAACCCAATCGCCTTTGCTCTTATATTTGACCATTTCGTAACCGGCTTGTGGCTTGTCAACATCAATTCCCGTGTCTTTAAGCGCGTCAACAACACTCTTTTTAGCAACCTCTCTGCGCGTGAAATGCGTCAATGAGCGGGCGTATTGTATCATCTGCTCGACAGGGTTTAAAATATCTTTTGAGGTTCCCTTTAAATGAAACTGCATCATATCTCTGGTGCGGGCATCGCCGTTGTCTTGTATATCCTCAAGCACCTTTTCAATCACAACATCGCGAGAATAGTTCTTATTCTTTTGCAGATATTGATTGCGGGTCGGGTCGAAAACATCGCTATCAACAAGTTCTTTGACTATAACATCTTGCCATTGTTTTTGGAGGTCATCAAATATTGTTTTAAGTGCTACCTTCTGCTTGTCAGGATAAGCGTTTTCCAAAATGTGCCGCGCCTGGTCTTTTGTCAATCGGCTCTGTATGCCACGCGCCGAACGCTCAAAGTAAACCCTTGCTGCTTGTGCGTATGTGCCGAGATCGTCAAGATCGAGGTCTGCTTCTTGAAGTTTTTTCGCCATGTTTTCAAATAGGCCACTTGTCTTTCCAAACAGGCGCATAACATTGTCGGCGTAACGTGAACGCTCTATCGTGCCGAAAACGCTTTCAAGGCGTTGCTTTCCTAACCCTTTCTTAATTGGTTTCAAGACAGGGTGAAAGCGTTCAAATAAAATCGTGTAAAGATTGTCAGCGATACCCATGTCGTTTGTCCAGTTGAATGAGTCCTTTAATTTGCCAACTTCTTCACGGCCTTTGCGGTATGCTTCTTTTATCTCGTCCACAAGAGGGTCGAAACTTATTGCGCCTTTAGACAGACGGCTATCTTTTATAAAGCGTGGCTGATACTTATGCTCGGTTTCGGTTACTTTACCGGTCTGATCTTGCGTAACATCAACGCTCATTCCTTTGGTTAAGTCCTCGGTCGTGCGTATGCCCGTCTTTTTGCCTTGCTCGTAAGCCTTCGCCCGCTTGCCGAGTAGCACATTGATGCCTTTCTTGACCGCCGGTTCGACTTGCTGCTCGTAGATGTTTTGCACCGTCGCACCGCCGAACATCCCGGGGCCAGACTTCGGGCGGGGTTCTTGTTTCAAATCCGGGTATTCCGCAAGCACTTCGTGCGGTACGGGTTTGCCTTCAGAGAGAGCCGTTCTTTCTTCGATTAATTTATTTTTATAATCGTCTGCTTTAAAATTTGTTATTTCATCAAATGCCACTTTGTTTTCTTTTTTTATTTTATCCATAATGCGCGAGCTTATTTCTTTGATTTGTTTTTGGTTTTCTTTTGTAACTATTGGTTGTATTTGCCCTTTAAATGTTTTTCTATATTTTGACGGTTTTACTTTTTCAAATAAAATACCCGCGGCTTTATATTCGCGCGCTAACTCGGTATGATATTTTGTATTTAAATCATTTTTGATTTGTTCAATTTCTTGAACTTTGTTATCTACTTCGGATTGCACTTGTTCGGTTATTTTAGCCCGTCTTTCATTTTTTGTTTTTGTGTTTTGAACTTCTGTGTCGTATTTTTTTACATCTTTATCTATAAAAAAAGATTTTCTATCGGAACGGTTTGTTGAAATATTGTTATAAGCGTCTTTAACTGCATCAATTTTGTTTTCATATTCATTATAAATTTCAGAACTTTCTTTTTTGTTGTCCAAAAAAACATCTTTTAAAAGTTTTCCTCCGTTACCGTTTGGCTTGGGTTCCCAACGATAAATTATCGTTTTAATTGCAGGATTTCCGTCAGATCGTTCGATGCTTGCCGACTCAAATTGTTGGGCCGACATTATATTGTTTTGGCTTTCCTCGTTGTATTTATAAAAATTTTTAATATCAGTTTCCGGCGTTTTAACGGGGGGCTGTTCTGGTAAAGGTTGCTTTAACATATCCATTTCTTTTTGACGAGCTTCCTCTTTTGCTTTTTGCTCTTGGATAATTTTGGCTCTTCTGGTTTCAATATATTGTTCTTGTTCGGTTTTTATGGGTTGCTGATATTTTTCAACAACTTTTATGTTGGTGTTTTTCTGTGGATTAAAGTCAAATTCTTGCCCGTCGATTGAAACGATCCAACGATTTTCGGCGGTCTTGTCAACTATCGTTCCGGTTTTGGTTTGTGTTTTACCTAAAACTTTCGGCGTGTTCCATTGAATGGTATCGCCGATTTCAGGCATTGTTTCAATTTCCGGCGTTTTAACGGGGGTCTGTTCGATGGGTTGAGGCTTCATATCCTCCGCGACAACTTCGGTGGCTTGCTGGGGTTCTGGTGAAGGTGTGGTGGGTTTATTAATATTGCGTATCACTTCTTGCCTTTGCGTTTCTTTGGTGTCAAAAGTAAGTTCAGTAAATTCTTGTTCATTTGATAATTCTTTATAACCATCTTCAATTAAACTTTTGATTGCTTCTTTGGGTGTGCTGCTTACCGCATCGCCAATCGGGCCACGTTCATCAAACTTTGTGGCTTGAAATTTGCCTTTTTGTTTTGCCGACGGGGTTATAACTGCAATTCTTTCTTTGCCGTTGCGAAGGAATATCGGTTTGTCGCTACCTGTTAATTCCAAAATATTATCTGCACTTTTATCGGTGTCTATTACTTTTAAATCTTTAATATCGTTATAAAATGGATTGTCGGTGACATCTTTATAAACTATCGGCCCTTCCGGTTTAAGTTCATAAGATTTCATTTCTTGTTCGGTTAAGGGTCTATCATAATATATTGTGCCGTATCTGCCGTCCGTTCTTTCGTTTACTCTAACTTGTCCTTTAGGTTGTGCGCCGATGCTAAAAGGGCGCGCGTTCATTAGATAGCCATATTCTTTTTTGGGTTGCGGCGTCGTAGATTCCCGCTTGAATAGTTGGTCAAGTTTGTTCGTTGGTGCGGTCGGCTGAACTATCATGCCCTTGCCTTCGGGTATTGCCTCGCCCGTGCGTTCGCCTTCACCTCCGATAGTTACTGCTGGTTTGCGAGTCAAGAACTCGGTCGTCGCTTCCATGTTTTGCGGAGCCGGTTCGGTAGCGGTAATAGACTCGCGGACGGGTTGAGGTTTTGCCTTTGGAACTTCAAGTCCTCGCATATCTGCTTCTTCAATATTTGGCAAACCCAAATCTTCGGGAACAACTTTCTTTTCGAGTTCCTTTGCAAGAACATCTTGAAACTGTTCCTCGGTTATTTTCGGGCGTTCGGCGGGGTATTGCTTTGCCGGTTCTTCGGCGGCTTTAAGTTCCTCGTTATACTTGTCAAGAACGACCTGTTCTTCGGGTGTAAGCGCGTTACGATCTTTTGCGAGTATGCTGTCCATTGCTTTAGCCTTTGCCCTTAACCCTTTGAACGCCGCGCTTGACAATAAGAGATTGGCGATTTCTTGCCCTGCATTTTCTCTTATCGCTTGAAGTTCTGGCGATTGTTCGCCTCTCGCCTCGCGTATTGTGCCGCCGATTAAATTGCCTGTCGTTATCGCCGGTTGGAAAGGCAAAGTCGCCAATCCTTGAACCGCGTCTAAAAGTCTGTTCGCGCCAGGAACGCCAAACGCTTGAGGCTCGGGCAATGCTTGCCTTTGCGCTTCCTGTTGGGCCGCTTCTTCCGCGACAATTTGGTCGATAGGTTTTTCTCCTGTTGCGTATTGCGTGGCTTTTTTTAATTCTTCAACGGTCGTGCCGTATGCCTTCGCCATTTCTTCCCAACCCTGTTGTGAGGCGGCGGCGGTTTCGGGAGATATTATTCCTAAACGCTTTGGGATTTCGGCAGATATTTGGCCGACACCGCTTAAAACATCGACGGGAAATTGCGTAAGCATACCGGCGGTTCCGACGGCGGCGGCGGGTATTTGTTGGGCTACTTGACCAACGGCAGAACCGGCCGCGCTTGCCGCGTCTATAATCGGATTGCGAGGTTGAAGTGCTTCGCTCTGCGCCTCAAGTTGGCGTAGTTTGCCGATAGTCATTTTTTCTTTTGACGGCATTTGAAGAACTTCTATCTCTTCATCGGCTATGTCGTTAATATTAAATTTTGCCGGTGTTTTCGGTTGAATAACCTCTATCTCTTCGGGGTTGAAGTCATTTATATTCACTACTTCACCTCTTCTAAATCGCCTTGAGCGTTGGTAATTTTCATAACCTTTCCGCGAACTTTAACGATGGTGCCCGGAACATATTTTGGTGCCGGTGCTTGAACAGGCGGTTGCGGCATTGGTGTTACGGGCGGAGCAAGTTCTTCGCCCATAGCAGATTTCGCGCCTTCGATTTGGCCTCTAATATTGCCCTTTCCTCTATTGGCGGCTTCTTCTTCTACGGCAGTTTTTAAAGCCGTTATATAATCCATGCCTTCGGCCATATAGCTTTCAACGGCGCGTTCTTTAAGAGTCATTTTGCGGGGTGCATTTGGCATTAATATACTTGCCGTATAGCGGTCTTGCGCGGCCTTGGTTTTAAATGCTTTTCGCGTGGCAAGTTGTTCTGGCGTGAGCAACTTCGCAAGTTCGGGTTCGCTTATGTTTTCAACACCGCTTGCCCCACCGGACGCACGACCGCCGCCACCTTGCTCTTTCATTAAAAGTCTGTCGAGTACCGTCTGCTTGTATTTTTTTTTGAGAGGAAACATCTCTTTTTCACGGGCCTCTTTTGCCTGTTTGATTTCGCGATCAAGCAAGGTGTCGGGATTGGACTCATCAAACTCGCGCTTCATCTTGTTGGTCTTGAATAACTTGTTGAGTTCCATTGCGTCCGAAAGCTTCGCGTTGTATTCATTCTGCGCAGTCTGCTGCTTTGCCGCCTCAAGGTTCTGCTTGTCTTGCAAGATGTTTCCGAGTGCGACGAGAAAAGCGGTCGTGCGTGAGGGTGTCGCCTTAAATTCTTTCTCGCTTTTTATGGCGGTCAATTCTGGCCGTTCCATGCCTTCTGTGTAATCTCTATCTTGCGGCATACCGGCGGTCGGTGGCGATGTTTGCGGCGGTGTCATGGCTTGTTGACTTATCTGTTCGCGTATTTTAGCCGCGATTGCTAACAACGGGTTTTGAACGCCCGGCATAATTTGATTAATCATCGACTCCTCCTTACTGATTGAACGCTCCGACTTTAGGTTTAGTATTGAACCCTGCTTGTACGCCTTGCTGCGCCCCGGCTAATCCTCCGACGGGTTGCCAGCTTAAATTTTGTGGTTGCTTAAACATATTTTGCGCGAGCATGGAGCCTACATATCCGGCTGTCTGGTTCTGCGTAGCTGCGTTTTGTGTGGCTTGATTATATTGATTGCTGCCTACTTGAGCCGCCGTGTTAGCCGTGCTGTTCTGGCCGGCGTATGCGTCTATTGGATAATACTGATATTTCCAGTAGTTAGCTACATCTTTATCCCATTGGTTAATGCCGGTCTGCATATTCGTAAGGCGACGCGCTTCTTGTTTTGCAAGAATGTCGTTGATATTTGCCAGCCCGATTTGCTGCGCGCCCATCTGATTGCCGATGTTTGTCTGCATGGCGTTAAGGATATTGCCTTGCTGCGCGTTCGATTGGCCGTAAACATCGGCGGCTGATTTAAGTGCGTTTAAATACATATCGCGGCCTTGCACATTTGCGCGGTTGGAAAGGTCGGTGAGGTTGGCGAGAAGTTCACGCTGAACGCCGCTATTTACATCATTGACTACGGTTGACATTCCGAGGCCGCGTGCGGCAAGATCTGCCGCGTTTTGCTCTTGAATACGTTGTGCTTCTCTGCGAAGCGGGTCTGCCGAGCCTTCATAAAGCGAACGGATATAACCGGCCACATCTTCGCCACCGGCTTTCTCTATCATGCCCGAATATTTGTCGGGGCGGTTTGCCAATTCTTGATACTGCTTCTGGAGTTCACCGTATTTATTTTCCCATGTTTTATCTTCAAACTGCTTCTTAAGAAAGTCCATCAACTGCATTTCTTCTGGGGGAGTTGGCAAACTTATCTGGCCGGTGTATGAGGTCGGCAATATCGGCCTGTTCGACTCCGGGTTGTTATACGGCAAGTTGTTCGGGTCTTTTGACGGGTCGATAGTGTTGCCGGTAAATATTTTTCCGCCTTGTGATGTCGTGCCTGATGTTGTGGTCGGCGTTTGGCCTGCCGTGGTATTTGTCTGTGTGCCGATACCTAACGTTTTAGCAAAGTTAGGATATTTCTGTGGGTTAGCTTTTATTTCATCTTCGCTTACAAAATCACCGGCTTTTGCATTATAAACATATCTTTTGCCATTATCGGTTACAACTTGTCCTTGTGAATAAATGTTTGTGTTTGATTTTGGCCCTATTGCCTTTGGTGTATCAATGTCTGGCATCGGAGTATTAGCTTTGCTCGTTACATAAGGTTGGCCCGCTTCGCCTTTTACGCTGTTAGGGGGGTTAATAAGGCCTCTATCGTCCATGGCGCTACCAAAGTTCATTTGTGAACCCATCGCGTTTTGCTGGAAATAGGGATTGTTTTTATAATTTATATTTGTCTGTGTGTTGTTTTTGACCCATTCGGCGCGAGGATTATATGGTTCTGGATTTTGACTCCCCTCTTGTGCGGCTTTTAAACGATTAGCTTCACGCTCCGCCAACAGTTTAGCAAGCGATCCCATGTCTGTTTGAGTTGGAGCGTTTTTTTGCTGTGCTTCAAATTCGGCCTTTGGTATTCTTTTTTCCGATCTTGTGCCAGCATTAATAATATAATTTCCATTTTCGTCCATTGGAGGTTTTTCTTTGTTTAACAAGTTATTTACCATTTTACCATAGTTCGCGTCCATTTTCCATGCCATGCTACTTCACCCCCTGCAATTTCTTGAGAAGTGCTTGCTGTTCGTTTTCTTTTTGCGACGCACCGTATAAATCCATGACTTTGTTCGTGAGGTCGGGCATCATTTGCATATAATAACTATCGGGAATTCCCATCGCTTGCCGTTGCTCCTTAGTGTAGCCCGTGCGTTCTGTTATAAGTGCATCTGGGTCAAGTCCGGCTTTTTCCATTGCGCCAGTTATTGCTTGCCCGGCGTTTGACAAAGGCGCGTTCATGCCGCTTCCGAAAATTGCGTTGCCGCCCTGCGGCGTTTTCTGCGAATACATTTTATAGAGCGTGTCCATGTAAGGATTGCTCTGTATCGTCGAAGGCGTTTCTTTCGGTTTTTCTTCAACAGTCGGTGCTACTTCTGCCGGTTTGTTGACGGTGGTGGTCGGCGTCTGGTTCATGTAATTTTTCTTCTGGTTTTCCCATTCCGCGACACGCCTCGGCATATCGTCCTCAAATTTTTGCGCCCATCCTGCCGCGCTGGTTGCCCGTTTGATGAGGATATCATTCAACGCCTGTTGAACTGGTGTCTGAATTTGCGACATTGAGGGTTGCTGATACGTTGGCTCGTCTGCCCCAAAAATACCGCTAAACAACGCCGGAACTAACGAACTTGCTATGCTATCGCCCATATTTACTCACTTCCTTTTACTAAATAATAAATTATATTTTTGTCTATTTCGCAATGTTTTTTAAAACCGGCCCGCAAAGCCATAAAGCGTATGTGCCGCGTTTCTGGCTTTTTTGAAAGGCTTATCAAAATTAATTTTATACCGCTTTCAAATAGCGTGTCAAATATTATTTTAAAATATTTAATTGCCCGCGCGCCTTTAACCACATCGTTTTTGATGATGTGAAAGTTTATTACATTATCGGCTATGTATTCAATTTTTATTTCAAGCCCTTTGATTAATTCGATTATCATTGTTTTCATATTTATATTATATTATAAGCGGCTCTTAATGTCAATTATTTTGTTATGACGATCACGCTGATTTCTGCGGTTGCCGCCGCTGCTCCGTTTAAGTAAATAACGATCTGGCTTTCGGTCGGCACTACGCTCTGGATATAATTCGCGACATTCGTGTTGATGGTCGCTACGACATACGAATTTGCATCGCAAGCTACATCGGTAAAGGTCGCCGAGGATGCACCGGCGTTAATCGTTTTTTTATACGCCTGTATATTATTCCAGTTAGCACGGTTATTTAATCCGTTATAATCGGTAGATTCTGGATATAGAGGTTGATATGCGTGCGCCCATGTGAATAAAAAAGCTACTACTATAAGGGCTATTAATATGTCTTTCATGCGCTCACCTCAACGAGTTTGTCTTGTAGTTGCCGATGTTTCTGTAATATATTCTCGCCTGCTTGAGAATGTAGTTTGTGGTCATGGTTTGCGTGCCATAAGACAAGAAGTCAAGATAAAAACGATTGCTTTGCTGTCTGCCGATGGGGGCGTTCCAGACATAGGTTGAGAGGCGAGAGTTAGTTGGTGCTACCAATAACGCACCGACAATAGAAGAAGAACCATTGCCATAAGCATAATTTAATTGAACCGTTGTCGTGCCGCCTTGATAGTCAATTTCAATCCTGTCAATTTCTTTGCGATTAGAAGCGTTGCCGTCGAGCGTGAGCCAGTTGGTTCTATATTCCCACGGATAAAGAGTTTTTATATAATTCAAACCATAACCGCTATATTCATTGTTAAATTTTACGAGCGTTGGCAAACGATAAATTTT
>Ga0208197_1003700_pt1 | contig 11923 bp, 10 predicted proteins | sample AD_JPNNA4_MetaG_FD_184444 | JGI IMG/M metagenome (GOLD analysis project Ga0208197, IMG submission 184444) | Active sludge microbial communities of municipal wastewater-treating anaerobic digesters from Japan - AD_JPNNA4_MetaG (SPAdes) (version 2) | ecosystem: Engineered > Bioreactor > Anaerobic...
ACCATTATTCTCAGCAGCCATTATTATTTCTTCTGCTAGAGTCTGAGTAATTGTTTTTTTCTTATTGAATGCCTTATCAGATGCTCCATGAACTAAATGTTTAAGTGCAAGATTAACTCTTCTTACAGGAGAAACATCAACTGCCTGAGGATATCTTGCCCCACCATATTCAATTACTGTTGTTTCATCTCTTGGAGCAGAATTTTCAACAGCTCTTACCAACACTTCAACAGGATTCTTGTTTGTCTTTTTTTCAATTATTTCCAAAACATCAAGGGTAATCTTCATATTTTTAGTGTATTTTCCTGTTGCATTTCCCTTTTCAAGTCTATGTTTCTTACCTCTATGTCCTGCAACTGAAATTTTATTCATTAATCTCTCAACAATATTCACTTTTGTTTGACTGAATTTTCCAACACCTCTACCTTGATTTTTAAGAACTAATTTAGGTTTCAAATTAATAGCAGATTTTAATCCTTCATCCTGTATCTGGATTGTAGAAATGTCATACTTATCAAATATCTTTAAATTGGTTGTTTGCTCACTCATTCTTACTCTCTATAATCTTTTGAAGATCTGATTTAATTTGGTTGAAACTAGGATGATAATTTATCACAGATAACATTATTTCACTTGGTTCTTCACAACATCTTTGAAGAACAAATCCACTAGGTTTTTTTCTACCATTAGTCAAATAAAGTTTTCCATCGACTCCAAATGAATTACCGGGATGTAACTCCTTATGACTATTCAGATATCTTTTAACATCTTCATAATATCTCTCGTGGAATTTTATTTGTTCAGCCATTTTATCTTCTACCCTTCTGTATCTTTCCAAGCCATAATCTCTCAAGAGGTTGGTCATTTACTTTAATAACAGCATATCTAACTCCAGGAATATCTCCTTTGCTTCTTCCTTGTTTTCCACCAATTCTTTCAATCATAACTTCATCGTGTTCATCTATAAACTTCTGAGCTAAATTACCTGGGATAAATGCAGTAACAGTTCTTCCATTCTTTGTAAGCTGGACTTTGCAGCACTTTCTCATTGCTGAATTTGGCTGTTTAGCTTCTTTTTGAACTTTAGAAAGAACAATTCCTTTAGCCTGATTTGCACCCTCTAAAGGATCAGATTTAGCATAAAGATTTAGAGTTCTAACTTTAAATTTTCTATCTTTCCATTGGAATTTCTTCCTATCTTTCTTTTTTTTAATTGCACTTTTTAATCCCATTTGAATTATTAATTATCTATTATCAGGAAATTAGTTTAAAAACCTTACCTATCTTGTTTTTAAAAGCTCTCACTAATTTTTTCAAATTTCTCTCTGGCTTTTTTGTAATGTATCATTAAAATATTAAAATGAAATTTCTTACCATTTTCTTCATTAATATTTGGAAGATATAATAATGAATTATTACTTAAATAAATTCTTTCATAAGCAGTTGGATTGTATTGCACTGGTTCTGAAGCGACTCTAGATTTATATAAATCAAATTCGCCAAGATAATGTTTATTTATGGTCTCCACAAGGCATCTTGCAAATTTCTTTATCTCTTTCTCTGAACCTTTTGCTTCTATTCTGTAATTTTTATCATCTATATTATATTCCATTGTGTAAAAATAAAATATTATTTAAATTATCCTGAAATCCTTTTTAAAAAAATCTTTTGTTATCTTCTGCATTTCAATTAATCTTCTTTTTTCACGACCAATTAATGCAGCCTTACTTTGTGCTCCAGCATTTAGAACAATTTCATTCTCAGAAATTTCTAAATCCTTAAATGTAACTGGACTCACAACTAACTCAATAAATTTTTTTATATCTTGAGAACTACTAGGTATTGCAATTACTTTCACTCTCTTTTTTATTATCTCGCTTATTCTCCTAAGATTTCTAACTTCTGGACCAATTGCCTTTGAAACAAGTTCTTTTGGTACACAGAATATAATTGTATTATTATATTCAAAACAATAGTGTGTTCTTATACCTGTGACTCTTTCAAAAAGATTTAGATACCTTAAGTCTTTCATATCGAGTGTATTAACCATTTTTATTAAATAAGAAATGCTTTTATAAATCTGTCGATGACAATTAATCACTTATTTACTTTATTGACAATCTTTGAATCTGCTGTCTTTTTTTCAGATTCTTTTTTTGTCAAAGGTCCAATTACTTTAACAAGTAATCCAGGTAATCCTGTTCCAACCGGTACTGGTTGATTTAATATAATATTCTCTATTACACTCAATAATTTATCATTTCCACCTTTTACTGTAGCCTTAACAAATTGAGGTACAGGTGTTTCAAATGTAGCTCTTGCAAGTATAGATGACTTCTGTGCAATAATTCCCATTCTTGTAACTCCTTTAATATCACCTGAATTGGTCATAGCGTCGGTAACAAGTTTCAAGTGTCTTATATCAATATCTAATCCCTGTGACTTAAGAACTTCAGTTATCTCGTGCATTAGTAATTCTCTTGCAACCTCTATTCCAAATATCTCAGCAACTTCATAGAAATCATTTGAAATTGTTTTATAAGAATTAACTTCTTTCATAGCTATAATCTCTTTAAGATTTGTTCCAAGAGTTGTTATAACAAAATTGTTATCTCTCTTTACAACCAATATCTGTTCAACTCCTTTAACTCCCGAAATTATTGTTTCTTTGAGTTTTTCTTTTAACTTATACAAATCTTTAAACCCAATTTTATCATCAGCATCTAAATAGATATAATCTTGCTTTTCCTTAACCTTAAATCCTAGTTCATTTAATTTCTCAACTACTTTCTTAACTGTAGAATGTGCTTGTTTTAATCCTTCTTTATCTACTTTTATTTCTATCTTCCTTGCACTAAAATCAACATTAATTTCTGATGCAATTTCTTTAAGCTTGACTTCTTTTATTTTCTCAGCAACAAATCTTGCACCATCTTCATTGTTGAATTCTTTATTGAGATAAATTTCCATCTTAGGAGAAGAAGGTTTCTTTCTTGCATCGAATATTTCAATTAATCTTGGTAAACCAGTTGTAACCTGCATTTCAGATACTCCTGCCATGTGGAATGTTCTCAATACCATCTGTGTTGAACCTTCACCAAAAGATTGGGCAGTAACAATACCTATTGCTTCACCAGAATCAAGTTTTTCCTTAAGATGTAATTTAGTTACATCAATTCCATCATCACCATATTTGAATTCAATTATATTATTGTTGCTATCCCTCACTGTCTCATCATACTCTACTCTTAAATCTTGAAGAGCACTAGCAAGTCTTCTATATAAATAACCTGATTTAGGAGTTCTTAAACCAGTATCCATAAGAGAATCTCTTCCTGTAATTGCCTGGAAGAAAAATTCATCTGGTTTTAATCCCCTTATAAAAGAACTCTTAATGAATCCTCTTGCCTTAGGAGATAAATCTCCTTTCTTGAAAAAAGATAATGTCCTATCATTATAACCAAAGTCAACTCTTTTGCTACCAAGAGCCTGCTGTCCAACACAAGATGCCATCTGAGTTATATTAAGTATGTTTCCTCCACCACCTGATTTAATCATACTACTAACAGGATTTTCAGATGGGAATTCTCTCTTTACAATTTCACCTATTTTTGTTCTTACTTCATTAAGAGTTTGAAGTATTCTAATTTCCCTTGATTCTTCCTTTGTTTTACCAGGAATTAATTCAAGAGTTCCATCTCTATCTGAATCAATTATTTCCTGAGTTTTCTTCTGAGCTTTTTCAATAACTTCCTCGCAATGTTTAAGAATATCTTCATTTAAATCCAAATCATTAACTGCTATTGTTATTCCTCTTCCACTTAAATAATTTTTTCCTAAATTAAATGCTCTCTTTATTGTCTTGAATGTTTCTTCTCTTCCTATTGTTTTATCAAGAACTTTAACTAATTCTCCATCCTCGCTTCCAAATGCAGTCTTATCTATAACTCCTTTTACAATTTCTCCGTCTTTTATAGTCATAGATTCATTTGAAAAATTAAACTTAGGAAGTATCTTTGAGAAAATTTCTGTTCCAGAAACAGTTTTCTTTGTGAATTGTGCGTCTACTTCTGAATTAAAAAGTAATTGATTTGCATACTCTACTGGAAATTCTTCTAATCCCATTAAATAATTTCCAGTTATTGCATCCCCAATACATCCAATTAAACTAGTATTGTTCTTAGGAGAGATTAAATTTCTTTTAACATCTAAAAGTATTTTTGCTTCAGCTCTAGCTTCTTCATTCTGGGGAGAGTGTATGTTCATCTCATCACCATCAAAATCAGCATTATATGGAGCTGCAGCAGCAGGATGTAATCTAAATGTTCTTCCTGGAAGAATTCTTACAAAGTGTGCCATTAAGCTTCCTCTGTGAAGACTTGGATGTCTGTTAAATAAAACCACATCTCCGTCTTGCAAATGCCTCTCCACTTGATAACCTGCAGACAACTCATTGATTATTTCTTCTTTTAAATCAATAGAAATCTTCTTTCTTTTTCCATCTGGTCTTATAACATAATTTGCACCAGGATATTCTTCTCCTCTCTGAATTAATTTTTTTAGTCTTTCCAAATTCAAATCATTAACAGTTTCTGCAACAGTTACAATTCTTGCTATCTCAAAAGGAATACCTACTTCATTTATATCAATTGATGAATCAGGAGAAATAACAGTTCTACCAGAATAATTTACTCTCTTACCTGCAATGTTTTTTCTTATTCTTCCTTCTTTACCTTTAATTCTTTCTGTGATAGTCTTTAAAGGTTGACCACTTCTGTGTCTTGCAGGAGGAATTCTTGTAACAGTATTATCGAAGAAAGTTGTAATATGAAATTGTAATAAATCCCATAAATCTTCTATAATAACTTCAGGAGCACCAGCATTTAGATTTTCCCATAATCTTTGATTAGCTCTAATTATATCTGAAAGTTTGTGTGTCAAATCATCTTCACTTCTCTCACCTGTCTCAAGAATAATTGAAGGCCTAACAGTAACAGGAGGAACTAAAAGCGAAGTTAAAACAGCCCATTCAGGTCTGCATGCATTTGGATTTACTCCTATTTTCCTTAATTCTTCATCAGGTATTTTAACAAGCAGTTCCCTTATTTCAGTTGGGAATATTCTTACTTTTCCTCTATAAAATGTTGTTGGCTTATCAAGCCTAACTCTTTCTTGAATTGCCTGACAATAAGGGCATTTTTTTGCATCTTTAGCTTTTTTAGCTCTCTGACTCGGAGTGTATTTTTCTAAATCCTTTTCACTTAACATTAATTTTCCACAATCGTTACAGAAACATCTTAAACCCATTTCAATTAAAGGAACATATTTCAAATGAATCAATGGTCTAGCCAAATCAATACTTCCTGGGTGTCCTAAACATTCTTTTATTCTTCCACCACAAGTCCTACATCTTACTCCAGGATCAACAGCACCCAATCTTAAATCCATTAATCCACCATCAACAGGATATCCATCAATATCATACAATTCAGGTGTAACTATTTTAGCACATGATAATTTTTTAATTTGTTCAGGACTGAATAAACTAAACTTCATTTCTCCTATTTTCTTTCTTATTATTTTTGCCATTTTATTCGTATTTATTCTTTAATTCAAAAGTTGTATTTATATGAAGACCTTGGAGTTCTCCAAGAAGCAATTTAAATGCATATGATACTTCAACTAGTTCAATATCCTCGCTGCTACACATTGGACAATAAGTTTTTTGTCTCACACTATCTTCAATAGCAATTGTTCCACACTTAGTACAAATTGGTAAAACAACTTTGTCTGAATCATATCTTTCTTTTAATAACAATGAAGCTCCATGGGCAACTAATGCTTGCTGTTCCATTTCTCCTAATCTTAATGCTCCTCCTCTTGCTCTACCTTCAATAGGTTGTCTTGTTAAAAGTGCAACTTTACCAGAAGCTCTTCCATGCATTTTATTTCCTACCATATACTTTAATTTTAAGTAATATAAATCTCCTACAAATATCCTTGAAACTATTTTCTTTCCTGTTATTCCATTATACATTGTTTCTTTACCATCAAATCTAAATCCTAAATCTTCAAGTTGTTCTTCAAGTTCTTTCTTACTTGCTCCAGAGAAAGAAGTGCCATCAACAATCTCTCCTCTTAATGAACCCACTTTACCTGCAAGTAATTCAAGTAAATATCCTACTGTCATTCTCGAAGGCAAACCGTGTGGATTAAATATAATATCAGGTCTCATACCTCTTGAAGTAAAAGGAACATCTTCTTCAGGTACAATCATACCAATAACTCCTTTCTGTCCATGAGATGTTGCAAATTTATCCCCGAGCTCAGGAATTCTCTGGTCTCTTGTTTTAACCTGAACAATTTTATTTCCTTCATTATCTTCTGTAATAAACACTGAATCAATAATTCCTTTTTCTTCTTGCCTCATTGCCACACTTGATTCTTTCTTTGTTCTTATTGAAATTTCTCTTGCTTCAGATAAGAATTTTGGAGGAGACATCTTACCAATCATGACCTCTCCTTCTGAAACTTCTGCTTCTGGAGAAATAACTCCATCATCTTCTAAATGTCTATAACTTGCTTCCATCCTATAACCAGAAGCATCTTTTTCTGGCATAGCAATTTCATCTTTTAATCCACCAGCATAATTCATTTCAATTGCAGAATAAGGTCTGAAATAAAAACTTCTTCCAAGTCCTCTATCAAGACTTCCTTTATTTAATACTAAAGCATCTTCCATATTATATCCCTCATATGCCATTATAGCTACAACAAGATTTTGTCCTGCTGGATATGTATTCAAAGTATCATAAACAAAACTTCTTACTATCGGTTTCTGTGGATATTGTAAAATACTTACATCAGTATCTAATCTACATAGATAATTTGCAGAATATAATCCAAGAGCTTGTTTCTGGGTTTTTGAACCTCTATTTAATCTTGAACTCTGGTCGTGATTACCATATGGAACAAGGCTTGTAACAGTTCCAAACAATGAAACAGGATCAATTTCAAGATGGGTGTGTTCTTGAGTTAAACTTTCTTCATTAAGTGCAACCAAAGCATTTTCCTCTTCAGCAGCATCCAAATATTCAATAATCCCTTTTTCAATAAGGTCTTTCCATTTGATTTCTCCTTGTTCTATTTGTACCAGGTGTTCGCTCTTAAGTTTAGATGTCCCATTTTCAACAATTATTAAAGGTCTTAAAACTCTTCCTGATTCTGTTGAAATATAAATTGTTTTTATTCCTTCATCTTCTCTGAAACTCATTTGAACAGGAAGTTGATTCTCTCTTCTTTTTTCTCTTATTTGTTTTACAAATTTATTTCCATCATTCACTGTTCCAATAAACATACCATTAAAAAACACATCATAATTTCCAATATCCTCTTTATTTAATTCAAGAGATTCCAAATCTTTCATGAATTTTGATTCATCTAATTCAACTCTTGTTGAAACTCTTGCAAGTATTGCCAAATTCTTTCTAAGACCAATTTCTGTTCCTTCTGGTGTTTCAATAGGGCAGAATCTTCCATAGTGAGTAGGATGAAGAGTTCTTGCCATAAAATTTTCTTGATCTCCAGGAAGCATGCTTGAAACTCTTTGTAATTGTGAAATTGTTGCAAGGTAATTTGTTTTATCAATATTCTGGGTTATACCGCTTCTTTCACCAGTCCATGAACCTGTTGCAATTGCAGATTCAACTCTATGAGAAAACAAAGTTGATTTAGCTAATACTTTTATAGAAAAGAATTTCTTTCTCTTAGAAGATTTTTGAAGAGAATATTGTATATCTCTAACTAAAATTCCTAAATTTACTCTAAATAATGTAGCGAGTAAATCTCCAGATAATCTAACTCTCTTATTTGCATAATGGTCTTTATCAGTTCTTAATCTTGGATTTTCTTTAGCGACTAAAAATTGTTTAATAAATTTACAAAGAGTTACAGCTTTTTTCATTCTGTCTTCTTTTTTCTGTCCAATATGAGGGAATAAATACGAATCAATTCTTTGTTTAACTCTGTCAAGAATTTCTTTCTTTGTACCCTGAAGATTTGTCTTTTCAGCAATAAACATCATAGCATCTTCTTTTTCAGCCATATTTGTGTATTCATATAAATTAACAATAACACTATCTGTTTCTTTACCAATATATTTTGCAATATCAGATTCTTTTGTTAAGCCTAATGCTTTAAGTAAAACAATTGCAGGTATATCCTTGAATCTGCTGAAAGAAACATTAAAGATACCTTCCTTGTTTTCAGTTATTGTTATAGGTATCCTATAAGTTCCTTTTAATGAGAATAATTTAAGGGTCAAATCTCCTTTTTTGTTATTTTCTATGAAAGGTTGATTTTCAGCTAAATCTTCTGCCATAATCATCACTCTTTCATTTCCTTTAATTATAAAATACCCTCCTGGATCTAAAGGGTCGTTGTAATTTGCAATAAGGTCTTCTTTTGACATTCCCATAGTATTACAATTTTTACTCTTAACCATAATTGGTATTCTTCCAATTTCCACAACTTCTGAATCAATCTGTCCGTCTTTTTTTACAGTAAGTTCAAGGGTTATTGGAGCAGCATATGTAAGGTTTCTTAATTGAGCTTCAGCAGGAGTTATCAAAGAAGCACTTCCATCAGCTTCTGTTACTCTTGGTTTTCCAACTTCAATTTTACCGAGGGTTATCTCAAATTCTTCATTTGTAATTGTTTCAGAAATTTCATTTACAATCTCTTGAAGTTTTTTTTCTATGAAATTATTAAAAGAAATAATATTAGATTCAACTAATGAATGTTCATTCAAGTAATTTTTAACGATTATGTGTCCTTGTTTTGCCATTTAATTTTTAAACTACAACTCTGAAATACAAATTTATTTTATCTTCTTCTTTTCTTTCAATCTTTATAATATCTCCAACAGCACAATTCATATCTGCCAAGGCAGCATCATTGAGAAGAATTTTTGGTAATTGAGATTTAGATATATTATATTTCTTTAACAATTCTTGAACTTCTTTTTCGTTAAGTTTTGTGTGTTTTGGTTGTAGAATGTGCATCTTGAATGTGTAATGTCATTTAATCCTCAGCACACTGGCCACAGGATAAATATTTAACAACTTTGTGATAATAAAAGATAACAAAAATTGGTTTTTAAACCTTTGCATTAAGGTTATACACTACATCCATTCATAGTACTACTAAAATTTACAAAAAATGGCCCCGATGGGATTTGGGCCTCACGTACGCTCGACCTAACACCTCATAAATTCGATGTTAAACCCAAAGGTTCAAATCAAATTTAAAAAATTAAATTAAAGTTAATATGGCCCCGATGGGATTTGAACCCACGACACCTGGATTAAAAGTCCAGTGCTCTAACCAGGCTGAGCTACGGAGCCATGATGTAACAGCTTCATAATCTCAGAATGGTTTGTTCGTTAGAACTTTAACCAGGCTGAGCTACGGAGCCATGATGTAACAGCTTCATAATCTCAGAATGGTTTGTTCGTTAGAACTTTAACCAGGCTGAGCTACGGAGCCATACCTCAGAAAAAGATAAAATCACTTTATAAAATTAACCAATACAGAATATATCATCCTGCATTAAAGAAATTTTTGTATTTTTTCACTAAATTCTTCTTCACTCATAGCTCCAACAAAGTTAGTGATAACTTTTCCATCTTTAAACAAAACAAAATTAGGAATAGACGAAACACCAAATTTCTGTGAAATCTCATGTCCATCTTCAACATTAACCTTACCTACTTTTAATTTTCCATTAAATTTCTCTGCAACCTCTTCAACAATAGGCCCCATCATAACACAAGGCATACACCAATCAGCATAAAAGTCAATTAAGACAGTTCCTTCTTTGATAAATTCATTAAAACTACCATTTGTTAATTCTGCCACCATGTTCCATATACAAATGTTCTATTTTTAAAATTGTTGGTTTTTTCTTAAATAAGTTAAGAAAGAATAAAATCCTCTATCTTCTCGATTTATTAAATCCCATTCAGAAAAATTAATTTCTGGAAAAAGAATATCTCCAAAAACATTTTGATTAACTCTAGTTATTTCTAATTTATTTGAAAAAGGCAGGAATTTTTTGTAAATCTCTCCTCCACCAATTATAAAAGAATCTTTATTGTCTGTAAAACCAATTGCCTGTTCTATGTTTCTTGCTAGATATATTCCACTTTGTTCATTTAATGTATTTGAAAAAGGAAGGAATTTTTTGTAAATCTCTCCTCCACCAATTATAAAAGAATCTTTATTGTCTGTAAAACCAATTGCCTGTTCTATGTTTCTTGCTAGATATATTCCACTTTGTTCATTTAATGTATTTGAAAGAACAATATTTTTTCTTCCAGGTAAAGGCTTAAATTTTTCACTAAGAGATTCGTAAGTTTTTCTTCCCATAATAACAGGATGATTAAATGTAATATCTTTGAATCTTTTTATATCTTCAGGAATATACCACGGAATTTCTCCGTATTTTCCTATAACATTATTTTTAGAAATTGCTGCGATTATAGTCAAATTCATTTTAAACACACATTTTTCTTGATATTCTCTGATGGTGTTTATAATCTCTAATAGTAAAATCATTAAGTTCTAATTTATCAAAAGGTTTATCTGAAATCTCAAGTTTACAAAGCCCTAAAGGTTCATTTGCTAATTGTTCAAGAATTGCTGTTACATGGTCGTAATCTTCCATATTTCCGTCTGCAGGGGCACGTTTATTAATCCATTCAACAATTTCTAAATAACTTGATTTGTCACCTGTTCTTTTTTCTAAATCTCTTGCATCTCTTATTTTTCCTTGAACCTCTTTAAAATTATTTTTATACCACATTGTTCTTTCTCCTATTGAAGTATAAAAATGAGCATCTCCAAATGTATGAACAAATGTTTTAGGAGTCATACCTGATTCTTTAGCTATAATTTGTGTCAATGCTGCATACTGTGCAATATTAAATGGAACACCCAAAAATGAATCACAACTCCTTTGATAGAGTTCCATCTCCATTTCCCCATTCTCATTTGCAGTTGATTGAAACAAAAGGTGACATGGAGGCAGAGACATATCATTTAAATCTGCAACATTCCATCCAGTTAAAATATGTTTCTTGCCTGTTGGTTTTTTCTTTAAACCCTCAATCATATTTTTTACTTGGTCAATTTGTTCTTCTTTGTAAACTTTACCTTCAAATGGAATAAACTCTCCATCTTTATTTTTCACATATAATTGTTCTTGATTTTCTAAAGGAGAAAATTTACTCCACCTTCTCCACTGCTTTGGATAAATAGGTCCAGCATCTCCCCAAGCCATAGCAAAATCATGATTTTCTTTAATCCTTTTTCCATAATTTTCTTTTGCAACAGTCCATTCTGGAGAATATTTTTGCATTCCCTTAGGATAAATTCCTGCATCAGTCATTTTCTCAAGATTATGTTGAAAAGCATCTGCTCTCCAAACAGGAGAATTATTCTTTTCCATGTATTCAATATTTGTATTTCCTTTTAAAAACCACAATAACTCTGTAAACATGGATTTAGATTTAGCAGGCATTTGTTTTGTTGTGATTAAAGGAAATCCTTTAGTCAAATCATATCTATTTTGATAACCAAATAAAGAAATAATTCCAGAATCTTTGCTTCCTCCTTTAAAATTAGAATATGGAGAAGTTAAAATATCTAATGAATAATCTAAATACTGTTGCACCATTTTTATTATAAAACTAAAATAATTTTCTTTTATAAATACAGTTGAATTCCAATGTATATATTTTACAACTTCTTTATTAATCCAAAACCTCCGTCTTTCTCATGCATTTCCTTAAGAACATCAAATATACTCTTTCTAATAACTTCTCCATTAACTGGGTCAATCATTTCCAAATCAGGGTCTTTG
>Ga0208197_1003714_pt1 | contig 11888 bp, 8 predicted proteins | sample AD_JPNNA4_MetaG_FD_184444 | JGI IMG/M metagenome (GOLD analysis project Ga0208197, IMG submission 184444) | Active sludge microbial communities of municipal wastewater-treating anaerobic digesters from Japan - AD_JPNNA4_MetaG (SPAdes) (version 2) | ecosystem: Engineered > Bioreactor > Anaerobic >...
TATTTCAACTCTTTCAATATATTTTCTTACATTTGCTCTTCTTTCTTTACAACTTCCAATATATTTTCTCTTACCCATTGAGTTTGGAATACTTTGGTTCTTTGCTTTTATTCATCTTAGAAATATAGGTTTTGAAGGGTTCGTTTTAAAACGTAAAGCAATATTAGTTTCCTTAATAGTTTTTTTTATGTTTTTAGCAACACTATTTACGGGAGTTTTACATGAGGTATCTGCATTATCTCCAGCAGTAGGGTACTTTGTTGCTATTGGGATAGCTAATATGAGAGTGGATAATACGAGATTTAATTTCTCTTTAATTTTATATATTCTCGCATTAATTGCCGTTATTATTTTGAATTTCATTTTAAACATTTTTTCATAGTCTAGTTGAGGGTAGGGGAGTAGTGAGGATTTTTCCCTAATAGGCCCATAGTTTCATGCAACCTATAGTAATATCAATGTGGATAACTGAGTGCTAATTAATATTTATTTAATAATTGTTTAGGAGAAGTGTTTAGAGATAATTTCGTATGTTAAAAATTTTATGTACATTGATGGGGGAGTACTACTCTTTTGCTTGACATATGCCTTAATCCTTTGTAATATATAACCGAGTATAATCATTCTTATATGCGGTCATATATTTGTATCAGCTGGGGGAGTATCTGATTAGTTAGGATTAAATAATTTTTTAAAATCAAAAATAATTAATTAATGAGAGAAATAAAAATATTTTTGTTTTCTTTTTATATTCCCCCTATTATTTTTCTTTTCTCTCTTTTTTTAAAATTAGGGTCCCCTACTTTGACTTTAAATTTTTAGAGGATAATATATTAGTATGAAGAAAACATATTTATTAAATGATATTCCTAAACTTCCTGATCAGGATATGTTTCTTTTAAATCTTCAAAATGGCGGATACAGTTTTCAGACTATTGTTAATTATGCAAGAGATTTGTGTATATTTAGTGTATTTTTGTATTTTAATAACATTGAGTTTAAGAATTTAAGCAAATTGGATATTTTAAACTATAAGGGATATCTGCGAAGTGGGAATCATCTTAAAGATTTGGATAAAATAAGGGAGAAATGTATAGAAAGTGGCTTTAAATCAATACAAAATGATAGTGAGGCCCTGAAAGGCTCAGGAAGGCCTGCGAAAAATTCTTCTGGTATAGTTGCACCCTTAAAGCAGGAGTATGGGGAGGATTTCTTAAGTAAGGTGTATGGTAAGGTGTATGGTTCGCTTGGTATTTTAGAAAGGCCTCTTAATTCTAGGGCGAGGAGTGAAGGTGGACTTAAGGCTAGTAGTATAAACAGGATGTTGTCTGCACTAAGGTCATACCTTAAATTTAGGATTGAATTTGATTTAGATATTCCAATTCCTCCTGATGGTATAAAAATGGTTAAAAAAGAAAAGGTAACAAAGAAGGTTGCATCACTAGAGGATCTTGTTAGATTAATAGAATCTCCTATGGAGTTTGAAAAAGATGAGAGAGTTGCACTTAGAAACAGATGTATGCTTGAGATGCTTTTTGGTACCGGTATGAGAATCTCTGAACTAATTAATTTAAACTTAGATCAATTAAATGCTGAGGGTAAGATATATATTACTGGTAAGGGTAAAAAAGAAAGAGCTGTATATATGACAAACAGGTCTTTGAATTGGTTAAATAAATATTTAAAATTAAGGCTAGAGTATGCATTTTCTGATAGAGAGAAGAATGAAAAGCAAGGAGATGTTAACAAATTGTTAACAGATATAGGGGTAGGGGGAGATTCTAATCAAAAAGAGCTTAGTAATTTAGAAGTTTTTGATTCAGAGAATAGGAAGTATTTAAAATTGCTGGAGGGGTATAGAAAGAGTGGGTTTCTGGATAAATTCAACTCCCCTGCTCTATTTATTCCTTTTGTTGGAATTAGGAGTAAAAAGCCTAATGCAAGAATATCTACTAATTATTTTCAAGAAAAAATCGCAGATTATAGAAGAAGATTAGGCATACAGATTCCAACTTCTGCACATAGTCTTAGGCATGGTTTTGCTACATATATGGCAGAGAATGATGCAAATCCTGTTGGATTGCAGATACTTTTAGGTCATGAAAGTCTTGATACAACAACAAAATATATACATGCTAGTGAAAAACTTGCAGAAGAAACTGTTAGAAAGAGTCATCCTTTGCAATAGAGAACTATTCTTTAAGTCCCATTATACTTTTATACATATCAGTATTCATTGCTTTGTTAAGTAGCTCAATTGCATCTTTATCTCCTTGGTTTGCTCTTTCTATTAAAGCTTTTGCATCTTCGACATTCTTTTTAAAATCGTCAATTAGGTCTAAATACATATTGTTTATTTCTTGTGCAGCATTTTCTCCATATACTGTGAGAGCAATCTCTTGAATGATTGCTTCAAGATGTTCTGTTGATTTTGCATCTTTAATTCTGTTTTCTATAACAGTTAATTCTTCATCTGTTTGCTTTTCTGCTAAGTCTTGGAAGAGTAAGTCTAAGATTTGTTCTGAAAGTAGATTGTAAAATGTTTCAACTTCTTGCTCAGGTACTCCAGCTTCCTTTATTTTTTGAATAATTTCATCTTTCATTTCTCTTTTTATTTAAAATATAATTTATTTATTAGCTACCAAGCAAGGCTTCTGCTGCTTTTTGTGCTGCAACAGCAGGATCAAGTCCTCCGTATGCCTGTCTTAAGAATTGATTTACTATATTTCCACTAGCTTGACCTACTAATCTGTCTTTTGGTACTAATCTAGATAACTCTTGAAAGAATTTTCCTTGCATGATACCGTTTTGACCTCCAAGTTCTGTAAGGTGAACTCTGTCTCCTAACCATCCCATCTCATTATAATTCCAGCCAAGTTCCGATGCATTAAAAGTTTCTCCTGTTAACCAATTCTCTGGACTTGTACCAATGGTAGTAGCATCAGGCATTGTACTATTAGGCGCCGATGCTTGTGCAGATGATGTGTTCCCACCTAAAGATCCACTTTCTGATGTTGCTGTTGGAGTATTGTTACTTGTTGTACCAATTGGTGTCTCAGGAGCTTTACCTCCTCCTATATGAAAATCTTTTCCAACTATTCCTTCAAAAAGAGTTCCAATGGCATATCCTGTTGAGCCACCTATTAATAGTGCACTAGCTTCTCCTAATCTGTTAGCCCAGAATTCTTTTCTCTTTTGTTTTCTATCCATTTCTTCTAATTCTATAAGTGTTTTTCCTCTTCTTGATTCATATTTTATTGAATTAGATTGAGACCTTAATTTCTCTGATTGTTTTTGTGCTACTCTACCTAATGTTCTACCGCCAAATGTAATTCCAATTACAGCAGCTACTCCTAATGCTGGTGTGGTTAATGCAACTCCTGCTCCAACTATTCCAGCTGCTATTTTTATTATTTTCTCCTTTCTTTCTTTCTTCTTCTTATTCTCTTGTTCTACCTGATTTATCTGTTTATCTATATTCTCTTTTGCTTTTAAAATATCAAAATATTTTATTTTTTCAGCATCAGTTAAACCTACTGATGCTAATTTTTCTTCTAGTTCTGCTAATTCTCTTCCTAACGCTGCAGATTGTTGCTCAGGTGTATTTTCTCCTCTTAATTCTCTAAGTTGGTCTTCAAGTTCCTTAATTCTATCTGCATCAGATACTGTTACAATTGGTTGTGGAGGTGGTTCTGGTGCTGGTTCAGGAGTTGGTTCTGGTTCTGGTTGTGGAGGTGGTTCAGGAGCTGGTTCAGGTGTAGGAGGAATGGGTACTGTTCCTTGTAGCATTTTAATAGCATTTTCAAATGCTATTCTGTTTTTTTCTTGCTGTATTTCATAGGTTTTTGTTATTAATCCTGATTGTTCTTGTATTAGCTTAATGTATTCAAGCATTTGTTCTCTTGAGAAATTCTCAATACCTTGTTGTAGTAATGTTTGGATATTTAAATCTATGTCTTTTAATGTGTTATTTGTTTCTTCAAGAGTTTTATTTAATTCTGCTAATCTATCCTCTTCAGTTGGTTTAGGAGTTGGTTCTGGTGCTGGTTCAGGAGTTGGCTCGGGAGTTGGTTTGGGTGTTGGTTCAGGTGTTGGAGGTGTATTCTCTTCTTTTTCTCTAAGGGCATCTTCATATCTTCTAGCCTCCTCAGGTCCCATTAGGTCTGTTAATTGTTTAAAATTTTTGCCACTTAAATCATCTGCAATGGTATCAATATCTTTTAAAGCTTGAGCTCCTTTATCACTAAGAGGTCCTCTAAATCCTACATTTCTTTCTCTATTTTGTCTTAATGCTTCCTCATGTAAAGGATTTATGTCAGGTTGGGGTTTCTTTTCTGTTGCTATGGTAAAACTAGGTACAGTACTACCAAGAGGTTGCTCTGGTAAAGTTTCTGTAGGAGGAAAGATTCTTTCTTCAAATTTGTTGAGATCTACATTATTTTGACTAGAGACTTCTGGTTGTTTTGGCTCTATGGATGGAACTTCTTTTACTGTTCCTTTTGAGTCTATAATGAGCTTGTTACTTTGGTTTTCAGGAACACCTAACTCATTACTAGTTGCTGTTATTACTCCTGTCGGAGAAACTTCCTGAGTATTATATTGACTTAAATCAATACTGTTTTGAGAAGGAATGTTTGGTTCCTGTGCTTTTACACTTTCATCTTGTGGAGTATTTCCTTCACTTCCAATAATTTCATCAGGCATAGTAGAAATTTAATATATTATATATACCGTACCTCATGCCTTTTAGTATAGGCAGATTACTAATAATAGATTACATGTTTAGGTAATAAATGTCAAAATAAATTTAAGGTATAAAAGATTATATTTTTGATATACTATTAAATATATGAAATTAAAAGGTCTTAAGTTTAAGAATATCCTTAATGCATTAAAGAAAAATATTTCTTTTATATTATTAGTTTTAATACTAATTATAGTTACTGTTGTATCAATTAAACCTGGGAAATATATATTATCTAATGATAATTATTCACCAGAGTTAAATCCTGCCCTTTCAGTATCTAGGTATTTGCAGTCTCCTGCATGGAGAGGATACAGAGTATTAGGATTTGCATCTGATAGTGAGCAAGCTGATATATTTAGATCGGGAATATTCTCTATTTTTAACACATTTATGCCTACTTGGCTTGTTAATCAACTTTTCTATTTTGTATCAATGGCTGTCGGTTCTTTATCTATTGCTTCACTAATTAAGCTACTGCTTAAGGATAGTAAGTTAAAAAAGTATTCTAATTACGGATATTTATTTGGAGGAGTTTTGTATTTTACAACTCTTTGGACAATGTGGCTTTTTTATCAAAATATGGCACCATATATTGTTAATTTCGGTTTTCTCCCCCTACTCTTTTTATCAATTTATAAATACTCTAAGGAAGATAGTTGGAAAAATCTTTTATATATATTTCTTTCATCACTTCTTTTTACTGCAGCAAGTATCATCTCAACGCTGTTTTTAGTAGATTTTCTATTTATTGTTTTGTTTACAATCTTTGTTCATTTTTCTTCAAAATATGGAAGAAAAAGGGAATGGAAAAATATATTTATAACATTGGGTGTTTTAATAGTGACTCAACTATTTTGGATTTTACCCTTTTTGCATTATACATTCACAACAAGTTCAGATATTGTTAGTTCATATGTAAATAGAACAATTACATCAACTGTTATTGATCAAGAAACAAGCTCACAGACTTTGGCAAATTCTGCTAGGTTTTATAACAGAACACTTTTTGAGCAGGATGAGGGTAAATATGTTTTTTCTATGGCGGATTTGTTTGTTGGGTATGATTTTTATAAAGTGTTAGGGCTACTTCCTGCTATTCTTTCATTAATAGGTTTGGTATTTGCGATAGTTAGAAAAAATTTTAAGTTACTATTTTGGTTTGTAATTGGTATAGGCTCGTTATTTTTAATGAAGGTTCTTAATCCTCCACTGGGAAGTGTTTTTGAATGGATGCAGGAGAATATCCCATTGTTTAGGCAAGTATTTAGATGGCCATTTTCTAAGCTTGGACAGGTATATTTAACGTGTTTAGTAGTTTTATCAACTTTTGGAGTAGTTTATCTTATAAAGTTCTTCTCTTCGTTTATTAGTAAAAGATCTTTTAAGAATATATTCGTTGTTATAAGCTTCTTTGTTTTCTGTATTATCCAGTTAGCATATTCTGAATATATCTTTAGAGGTCAAATATTTGCAGATAGGGCTATAGTGCAGTTACCCTCCGAGTATTATGAATTAAAAAGTTATTTAGAAGAGAATGATTCAACTGGAAGGATATATTATGCTCCTCCATCAAATGATAATTATTTCAGAGAATATGATTGGGGCTTTTGGGGTTCTCAATTTATATCCTACATTATTCCTAATCCTGTTATGGATATGTCCCTTGCAGTAGGGTCTAAAGAGGGAGAAGAAGCACTTCTTGATATTACAAATGCAGTTCGTGCACAAAACAGTGAAAAGTTTCTTTCTTTAATGCAGAAGTATGATGTTAAGTACATTCTTTATGATCAAAGTATTAACTTAAGTGGATATATGTTTGATTTAGAAAGGCATAGCCTTGAGAGTTTGTTTAGCAGTTATGAAAAAGTTTGGTCTAAGGAAACTCTTTCTCTTTTTAAAATTCCTCAAAAAGTTGAAAGTAGATATATAGAGTCTCTTTCTCCTATAAATGGCCAGGATGTATTTATAAAAGATGTTCCAAAATATCCCCTTCTTTCACCATTGGATATGCAGTTGCAAAATGCTCATTTACAAGATGGAGAGTTAGTAGGAGAGTTTGAATACAAAGGGTTTAGTACATATATGTCTCTTAATTTGTCGGAAGAAAGTATTGCTGAATTGCCAACGGAAATTTCCTATTCCAATGGTTCTCTTTTTGTTTATCCATCTTTTCCTTATATAGAGGGGGATGTTGTGCAAAGACCATATTGGGCATATGTAACGAATGCTGATTATTTTGTGGTAAATAATACAGTTCTTGATAAGTTAGATACTGCTATTGGTGTTACTATTGATAATAAGTTCGGACAGGAGATGAATGTATATGGAGTATCAGATAAGGAGTTTGAGAGTGTAGATATGATACCTCTGCTTTTACAGGCTAAAGGTAATGACTGTTCTGGAGAGTCTGTTGTTGAAAGCACACTTGTTACACCACAGGAGCTTGCTTCTGGGATAGAAATAAAAGGAAATACAGATCTCCCTTGTATATATACATCAATTCCATTGGATAGTGATAAAAGAAATGTAGTAAGAGTAAAAATTAATTGGGAGAATGATAAGGACAATTATGCAGGATATTGTGTATATTCGGATGTAAGAAAAAGATGCTTAAATAATGAAAAATTCTTTTCTTCTAACACTTTGTTTGGAGATATAGATATTCTAGTTGATACTGTTATAGAAAAAAATGAAAAAATCTCTTTAATTCTATATGCGAATAATATACATAAGGGAGCTCAATCAAATGTACTTTTTAGAAAGGTCATAATAGAGTCAGCTTCTTTAGAAGATAAACTTGAGCTTACTTCTTCATCACAGAGTTGGAAAGTAGAAGATATTTTTCTAGATGATGGAAACACATATACTATACATATTCCTGTTATTAGTGGAAATAATGGATATGTGTATGATGGAGGTAATCTCCCATATGTGCTTTGGCAACCTAATAAAGGTGATTCCCAGACAAAGGTATTCGAAGTATCTGTAAACAATGGTATGTACCAAAAAGTTGTTGATGACTATATTAATCAGACAGCGAATCTTTTTGAGACAAATCCTAATATGAAGTATTTGATATATTGGAAAGGCAAGAATATATCTAACATACCATCTTCCATATGTTTAATATATGACAAAGAGAATAAATGCTGGTATCAAGACATATTTTATGCTCTTTCAGACTCTACACATATGGACATTATAGAGAGTGATAATACCAAAAAACTTTTAAATGTAATATATGGAAGTAGCAGCTATACATTAACAACAGAGAATGTTCTTTCTGAATTTGTATTTATGCAGTATCCATCTGCTTGGAATAATCTGATGTATACTCAAAATAATAAGAGAGAATATACAGAATATGAAATGAAGAACATATTTAATTCTCCTCATTCTACATATTACAAGACTAAAAAAGAGGAAGTGAAAGATAATGGGAATGTTCTTGTATCAATTCCTCAAACACATGGTTCTGGCTGGGTTGCTTTTGCAAGGAATGGGTCTAGTATTAGGATGCTAGGGAAGGATACAAGAGTTTCAATTAGTGGGTGGAAGCAAGGATGGGACATATCAAATATTAATTTTGATTCTATTTCAGTAATATACTGGCCTAATTTATTGTCTTACTTTGGTTATGCTGTTATCCTTTTGCTTGGAGTATATCTTTTTGTTAATTTCTTAAGTAAAAGTGATGAAAGAAAATAACCCATTAGTATCAATAGTAATACCTGTTCATAATGGAGAAAGGTATATTAAAGAAAGTATAAATAGTTGTTTAGAGCAAACATACAAAAATATTGAGATTATAGTTGTAGATGATAAATCAGAAGATAATACACTTAATATTCTTAAAAGCTACGGTAATAGGATTACTGTTATACCAGTAGAAAAGCAAAATGGACTTGGTAATGTAATAAATATAGGGATAAGAGAATCAAAAGGAAAATATATAGCTAGAATGGATGCAGATGATATCATGTATCCTACTCGTATAGAGAAGCAAGTTGAATACCTTGAATCACATCCCAGTTGTATAGCAGTCGGTGGTCAGATAGATATTATCGATGAAAATGGAAATATTACTGGTCATAGAGAGTATGCAGTAGAAGATAAGGATATTAAAAAGAATTTATTTCTTTTTCAACCATTTGCACATCCTGCTGTTACTTTAAGAAGAGTAACATTAGAAGAGATTGGATTGTATCCTGAAAATATGTGGAAGGTAGAAGATGTTAAGCTATTCTTAATACTTAGTACCAAAGGAGAATTTCATAATTTAGAAGATACAGTGCTTAAGTATAGAATGACTTTTAAGACAGAGAGTCAATCTAAGATGTTAGATCATTTTAGAAAGACAAATGACATTAGGAATTGGGCTATTAAAGAATTAGGTATTAAACCTACAGTAAGGGAATATGTAATATGGAATATACAAAAAATAGGGGTTCATATACTTAGTATATTTCCCCCTACTTTATTTATGAAAGCATTTGAATTATTTAGAAAACTATTTAAGTAAAAAAAGAGGACATCTTTTAATGTCCTCTCTGTAATGTTTTTAAGTCTTTTCGTCTTTAAATATATTTTTATATATTTTTAGACTCTTCAGTAGGATATATATTTTTAATAAATATTAATCCTAGAAGACTCTAGCGTGTGATGAGATTAGTAAATGGATTTTGTTTTTAGATGCAATTAAGCATTTAAAAGATATTCCAGATACATAATCTAGCTAGAGTCAGTAGGTTACTACTTGGTAGGGAAAAGATTCACACTTTCAGGTAGCTTGCAGCCGTCATCTGTTGTGTTATAGCACACGACAAAGGGTACATTATTTTCCTTACAGTCTTTCGACCAGCCAAGTTCACTTCCAACTAAGAACGGTGCATTAAGCAAATTTCTTTCTGCATTTTCATAGCTGAAAGCATAACTTGCAATTGAAGGAACTGTAAAGTTCTTTAGCACCCACACTCTGCTTTCGCAATCAAATGTGATTGTGCCAAAGGGTACTTTTGTACCTGATGGGAGCTGCTCAGAAACCTTCCCTTCACTTCCATTGCAAACAGTGTTTGCAATATCAGTTGGGATTCCGAGTTTCCCAGCTTGATACAAGCATGAATCTTGTTGCTGTGTATAGCTAGTAACTGAACTGGGAATGTTAGTATCTGCTACCTTTTCAGGAGCAAAAACTTTCTTTCCTAACCAAGCAATACCTAGAATAAGAAGGACAATAACACCAATCGTTAATGCCCCTTTCATGATATTCCCCCAATCAACAGACTTCTGCGTTTCCGTAGAAGTTTTTACCACTTTTTTTACTGCAGGTTTTGCAGTTTTGTTAGTGGTGGATACGGTTGTTTTGGCATTCTTTGGTGTAGCCATTTCAAACTCCTTTTATAATAGAAATTTTTAATTTTACTTCTCATATCGATGAGAAAACCACTTAACAGTGGATTTAACTAACTAAATATATTAATTAGCTAGATCCACTGTAAGTGGAAATTAAGGAGTTATACAGTTACTATCCCTTTTCCTCTATACTATTCATCACACGCTATTTTGTTTTAAATATATTAAGACATAAGTCTATACTAATATACTTAAAACTTTTTAAAGAACTTAGAGTTCATAAGAACTCATAAAAGATATATAAAGAGAATATCTCTCTATGAATTCTTATATATAACAGAAAATATATTTTTAAAGAGCAGGTTATTTAATTTTATTACCCTATTTATATTATACTATAGGTTGGGATAAATATCAATACTTAATGCTTATGTATGACAGAGTTACTTGTTAATGAGCTACTTAGTATTTGATATGTATATTATACTATAAGTTAATGACGAAGTCGATATCTATTACTTTCTTCTATGATTTTAGTGTATAATTACAATGATATTTTTAATTTCTATTAAAGATTATGGAAGAAGAAAAAAGTTTAGAAATTCAAGTAAGCTCCACTACATTAGGATTTGATGGTGATGAGAGTGGAAAGATACCAGCTGCACTAGGTCTAGTGGAGGGTACTATATCTAAGGAAGCATATACCTACCTTGTACTTAATAATGCCCTTGCTTTTAAAGAAAAAACTTTGGAGAAATTCCCTAATGCAGACTTTGGAGTCTCTGTACTGGCATCATCAGTTAATCCTCGCAGGCTTAAAGAACTAATTAGGTCTATTGATTATCCGTATGATATCCAATGGGGGTTGAACCTTATTAATCAAAAAAAGAAAGAAGTGAGTGATATGGGGTATACAGGATTTGCAGCTGCAATAATGTTAGGAGAAGAGTTAGCTTATGCAATGCTTCAGGCAAAATCAGCAAAAGAACAGGTAAACAGTACAATTAAAACTGCTAAAATTGCTGGCTCAAAAGAGATTGTAATTAGAACATGCTCTGAAACAGTTTCAACTGAGGAAGAAATAAAAAAGATTAGAGAGGTTAACGAAAAACTTGTTTCTCAATCTCATGAGATTGTATGGGCTATTGAGCCTAACAAAAAGATTGGTGATGGTACGCTTTCATCATTTATGGAGCTTTATTCTAATATATTTAAGAGATATCCGGATTTAAGGTTTGCAATAGATTTGGATTTAGGAGGTTTGCCTAATGAAAATGATAATTTATTAAATATATTGGAAAAACTTGATCAAAATCAAAATCTTCCTTTATTTATCTCTTTAAGCGGAAGAGAGAAGATTGAAGGAAGTGTTAGAACACATCTTCCTTTAGGGAAGAATTATGAAGAAAACAAACTTCTTGGAGAGTGGCTTTACATAATGCAGAGAAGAGGAAAAAATATACCTTCTCTTCTTATTGAGACATCTCCTGCACAACATGATGTATTAGGTGATTATGCACAGTTTTTATCAGCCCTAAAAAATGGGTATAGAGGATAATAACTTAACACAGAAATGTTCAATATAGATTAGAAATAACAGGCAGGTAGTTAGAGTTCTTCCTTATATTTTGGTGATACCCTTTGATTAAAGATTTTATACTCCTTTACAGATATCTTAATAATATCTGTAATCATTCTTGTTATATCTTTAATATTTGCAGAAGTAGACTGAGATCTGTTTTTGTTTAAAAAGAAAGGAGTTACAGAAACAGTATACCCTACTTTTCCT
>Ga0208197_1003716_pt1 | contig 11884 bp, 8 predicted proteins | sample AD_JPNNA4_MetaG_FD_184444 | JGI IMG/M metagenome (GOLD analysis project Ga0208197, IMG submission 184444) | Active sludge microbial communities of municipal wastewater-treating anaerobic digesters from Japan - AD_JPNNA4_MetaG (SPAdes) (version 2) | ecosystem: Engineered > Bioreactor > Anaerobic >...
CTATCCCTTCCAGCTTATCCTTAAGCAAAAGCCTTGTGTTAACTGCAATTCTCAAAGCAAAATAATTTGAGCTAATTACAACATTTTTTTAAATATTAGCAACCCAAAAGCGTGTTTTCAGCTACCATTATGATGACAGCTACTGGTTTTCAAACAAATAATTTGCAATTTGTTGAAAATATTGCTATATTTGCAAAAGTTTTGCTGGAAGTGGCAGGGGACTTTGTCCCCTGTTTTGCTTAAAAAATGCGTAAGGATGATTAGTAAGGAAGCCATACTTGAAATAGTAACCCCTTTGCTGGAAAAGGAAAACCTTTTCCTTGTCGATGTTTCGGTTGGTGCCGATAATAAGATTATTGTAACCGTAGATGGCGACAAGGGTGTTTCAATTGACTCCTGTGTTAGTATTAGCAGGGGGATTGAAAACTCCCTCGACAGGGATAGGGAGGATTTTGAGCTGGAGGTAACCTCAGCAGGATTAGGCCAACCCTTAAAAATTCCTCGCCAGTACATAAAAAATATTGGCCAGGAACTGGATGTTGTGCTTAAAACGGGTGAAAAGATAAAGGGTGTACTTAACAGTGCCGATAACACCGGATTTGTACTCGGTGTAAGCAAAAAGGTAAACATTCCGGGTTCTAAGAAAAAACAGGAAGTGGTAGAGCCCATCCAGCTGACTTACCAGCAAGTTAAAAGCGCGAAAGTAGTACTTAAGTTTAAGTGATATAATAGGGAAAAATATTTAAAGCAATGGAGAATCTGAACTTAATTGATTCGTTTCTGGAGTTTAAGGAACTCAAGAATATTGACAGGCCAACCATGATGAGTGTGCTTGAGGATGTTTTCCGCAGCATGTTGGTTAAGCTTTACGGTTCCGACGATAACTTTGATATAATTATCAACATTGATAAGGGCGATTTTGTGATTTACCGTAACCGCGAAGTGGTTGAGGATGGTGCGGTAGAAGACCCAAACCGTCAGATTTCACTTTCCGACGCCCGCAAGATTGACGAGGATTACGAGGTTGGCGAGGAGGTTACTTCGGAGGTTTCGCTATCGGAGTTTGGACGCAGGGCCATTCTGGCGCTTCGCCAAAACCTTACATCGCGAATCATGGAGCTGGAGCGCAACAACCTTTACAGTAAGTACAAGGATAGAATTGGCGAAATAATTACCGGCGAGGTTTACCAGGTTTGGAAAAAGGAAATCCTAGTACTTGACGATGAGGGCAACGAGCTAATTCTACCTAAAAGTGAGCAGATCCCTTCCGATTTCTACCGCAAAGGCGATAGCATCCGTGCAGTGGTTTACAAGGTAGAGATGCGTAATAACACCCCTCAAATCATACTTTCAAGAACGGCTAATGCTTTTCTGGAACGACTATTTGAGCTTGAGGTGCCCGAGATTTTCGATGGCTTAATCACCATTAAAAAGATTGTTCGTATACCGGGCGAAAGGGCAAAGGTTGCCGTAGAATCGTACGATGAGCGTGTCGACCCCGTTGGTGCCTGCGTGGGTATGAAGGGTAGCCGCATTCACGGAATTGTTCGTGAGCTAAGGAATGAAAGCATCGATGTAATAAACTACACCACAAACACCCAGCTGTTTATACAGCGTGCCTTAAGCCCTGCTAAAATTACGTCCATTAAGATTGATGAGGAAAACAAACGTGCCGAGGTTTACCTAAAACCATCGGAAGTATCGCTGGCCATTGGTAAGGGTGGATACAACATCAAGCTGGCAAGCCAGCTTACCGGTTACGAGATTGATGTTTACCGCGAATCGGCTGCTGAGGACGAGGAAGATGTTAGCATCGATGAATTTGTTGACGAGATTGACGAGTGGATAATTGATGTTCTGAAAGGTATTGGTTGCGATACAGCCAAGAGCGTACTTGAGATTCCATTCGATGAGCTTGTAAAACGTACTGACCTCGAGGAGGAAACCGTTAAGGAAATCATAAGAATTTTGAAGTCAGAATTTGAATAGTTTTGCCATTAGTTTAGTTTTGCAAAGTAATAAATAAATCAGGGGAAGAAGCCTTTATGACAAGCGATAACAAAATCAGGCTCAGTAAGCTGGCAAAAGAGTTTAACGTTGGCGTGGGAACACTGGTAGAGTTTCTCCACAAGCGTGGTTACGATGTGGAAAACAATCCCAACGCTAAGGTTGACCAGGATGTTGTCACCATTCTTGAGAAAGAGTTTGGCAGCGAGCTAGACCTTAAGAAAAAAACTGAGCAACAAAAGGAAAACCTTAAGGCTTTAAGGGATAAAAAGAAAACAATATCTATCGACGATATTGAAAAGGACGAGGATGATTTCTCCGATGAGCCATCGGACGATGAGATAATCATTAAAACAAACACAATTGAAACGGTTACCCCAACCATTGAGGTCGAAAAACCTAAAATCGACCTTAAGGTAAAGGGTAAGATTGACCTCGATACTTTAGGCAAAAAGCCTAAAGAGCCTAAACCCGAGCCTAAGCCTGAGGAAAAGCCTACGCCAGTAAAGGAGCAACCTTCGACCCCAAAAGAGGAAAAAGAAGCTAAGCCAAAGCAGGAAGAGGTTATTAAACCCAATGTTAAGGTTGAAGCCCCTAAGGTGGTTGGCAAAATTGATATCGAAAAGGCTGGAAAAACCCACACAAAGGAGGCGCATCGTCCTCATCAAAAGGACGAAAAGCCACAACCCACCAAGGAGGTGATTAAGAAACCTGCCGTTGAGGCTGAAAAGGAAATCCCAGCTGAACCCGAGGTTACTGCCAGAACGCAGGAAGCAGAGCCTGAGGTTTACAGGGCCGAGGTTGAAAAACTCTCTGGACCAACCATCAAGGGTAAAATTGACCTCAGCCGCTTTGAGGTAAAGAAAAAACCTGTTGCCTCATCGTCCGATTTCGATAAGGAAGGAAAGAAGAAGAAACGGAAACGTATCAAAAAGGGCGATAAGGTAGGCATTGAGCAACCACAGGAGGTAAAGGTTGATAGGGAAGCCAACAAGGACGACCTTAAAGCCAAAAAGCTCAAAAAGAAGAATAAAAAGAAAATAATTAGACCTGAGGTTGACGAGGAAGAGGTTCAGCGTCAAATTAAGGAAACCCTTGCAAGGTTAACCAGCAAAGGGAAGACCAAAAGTTCCAAGTATCGCCGTGAGAAACGAGAGATACTTAGCGCCCGTCAGCGCGAGGAGCTTGAACGCCAGGAGCAGGAAAAGCAGGTGCTCAAGGTTTCAGAGTTTGTTTCGGCCAATGAGCTATCTGCCATGATGAACGTTCCCGTAACCGATGTTATTGATGTGTGCATGAACCTTGGTCTGATGGTTTCCATTAACCAACGCCTCGATGCCGAGACCATGGCTCTGGTTGCCGATGAATTTGGCTATAAGGTTGAGTTTGTGAGCGTTGATGTTCAGGAGGTTATCAAGGAGGAGGAAGAGGACAAACCTGAAGATTTGAAACCACGCCCACCTATTGTAACCGTAATGGGTCACGTTGACCATGGTAAAACATCGCTGCTCGACTATATAAGACATACCAACGTAATTGCAGGCGAGGCTGGTGGTATTACCCAGCATATTGGTGCATACAGCGTTGAGCTTGAGGATGGACGTAAGATTACATTCCTCGATACTCCCGGTCACGAGGCATTCACCGCCATGCGCGCCCGTGGAGCAAAGCTTACCGACGTGGCTATTATTGTGGTTGCCGCCGACGATGCGGTGATGCCCCAAACCGTTGAGGCAATCAACCACGCCAGTGCTGCCGGTGTTCCCATTGTTTTTGCCATCAACAAGATTGATAAGCCAACTGCCGACCCCGAGCGTATTAAAGGGGAACTGGCAAACATGAACTACCTGGTTGAGGACTGGGGAGGTAAATACCAGTGCCAGGAAATTTCGGCAAAACAAGGCTTAAATGTCGATAAACTGCTGGAAAAGGTGCTGCTTGAAGCGGAGCTTAAGGACCTGAAGGCTAACCCTAACAGGCGTGCTTCCGGAACCGTTATTGAGTCAGCTCTCGATAAGGGTAGGGGGTATGTTGCTACCGTTCTTGTTCAGAACGGAACCCTACACCAGGGCGATATCATGCTGGCCGGAATATACTATGGTCACGTAAAAGCTATGTTCAATGAACGCGGTCAGCGTATACAGGAAGCAGGCCCAGCTACTCCCGTTCAGGTGATTGGCTTAAACGGCGCCCCACAGGCTGGCGATTACTTTAACATTCTCGACTCCGACCGTGAGGCACGCGAAATTGCCAACAAGCGCGAGCAGCTGGTGCGCATGCAAAGCATGAAAACTAAGAAGCACATCACCCTCGACGAGATTGGTCGCCGTATTGCCATTGGAAACTTCAGGGAGCTTAACCTGGTTGTGAAGGGCGATGTGGACGGTTCAATAGAAGCGCTATCCGACTCCCTGATCAAGCTCTCAACCGAGCAGGTACAGGTTAACGTAATACATAAGGCAGTAGGTCAGATTTCCGAATCGGATATCCTGCTTGCAGCAGCATCTAACGCCATTGTGATTGGTTTCCAGGTTCGTCCCTCGGCTGGTGCCCGTAAGCTTGCCGAGAAGGAGGAAATTGATATACGCCTTTACTCCATCATCTACGATGCCATTAACGAGATTAAGGATGCCATTGAGGGCATGCTTGCCCCTGAGATTAAGGAGGAGATTACCGGATCGGCCGAGGTACTTGAAACATTCAAGATTACCAAGGTTGGAACAGTGGCCGGATGTATTGTTCGTGAAGGGAAAATCTCGCGCAGCAATAAGGTTCGTCTTATCCGCGATGGTATTGTAATCTACACCGGCGAACTTGAATCGCTCAAGCGCTTCAAGGACGATGTTCGTGAGGTTTCATCGGGCTTTGAGTGTGGATTAAATATCAAGAACTTTAACGACATCAAGGTTGGCGATATTGTTGAGGGATTCCAGGAGGTTGAGGTTAAACGAAAACTCTAACCATATAAATACATAAGCAGAAAGGGTTGCGTAGCAACCCTTTTTTCGTTTACCTTTTAAACCAACGGAAAGTAGGTTTACCTTTATGGTATTCAGTAAGCAGTAGTTTTTGGCTTTTAGTGTTTGGTGTTTTGTTGATTTAAGACAAATCTGTGTTTGTATTTGCTGTCAACTAACAACAATCAACCATCAACGTAATCTGTCATCCTGAGCGTAGCGAAGAATCTCTATTTATATATCGTTAAGTGATGTTTCGGTGGAGTTTATCCCGGTATATCGGGATTCAACATGAAAAACCTTCTTAACTAAAAGACTATGACTTTTAATTTCGATTTTTGCAAAGCCAGAAATAAGCAGAAACAACACGTCAATTCATTCAAAAACACGAAATCGTTAAATTGATTCCCCAAATTTTTACATCCCTTCATTCACTTCCCTCCCAAGTAGTCTAATTCTAAATTGCACCTTACTGTTGCTTGTAGTTTCTTTTTGGCTTAACTTAAGGCAAAAATCTTGAGTATGGAGGTTGAAAAGATACTCAGCAAATATCCTAGACGCAAGGATTACCTGCTGGAAATCCTGCACGATATCCAGAACCATAGCACCAAAAATTTCATTCCTGAGGAGGCTGTTCAAAGGGTTGCAGAGCATTTGAATATCAAAAAGGCACAGGTTTATGGGGTTATTGGGTACTACTCCATGTTAAGCATTAAACCGCGCGGAAGGTATGTTATTCGTGTATGTGCTTCGCCCATCTGCAACATGATGGGTAGCTGTAGCCTTTTGGATTACCTTAAACAAAAACTTGATGTTGAGCTGGGCGAAACCTCCGCCGATGGACTTTTTACCCTTGAAACATCGGAGTGCTTAGGCAACTGCGCTGCGGCACCGGCCATGATGGTAAATCAGGAAATGTACGGTAATCTTTCGCCGGGAATGATCGATAGCCTGCTGGAACACTACTCCCGGCAAACCAAATAAAACCGAATGTTATGCTCAAGGAATACCGAATAGCCTTACGGAATTCGGGGCTTATTAACCCTGAAAGTATCGATGAGTTCATTGCAGCCGATGGCTACCAGGCTTTGCGTAAGGCCCTGAAAAGTGAACCCCTTGGAATTTATGAGGAGATTTACGATTCCGGTTTGCGTGGCCGTGGTGGTGCGGGTTTCCCTACCGGGGCAAAGGAAAAAGCTGCTGCCGTAATCTGCTCCGATTGCGAAAAGTATGTGATTTGCAACGCCGATGAGGGCGAGCCTGGTACCTTTAAGGATAGGATTATCATGGAAACCGACCCGCATACGCTTATCGAAGGGTTGGTTATTGCTGCTTACAGCATTGGTGCGCACAGGGGGTTCGTTTATATCAGGGGTGAGTATGAGTTAAGTATCCAAAGGGTTCAGAATGCTATTGAGCAGGCCTATGGCCGTGGGTTTCTGGGCAAGAATATTTTGGGTAGCGGATTCGATTTCGACCTGGAGGTTCGGCGTGGTGCAGGCTCCTACCTTTGCGGTGAGGAGCTAACCCTGATTGAGTCAGTTGAGGGGAAAAGGGGGTACCCGCGTATTAAGCCCCCTTACCCTGCTGAGAAGGGGCTATGGGGCGCACCAACCCTAATCAACAACGTTGAAACGCTTGCAAATTTTCCTGCCATCATTCTGAATGGAGCAAAATGGTATCGTTCCATAGGCACCGAAAAATCGCCCGGGACAAAAATTTTCACCATCAGCGGCGATGTGAACAAACCCGGATTTTATGAGTTCCCAATGGGAATAACTCTGCGTGAGTTAATTTACGGGGTGGCAGGTGGTATTAGGAATGGAAAACCTTTTGGTGCGGCATTGATTGGCGGGGCAGCAGGCACATTTGCCTCGGAACGGCAATTGGATGTACCCATGGGCTACGATAAACTCCGCGAGGTTGGGCTAACACTTGGATCGGGTGCGGTTATTGTTATGGATAGCACGCGCAATCTTAACCAAACCATGCTCTCAATCCTTAAATTCTTTAAGCATGAGAGCTGCGGTAAGTGCATCCCTTGCCGGATAGGCACTACCCAACTTTATGAGGCACTAAAAGAGAACTTGACACATCAGGATTTTAAACCCGATACTGTTTACCCTGAACTTATTAGGCAAGCCGAAATGATTGCCCGTACATCGCTCTGTCCGCTTGGGCAATCACCCATACTGCCCTTGAAAAGTTTATGGGAACACATTCTGGTTAAACAAACAGCAAATAAGTAACTATGGCTAAAGTTAAGATACATATTGATGGCAAGGAGATTTTGGCTAACGAGGGTGCCAATCTACTGCAAGAGTCAAGGCTAAATGGGTTCAATATTCCCGGGCTTTGCTATCACCACAAGTTAACCCCAACGGGTGCTTGCCGCCTATGCCTGGTTAAGGTCGAAGGCCAACGGGGTATGGTAGCCTCATGTACCCTCACCGTTAAGGAGGGAATGAACATTGTTGCCTTTGACCAGGAGCTGGAGGATACCCGTCGTTTCCTTCTCGACTATTTGGTAAGCGAGCAAAACACCCACTACGATGGCACTTATACCGATGAGCTAAGGGAATTGATTCATAGGTATAATCTCCATAAGCCAGAAAATAGATACTTTAAGCCAGTAAAGCCCCATGTAGAGTTTAAGGTTGATGATAGTTCGCCCGTGCTAACCTACGATCCCTCAAAGTGTATCAAGTGCTTCAGGTGCATTAAGGCATGCGATGAGGTGCAGGGTAAGAATGTGCTGTCGTTTTATGAACGTGGGTTGAACTCGTACATAGTTGCCGGAACGGGTGTTTGGGGCGACAGCGAGTGCGATGGCTGTGGCGAGTGCATCCAGCTTTGCCCAACCGGAGCAATAGTGGAAAAACCCAACAGGGAGTTCATCAAACTCGAAAGGGTAGAGCAAAGGGTTCGAACTACTTGCCCCTACTGCGGAGTGGGATGCCAAATTGAGTTGCTTGTCCAGGACGGCAAAATTGTTCGCAGCAATGGCGTTGAAGGCGTTTCGCCAAACGATGGCAGGCTTTGCGTGAAGGGACGCTTTGGCTATGAATTTGTCCATAGCCCCGATAGGCTAACTGTGCCCCTTATCCGCAAAAATGGCGAATTGGTTGAATCATCCTGGGACGAGGCGCTAACCTTAATAGCCCAAAAGTTTGGCGAGATTAAAGAAAAGTATGGCTCCGACTCGTTGGCCGGCTATGCCTCGGCCAAATGCACCAACGAGGATAACTACATCTTTCAGAAATTCATCAGAACTGTTTTTGGAACCAATAATATTGACTACTGCACCAGGCTTTGCCATGCCTCAACGGTTACTGCCATGCTCAAATCCATTGGCGATGGGGCTGGCAGCAACTCAATTGAAGATTTTGAAACCACCGATTGTTTAGTAGTAACCGGAAATAATATTATTGAAACCCACCCAATTACTGCAACCTATGTTAAGCGGGGTGCAGCAAGAGGAATGAAAATCATTGTGATTGATCCCAAATGGACGCCACTTGTTCCCTATGCAACACTATGGCTGCAACCCCGTTTGGGTACCGATGTGGCTCTCCTAAATGGAATGGTTAGGGAAATTATAGCCAATAACTGGGTTGACCATAACTTTATTGAAAGCAGGATTGAGGGTGGCATGCAGGCCTTTCTTGAGCTTAAAGATTTAGTTGAAAAGTATACCCCAGAGGCCACCGAAAAAATTACAGGGGTTCCTGCACTGAAAATCAAAGATGCGGCACGAATATACGGAACTGCCAAAACGGCCATGGTTGCAACCGGAATGGGTATGAGTCAGCAGGTTACTGGAACTCATAACGTGTTCAGCTTGCTTAACATGATACTCATTACCGGCAAAATAGGGAAGGAGCGCTGTGGAATTGATCCACCACGCGGTCAGAATAATGTTCAGGGCGCTACCGATGTGGGATGTCATCCAACCATGTACTCCGGATATATTCCAATTACTAATACCGAGAACCGGCAGAAAGTGGCAGAGGTATGGGGCGTGCCTTTCGAAAGCCTTTCCGATAAACCCGGTTTAACAACCGTGGAGATCATTCAGGCTGCATATCAAGGGAAAATCAAAGGCCTTTACATTATGGGTGAAAACCCCATGATTAGCGATCCTAACCTGAACCATACCGAGGAGGCCCTCAAAAAGTTAGATTTTCTGGTGGTACAAGATATTTTCCTTACTGAGACTGCCCGTTTTGCACATGTGGTGCTACCAGCATCAGCGTGGGCTGAGAAGAACGGAACGTTTGTCAATAGCGATAGGCGTGTGCTTCGTGTACGTAAGGCTGTCGATTGCCCGGGCCAAGCTCGCGAGGACTGGCGAATTATTCACGAGTTGGCTGCACGCATGGGCAAGCCCATGCCTAACTACCGCGATGAAGCCGAGATATTCGATGAACTGGCGAGGGTAACCCCAATTATGGCTGGCATCTCGCATGCCCGACTTGAACATCATGGTATCCAGTGGCCTTGCCCCACCCCCGACCATCCCGGTACACCTACCCTATACCTCGATAAATTCAACACGCCCAGCGGCAAGGCTAAACTTTTCCCAGTGGAGCATGTCGATCAAACCGAAAGGGTTACTACCGAGTACCCATTTATACTGAACTCGGGCCGTATTCTTTACCATTACCATACTGGTACCATGAGCCGCAGAAACAAGGCTCTAACAAACTTTACCAACAATCCCTATGTAATTATGCATCCCAACGATGCATCAAAATTGGGGATTAAACATGGTGAGAAGGTAAGGATTACCTCGGTGCGAGGTACTCTGGAAACCCAGGTTCGCATCGCCGATGAGGTGCTTGAGGGAGAACTCTTTATGCCCTGGCATTACACCGAGGCTCAGGTTAACCGCCTTACCCGCGATGAACTTGACCCATACAGTCGCATTGCGCCATTCAAGATTTCGGCCGTTAGGGTTGAGCCGGCGAGCTGAGTAAAAATTCCAAGGGGATACGTAAACGCTTGCTCCATGCCAGTTCACTGTGGTTTTCCCCAGGGAAATACCTGGTTATCCAGCTATGGCTGTTGACCCCTTTATTAACCATAACGCTATCAATTCTTTTCTGAATCTCCGGATACATGGCGTCTAGGGTTTAATCGCCATAGTCAAAATAAATTTTATGGCTATCGGGATTACCTGCAATAAAGGTATTTTCCCGATTAGTGTAAACAGAATATCTTTTATCAATGTGGGGCTTAAGTTCTTTTACAATAAATTTTTAGGTAATTATCGGATTGAGGTTGAAAAGCACCTTCGGTTCTGCCCACTCTTTTTAGCCGAGCAGTAATGGTGTCCTTTTCAGCTTGCGATAGCTTTTCGAATGGTTTTTGTGGGAAGTAGTCCTGGTGCTGGGTTTTACCACCATTCCAAATGCCTACCACAATAAAGTTTTTAACTCTGTTTTCTGCCATCAAAACCGATACCGCATTGTCAACATCCCAAGCCTGCTTGTTCCAAGTAGTGGAGGGATCGTAAAGCATTTACTTATCGTGCATGTAGAGTACTGCATATTTAGTTGAGTCGGAATATCCGCTTGGGAGCCAAATGTCAATATTTCGTGGAGTTACATACTTTGATGTGAATTTTTCAATGCGTTCAATTTTACCGTTCACCACTTGAGGCAAATTAGTTTGTGCCTTAATTTGGGCAGATAGCAATAAAATGATAATGGTTATTTTAAATTTCAAGCGCATGGTATCAATTCCTAAAAAAGGAACATCTTTTTAACTTTAAATTTTATGTTTTTGGGTATAATTTGCACAAATGGTGGACTTTCCCGCTGTTTATATTAACAATTTATGGGAGTGTGATTATGTTCAACTGGTTTGGTTGATTTTTGTTGGTAAGTAACCCCTTAAATTCTTCGTACTCCTTATTATTCGTCTGATTTTTAATGGTTTACTGTTCAAGAACCTCCTTTAACCGTTATTCATTAACCTGTTCACTTATTCAAAACGTAACCCTACATGAAACCCCAAAGGCAGGTGTGTTATAGGTTAGGTTTTGCGAGGGGTTAAAAACGGCTGGTTCAACCCTGAAGGTCAGGTTGTCGTCCACATTCCAGTCGTACAGGTGGCCATCAACGTTGGCATCAATGATGTTCAGCGCATACACTACCGCAAAGCCTAAGGCCGAAAGGTCACGGTTCCGCCGGTAGTTGTCCATGTAGTAGCGGAGTTCTTCCTGAGTACGTGTTCCGTTAAACTCATCAACTGTGGCTGGGTCGCCGTCTATCAGATTAAAAAGAGCCGTTCTGAATCGGTTGTACCCCCTGTTGTTCCAGTCAATAATAAAGTAGAAAGTGGATAACCCCCCGTAGATGATAGGAATTTTCCAGTATGCCCCGTTATAGGCTTGCCCCATGCCAGGCACCAGTGTTGAAAGTATTGATGCAGCGGCGGGGGAGTGTTTGCCTCGGTTGTAAACCAAAACGGCATCGGAAACGCTGGCTAGGTAAAAGGCTGTGGCTGCGGCGTAATATAAGTTTCGGTTTTGCCGGTACTCGGTTGCTTTTATTTTAAATTTTTCGCGGTCTGGGTCGGAGGTTGGAAGGGCAAGGTAAGTCTTTTGCCATTTCTTGTAGTCGCTGTTCATCTGGTAGCCCTGGTATGCCATGGTGCCCATACCCGCGTAGAAAATGGGAATTTTCCAATAATCCCTGTTGTAAACCTGTCCGTAACCAGGTAAAACATGCGAGCCCAGCCAAATACGGGTGGTTATATCGGGCTTTTTCAGTCCTTTAGGGTTGTTTGTCTGGGTGTATGCTGCAGGAGCAATGAGTAAAAATAGAAAAATCACAAAGGCCGACAGGTTTTTGTTGACATGTCGGCCAGTTAAACAGTAAATAGTGCCATGCATGGATTCCAACACAAGTATC
>Ga0208197_1003718_pt1 | contig 11879 bp, 11 predicted proteins | sample AD_JPNNA4_MetaG_FD_184444 | JGI IMG/M metagenome (GOLD analysis project Ga0208197, IMG submission 184444) | Active sludge microbial communities of municipal wastewater-treating anaerobic digesters from Japan - AD_JPNNA4_MetaG (SPAdes) (version 2) | ecosystem: Engineered > Bioreactor > Anaerobic...
GCCGGGCTCCTCGCCCATCTCCTCGGCGATGCGCTGGGTCACCGTGACGGCGGCCACCCTGCGCGGCTGCGTGCAGCCGATCCGGCCGTCGACGCCCCGGCCAGCCTCGAGGCACATCTTGGGGATCTGCGTGGTCTTGCCCGAGCCGGTCTCGCCGGTGATGACGACGACGGTGTTTTCGCGGATGGCCTCGACGATGTCCGCCCGGCGGGCGGTGATGGGCAGGGCATCGGGGTAACGTACCGGGGGCAGGCCCGCCCGGCGCTTCTCTTTCTTCGCGGCTGCCCGCTCGAGCCGCCTCTCGAGCCGGTTGATCGCGGGCTCTAGACCCTCGGGGCTTTTCGCGGACTGCAGCCTTGCGAGCTCCCGCAGCAGGGCGACGCGGTCGGCCCGCATGACCGCGTGCAGTCTCGCCCGGAGGCGCTTCAGTCTGTCCGTTGGCGACGGCAATGGTCTCGACCCCTTTTGGCTGAGGTCCTCATATAAGGTAAAGGGGGGATCTGTCAACGGCTGTCGCCTGTCCATGTTCGTCCTGCCGATGACGAATGCTGTCATGCAAATCAGAAAGCGAGAGGGTAAGAGGGTAAGAAGGTTGGAGCAGCGGGGAGAAATCTGTTCACCCCTGCCATATCCACCCTTCTCAACCTCGTCTTTTCATCGCCGGTTGTAAACGTGACCTCTCCTTTGGTAAAATTGCAAAAACTCTTCGACGAATCGGACCCCGGCCGTGGCCCATCAGCACCTCAAGAACGCCTATCACCGTCTCGCGGAGCGCATCAACCAGTTCCCCCAGGGTGCGCCGCCGTCGGAGCTTCTCTACGGGATATTCCGCATGCTCTTTTCGGAGCGGGAGGCGGAACTCGTCTCGCTGCTGCCCATCCGGCCCTTTGATGCGAAGAAGGCCGCCGCGGTCTGGAACATGCCGCAACAAAAGGCCGCAGGCGTCCTGGACGGGCTTGCCGACCGGGGGATCCTTCTCGACATCGAGCACGAGGGCGGCCGCGTCTACATCCTGCCGCCCCCGATGGCGGGGTTCTTCGAGTTCTCCATGATGCGCCTGCGGGCCGATCTGGACCAGAAGGCCTTGAGCGAGCTGTACTACCAGTACATCAACGTGGAGGAGGACTTCATCAAGGCCCTCTTCGTGGCGGGCAAGACCCAGCTGGGCCGTGTCCTCGTTCACGAACCGGCCCTGCCCGACGACAGCGGCCTGCACGTCCTGGACTACGAGCGGGCAAGCCGCATCATCCGGACGGCGTCCCGCATCGGGATCGCCATGTGCTACTGCCGGCACAAGATGGGTCACGTGGGGAGGGCCTGCGACGCCCCCATGGACATCTGCATGACCTTCAACCGCGCCGCCGACTCCCTCATCCGCCACGGGATCGTCCGCCCCGTGACGGCGTCGGAGTGCATGGGCCTGCTGGAGACAGCCTACGAGCACAACCTCGTCCAGTTCGGCGAAAACGTCCAGCGCCAGGTGAGCTTCATCTGCAACTGCTGCGGCTGCTGCTGCGAGGCCATGATCGCCGCCCGGAAGTTCGCTCACCTCCACCCCGTTCACACGACGAACTTCCTGCCCGTCGTCGACGGGAGCAAATGCACGGGCTGCGGCCTCTGCGTCGGCGTCTGCCCCGTCGGGGCGGTCGCCCTCCGATCCGCCGCGGACCCGAAGAAGCGCACGAAGAAGAAGGCCGCGGTGGACGACGACGCCTGCCTGGGTTGCGGCGTCTGCGTCCGGAACTGCACGACGGGCGCCATGACCCTGGCGAGCCGGCCGGAACGGGTGATCACGCCCGTCGACTCGGCGCGCAGGCTGATTCTCATGGCCCTGGAGCGGGGAAAGCTCCAGAACCTGATTTTCGACACCCAGGCCCTGCTGAGCCACCGCGTGATGGCGTCCATCCTGGGGGCCGTCCTGAGGCTGCCCCCGGTGAAGCGGGCGCTTGCCTCGAAGCAGATGAACTCCCGGTACCTCGACCGGCTCATCGAACGCTACGATGAATACCGGCTTGCAGAACGCGTCGAGGCGTGAGATAAGAACGGGGACGGAAAGCTTGAAGCCATGCACGCCATCCGCTTCGCGAAAGCCCTGTGTTTGCTCCTGCTGACGGCCCTGTTCGGCTGTGCCGGTGTCCTGCAGGAAGAGCCTGTGAAGGTCCGGGAGCCTTCCCCCCCGCCGGCCGCCGTTGCGCCGCCCCCGGCCGCCCCCGTGCCGGATGAATCGGAGACGGCGAGGATCCAGGCCAGGGAAATGCTCCTCGGCAAGTGGATGCGGATCCAGGGGGCCGACACGATCGAGTTTCTCGAGGACGGCACGGTCAGCCTCTACAGCGCCGTCGAACGGGTTGCGTACCCGGGGACCTACAGGATCATCGACAAGCGCCGGATCGAGATCACGATGAAAAAAGGGGATCCCCGGACATGGGAATATGCCGTCACGAGGGGGGAGCTGACCCTCACGACCCCGACAGGGGTGAACATGAAGTACAAGCGCCACAGGGGGAAATAGGAATTCAGAGCTCTTTGCAGGCAGGAAGGGCGTCCGACAGACCGATAATGAAGTCGCCCACTGCCGCACAGCCCGTCGATGTGCCAGGAGTCCGATGATGTCTGCCTTCGCCTATCTGAGCAACCTGCTGCAGGACCGGTATATCGCTTCCGTGATGCCCACGTCCCGGTTCGCCGTGGAAAAAATCTGCTCCCGCGTCGATCCGCAATCGACCCGAATCGTGATCGAGTACGGGCCGGGGACGGGGGTCCTCACACGGTCGCTCCTTCGTCGGCTCGGCCCCGACGCCCGCCTGATTGCGATCGAGCGAAACGAGGCCCTTTCCGCGCTGCTGCGCCGGAATTGCAGGGACCCCAGGCTGCAGATTTACCAGGACTGCGCAGGGAACGTCCTCGACATCGCCCGCCGCTGCGGCGCCGGGGAGGCCGACTGCGTGGTCTCCGGGATCCCCTTTTCCTTTCTATCGGCCGAGGCCCGCAAGGGGATCCTCCGGGACACCCACCGCATTCTGCGAAAAGGCGGGAAATTCCTCGCCTATCAGACCTTTTATCAGCCCCCCGGCCATCTCAGGGAACCGCTGCGAGAGCTTTTCCCCTCGGTCAGCACCGGCTTTGCCATCCTGTGCGTGCCTCCGCTTCTGCTCGTTGAGGCCGTCAAGTAGCCGGGCCCTTGCGCTGCTCGCCGTCATCATCTCCCGACCGTGCGCCCGGCCCGCGCGCTCAAGGTTTGGTGCGGCGATCCGATTTATGACAGAGGAAGGGTTGCCCGGACCGCCGGGTCCGAAGCGGCATCCGGCGGGCGAATCGGAGCCGAGGTGCAGGACGTGAAGCGAAAGGCGATGTACTGGCTGTTCTGGGTCGTTCTCATGGGGGGGCTGATGTTTTCCCTGGTCCACTCGGCCCTTTCGTAGACGATCGCCCGGCGCGCCAGGGGGCGACCGGACCCCTATTGCCGAAATGCCCCGAAAGGCATGTTCGGCGCCCCCTTTTCATCATGTAACCCCTTGTCATGAAAAGCGAAAAGGCCCATCTTTTTTTTCTCGACAGTCCCCTCGAAATGCGATAACCTTCAGCCATCCATGATATGAAACCAACACGAAAGGGGGTCTGTCATATCAGGATGTAGAGCCGGAGCGCCGGCTCGCCGGCGTGCTGCAAGCCGGGGGCCGTCGACGCGAGGCTTTATGTTCGATTGCAACAGGAGGTCATCCAGACATGTCAACGGTTGATCGCGGAGGTTCTTCCTCCGGGCAGGGCGACGCTTCCGAAAGCCGGGTCGCCCGGATCATCGATTTCGATCTCGCCCGCTGCAGGAGGATCATTTCCGATCTCCACTACCGGCTTACCCGATTTTCCAATTCCGACCGGTTTTACGAGGAGTACGAACTCGCCCTCTATGAGTACTTCGAGGGGCGCGGCGTCTACGGCGAAGACGAAGACGATCTCTACGACAACTTTCAGAGCGAGGAGGAGTTTTCCCGGTTTCTCTCCTGGTACTCGCTGTATTTTGTCACCGACGAGTACGACAAGACCTTCCCCGAGCTTTACCTGGATCGGCGCAGGAACCAGCTCTCCGCGCTGGAGAGGGAGATCCTGCAAAGCTATGCCCGCTCCGTGCTGAGCGTGTACGAGGTGCAGCGGATCGACCCGGGGCAGGGGGTCGAGATCCGGGATATCTTTGCCGACCGGGCCTTCTCCCTAGCCGACCCTTCCGCCGCGCAGATGCTCTGCAAGTGGGACCTTTTCTACGGCGGCCTGATCGAGGTGCGCGGCTACCAGATCCTGGGCGGCATGCCCATCACCGTCATCCCGCAGAAGCTCAGGCGGTTCATCGAGGTCAACCTTCTCGAGATCTACAACGAGGAGAAGGAGAACTACCGCAATTTCCGGGATTACCTGAAGCGCGCCACGGCCGAGATCTGCGCCCTCGTCGAGAATGCCGTGCGAAACCTCGAGCGGCCCGAGACGCCGGCCGACCCCGAGTCGGACAGAGCCTCCCTCACGAGCCTTCTGTACCGGGTGGACGACTACGATGCCTTTTTGCAGATCGTCGAGCGGTCCCCCGTTTTTACGGCCGTGGAGCCGCGCAAGCCCGGTGCTGCCCCGCCGGCCAAGCTGCTGCGCTTCCATTGGCTGCAGCGGGAAGGGGCGGGCGGTGCCCCCCGGAGCGCCCCGGGGGTGCTCTTCCTGAAACGGAATTCCCTGCTGGCTCAATGCACGTCAGCCCAGCGGGCCGAAACCCTGCGCTCCATCCTGGACAGGACGTTCGGAAAGGCGATCGCATACCGGACGACCGTGCACACGAGCGTTGACAGGCAGGCCGAGCCCGTCGAGCCGGACAGGGCCCCCGGTTCCCCGGAGAACCTGTCCGCCGGGCGCGAGACGGCGGTGCGGCCGTTCGACAACTGGATCGACGAGAAGATCTCCGCCATCGGCAACATCACCCCGCGGGAGGCCGTCAAGACCCCCGAGGGGAAAAGGCGGCTGATCGATCTCCTCAAGGAGTTCGAGAACCAGAACGAGCGGGCCCTGCGCAGGGGTCTCAAGGGCCAGGACGCCGTCTTTTTCCCCGTCGAGCAGATACGCAAGGAACTGGGGCTGTAGCCGATAACGTCAAGGGATCGAACCGGCCGACCATGAACTGGGATTTCTTTGCCCCGCGACGCAAGGACGGGGAACATCTCTCCCATTACCGCAAGGGACAGCTGCGCGAGAGGCGCAACTACCGCAAGGGAAAGCTCGACGGCGTCTACGAATCCTACTACGAGAACGGACAGCTCCTCGTGCGGATGTCCTTCAAGGGCGGGCAGCGGCACGGGGATGCGGCGTCCTACTATCGCGACGGCACGCTTCGGGAGAAGTGCACCTTCGAGAAGGACAAGCTCGTCGGCGAATACACGTCCTATTACGAGACGGGGCAGCTCCGGGAGAAGGAGTTCTACAACCGGGAGGGGCGGCTCGAGGGCGAGTATCTCCTCTACTACCGCAACGGCCAGCTCAAGGAAAAGGAGACCTTCGTCGACGGGAAGTTCGAAGGGGAGTATGTCTCCTACTACAAGAACGGGCAGATTCGGGAGAAGGGCACCTTCCGCGGCGAAAAGCGCGAAGGCCCCTATGTCGCCTATGACCGGGACGGCCGGCTGCTGGAGCAGGCGGTGTTCAAGGCCGGCAAGCCGGTCGGCGCCCACACGCTGCTGGCCGCAGGGTCGGCCGCGGCCGTGACCATCGGCCAGGGCGACGAGGATCTCGACGAGCACGAGTTCGACCGGATGCTCAGGAAAATGGGTGATTTTGAGAAAAAGGCCGCCGACGGCACAGCGCCGGCGGCCGTGCCGGCGGGAGAGGACGAGGACGAAGAGGGGGACGACTGATGTTCCGCAGCATCCTCATCCCCACGGACGGGTCCGACTACAGCCGCACGGCCCTCGAGTACGGGATCTACGTGGCGAAGAAACTCGATGCCCGCATCACCGGTCTCCACGTGATCGACATCAAGGTGCTCCAGGGGCCCGTTCTCAACGACATCTGCAGCGCGGCAAGCCTCTGTCCCGGTCCTGAATTCTTCTCCATGATCGAAAAGGCCCTCGAGGCGCGTGCGGACAACATCCTGCGCGACTTCCGCGAGCGCTGCGAGAGGCAGGGCCTCGCCCCCGAGGTGAAGAAGGTCTCGGGGATCATCGACGAGGAGATCATCCGCGAGGGGCAGGGGGCCGATCTCATCCTGCTCGCCCAGCGGGGCGAGCACTACCCCCTGAGCCGCAGCGTGCTGCTGGGGTCCACGGCCGAGGCGGTGGTGCGAAAGGCCGGCAAGCCCGTCCTGGTGACCCCCGTTTCGTTCATCGAGATCGAGAGCATGGGCCTTGCCTACGACGGCAGCGCCCCCGCCGACCGGGCCCTCAAGATCGCCGCCGAGCTTTCCGACAAGTGCCGCTGGCCGCTCACGGTGCTCATCGTGACGGACCAGGCCAAGCTCTCGGCCGACCTGAGCGCGAAGGTGGAGGCCGCCCTCGACGATTTTCTCATCGACAAGGACATTGTCGTTCTCGGGGGCAAAGAGGAACGAGAGATCCTCAAGTTCATCGAGGAGGGGGCCGTCGAGCTGATGCTGATGGGGACCCACGGGCACGGCCGCTTCAAGGAACTCCTGCTCGGGAGCACAACCTCGCACGTCGTCCGCAAGAGCAAAATCCCGGTCTTGCTGACCCGCTAAAAATCCCCCTCATTCCCCCCATTTATAAAAGGGGGACGCACGGGGGATGTTCTTTGCCTTGTTGCTTACTGCTTGCAGCTCTCAGGGCGTGAGATTCCCGATGACCCCCCTGAGCTCCTCCATCACGTCGTAGCGGGTCAGGTCGTAGTAGATCGGCGTGATCGAGATCATGCCGCTGCGCAGGGCGAGGAAATCGGTCCCGTCATCCTCGCGGTCCGTGATCTGCGTCTCCCCCGCCAGCCAGTAGTAGACGTTCTCCCGGGGATCGATGCGCCGCTCGAACTGCTCCATGAGCCGGGCCTGCCCCTGGCGGGTCACGACGACGCCCTTGATGTCCTTCTCCGGGATGGCCGGGACGTTCACGTTGAGGGGGATGTGACGGTTCGGGTTGTGGTCGAGCATGAACCGGGCGACCTTCCGGGCGAAGCGCGCCGCGAAGCCGAAGTCGGCGTCCCGGCTGTGCGTCCCCAGCGAGATCGCGATTGAAGGCACCCCCAGGATCGCGCCTTCCGTCGCGGCGGAAACGGTGCCGGAATACAGCACGTTGATCCCCACGTTGGCCCCGAGGTTGATGCCCGAGACGACGAGGTCCACGGGCCCGTCCGCGAGTTCCCGGAGGCCGATCTTGACGCAGTCCGCGGGCGTCCCGGCGACGGCCCAGCCCATGAACTGTCCGTTCTTCCGGGCGGGCCTGACCATGAGGGGCCGCGAGATGGTGATCGCGTGCCCCACGGCGCTCTGCTCCACCTCGGGGGCCACAACGAGGCAGTCGGCGTCTTTCGACAGTTCCTGGTACAGCGCGCTCAGCCCGCGCGCGTAGATCCCGTCATCGTTGGTCAGCAAGAAACGCATCGATTGTATGCACAGTCCTTTCTGCTTTTACCTGCCACCTGATACCTTCCGCGGCATCAGAACGCCCGGGTGACCGTGGAGTGTTGAGTCATCAGTACGCCGGCGTGATATCGACAATGGTCTTCCCCTCCACCTTGAGGATGAACGACCGCCTGAGCATTTCCCCCGCCTTGCTGACGCTCACCCGGCCTGTCACGCCTTCGAAGGCCTCGATGCGCTGGAGCCGGTCCCGCAGCGACCGGCGGTCCCTGACGCTACGGTCCCGTAGGGCCTCCCTGAGCATCCTGGCCGTGTCGAAGGCCAGGGCCTCGCGGTAATCCGGCTCCCGCCCCGTCGCCCCGAAGATGGTGTCCGAAAAGTCCCGCACCGCCGGTTTGTCGCTTTCGGCGAAGAAGGGCGCCGTCAGGACGGCGCCCTCGAAAACGTCCGCTTCCCTGCGGATTCCCTCCGGGGAATACCAGAGCGACGTGCCGAGGAGCTGGACCCCCCGGACGTCGTGGAATGCGAGCTGGGGCAGGATCATCCGAAGCCTCGGGAAGGCATCGGGGATGTAGAGCGCCTCGAAATCAAGCGCCGGCGGGGGAATGGGCTTTGCCGCCTCGGCCCCTTTCTTTTTCGCCGGGGGGCGCGGGGCCTTGAAGGCTGCCAGCTTCCGGATCTCGGCGGAGAAATCGGTCTGGTCCGTCCTGTAGGACTGGACGCGGCGGATCTTGCCGCCCAGCCTCTGGGCTTCCGCCCGGAAGGCGTTCATCATGGCCGCTCCGTACGCATTGTCCGGGTAGAAGATCGCGAGGCGGGTCAGGCCCAGGTCCTTGACGGCGTAGGAGGCCAGGGTCACGGCCTCCCGATGGTCGGCGCGGTGTTCGCTGAACACGAAATCCCGGGATCCCTCGGGCAGGTCCACGGGGCCCAGGACAAGCAGGGGGATCTGCGCCGCCTGCGCGGCACGGGCGGCCTCGCGCGCCGCATCGGCCTCTGGGGGGCCGACAACGGCCATCACGGCCGGCACGGCGGCGAGACGCTCCACGGCTCGCGCCGCGGCCGCGGGGTCGTCGCCGTAGTCCTCGATGCGGAGCGTTACCGGCATGCCCCCTCTGCCGTCGAAGAGACCCAGCCCCGCGATGATCCCGTCGAGGGCCCGGTTTCCCAGGGCCGCCTGCTTCCCCGTCAGCGGGAGCAGCGCCCCGATGACGGGCGGCTCGTCGGCTGCAATAGCCTGTGACAAATTTCCTGCGAATATAAACAGGGCAAGTAATACAATCAATAGACTCTGAAAGTATTTGCGTATTCCGACGCAATCCGCCACCTGATTCCGATTGATTCCGCCACCCCATTCCGACGGAAGCCGCCACCCGATTCCGGTCGATTCCGCCACCCCCTGTCCGGAGCGCTGTGACGCTGGATAAATCTCCGTAAAGCCGGTACATCCTCCCGCAAAAACCCCGAGGAGGCGTCGATGCCGGCAGAGAGGTTGTCCATGCGCACCATTCGAGAAGTCCTGAGACTCAAATGGCAGGAGCACCTGCCCAATCAGCAAATCGCCGCGAGCTGCCGGATCGCCCGCAGCACCGTCCGGGAGTATCTGGAGCGAGCCGCTTTGGCGGGCCTCACCTGGCCCCTGTCGCCGGAGCTGGACGATGCGGCGATTGATCGGCTGCTGTTCCCCCCGCAACCGCCGGTTGCTTCGGCGACACGCCCCCTTCCCGACATGGAGCAGATCCACCGGGAGCTGAGCCGCAAGGGCGTCACCCTGAGGCTGTTGTGGCTGGAGTACAAGGCGGACCATCCCGAGGGCTACCAGTACAGCCAGTTCTGTTTGCTGTATCACCAGTGGGCGGGCCATCTGGACGTCTGCCTTCGCCAGAGCTACCGGGCCGGGGAGAAGCTCCTCGTGGACTACGCGGGCCTGACGATGTCGATCGTCGACCCGCAAACGGGGCAGGAGAGCCCGGCCGAGCTCTTCGTGGCCGTCCTGGGGGCCAGCAACTACACCTTCTGCCGGGCCTCGATGAGCCAGAGCCTGCCGGACTGGATCGAGGCGCACAGGTACGCCTTCGCCTTCTTCGGCGGCGTGGCCGAGATCACCGTGCCCGACAATCTCAAGTCGGCCGTCACGAAGCCCTGCCGCTACGAGCCCGACCTCAACCCCACCTACCGCGACATGGCCAGGCACTACGGCACGGTCATCATCCCCGCCCGGGCCGGAAACCCCCGGGACAAGGCCAAGGTGGAAGAAGCCGTCCAGATGGTGGAGCGCTGGATCGTGGCCCCGCTTCGCCATCGCCGCTTCTTCAGCCTCCATGAGCTCAATGCCGCCATCGCCGAAAAGCTCGCCGCGCTCAACGAGAAGCCCTTCCAGAAGCTCGAAGGTAGCCGCAGAAGCCTCTTCGAGGACCTCGACCGTCCCGCCCTCAAGCCCCTGCCGCAGGCGCCCTACGAGTACGCCGAATGGAAGAAGGCCCGGGTCAACATCGATTACCACGTCGAGTTCGAGCGCCACTACTACAGCGTGCCCTATCAACTGGTCAAAGAGCCGGTGGAGCTCCGGATCACGGCCAACACCGTGGAGGTCCTCTTCAAGGGCCGCCGCGTGGCCTCGCACCCGCGAAACGCCGCGCGGGGCGCCCACACCACCGAGCCTTCGCACATGCCCGAGGCCCATCGGCGATATCTCGAGTGGTCGCCTTCACGGATCATGACCTGGGCCGCCCGGACAGGGCCGATGACCGAGGCGCTCGTCACGGCCGTCCTGGAGTCCCGCCGGCACCCCGAGCAGGGCTTCCGCAGCTGCCTGGGCATCCTGAGGCTGGGAAAACGATACTCGCCCGAGCGGCTCGAGGCGGCCTGCGCCCGTGCCCTTGCCTGCCGCGCCCTGAGTTATCGCAGTGTCGAGAGCATCCTGAAGACCGGGCTGGATCGTCAGGCGATCCCTGAAACGCCGCCGTCGCCGCCGGCCGTCATCCACCCCAACATCCGCGGAAAGCAATACTACAACTGAAAGGACGGCGCATGCTCCACAACCAGACCCTCGACAAACTCCACGCCCTGAAACTCCACGGCATGGCCGATGCCTTCCGGGAGCAGCTCCAGAGCCCCGCCTGCGATCCCCTGAGCTTCGCCGAGCGCTTCGGCCTGCTCGTCGATCGCCAGTGGGACTGGAAGGAAAACGCCCGGATGCAGCGATACCTCCGTGCCGCCAGGCTCAAGCTGCCGGCCTGCATCGAGGACATCGACTTCCGGACGCCGCGCGGCATCGACCGCGCCGTGCTCATGGGGCTGGCCTCCTGCGACTGGGTCCGCCATCACCGAAACGTCCTGGTCACCGGCCCCACGGGCGTGGGCAAGACCTTCATCGCCTGCGCCCTGGCCCACAAGGCCTGCCGCGAAGGCTACCGCGCCCTCTACATCCGCTGCCCGAGGCTCTTCCAGCAACTCGCCCTGGCCCGCGCCGACGGCAGCTACGGCAAGCTCCTTGCCCGGATCGCCAAGGTCCATGTCCTGCTCGTCGATGACCTGGGGCTTGCTCCCATGAGCGACAGCGATCGTCGGGATCTCCTGGAGATCCTCGAGGACCGCCATGGCGGCGCCTCCACCATCGTCACCAGCCAGCTTCCCCTCGAGCTCTGGCACGACAACGTGGGCGATCCCACGCTGGCCGACGCCATCCTCGACCGGCTCGTACACAATGCACACCGAATCGAACTGAAAGGAGCTTCCATGCGAAAACAGAAGCAGGCTTGACCAAACCGGCTCGTTATGAGAAACACCAAACACCAGCGTCGCTTCGCTCCGAGCAGATGGCGGCTTCACCCGGAACAAGGTGGCGGCTTCGCTCGGAATCGCATGGCGGAATCAGCGGAATAGGCAGTTGGGCGATGTTGTCTCGGCAGAGTTGAGAAGTCCACCGGATGTCAGCCAGGCGCCGGGGGTCATCGAGATCCTCCAGCAGCCAATGGACCGGAGGCAGACTCAACAGCCAGCCGGCATTGCGGCCGCTTGCGCCAAACCCGATGTGCTTCGCCTCGACGAGCGCGACGCGCAGGCCGGGCTCGCTGGACTTGAGATGCTGTGCAGCCGAAAGCCCCGCAAACCCGCCGCCGACAATAGCCACGTCCGCAAATTGCGCGCCGGACAGCGATGGCGATGTTGCGATCTGTGAATCGAACCAGTACGAGGTCATGAACGGAAAATCGTTCATTCGTTCTTTTCCGTGTTGCTCGGTGGGCTGACGCCAGGCTTCAGGCGCGCCTGGGGGCGGGGAAGTAGGGGGCCGGGTCTTCACATGTCAGTGATGTGTTATCGCCGG
>Ga0208197_1003721_pt1 | contig 11876 bp, 7 predicted proteins | sample AD_JPNNA4_MetaG_FD_184444 | JGI IMG/M metagenome (GOLD analysis project Ga0208197, IMG submission 184444) | Active sludge microbial communities of municipal wastewater-treating anaerobic digesters from Japan - AD_JPNNA4_MetaG (SPAdes) (version 2) | ecosystem: Engineered > Bioreactor > Anaerobic >...
TGAACTTATCCGGCGTGCCGTGTACCTATTTTAAAGAAAGTAATCAGTTTTAAATCCGGTTGCCGGTTGAATACTGCCAAGGTGTTTTGGTCAAAGGCTGCGCCAAACCATTCCGGAACAGGAGGTTCGCTTTCCGCGTCAACATTAACGCCAGTGCTTAACAACGGCTATATGCCATGGCGGTTTCGGTGGTGGGTGCAGGTCTGATTCCCGCTCGATTTTCTTTGTCGTTCCGACAGAAAATCTCCCGCAAATCCGCCACTGCACATAGCCCGAACCGTTAAGCCCAAGCGTGAATTTAATGAAATCAGAATCACTTTCGTTCTTTGAGCCACTTTGGAAGCTTTAAGGATAGGGGATATTTTTAGGTTACGATAATTTTTAATTTGAATAATTTTTTCGCCCGCTGGTGTGTATAAGGTTTGTCACAGCCTTTGAACAGCGGTGGCAGTCCGGCACCCTGGTTTCGTATTTTTGGAGTAGAATGGTGATCCGTTCTTTGAAGAAACCTGACAGTACAATCACAGCGGAATTGAACTTATCCGGCGTGCCGTGTACCTATTTTAAAGAAAGTAATCAGTTTTAAATCCGGTTGCCGGTTGAATACTGCCAAGGTGTTTAGGTCAAAGGCTGCGCCAAACCATTCCGGAACAGGAGGTTTGTTTTCCGCGTCAGCTAAAACGCCAGTGCTTAACAACGGCTATATGCCATGGCGGTTTCGGTGGTGGGTGCAGGTCTGATTCCCGCTCGATTTTCTTTGTCGTACCGACAGAAAATCTCTCGCAAATCCGCCACTGCACATAGCCCGGACCGTTACCGGTCAGTGTAAAAAGACAGCCAACGCACATTCAAGTACATTTGGATTTGCCCGACACACAAAGCCAATCCTTCGCAAAACCAAAAGAGCTTGAATTTTCCCACCGTACGGACGACAGAACTCAAAATAAACTGTATTTTTGATGAATTAGTCCAAACAATAATGACAAAATGAATTCTTTTGGTGAATATTTGCGAAACAGACGAGAACAATTGGGACTTCCACTAAGGAAAGTTGCAGCTGAACTCGACATTGACACTTCCATCTTGAGCAAGATTGAAAGAAGTGAAAGAGTAGCTACAAAAGAAATGCTTTCGACACTGGCTAAGACTTTGGAAGTTCAGGAAAAGGAAATGGAAATTGAATTTATTAAAGCGTTTATACTATCTGACATTGGAGATTTAAAATTTTTGAAATACGGCTTGGAAGAAACGCTCAATATCATTAAAAGCCGCAAGTCAATATGAGTACAGATAATAAAATAGACCAAACAGACCTGACTTTCTTCACCAATGAAGAAGGCCATACCTTATTAAGCAGGTTTAAATCAACCTTAAAAGACACCCAACTTTTTGATGTATTGGTTGGGTATTTTAGGGCTAGCGGTTTTCATCAGCTATATGATGCACTTGAACCCGTTGAGAAAATCAGGATCCTCGTTGGGCTTAGTGTGGACAGAGACACTTATGATATGATGCAATACCATCATCAAAATGGTGTAATTGATTTTGAATCACATCAACGGACGAAAAAACGTTATCAACAAAATCTAAAAGAAGAAATTGAAAACAGTGATGAAAACGATAACCGACTTGAAATAGGAATACGCAAGTTTATTGAGTTTTTGACAACCGAATGCAAAGACCCTGTAAAGGACAAAGCATTTGAAGGCAATGGAAAGAAACTTGAAATCAGAGCGTACCCATCAAAGAACATTCACGCTAAAGTTTACATTGGAAAATTCAAACCCGAAGACCGTGACTATGGCTTTGTAATAACTGGTTCAAGTAATTTTTCCGAATCGGGCCTTGTCGAAAATCGGGAATTTAATGTAGAGCTACGAAGCAAAAGTGATGTGCTCTTTGCCGAGCAACAATTCAATGCACTTTGGAAAGAATCTGTTGACATTTCAGAAGACTTTGTTGATACCATTCAAAACAAAACTTGGCTCAACGACCAAATCAAACCATACGAACTTTACCTGAAATTGATATACGAGTATTTGGAAGAAGACATCAATTTAGCTGATGAATTTGAGCCTTTCTTTCCGGATGGCTTTATGAAATTGAAATACCAAAATCAGGCTGCTATTCAGGCGAAAAAGATTCTGGAAACTTATAACGGTGTTTTTTTGGCTGACGTGGTTGGTTTGGGCAAAACCTTTATTACTGCTTTATTGCTGCAACAACTGCAAGGCAGAACCCTTGTGATTTGCCCACCTGTATTGAAAGATTATTGGAAAGAATCTCTTTTTGATTTTGGTATCAGAAGTTTTGAAGTCGAATCCTTGGGTAAGCTGGAACACATCATAAAAAAAGGTTTGGAACGCTACGATTATATTGTGGTGGACGAAGCACATCGTTTCAGAAATGAAAACACCCTATCATATGCTAATTTATTAGACATCTGCCGTGGAAAGAAAGTGATTCTGGTTACGGCAACACCTTTAAACAATACCGTTGACGATATTTTCGCCCAATTAAAACTGTTTCAAGCACCAAAAAACTCAACTATTCCGGGCATTCCAAATTTGGAAAAATACTTTTCAAATTTCAGAACACGTTTAGCCAAACTGGAAAAGACCGACCCTGAATACAAAAAACTTGTCAAAGCAATTTCCGATGATATTAAAAACAGCATTTTACGTTATGTGATGGTTCGTAGAACCCGAAAAGACATAATGACCTATTTTAAACAGGATGTGAAAATGCAGGGATTGACCTTCCCAAACTTAGATGGCCCGGAAAAAATAGTGTACAAATACGAAGGTGAGTTAGAAACCGTTTTCAAAAACACCATCAAAAAACTACAAGAGTTTACTTATGCCCGATATACGCCTTTGCTGTATTACATAGGAAACAAACCCCTGAGCGAATTTGAAATGCAGCAACAACGCAACGTTGGCGGATTTATGAAAGGTATTTTGGTAAAAAGACTGGAAAGTAGTTTTTACGCTTTTCGCCGGAGTGTTGACCGTTTTATCACTTCATATGAAAAGTTCATTGTTATGTACAAGAACGGTACTGTTTACATCAGCAAGAAAGTGGATGTGTATGACTTGATTGAAAGTGATAATGTTGAACGCCTTGAAGAATTTGTAGAAGAAGAAAAGGCTCACAAATACGACTCCCGGGATTTCAAAAAAGAATTCATTGACAAATTAGAGTTTGACCTTGCCATTTTAAAAGAAGTAAAAAAACTGTGGCAAACTGTAAACTCCGACCCTAAATTAGAAGCATTCATTCGGGCACTAAAAACCGAAGCATCTCTGAAAAGCAACAAACTTATCATCTTCACAGAGTCTAAAGAAACAGGAGATTATATCTATGAAGCTCTGCAAGATGAATTCAAAGGCAAAGTGATGTTTTATTCCAGCACGGGCGGACGACATACCGACAAAAAAATGACTTCAAACCACACGGTTTCAAGAGACATCATTACTGCCAATTTCGATCCGAATTACAAAGAGAAAAGAGATGACCTAAGAATGCTGATTGCTACAGATGTACTGGCTGAAGGTATTAACCTGCATCGTTCCAATGTAATTATCAATTACGACTTGCCCTGGAACCCAACACGCGTATTGCAGCGTGCGGGTCGTGTAAACCGTTTGGGCAGTAAATTCCCGGATGTGTATATTTTCAACTTCTTCCCAACTTCACAATCTGACGAACATCTTGGACTGGAAGTCAACATCACCAATAAAATCCAAATGTTTCACGACATATTGGGTGAAGATGCCAAATACCTAAGTGATGGTGAAGAGTTCGGAAGCCAGGAATTATTTGACACCTTGAATAGCAAAACCGCTTACACGGGTGAAGATGACGAAGGCGATTCTGAATTGAAATATCTGGAATTAATGCGAAAAATACGTGATGATAATCCTGATTTGTTTGAGAAAATAAAAAATTTGCCAAAAAAAGCACGTTCAGGCTTCAAAAAGGAAAATTTGGAAAATGATGCGTTGGTCACCTTCTTCCGCATTGGTAAACTCAAAAAGTTTTACATCAACCAAAAAGGAGAATCCAGTGAGATTACCTTTTTTGATGCGGTGAGAGAATTGGAATGTACACCGGATACCAAACGTGCCAAAATTCCTGACAATTACTACCATTTGTTACAAACCAACAAAACACGTTTTAAATCAGACACTACCGTGGGTGATGAACCAATTAAAGGAAGTGGCGGACGTTCAAATGCCAAATACATTGAAACCCGATTGAAAGACAAATCTTTCAAAAACTTCAAAGGCTTTACCGATTCCAATGATGAATTTTTGAATGGGGTTCGTGAGATGTTGGCACAGGGAACCATTGCCAAGAAAACAGCCCAGTTAATCAAAACGGAATTGGAAAAAACCACTGACCCGCTTCAAATGTTGCACATTCTGGAAAAACATATCCGATATGTAGCTATTGAAGGAGCACAGAATGCTAAGAAATTTCAAAAACGTGAAGTTATCCTTTCAGGGTACTTAATCAAGTAAGCAGTATGGATAAAAGGACAGCTCAAGAACTTATCGAAAAAACATTTAACAATGCTTTCAGCGAAAAGCAGTTCACTGTCTTTGCCAAAAACCTGTTGAATGATTTTGAAGACAAGCATAATCATTATAGCGGTAACCTGATTTGGGACGATTACAAAGAGCATATTAATACCTACAAACGCATTGGCAAATATGTTGACCCCAATGGTGAAGCTTTGGATATATTGATTGTAGAAGTAAAAAGTGTTGCCAAATTGGAACGGGCAAGAACGACACTCCGTAATTTTGTTATCAAACATTTAAGCAGGTTTGAAAAAGACTATGCTTTGGTAGCTTTTTACAGTAAAGAAGATAATGGAAACGACTGGCGATTTTCTTTCATCAAATTAGAATATCGTTCTGAAATGGACGAAGAAAAAGGCAAGGTAAAAACCAAGAAAGAATTTACCCCGGCTAAACGCTATTCGTTTTTGGTGGGCAAATATGAAAAAACCCATACCGCCAAAAATCAGTTATTGCCCCTGCTGCAGAACATTTCCAACAACCCTGCCATTGAAGAATTAGAAGCCGCCTTTAGCATTGAAAAGGTTACAGATGAATTTTTTAACCAATACAAAGATCTGTACATCAAACTATATGAGCATTTTGAAAACGACAATAAGGTAAAGGCGGAATTTGAAAAAGCAGGAATTGACAATACCCGATTTACCAAAAAGCTCCTTGGACAAATCGTATTCTTATATTTCCTGCAGAAAAAGGGTTGGTTGGGTGTTGATAAGAATGAACATTGGGGAACGGGTAATAAACGATTTGTACAAGAACTTTTTGAGCAAGCACGGGATCAAAAACTCAACTTCTTTAGAGACAAGCTGCAATTTTTGTTTTATGAGGCATTGGCGAAAGAGCGTGATAATGAAAACTCTTATTACAAACGCTTCGAATGTCGCATTCCATTTTTGAACGGTGGTCTCTTTGAAGCCAATTACAATTGGCAGGAAGCTAATATCAGCATTCCTGAAAACCTTTTCCGCAATGAAGAAAAAAACAAGTCGGGTGATGTAGGCACAGGTATTTTAGATGTGTTTGATCGCTACAACTTTACCATCAAGGAAGATGAACCGCTTGACAAGGAAGTAGCCGTTGATCCTGAAATGTTGGGGAAGGTGTTTGAAAATATGCTCGACATCACGGAGCGAAAAAGCAAAGGTGCGTTTTACACACCCCGTGAAATTGTGCATTATATGTGTCAGGAAAGTTTGATTCATTATTTGGATAATTCCCTGAACAACGGCGCAGACAGTTATCAGGAATTGGACTCTGACCAAACCAAACTGTTTAGCGATACCCAAACAAAAAAAGGACAAGCTAAAATTGAACTGGTACACGGCAACCAAACCCTTGTACCCAAAAAAGACATTGAACTTTTCATTCGTGAAGGACACTTTGCCTTGGAAAATGATGAACGGGTAGCCACCAGAGGCGAAACCAAAACCTATAAATACCAACTGCCCGAAAGCATCCGCAAAAATGCCGATCTGATTGACCAACAACTAAGTTGCATTAAAATTTGTGACCCCGCAATTGGTTCAGGTGCTTTTCCCGTGGGATTATTGCACGAATTGGTAAATGCAATGCTGGTGCTAAAGCCCCATTTGAGTTACAATTACCTGACCGAAAAACTGAAAGGTTTTGGTTTTACCCACCGGGAAAGCATCAGCGACAGCCGCTATATCTATCGCCTGAAACACCACATCATACAGGAGAGCATTTATGGAGTGGATATAGACAGCTCTGCCATTGACATTGCCCGCTTGCGTTTATGGCTGAGCTTGGTGGTGGACGAAGACGATCTTGACCCGATTGAAACACTGCCGAACCTGGATTATAAGATTGTGTGCGGTAACTCTTTAATTGGTTTGCCTGACGGTGCAATGCGAAACTTGCAAGTAGAAGCCGAACTGGAAAAGCTAAAAGACAAATTCTACGACATCACTGATGAAAAAGAAAAGAAAGCATTACGTAAGCAGATAAATACCAAAATAAGAGAACTCTTAGATTCTGCCGAACAGTTTGCAGGTTATAAAATTGACTTTGACTTTAAACTCTTTTTCTCAGAAGTATGGCGAGAAAAAGGCGGCTTTGATGTAGTAATTGGTAATCCGCCTTACAATGAAATCCGTGATTTAAATGAAGATGAACAGAATGATTTAAAAAAATCTCAATTTTTCAACTATGCTAAGGGTGGAAGAATAAACTTATTTCAATTTTTTTATCCACTTGGTATTTTCCTAGCAAGGCACTCTGGCGGAGTTACGTTTATCACTCAAAATTCTATACTTGCAGAAGATAGTGCAATTAATAACAGAAAGCTAATTTTTTCAGATTGTACAATTATTAAAATTGATTCCTTCCCTGAAAGGGATAATGTAGCGAAAAGAGTTTTTGAATCAGCAAAAATGAGCGTAGGTATATTATTTCTAAAGAAATCTAAAGCAGACCCTGAGCAGAATTTTGTTGTCAAAGTTCATAAAGATCGATTTCTAAATAACTTTCACGAACTTCTAATAAGCCCTTCTAAAATCTCAAAAATCTTCAGTGATAGCCTAGTAATACCAATTTCAAATCAAGAATCTCTCGAAATTCTTTTGCGTTTAAAATCATTGAATTCAAAGTGGTATCTGAATGCATCTTCTGGAGAAATAGATATGACTAAATACAGATTAAGATTTAAGTCAAGTGGTGATTATCGAGTAATAACAGGAGCCCAAGTACAACAATATTTCATAAGTGACAATCCATCACAAGGAGAAATTTCATTTTTGAATCACACTGATTTAAATACTTTGTCCAGTAATAAATTGGAAGCAATTCAAAGAAAAAAGATTGTGCTACAAAGGATTACAGGAGTAGACTCTAAAAAAAGAATTATAGCATCAATCTTGCCAGGGGGATTTCTTTGCGCTAATTCTACAAATGTGATTTTAGAGAAAAACTGCAAATTATCTATTGAAACTACATTGGCAATTCTTAACAGTGAGCTAATAAATTTTTTCTTTAAACAAACGAGCACCAACACAAATGTTACAACAACTGAATTAAATAATATACCATTTCCGTTAATTGAGCATCAACGAGATTCCGTAATAGCGACATTGGCCAAGTACTTAATTGAGTTATCTAATAGAAAAGAATCTCAAATAGTCTATTCTTATTTTGACAATCTTACTCACGCTGTTGTCTGTGAACTCTACTTCCCCGAAGAAATCAAATCAGCAGGCAAAGAAATCCTAAAGCATTTGGGAGACTTGAAACCCATTACCGATGATATGAGCGAAGAAAAGAAACTGGCCATCATACAAAGTGAGTTTGAGCGTTTGTACGACCCCAACCACCATGTTCGCTTTGCCATAGAAACGCTGGATAGTGTGGAAGAAGTTAGGATAATTAAGGAAGCTTTGAAGTAAATAGAATGCAATGAAGATTAAGAAAGTTGAAATACGGGATTACAAAGCATTCTACGGCTTAAATGAGTTTAATGTAGAAGGCAAAAACCTATTTATCTATGGTGAAAACGGAAGTGGTAAAAGTTCCTTTTACTATGCTCTGAAAGACTTTTTTCAATCTTCAACGGAAACGTTGAGCTATGATGAAACCGAAAATATTTTCTTGACCAAAGCTCAAAAAGGCAAAGGTTTCATAAAAGTTACTTTCAATCCTGACCGAAGCGGAGCAGCCAATGACAAAACCTATACGGTAAAGAAAGGATTTAAAGACACATACACCGCAGGAGACACAAGCATCCGTGATGCCATTAAGCTCAAAAGCTTCCTGACTTACAAACACCTGCTTACCATTCACCACATCAAGAGAGAAAATGAAATTGACTTGTTTGAATTACTCGTTAAAGGTGTTCTCAAGCATTTCAAGAGTATAGCTATCACAGGAACAAAAGAGATAGGCGAACTCTGGTATGATGTAGAAATAGCGATTGGCAAAGAAACCAGTCAGGCATTTAACATTACCGCCAAGAAGAAGGAAGTTGATGAAGCCTTAGACAAGTTCAATGCGGCATTCAAAAAGCTGTTTGACAGAAACAGCATTGAAAACATTATGAAATTTGCCCAAACAATCTTGGACAAATTCGGGCACAACATAGAAATTGAACTCAACTACACACAAGCTAGACCAAACACAGCCTACAACGCCATTGAACGCAACCACGTAAGAGCCAAAGTGAAATACTTGGGTAAGGAAATCCCAAAACCACACATTTTCCTGAATGAAGCAAGGCTTTCAGCCATTGCCATATCTATTTACCTAGGAATGGTGAAAAGACACGTTCAAGGCATTCCCTGTAAAGTGCTTTTCTTGGATGATATTTTTATCGGTTTGGACATTTCAAACCGTTTGCCATTGCTTAAAATTCTTGACACAGAATTTCCAAATTATCAAGTTTTCATAACTACTTATGACAAGCCTTGGTATGAGTTTGTAAAATCAACATACTTAGACGGCAACAACGCTTGGAAGAGTTTTGAATTTTATGCCCGAAGGTCAAGAAAAGGATTTGAAATACCTATCGTAAGAGAGAACAAATCAAACTCACACATTCAAAACTATATTGATAAAGCTGAAGAGTACTTTAACAAAGCCGACAATAAAGCCGCAGGTGTTTATCTACGTTCGGCATTTGAGTTTATCCTGAAAAGATTCTGTTATGAGAAAGTCCCAGTTACGTTTTACTCGGACAGCTCAAAAATGAAAACAGACACATTTTGGAATGCAGTAAAGAAATTCAAGCAAGATAAACCAACAAAATGCGGACTAACACCAGCTACAATAGCACAAATTGACCATTACACAAACCTAGTATTAAACCCATTAAGCCACCACGACATTAACAAGCACGAGATAACATCAGAAATTCAAGGAGCATTGACAACAATAAAGACACTAAAAGCGGAACTGAATGTATAAGCCAACCCTTCACATCCACACACATTGCCAAGCCGCACAAGCCCACGTTACAACCCAAGCTTGGCAAAGAGTGTGGATGTCCCACCGCACCCCCAAAACGACTGACATACCAACGGACGAAAAAGAACACCGAACCGGTAACAGCGTGTATGTGGCAATAGCGGGTGAAGTGGTAAATCGAAGGTCAGTGCTTCTAACAAACCTTGTGTTAAACTGATACGTAAGTGCTTCTAATCCACTACTGCACATACACGCAAAACGTTGGCGGTCATTGTAAAACCACATAGTAAACAACAAATACAAGATAAATATCATACCTTTGAACTAAATTTTTTGAATGACAGAGTAAGTGACATTAATTTATGAGTAATACAAAAATATCCATACGTTTCTTTGATGACCGCGAAGTGCGAGCGTTTTGGGATGAGCAAAACAGCAAGTGGTGGTTTAGTGTATTGGATATTGTAGCTGTACTTACTGATCAAGACGACTATACTAAAACTCGTAATTATTGGAAATATCTTAAAGCCAAATTGAAGAAAGAAAATAATGAGTTGGTTAGTGCTACTACCCAACAGAAACTTTTAGCCAATGACGGAAAACGATATTTAACAGATATGTTGGATTACAATGGAATTATTGCCTTGGGCAAAGAATTTCCGAGTAAAAAGGCAAACAGATTTATTGAATGGTTTACATACAGTGATGAAAGTATAGACGGTAAAAGCAAGACAAAAGCGTATGCACTATTTGACAGCTCATTTATCGACAGTATAGAAGTTGGTACAACAAAAGGCTTACAACAAATTCATGCTTATTTATTTGGTGGATTATATGATTTTGCTGGACAAATAAGACAAAAAAATATTTCCAAAGGTGGTTTTCAATTTGCTGTACCACGATTTTTAGGTGAAACATTAAAGCAAATAGAAGCAATGCCGGAAACTTCATTTGACGATATAGTAAACAAATATGTTGAAATGAATATTGCTCATCCTTTTATGGAGGGTAATGGAAGAAGCACCCGAATATGGTTAGATTTGATACTAAAAAAACGTCTTAAGAAATGCATTGACTGGAGTAAGATTAGCAAGCGAGATTACATGAATGCAATGATGTTAAGTCCAACAAAAAGCAATACTTTGAAAACCCTGTTGAATAATGCGCTTACCTCTAAAATAAACGACCGCGAAATGTTTCTGAAAGGGATTGATTATTCATATTACTATGAAGAAAATGACTAACGAAAAAAGTAAAACAATAAGAATAGAAAAGCAACGAACCGCCAACAAAGTGTAAATGCCATAAGGGTTTCAGAGGTTTGCGAAGGTCAGAAGTCCGCTTTAACTTTTCGTGTAGCTTGATAGGAAATCACCCGCAATCCCTTACGGCACTTACACTCAACCGTTAGCAAGCATTTAACAAATATAGACAACATAAAATAGTTTAAACTAAAAAATTTAATCATGAAGCGAAGAACAAAATCAATTTTAAGCGGTTTTGTCGGCATAACCATTCTTATTGCAATGACTGCGCTTATTATTAGTGCCCCACGAGCTGACTTTACGACCCAAAATATTAGCTTGATTGACCAAATTACTTTATCGGATATCACGACAAAACATTTAGAAAAGGGAACATTCAAAAGTTCACTGAAATTCAAACAGAATAATTTCGATAGTCCAACAAAAGAGTTTTATGGTCAAGAAATAATCATTGCGGACAATCCACAAGTTGACAGAATTTTGATAGGTGTAACTAATAACTTGATTTCTAGAATCGAAATTTGGAATCAAAATATACTAATTGAGACAAAAGAGATTGGATTTATGAACAAGATGACTTGGGGAGAAATGCAGACAATGACGGTTGATTTTTACGACCAAACAAACGATAAGTATAATGGAAAAAGTAAGATTTCAATGCGTTTTTATGATCGAACAGGTTTCTTTGGCGACATAGGAACGATAAATCTTGACTTAACCAAATATGGAGATTTAAGCGGACACAAATCAATTGGAGTATTTGCAAAATCGACTGAATCAAACTGCGTTAATGAACCTGAATTTTCGGATATTAAAATTTGGAAGAATTACAAAAGTTTCGACTAAGAAAAGAAAAACGCTTGCTAACAGCGTATATAACTTATGGCGGGGAAAGTAGTAAATTTTAGTTTCGAGCTTTTAAGGAAATTGGTGTAAACCGACAGTAAAGTACTTCGAAAACCGCCACAAGTCATATACGCAAACCGTTAGCAACCATTTTAAAAAATGACACACATGAAACGACTTTTTAGAGTTTTAATAATTTTAATCATAATTTCAATAACAGGTTGTTGGGATTCTTGGTATGACCATCATCTTATTATCGGAG
>Ga0208197_1003722_pt1 | contig 11874 bp, 8 predicted proteins | sample AD_JPNNA4_MetaG_FD_184444 | JGI IMG/M metagenome (GOLD analysis project Ga0208197, IMG submission 184444) | Active sludge microbial communities of municipal wastewater-treating anaerobic digesters from Japan - AD_JPNNA4_MetaG (SPAdes) (version 2) | ecosystem: Engineered > Bioreactor > Anaerobic >...
TTGAGGCGTTTTCCAGCGCCACGTTCTGATCCACATTAAAGCGGGTCACAGCAGCAAAGGGCGCCGTCATATTCCCCTGCACCGGGTAGGCAATTCCATCCGCCTTGATCTGGAAGCATTCCCCGTCTACGGCGACCATTTCTCCATCGAGAGCGTCGAATGTGCCTATGCCAAAGTCGCCCTGGGTCATGAGATCATTGAAGCTGTAAAAGCCATCAAAGACCCCCTGCATAAGAGCGTCGATGGTCGAGACCTGGAAGAGGACATCATCGTCCTCTGCAAGGCACTGGGCGGAGAGGAGGAGGGCCAGAAGCATTGCTGACAAAAGGACTGTAATAGTCTTGTTTTTCTTTATGGTCATGAATTATGCCAATCCTCATGGCAATTATATAGACCTGTTCTCTGGGTTAAGTATGGGGCTGCTGCTCTGCCAGGATTTGGCCAGGCTTTCTCCCAGGACATAAGGACAGCCTCACTCTGGCGGCTCATTCCCCATAAATTCTTCCTGATCCATTTTCATCTCTGCCGTCTGAGCTGCCGAGCAGGCGAGGCATGGTATCCAGTTCTCTCTCCCACCCATACTGGTGCAATTAAGGTCAAAGCAGGCGGGCAGCTGCCAGTCCGATCCGGCCTGGGCGGGGAGATCACCCGGCAGATAGACCTGAGCGGAAATATCGGCAGAGAGGATTTGTGAGCCGTCACTGGCCAAGGCTTCGATATGAGAAGGAACAGTAAATATCCCGGACCTATGAGCCCTTGCCAGGTAATCGATGTTCTGGACCTTTCCAGGCTCCAGGTCGGCTATATTCCAGGTGAGAGATGAGGAGCGGCGCTCTGCAGGTGAGGTGGTGGAATTGATAAATGATATCCCCTCCGGCAGCTCGTCCTTTATGGTCAAAGCCATGGCATAGCTCTCCCGGTTCCTGAGGCTGATGCGATAGTGGATCAGAGTGGGATCAGCCGCATCGATGAGAGCCGTCTTGGCCGCCAGGAGCTCTGATGGGCAGCACTCCAGCCAGTTGAGCTGGAGAGCGGAGTAGTTCTCTGCCTTGACGATTCCTCCATCATAGTTGCCGCTAGCCAGGACCCGGTTGACCAGGCCGGCAGGCTCGGTAGTGGAGTTGAGCACCAGATCGATGCTGTTGCTCTGGCCTATGCCTAAGCTAATCAGCGTCCACTGGCATGATGCTTCAGATATCTCAGAAGGACGCATCGAAGATCGGATATACTCCGTCTCCGGCGGGAAGATATCCTGGACATAAACCGGCCCCAAAGCCCGGTTGCCATCGTTTTTCACATTTATGGTGTAATATACAAATGTGCCTCCTGCCGGCTCCATTCTGCCCTCCTTGCTTATGGACAGGTGGGGCTCATCGAAGGAAGCCACGCCTCCTATCTGGACATGGCGGGAGAGGCTGTAGCTGCCCAGGTACTCATCATAGAGGTCGAGCTCTTCGCTGGCGTTGGCAGATTGGTTGATGTATCGGGCGGTCAGGCGGGCCCGGCCCTGGAACTGGGCCTCGGTTTTCATCTCATTCAGGCCAAGGGCCACGGTATTCTTCTGGAGGGAGTCCAGGGCAGAGAACTGCTCTCCTATGAAGCTGGCCGGCTCGCTGCTATTGTTGCCTGAATCCGCTTCTGGCAAGATTCCAGACCGGGACCACATGCCCTCGCTCCATTTGCGGGAGAGGTTAACACCGAATCCTGGGGTGTATCTGAAGCTCTGAGGAGCGTATGAAGCGTTGATTTCCTTGGAAATGTAATTGCTGGCCGTCTGAACCTTATCTTCGACTCTGTAGGAGCCGGTGCCATGCTCATAGCTCCTCTGCCTGTCGGAGATCCTCAGGTCGGAGGAGGCTGATCCTGTGCCGCTGGCTGACCTCTCTTCGATTGCGCTCTTGCCGTATTCATCGAACTTGGTGTAGACGGTATAGCTTCCCAAGTAGTCCTGCCGAGACTCATAAACCGGCTTGCTGGCGGAGAAGGTGGTGTTGAATATGGTGGGGGGCAGGCCCTTCAAGATGCCGATATGTCCCGCCCCTTCAAAGGATGTCTCTGACTCCAGTATGGAGCCGTTCTTGTCCAACAGGAGGGAGCTGTTTCTGTCCAGGCGGCTGGCATAGCTGTAGCTCTCCTGGGTAGAGGCATCAGTTATGCGGTTCTTGGTCTCTGTGGAGTCATGCCATTTGGAGCGATAGCCGATCTTTCTTCCGCTGGGCAGGGAGAAAGAGGATGGCCTGTATCTGGCGGAGAGGCTGGTGGAAAGGGAGATGGTGCTGTTGTTGGTCTTGAGGAGGGCTTCATCCTCCCGGACATAGCTGCCGCTGCCGTGGCCGCGCAGCTTGACCTCGGTTCCCAGGGAGTCAAGCATGCCGATGGTGGCGGAGCTGGCGTCCCAATCGGGTGTGCTGTCAAAGTAGCCGTCTATGCGCACATAGTTGGTCAGGCTCCTGGGCCCCTTGGCTGTGGAGAGGTCCTGATGCATCTGCATGTAGCCTTCTCCGGCTACGGACTGCTGGCTGTGGTAAATGATGTCGCTTTGGGTCTGGTTGATCCTGACGTAGAGCTGGATGGTGTTGGTGCTGTGGGGCGGCAGAGTTCCCAGGTTCCAGATCAGGTTTTTGCCGTTGTTGTAGCTGGGCAGAGGATCGGCGTCCAGGAACTCCACATCCGGCAGGGTGTCGGTAAGGGTGACATTTCCGGCAGCTATGGGCAGCTCGTTGCCGTAGGTTATGGTGTAGTTGACCGTCTCGCCCCTCGTGTACATCTGCCGGTCTGCCTTCTTGTGGACGAATAGCGAATGCACCACGGCGGTCTGGAGGCTCTGCAAGGCTCCGGAGCTATAGTCCGAGTCGATCCTGTAGCGGTTGTAGACCCAGTCCAGGTCGGGGTGGGCGGGATCGGCGGGTAGCCCGGCGGCGAAGGTGATGCTTCCGCCCTCACCCGGATCGAGCGTATCTGCTCCCAGGGCGGTAGAGTTCCAGAATAGATGAGTTCCATCGCCCTCGCTCCAGATCCGGCTTGGCGCAGGAGAGCAGCTATCTTCCTGGAATAGGAGATGAGAATCGATAATATCGGTTATGCTCACATTGGAGGCCGGGCTCTCGCCGCTATTGCCAAAGGCGATGGTGTAGTTGAGGGCTCCGCCGGGGCTGACAACATCCCTATCGGCCCTCTTTTCTATAAAGAGCCGGGAGGGAGAGGCCTGGATGATGGTGGTGGCGGATGCCTGGGCTGCTGCTATGCCGGAGGTGGATATGGTGGCAGATCCGGAGAGGACCAGGCCCTCGGCTGCGTCGGCGGGGGCCTGGAGAGACACCTTGATTGAGCCGCTGGAGTTGGCAGGCAACCTTCCCAGGCTCCAGGCATTTTCGCTGCCCTGGTCCGGAGCGGGAGTGGCGGAGATGAAGGTGAGAGAGGGGTCCCAGGAGGCTTCAATCCTGGTGTCCTCAGCCGGGCCGCCAACATTTTCGTAGGATATGGTATAGGTGAGAGCCTCCCCTGGAGCCAGAGGATCGGGGCTGTCGGTGAGGCTGATTTGCAGCTGCGGAGCAGGCGGGTCGAGTTGGACGGCAGCTCGGGTGGATCGGGCGTAGGATCTCTCCTGGGGATTATCGCCTGCCGTGCTGCTCCAGGCAAGATCGGCATGGCAGGTGAGGTTTTCGGCGAACTGAACATCGTCCGCTATGCGGGCTCTGTAGGAGAGCACCACCATCTGCTCGCCCTTCCAGGAGCCGTCTATCTCAGGGAGGCTCCAGGCCGGGCTGTCGGCCTGGGCCAGGCCGCCCTGGGGGCCGCTGACGATCTCTGCCGAGCCGGGCACATACTCCAGTCCGGCAGGCAGGCTGTCCTGAACGGCCACATCATAGGCGGGGGCGGTGCTGGCTACGCTGTGGCTAATCTGGAGAGTGCAGGTTATCGTATCACCGCACCATCCACTGGATGGTTCAAAACTCCTTATGATATCCAAGCTTGGTTCAACGATGAACACCGGATCTAAATCCCCTGAAAAGCTATGCGGTCCGCTTTTGTCTCGATAACTGAGTCTCGCACTTATCGGGGGTAGAACATCTCCATTATGATTGCTGGGAAGATCGGCAACAAGCACCGGAAATGTAATAATAATGTCCTGGTTTGCAGAATTGTCCACCGATCCAAAATTCCAGGTTGTCTCAGTATCTCGCGAGCCATCTTCTGCATAACTCCTTACTACTTCAATTGCTGTTGCCCCAACAATCTCGGCCTCATTTTCATCAAATGCAAAGCCCTCCGGAATATTGGCTTTTAAGGATACATCATCGATTTTTTCAGATGGCATGTCAGCTTGAAGGATGAGGCGACCATTCGCATGGTCCGTATCTACCAAGGCTGAAGATGCTCCGATCACTAATCCAAAAGCCAGAAGTAAAAGGATTCGGAGATGTTTAGAATAATTATTGGTAATGTCAATTCTTTGCCTCATAGTATCCTAGCTCAAAGTGAAGGTAATCACCATATGATATTTTCTTCCTTCAGGAAGTGTCGCATCGCCCCATACGGCTCCCTGTTCGTAATAGACGCTAAAGGTGCTTGGACCTATTCCGGATTTAATCGATCTTTCCCCATTAGATAGATCAGCTTTATTATTATCATCAATCCATACAAGCATTGGAGTTTTCAATTTCCTTCCATTATAGATATAATTATTATTTAAAATATCATATTCTGTCATGAAGCCATTAGCGATATCGTCGGATTTGACTTTTATTTCCCAGGATTCTTGGTCAGGGACGCTTACGGTTATGAGACCTCGCTGGAGTATTGGGGGCTGTGTGGGGCTGAGTCCTGCCATATTAACTTCCCCCGAAACCACCAGATCATTTCCTCCCAAGCCATCTCCAAGAGGAATCGTACCCGTCAAGGTTTGTCCTAACGTTGATTCGATAAGCTGAGCATAGGATGGATGAATGAGAAGAACTGATATTACGATTAAGCTAATTAGAGGAATATTTGCGAAGAGCGCCCGAAATTGCCTTTTCATAGTAGTTTTCTATTCCTCCAGAACACTGATGTAGCTTTAAAAATCTCTCATAAAAAGTTGTTGGGCCATCCTTTTTTTAGGTGACCCACTCATCAGTTTTGCGGCTTGCAGGTTCTCTGACTAGATCTTGAATCCAATTTCCTGGCTATCGAGAACAGTTCCATCTTCAAGCTCAGCAGAAGCTATGATCTTATAAGAGCCTGGTTCCAGACTTGCTTCCGGGACGAGAGAAAGCTCGAAGAGTCGCGAGAATGGAGGTACAATGGAAGATATGCCAAATTCTCCTTCCGCTTGAGCTAAGACTTTGTCCGCATCATCTCGAAGCTCTGCTTTGGCTTTTGCCTTATAGTGGATATTTCCCGTGTTCCTTAATATAATAGAAATATTTTGCTGGTCATCTGAAATTGGTTCCTCGATATTTAGGTCGGTTATCTCACCAGTTTCTTGCAATGACGATTCCGCAACAGTAAAGACAACAGGAATATCTGACCCAACTGAGACACCAACTTTGCTTGCCCCATTTTCGTCAGCAGAGGGTGCATTTGCTGCGCTTCTTAAGCTGATAATAGCATATCTGCCCCCCGCCCCTACATCTGCAGGAATTTCTGCTTTAGCAATAATCGTTTGCGAGCTGCTTGGCTCTAAATAGAAGTTGGTAGGAGTAGCCGTTATGAAAGGCCTTATGGTATAGGGAGATGTATCATTCTCATCGCTAGTGGGCCTATTAATACCCTGGAGTGTTTGTTCCAGTCCTGTAACTTCAATCGTATAATTATTTGCTGAATCCTTAGAACCTATGCTAATATTTATTTCCTTTTCTGCAGATTCTCCAGGATTTATGTCCTGTTTCCAAATCGAGCCGCTGATTTTCAGAGCTGATGCTGGACTCAGCATAGCCAAGATCGTCATCAGCGCGCATGATATCATCAATATTCTGATCGCTTTCATATTTCCGTCACTCCAAATCAGATATAACAATTATAATTGCTTAAATCATATTCTATTTATATGTAATCGCCGCAATCAAGATCCCTCAAAGAAAAAATAATTGTATTGCAGGCCAATCGCAATATCAAAATGAAGCACTACATATCCACGATATCCCTATGGAATAAACACCTGCATAGTCGCCGCTAGTAAACTGCTGTCGGTATCTTGTAGTGTATGCGTATGTCCCTGGCACTGCGATTTTCATAGTCTGACTGCCAGTGTTGCCTGGAAGATTCTTATATCCTGAACTGCCTAGTGCTACTTCAAATATCTTTGACAGGGGTTTCGTCCCGCTTTTCATCTTGCCGTCCCCTCCAACTGTGCCATCTTTTACGGATAGCACCCACATTCCGGTGCTGAAGATAGAAGCAGATCCAGAGCCCAAGCCGGGGCCGGGATAGATTGGAGAGAGAGAGACTCCTGAGCCGGACTCGCTCAAAGTAAAGGACAGTTCCTCAGGGACTGTAGCAGATACAGTTACTGCCTGATCAATAGCACAAGAGGCAATCGAAGATACGCCTAAAAATGCCAAAAACAGAATGCTTAGCCAAGACGCCCCAACAGCCAATTTAATCATTCTTTGCCTCCTTAATTCTCCAACAAGATGAATGGGTTATTGATGCCCATTCATCCCGGTATTATCTAGAATACTGCGCTGGCTGTCCAGGTGACTGTTGTTGTATAGTCGCCTGCGTAGTCTCCAGAGGTAAAGGATTGGGAATAAGATGTAACAGGAGTGAAATCCCCTGGAACCCCAGAGGCAGCAACAATAGAGTAAACCAAAGCTGCGGCCAAAGTATGTGTCCCATCAGTCATCTTTCCACTATCAGTGCCTGTAATTGATCAGGTACCAGTTGAAAACAAAGTAGCTGAACCAGTTGCAGTTCCAGGACCTGGATATATGGGTGTCAAGGTAATTCCACCAGTCGCTTCAGCAACTGTGAAATCCAATTCATCGCTTACTGTTCCGGATGCGGTTACAGCCTGTATTACATCTGCGGAGGCTATTCCACCCAGCGCCATGACAGAGGCAACCAGGAAAATTGCTGCTAATGCCAATCTCATTTTGTTTTCTCCTCCTTTATTGTTGTAGGAAGAGGCAATATCCTGGACTTTTATATATCTTATTGTTCATGCCTGAAAACTTTTTTACATAATTCTAAATATGATGAAAAATTATCAATTTTAAAAGGCATATGCACATTTTAGATTCAATCTCAAATTTGTATTTTGTTGTTAAATTTGATAAACCTACTAAATAAGCTGCGAGCCTTCGCGCTTCATTGCGCAGTTCTCCGTCTGCATCTTTCAGAGGTCTCCCTCGGCTCGCCGCCGCTGGCAAACCATGATATCCAAAAAATTTTAATAATATAGACGAATAATTTAAATAGGAAGATCCAGCATAAATTTTTGCCTGAGGGATGCATTATTGTCAAGATCCGCTAGAGCTTCCGCCTCAAGAAAATCTGCCTTCAGATCCAGGAAAATGCAATGAAGTTGGGAACAACTGTTCTTTCCTGATCAAGGGCAATCGAAATTGCACCAGGCCCCTATGAATGGATTCCAGGATGGATATATGGATTCAAGCCTAAAAGAGATGATGGTCTTCTAGCAAAAGGATCGGGAGAAGCATGCCAGCACCACGAACCCTTGAAAAATCATTGATGGCCAGAAGCCCCAGGTTTCCCTCCTCCCACTCCCTAAAGGCCAGGGTGATGGAGAGTCTGGACCATGGAGAGCCCTTGACCACCAAAGCTCTGAGCGAAAAGCTCAGGCTGCACCAGTCCTCCGTGAGCCATACCCTAAAGGAGCTGATGGAGGAGGACCTGGTGACAAAGAAGGGCAAAGGCTACCGCCTCAGCAACCTGGGATTCATCCAAAAGAATACCATGGATTGTTTGGGAAAGACATTGAGATGCCTGAAGGATCAAAGAGACTTCTTTTTAAGCCACGACCTCTCCGGAATACCTAAGGTTTTTCAGGTTACAATGGGTGTTGTCTGTGAGACGCGCGAGATCGTAGAAAATGATCCGGCCATGCCTAACCACATCCAGGAGATAATCGTCCCCCTGCTCGCTCAGTCCAGAAATTTCCAGGTGGCCTCATCCATCCTGATCCCAGAGCATCAGCTCACAGTCGCCCAGGCGGTCAAAGAGGAAGGAAGCCTCCAGGCCATCACATCCGATAGAATCCTCCAGGAGCTAAGGCTCAAAAGCATAGCTCTACGGGATGGATCTCTTCACAGCAGAATAGAGCTGTACCGCCACAATAACATCAACTTTCACCTGATTGTGACCGAATCCCACCTCTTTCTATCCCTGCCCAGAACGGACGGCACGTCGGATCTGCATAATATCATAATAAACAAGGATCCGGAAGCTGTGGAGTGGGGCAGAATGCTATTCCTCTACTTCAAGAGCCGCTCGGAGAAGGTCGACCTCGTGACGTTTTAGCGGCGGGAGGGGCCCGAACGCGCGAGGCAAGGGGCCTGGAGGCAGGGGGTCCGGATGGCTGATCCCTGGCGCGTCCTGAGTGCAGCAACGCTTCATGCTTTTTAAGCTTCCAGAGCCAGATGGCCTGTCCGGCTTGGCAGATAAGCCCAAATAGGAAGATAGTATAATTTCTCCAGGATGATCAGGCTCACCGCAATTGTCTCCGGCAAGGTCCAGGAGGTCGGCTACCGGGCCAGGGTGGTAGATATAGCCAATGCCTTTGGGCTCAAGGGCATGATCGAGAACCTCAAGGACGGACGGGTGAAGATCATTGCAGAGGGCGAGGATGAGAAACTCAAATGGTTCGAGTTCGCCATAGACATCAAAAATACATTGATATCCGTCTCCTCCATAGTCAAGACATATTCTCCTGCCACCGGCGACTTCGAGAACTTCGGAAAGTTGGTGACCAAAGGCGAGACAGACAGCAGGCTTGATACTGCGGCAGTCTATCTAAAAGAGATCGTAGTCAGTGTCAATAAAATGAATGATAACCTGGGCGGAAAGATGGACACGATGATCGCCAGGCAGGATCAGATGCTGGACAAACAAGACCAGATGCTGGACAAACAGGACCAGATGCTGGACAAACAGGACCAGATGCTGGACAAGCAGGATCAGATGCTGGACAAGCAAGATACAACCATTGGAGAAATTCAGGCGCTCAGGACCGATCTCAAGGGCTATATGGATATGAGGTTCAAGCGCATTGAAGCCGATCTATCAGAGCTGAAAGATATGAAAGTAGCATTAAAAGAGAAGGGATTGATCTAAAAGAGCCTTGATGCCATAGATTGCGTAGGCTCTTTGCTCTTGAGTCAGCGAATTCTTGATATAGAAATTTGCCTGGACCAGGTGGCTTCCAGAATACCGGGATTTCTGAGCACAAAGCTCGGCCTGTATAACTCCTCATTGAGCCATGCCATCAATAAACTGATCGACGAGAACCTGGTCGAAAAAAAAGCAACAGCTACAGCCAGAGCAACCTGGGGCATCACCCAGAAGAACACTGTAGCGTGGACGGGAAAGATCCCCAGATGCCTGACGGAGCACAGAGACTTAATTTTAATTCACGACCTCGGGAATTCCCTCCGCATACAAATGACGCTCGCGGTCTGCTGCAACCGGGAGACCATCTAGAACGACTCCGCACCCCGAGCGGCATCCGCAATAAAGTCATGCTGTCGCTTCTCTTCCAGGCCAGACGCATGGCTCACCTGCTATCAGGAGCAGGGGGCCTTAAGGTGGGTGGAGAGCAGCTAGACAGATAGGAGGTCATCTCCTCAGGCCATCGTCTCTATCCGGCAGGCGGCCATCTTGTACTCCGGGATCTTGGCCACGGGATCGAGGGCATCGGAGGTGATTATATTGGTTGCCTGCCAGTGGAAGGGCATGAAGACCATCCCCGGCTTGACCTTCTCCGTCACCCTGGCCCTGGCCTCGGTCTCGCCCCGAATGGTCTTGACCTTGACCATATCCCCGTGCTTGACGTTGAGCTCTGATGCGTCCTGGGGATGGATCTCCACATATAGCTCGCCGTCCCGTTCCTGGAGAGAGGGGCTTCTCCGGGTCATGGAGCCGCTGTTGTACTGCATCACAATCCTTCCTGTGGAGAGCAGCATGGGATATTCAAAACTGGTCAGCTCGCCAGCAGGCTTGTTCTGCACATTGGCAATCCTAGCTTTACCGTCCAAGGTGGAGAACCTCTCCTGATGGAGGATAGCCGTTCCGGGGTGCCTCTCATCCGGACAGGGCCAGCGTAGACCCCCCACCTGGGAGATCCTCTCTTGGGTCATGCCTCCATACTGAGGCACCAGCCGGTTGATCTCCTGCAGGACCTCTGCGGCGCTGCTGCCCCCCAGGTCCAGGCCGAGCCTCTTTCCAATCTCATTGATAATCCACAGCCCCTCCCTGGCCTCGCCTGCAGGAGGGACGGCTTGGTCGATCCACTGCACCCGCCGCTCCATGGAGGTGTAGCTGCCGTCCTTCTCCGCCCAGGCGGCAGCAGGCAAAACCAGGTCGGCCATCATGGCCGTGGGGGTCATGAATATCTCCTGCACTATCAGAAAGTCGAGCTTATCCAGAGCAGCCTTTGTTTTGTTGATATTGGCGTCGCAGGTAACGGGATCCTCACCGATGAGATACATAGCCTTGAGGCGGCCCTGCAGCGCCTCTTCGGTCATCTCCGTAGCTGTCAGCCCCGGCCCCAGAGGCAGATCATTTGCCTTCCAGGCGGCCTTGAAAAACTCGATAGAGGCCGGGTCGGATGCCCTCTTGTATCCGGGATAAAACTCGGCCATGCCTCCCATATCGCAATTTCCCTGCACATTGTTCTGCCCCCGCATGGGCCAGACCCCGGCTCCGGGCCTTCCGATCTGGCCGGCCACGAGAGCCAGAGTGGCACAGGCCTTGACATTGTCCGTGCCGCAGACATGCTGGGTTATGCCCATGGAATAGAGCAGAGCGGAAGCGGGCGACCGGGCGTAGATCCGGGCCGCTCTGACGATCTCCCCTGCCGGCACGCCCGTGAGCTCTGCCGCCTCTTCCAGGGAGTAGTCCTTGAGCCCGGCGGCTAGCTCGGCATAGCCCTCCGTCCTCTCCTCAATGAAATTTCTGTCCGCCAAGCCCTCGTCTATAATCACCTTCATCATCGCCCTTAACAGGTCGATATCGCTTCCGGGCTTGATCCTCAGGTGCAGGTCGGCCATCCATGAGGTGGAGGTTATGCGGGGATCGGCCACGATCACCGTCGCCCCGCTGTCCTTTGCCTTCTGAGCCCAGCGGGAGACGATGGGGTGAGCCTCAGTGAAGTTGGTGCCTATAGCCAGGATGCATCGGGAGTTTTCCAGGTCGATGAGATTGTTGGTCATGGCTCCCGTGCCCAGCACAGCGCCGAGGCCTACCACCGTGGGGGAGTGGCAGAGTCGGGCGCAGTTGTCCACATGGGGCGAGCCCAGCAGGCGGGACAGCTTTTGCATGAGGTAGTTTTCTTCATTGTTGCATCGGGAGGATGCCAGGAATCCTACCGATTTTGGGCCGTGTTTTTTGATATTGCGAAGGAGACCGCCAGCAGCCAAATCCAGCGCCTCATCCCAGGAGATCCTTACAAACTCCCCACCCGCTTTCTTCAGGGGATACTTCAGCCGCTCCTCGTGGTTTAAAACCTCAAGGACGGCATTGCCCTTGGGACAGAGAGCCCCCTGGCATGTGGGATGGTCAGTCATATACTCAAGGCCAATAGCCCGGCCCTTCTCCACTTTCAGATACATGCCGCAGCCAACCGCACAGTAGGGGCAAATAGAACGCACCAGTTTGCTTGACAACTTTAGTCCTCCCAAGACAAGCCGGAGGATGATGTCGAAAGATCGACAT
>Ga0208197_1003727_pt1 | contig 11860 bp, 9 predicted proteins | sample AD_JPNNA4_MetaG_FD_184444 | JGI IMG/M metagenome (GOLD analysis project Ga0208197, IMG submission 184444) | Active sludge microbial communities of municipal wastewater-treating anaerobic digesters from Japan - AD_JPNNA4_MetaG (SPAdes) (version 2) | ecosystem: Engineered > Bioreactor > Anaerobic >...
TTTCGGCTCATTGGATGCGCTCACGCGCGAACGGATGGCAGCGGCGCTGCTGGAGCTCTGGCAGCATTTGCAGCGCACGGTCGTCATGGTGACCCACAGCGTCGAAGAGGCGACGCTCCTGGCGGATCGCGTGGTGGTGCTCAGCCCACGGCCGGGGCGGATCATGGACATCATCACGGTGAAGCTGCCCCGTCCCCGCGATCCAGCCCTGCTGCTCGACGCGCAGTTCCAGGGCGTGGTCCGAGAGCTGCGCCAGGCCCTGCAAGACGGGGAAAAGTACGGCGCCGCCAGGAACTCGTCGGTCAAGCCCCCGGCAATGGCCGGGACGCTCAGTTCCAGGTAACGCGCAGCGTCCCCTCGCGGGGCAGCCGAAATTTGAAGGCCCAGATGCCCTTGGCCACCCCAAAGAGGGCTTCGCGGGGCAACGGCGCCTCGTCGAGGGTGGCCTCTTGCGGCGGCGCAGGCAGCGCCAGCCAGATCTCCCCCTCGGCGAGCCGCCCGAGCTGAAGTTTGAGCCTCACGGCGGCGGATTCTGTCTGCCAATCCGTCACCTCGCCGCCCTGCGAGAGGTGAAAAGTGGTGCTCACCAGCTGCGGGGCAGCTGTGACCGGGCGCACGCCAAGGAGGGCGCACCCGTGCGGGGCCAGCTCGAATTCCGGCAGCGGCGCGCCCGCTTCCAGGCCCTGATAGCGCCGATTCCAAAAGTCCACCACATGATAGCGGCGGCGGGAATCGAAACCCGGCAGGTGCGGGGGTAACAACGCCACCGCGGGCGTCTCACCCCAGTTGAACAGCCCCACGAGCTGCCAGTGCCCCCACGGACGGGCCACAGGAGCCACCACTTCTGTGGGCATCTGCCGCCGGAAGAGATCCAGAACGTCCATACCCTCCAGCAGCGGCGGATAGAGCAGCGCGGCCGCGGCGATTTGCTCCCGCGTGAGCTGCGGCAGATCGTCCGAGAGGCCCAACAGCCCCCCCGACAGCCCCAACAACGTGAGTTGTGAGCGGATCTCGTCAGCGGTCAGCTCCGTCTGATTCTCCCGCATCATCAGCGCATCGGGATCGTTGATCCACCAGCGGCCGTGCATCCACGCGCGGGTCATCTCATTGCGGAGGCTGTTGCGGAGCGCCGGCAGCGAGTCCTCGTTGCGGAAGGGGCGCCGCACGCCGGCAAGCACCGGCTCCCACGTCGGTGCCGTATCGGGGCCGATGCGCATCGCATCCACCAGACCGATGGAAGGGCCCAGAGGCGCCCCGCATCCCACGAGAAACGTCTCCTCGCCCGCCGTCTCCCGGATGAGCTGCAAGGCGTGGCGATAAGCCTGCGCCCGGGTCACATGAGGGTTGTAGCGCACGCCAGGCAACGCCGCCGCATAGAGGAAATCCAATTTGAGATACTTATACCCCCACTCCCGCACGGCAGCGCCAATGAGCTCGCGCAGGTATTCTTCCACCGCCGGGTGCGTGGTGTCCAGCGCCTGGGCCACGAACCCGCCGGCAAAAAGCCCGGCGCTCACCGGCCGCCCCCGAGGAGTACGCAACAGCCAGTCGGGGTGCGCCGTTGCCAGATGCGAGCGCGGATGTACCGTGAAGGGCCCCAGCCACAGGCCGGGCGTGAAGTTCGAGCCGCGAATGCGTTCCGCCAGCCACTGCAACGAGTGGGGGAAACGCTCGTTCCGCTCCTGCCAGTCGCCCCATTGCGCCTCGAAACCCTGATCCAGCTGGATCACCTGTAGGGGAAGCACGTCGGCCAGCAACGCCGCCGTCGCCAGATTGTGGATCACATCGGACTCGGAGACCCTGGCCCCGAAGATGTACCACGACGACCAGCCATAGGGCGCGGGGCGCAAGGGCGGGACTGCCATCTGCCGGGCGACGGCATAGGCATACTGCGCGAGGGGATCGGCCCACACTCCCGCCGAACACGTGGGGGCAGAAGACGCCACCGCCGTCGGACAAGCGACCCACTCCAGGTAAAACCATTCCGAAGCGCGCGACTCACCGATATTCAGCGGCACGTCATCGCCCTGCGACTGCAACAACACCCCAAGGGTATCGGGATGCAGGTCGGCGCGCACCTGCACGAACTGATTGGCCAGCGACGCGCCGCCAGCGACCAGCAGCTCCTGGGAGGTCACGAAGACCCCCACGCCCTCACTCCAAAAGCGTCCGGGGCGATTACTCCATGGCGTCCCGGCATTGTGCATCATCGGCGCGGCGAAACGGCGCATATACCACGGCGGCGGGCCGTCGCGCGCGCCACCGAGGACGAAGCCGGCCCTCGACCAGGATTGCCAATCCATCCGGTAAAAACCGGTAGGGGGCGCCGTGGGACGCAAGCGGTCGGGGAGGGAACGGAAAAAGAAGCGTCGCAACGCCACGGGGACGTTCCCCTCATTGGCGCACAGGACGCGGAGCAAAACGAAAGGGCGGGTCACGTAGAGCCGCAGCTGCACCGTCAACACGAGGCCCTGGACCGCGCGGAAATGGAAAGTGACTTCCGTAGCAGCGCCGTGAGCATCCTCGACGGCAGCTTCCGTGATCTCCGGTGCAAGGGCCTCCGCCGTGGTCACCGTGAGAGGATGCCGTCCGCGCAACACCTCCACGCCAGCAATGCCGCTCACAGCCCTGCCGGGGCTTGTCAGGCTCAATGCCCCCGTCGCCTCCTCCCACGCGAGGTCAAAAGCAGGACTGCACAACACCGATTCCATGCATTTACGCTCCAGAGAGGCCGGAAGCGGCCGCGGCCTGCCGCAAAGCCTCACGCCGACGGCGGTATTCTACAATGGGCCGATCGCCCTGGATCAGATTTTCCTCGGAACGGAGCGCGCTGGGCTTGGGTCGCTGCGTGATGACGACACGGCGATCCTGATGTGCCACCAACACGTTGAAAGGCATCGCCAACACATTCACCAGCTCACGCAGGCCCGGAATGCGCATGAAACGCTGATAAAAGCGGAGATACAACAGCGTGTGCTCATTATCCACCGGCACAAAAGCGGCCACCACGCGCACATCGGCGTTGATGTGATTCTGCCAGAGATTGGGGAACAGAAACTCCAGGTGAAATGGAGGATACGGAGGGGTAATTTCTTCGGCCTTACGCGGCGTCTGACCATGATCCACCTCATTGAAAACATACACGCGGAAGCGATTTTTATCCAACCATTCGACCACCGGGCCGTTCACCAACGTGCGATTCCCACGCCCAATGGTGTTGTAATGGACAAATGGCAGGTGTACCACGTCGAGCTGATTCTCAATCACCCGCGAGTAATGCGCCTTCCACAAATCGTGGGCCGAACCATAGGAGAAATCCGGCGTGATGTCGTCAAAGAAAGACGGCGGTTGCAGATCGGCGGGCGGTTCTGCGCCCCACCAAATCCAGATGAAGCCATGCGCCTCATACGTAGGGTAAGCATGGACTTTGAAGCGCGAGGGGACAGGAGTCTGCCCGCCGTTCGCGGGAATCACGACCGCCGCGCCAGAAGCATCGTAAGCAAAGCCATGGAAAGGGCACTGCAGTGCGCCCTCAATCACCTTCCCCTTACTGAGCGCTACCCCACGGTGCGCGCACAGATCGCGCAGGCAGCTCACTTTCCCGGCGTTGTCCCGCCAGAAGACCAGCTTCTCACCCATACGGGTGACGCCAACGGGCTCACGGCCCACCTGTTTAGAATCCAGAACGGCATACCATTGATCAGGAATCACAAGCCCCTCCCGGCCAGCAGGCCTCCCTTAAAGTTTCAGACGCATCATTCCGTAGCCAGACGCAAGTGCAACTCGTCGAGCTGCTTCTGCTCTACTGGCGAGGGGGCATCCGCCATCAAATCCACCGCCTGCGCTGTCTTGGGGAAAGCAATTACCTCGCGGATGTTGCTTTCCCCGGCAAGCAGCATCACCAGCCGATCAATGCCCGGCGCCATCCCGCCATGAGGCGGCGCGCCGTAGGAGAAAGCCTCCATCATGTGGCCGAAACGGGCCTGCGCTTCATCCTCAGGATACCCCAGGACGCGGAAAATATCCATCTGAATGCGGGGATCGTGGACGCGGATGCTGCCGGAGGCCAGCTCGTAGCCGTTGCAGACCAGGTCGTAGGCGTCGGAGAGCACCGCGGTCGGATCGGCCATCATCTCCGCATAGGTGCTGGGGCGCGGCATGGTGAAGGGGTGATGCGCGGCGTCCCAACGCTGCCCCTCCGCGTTCCACTCAAACATGGGGAAGTCGAGGACGTAGCCAAAAGCGAGCAGATTGGGATCCACCAGCTGCAGCTGCTCGCGGAAGGTGAGCCGCAACGCCGAGAGCGCGGCGCCCACCACCGGGCCAGCGTCGGCGACGATGCAGACGAGATCGCCCTCCCCTGCGCCCAACCGCTGCGCGATCGCGGCCAGGTCGCTCTCGGAGAGGAATTTGACCGCCGGCCCCTTGACCCCGTCAGCACGGAAGGCGAGGGTCACCAGGCCCTTCGCGCCCTGCTTTTGGGCGATAGCGCCGAGTTCATCGAGCTGCCGTCGAACGTAATCGGCGCAGCCGGGGGCGACGAGGCCCTTGATCCGCCCGCCCTCCTCCAGGGCCGTCTGGAAGACGCGGAATGCGCTCCCTCGCAGCGTTTCCGTCAGGTCCACGAGTTCCATGCCAAAACGCAGATCGGGCTTGTCGCTGCCAAAGCGCTCAAGGGCTTCGGCGTAGCTGAGGCGGGGGAACGGCGAGAGCACCCGCTTGTGTGGGGTCACGGCGGGGACCAGCGCCGTGAACAGCTCCTCGACCAGGTCGAGGATGTCATCACGCTCGACAAAGGACATTTCCAGGTCGAGCTGGGTGAACTCCGGCTGTCGGTCGCCGCGCAAGTCCTCATCCCGGAAACACCGCGCAATCTGGAAATAGCGCTCATAGCCTGCCACCATGAGCAGCTGCTTGAGCTGCTGCGGCGATTGCGGCAGGGCGTAGAACTTACCCGGATGCACGCGGCTCGGGACGAGGTAATCCCGCGCCCCTTCGGGGGTAGATTTGAAGAGAAACGGCGTCTCGATCTCCAGGAAGCCGTGCGCGTCCATGAAATCGCGGATGAATTTGACGGTGCGATGTCGCAGGAGCATGTTGCGCTGCATCCGCGCGCGGCGCAAGTCGAGATAACGGTACCGCAGGCGCAAGCTCTCGTCCACGGCGGACTCCTCGTAGATGTAGAAGGGCGGCGTCTGAGCCGTGTTGAGGATGCGAACCTCGCGCGCTTCTACCTCAATAGCACCGGTAGGCCATTCGGGGTTCACCTGTTCGACAGGACGCAGGCGCACCACTCCCCGCACCTGGATCACATATTCGCCTCGCACCGTCGCCGCGATTTCATGCGCTGCTGGCGCCGTCTCCGGGCTGGTGACGACCTGCGTCAGGCCGGCGCGGTCGCGCAAGACGATGAAGACCAGCCCTCCGTGATTGCGGCAGCGGTGAGCCCAACCCGCCAGCGTGACTTCCTGTCCTGCGTGTTCGGGGCGCAGCTCCCCGCAAGAATGTGTTTTTAACATGGATGAACCCCCTCCAACAAAGACCTGGCGTTACTATACCACAAGAGCAGCAGGGAAGCAAATGCATCTTGTTTGACAACCCTTTCAGAAGCATTATCATGCGGGCAACTCCGACATGCAGGCACCGAACATGGATGAACAGCGCACGCTGACCCTCGAGGATATTCTGGCCTTTCTGCCCGCCGACGATGTCCAGGCGCGACAGACACTTCAACGCGCCTACGAGATTGCGGAAGAAATCCATCGCGGCCAATTCCGTGACTCCGGCGAACCTTACCTCCAACATCCGCTCCACGTCGCCTACCTCCTGGCCGAAGGCGGCTACAACCTCGCCATGATCACGGCGGGGCTGCTCCACGATGTGCTGGAGGACACCCGGCAGCGCTCGCCGGACTCCCTGCGCGAGCAACTGCTGCAGGAATTCGGCAAAGAGGTGCTGACGTTTGTGGAGGGGGTGACCAAGCTCGATCGCATCGAGGCCCACGCCAGCAGCGATAGCGAGCGGCATCGGGACGCCCAAGAGCTGGAAAGCCTGCGCAAGATGTTTATCATCATGGCTGAAAACGACTTGGGCGTGATCTTTATCAAGCTGGCGGATCGGCTCCACAACATGCGCACGCTCGACGGGCTCCAGGCTGACCCCGAACGGCAACGGCGCATCGCCCGCGAGACCATGCAGATCTTCGTGCCGCTGGCCAATCGCATCGGCATCTGGACCTGGAAGGCCGAGCTCGAAGATCGCGCCTTCCGCTATCTCAATCCGGAGCTGTATCAGCACCTGGTGCAGCTGCTCGAAGCGCGACGTGAGGAACGCGAGGCAGAGGTCCAGCAGCACATCCGACAATTGCGGGACGCTCTGGCGGCCCAAGGCATCTCTGCCGACATCAAAGGCCGTCCCAAACACATCTACAGCATCCATCGCAAGATGCGGCGGAAGAACGTGCCCTTCTCGCAGATTTACGACACCGAGGGGATTCGGGTGATCGTCGCGACCGTGCCGGAATGCTATCAGGCCCTGGGCATTGTGCACGGGCTGTGGATTCCTATCGAGAGCGAATTCGACGACTACATCGCCAAACCGAAGTCCAACGGCTATCAGAGCCTGCATACCGCGGTCAGGGTCGGCAACAACAAAACGCTGGAAGTGCAGATTCGCACGCGCGAGATGGACGAAACAGCCGAACGCGGTATCGCCACCGCGCACTGGCTGTACAAAGAATCGGGGGTGCGCATCAGCCCGCAAATGCGGGAATACATCAACCAGCTGCGGCAGAATATCCAGGAAGTCACTCACGACGCCGAAGACGCTAAGGCGATGCTGGAGGAGATGCAGGCGGATCTCTTCGAGGAGCGCGTGTACGTTTTCACGCCCAAGGGGAAAGTGATTGATCTGCCGCTGAAGGCAACGCCGATAGACTTCGCCTATCACGTGCACACCGATGTCGGCAATCACTGTCGGGGGGCCCGCGTCAACGGCCGTTGGGTGCCGCTCAATTATCAATTGCAGACCGGCGACGAGGTGGAAATCCTCACCTCGCGGGCGAGCACCCCCAACCGCGATTGGCTCAGCGAGGAACTCGGGTACACCCAAAGCCCCCGGGCGCGCCAAAAAATCCGCCAATGGTTCCGCCAGCAGAGCCGTGAGGAAAACATCACGCGCGGGCGTATCCTCATCGAGCAGGAAATTCGCCGGCTGGGATTGGAACTCACGCTCGAGGACATCGCCGCGCTGTTCAGCAAGCACTATCAGCGCCTCGAGGACTTTCTCGTAGCGGTCGGCACCGGCGACATCAGCAACGAGCGCATCCTCAATCGCATCGAAGAATACCTGCAGCAGCAGGAAAAGCCTATCCTTGAAGCCCCCGAGGTCGAGGAACAGGAGCCGCCCACCCGCCCCCAGATTGAAGCGCCGATGAACATTCACGGCGCGGGGGAACTCTTCACCCGCATTGCCCGCTGTTGCAACCCCCTGCCGGGGGAGGAAGTGATCGGCTACGTCACCCGGGGGCACGGGGTGACCATTCACCGCCGCGATTGTCCCAACGTCTCACGATTGGAACGTGAGGAGCGCGAGCGGCTCATCGAGCTGGAATGGGGCGTGGAAAAAGAGAGTGCCTTTCCGGTACAAATTCGCATCACCGCCTACGACCGTTCGCGTCTGCTGCACGACATTTCGACCGTCATCACCAGCGAAGACCTGAACATGCTCAAGGTCAACACGGGCAAACGCGACCGCTACAACGTCCTGCCGATCTTCATCACGCTGGAAATCCCCAACCTGGCCAAACTGAATCGGGTGATCAACAAGCTGGCGCAAATTCGCAACGTGATTGCGGTCGAGCGCTACGTCTAGCATAGGCGGACACCGCCGGCGCCGGCCGGGTGCGGCCGCGAACAGTGAGAAGTGAGCCGTGAGTAGATTCTCCTCCAGTCACGGGTCTACACTGTGGCGAGTGTGTTCTTTCGTGTGAATCTGTGAGGCAATTTCCAACATAATGCCAGAGGGGCTCTTTTGGGAGCCCCTCTGGTGTTTCGCCATCTACTGTGTAAGCTCAGCCGCCCATTGCAGCGCGCGCCAGGCAGCTCTTGAGAATGTATCTCATGCTGGCGCGAGAGCCCTTTCCGTCTGCTGGTTAGCCATCCACTTCATCCGCTGTTCAGCGCCTTACTCATTTTGCGACTAAGGGTCTCGTAGCCGAGCTTTTCGTAAAAGGCAATTGCAGCCTTGTTGAACTCATAAACGTTCAACTCGATAGAGGATGCACCTTTTGTCAAGGCCCACTCGTACACGGTACCCATGAGCATCCGCCCAATTCCGCGATTTCGAAACCCTGACTTCACGCCGATACTGTCAACAATCGCGTAGCGCCGAGAGACAAAAATAGGAATGGGCGGAGTATCCTTAACAACTACATGAACAAAGCCGACAAGTGCCTCACCTATGTTCGCAACAAACAGGCCAACATTTTCATCGGCAATCAATCCACAATAGTAATCTTGTTCTCGAACAGCGCCATTAGGTTTCTGAAAAAAGTAGGGAAGATTGTCACGATGTAAAGCATCTACTTCATCAAACAGCTCACATAGGGAACTATAATCTTCGGCAGTTGCTTTACGGATGTTGATTTCCATCTATTTCCCTTGCGTCGAGAGACAAAGCATCTAACATCCAGGAGAGGCTGTAGAGCTACTATGGCGTGTCTGGAGTGACTTTGGTGTAATCCAGGTATTCGACACGGCTCTGCTTCTGCTCTGCCAGCCACTCGCTGAAGCGTTGCTCCCGTGCGGCGCTCAACGTCGCCTCATCCAGATCGCGCACCTCACGCGCACGCACGAACACCACGTAGTACTCCGTCTCGTCCCTGGTGATGGGATCAGAAGCCGTTCCCACAGGGATCTCAAAGGCCGCGGTGTCCACGTCAGCGCTGAAATCCGTCGTCAACCGTCCCGGTTGCACCCAGCCCAAATCCGCGGCCCACCCGCCGCCGGTCTCACTGTTGTTGAGCTCTTCCACCAACGCATCAACCGACTCACCGGCGTTCAAGCGTTCTTGCAAAGCCAGCGCGGCTTCCAAAGTGCCAGTGACCAGCACCGTCACTTGCGCCTGATTGGCCTTGGTCTCGATGTCCTGCGTCAGCGCCTCCACCACTTTGGGACGCAGCAATTCGATCTCTACGCTCTGGCGAAATGCCTCTTCGGAAAGGCCGCTCGGACGCAGATACACGCTTTTGAACTGCTCGTAATAAGTCTCGAACTCCGCCCGCGTCATCGGCGTCTCCGTGTTCGTGACGGCCGCCGTATTCGTGACAGTCGTCGTGGTCGGGGTGAGAGGGGCGGTCGTCGCCGCCACAGCGTCGCGGTCATAGCCGAACAGGCTCTCGATCTGCCGGTCCACTTCCTCTTGAGTGACGGTAATCCCCAAGCGGGCCGCCTCTTTGCTCACGAGGCGCTCCTCGACCATTTTATCGAGCACGCTGCTGCCAAAAATCGCCACCGATCCCGGCGCCAGTTGCAGCTCCAGCTGCTGCTTCTGCTGTTGCAGTTGCGTCGCCAGCGTCTGCATGAATTCATCGGTCATGTCATACTGCGTCAGATAGTTTTCGTATTGCAGAATCTGATTTTTTGTACTCAAACGCTCGAAACGCACCCGTGCCTGATAATCTTTGGTCTTGATGGGCTCCCCATCCACCCGGGCGACCGGCGCATTGGCCTTGATAAACAGCTCGCTGACCACGCCATACCCAAGCACAGACAGAATCACCACGCCAACGCCGATGGCGATCCACGTGATAATACGCTGCGCCTTTTCATCGCGTTTGCGCGTGGCCAGTTGCTTGCGATTGGGCGCCTTCTGGGGATGTTGTTGTTCTTTTGCCATTCCACTCGCTCCTCACAGGGTATAAACAAAGGGCATAGGAATCCCTATGCCCGTGATGCTCAGCCCCCCGTTTAGTGATGCCGCATTTCTGTCACAAACGGCAGGAGCGCCATGTGCCGCGCACGCTTGATGGCGACCGCCAACCGGCGTTGATGCTTGGCGCACACCCCGGTCTGCCGGCGCGGGCGAATCTTGCCACGCTCATTGATGAAACGGCGTAACCGATCTACATCCTTGTAGTCAATTTCGCTGACCTCATCCATACAATACTGACACATTCTACGCCGCGCCGGGAATTTCTGCCGGCGGGGGGAATTCCTTCGCTCCGTACTCACAGTGCTTGCTCCTCTACAAGAGATAATGGGTTGGTTTGAAAATCAGACTAGGAGACGGTGGGAAGTAACTCCTCGCCGTCGTCAAGTGCCTCGCGTTCCTCATCGGGCTCTACCGGCTCCTCGAAGCTGTCGAGGAAAACCATCTCCTGGGCCACCAGCTCAGTGCGATAGAAACGCTGTCCCTCCTGGCCTTCCCAGGAACGGGTTTGTAAGCGACCCTCCACATAGACCTGAGAGCCCTTGTGCAGCCGTTTCTTACACAGTTCGGCCAGCCCGCCCCAGGCGACGACGTGAAACCACTCAGTCTCTTCCTGCCGCTCGCCCTCGTTGTCGGTCCAACGCCGCGAGGTTGCCACATTGAATGCTGCCACCGGCCGGCCATTGGCGGTAAATCGCATCTCCGGGTCTTGCCCCAGATGACCAATGATCAGCACCTTGTTCAATCCACGCGCCATTGCCAGGCCCTTTCGCCAAATAAGGTCTCGTCCTGATAGCCGCTAGAACGCCTCGTCAAACTCTGCCGGCATGTCCTCCGCAAACCCGGGGAACTCAGCCGCGGGCTCCGGCGCCTCCTCCGCGGCCACCTCAAACTCCGGCATGACTCCTTCAGGCTCACTTGCAGGAACGTCCTCGACCAGGATGAGCAGCTCCCGCAGGACCCCTTCGAGCAGCAACAGACGGCGCTCGAAATCCTTGACGGCGTCAGTGGACATGTTGAAGCGGGTGAGGTAATAACGCCCTTCGCGGAAGCCTTTGATGGCGTAAGCCAGGCGGCGAGTGCCCCAATTCCGGAATTCTAAAACTGTGGCTCCGGCTTCGTGCAGATAGGTCTGCACCCGGTTGAGGAGCGCCTCCAGATTTTCCTCGGGCAGCTCCGGGCTGACAATGAACATTAACTCATAGCTACGTGTGACCAAGACGGATTTTCCTCCTTTCCATGGGTTTGCTCCCGGCCATGCCGGGGGCGGAAGGCCCGTCTGAGCTCGAATGGCAACTATACCATAAAACAAACGGATGGCAAGCGTGGATGCGAAGAGGAGGCCCGAGTCAGCCGATAAGCCGGATTCTGTGCCGCGGCGCTCTCGCCCCGCGGAGGTGATCATCTCTCCAGGATGATGGTTACCCATCACCTCCAGCAGCCTACCCGAAGGTTGCCCCGTTGGGGAGGAGACGGGTCGCCTCCCGACCGACCCTGAGGCCGGCCTTCCCCTCTGCTTGGCCTTGCTCCCGACGGGGGTTACCTGGCCGCAGCGGTTGCCCGCCGCGCCGGTGGTCTCTTACACCACCTTTTCACCCTTGCCCGTCCCTTGCGGGACGTCGGCGGTATGTCTCTGTGGCCCTGTCCGCGGGTCGCCCCGCCCGGGTGTTACCCGGCGTCGTACCCTATGGAGTCCGGACTTTCCTCACGCTGCCGGGCGCCGGCAGCCTGCGATCACCTGGCCGACTCAAGCCCACCCGCATCTTACCACAGTTGCCCCCGCCGGTCAATAGCGACACAGGCCGTTCAGCGTCCCTGCAACTCCCACAGCACCAGCTCCGGCGGGGCCAGAAGCCGCGCGCGCGGAGCACCCAGGCCTTCCATCCCCAGGCCCCGGCTCACATAAAGCGTCGTCCGCCCCTCCGTATAT
>Ga0208197_1003739_pt1 | contig 11828 bp, 8 predicted proteins | sample AD_JPNNA4_MetaG_FD_184444 | JGI IMG/M metagenome (GOLD analysis project Ga0208197, IMG submission 184444) | Active sludge microbial communities of municipal wastewater-treating anaerobic digesters from Japan - AD_JPNNA4_MetaG (SPAdes) (version 2) | ecosystem: Engineered > Bioreactor > Anaerobic >...
ATATCAAGCAGCTTGTCGGTGGAGCAGGGGAGGAGACGGTGCTTGCCCGCGTCGGCGAGGGTATCGTGTCATCGATCGGTTCGTCGCACAGCCATAAGGAAGTGCTTGAGAATCCTGACAGGATAAGTAAGACGGTGCTTGAGAAGGGTCTTGATGCAGGAACAGCTTTTGAGATTCTCTCGATTGATATCGCGGACATTGATATAGGCAAGAACATCGGTGCCGTGCTGCAGATGGACCAGGCCAATGCTGACAAGAACATTGCCCAGGCCAAGGCTGAGGAGCGCCGTGCGATGGCAGTGGCCCTCGAACAGGAGATGAAAGCGAAAGCTCAGGAAGCACGTGCCAAGGTCATCGAGGCTGAGGTTGAAATTCCTCTGGCAATGGCTCATGCTTTCAAGATCGGCAACCTGGGTATCATGGATTACTACAGGATGAAGAACATCGAGGCTGACACCAACATGCGTGATTCCATCTCCAAACCGCCAACTTCGGGAGGAGAGAAGAAGAAATAGTCACCTCAATAATTCCCTTTGGGGATACTACTGCTGCAGTTAAGCAATGACTGACAGCGGTTATGGTCTTTTATCCGGCCCGGTTTCAAGGATACGGCTACTGCCGTGCGAGGAATGGCAGCGATAACGATTACTTCTCCTGCCGGTTTTCCGGTATAGGACAACTTCTTGCCGCTGACAGGCAATAGCCGGCTTTAAGCTACTCCAGGTAGAAAAGTATCATTTTCTCAAGCGCCTCCTGGCACACTTCACAGAACCCGTCTGCCACGTTGCTCTTCATGCGGCAGTCATATGAGGGCCTGTAAATGCCTCTGGCGGAGTAGCCCCCTCCCTCAAAGAGGCCGGTAACACCGATATACCTCTTATCATTTGGCGTTGGTATGGGTACTGACTTGGCTATCAGATCCTTCCATTTGGCATCAAAATTCACCCTTGTGGTAATATTTGGTTCCCAGGGTTCCACATCGAGAGGATAAAACTCTTCATATGCCACCTCTGAGGAGTAATACTCATCTCCCAGTCCGGCAAATCCGTGACCGAACTCGTGCGTCAGCACCATTGGGGTAAGATTGTGATCAGCCGTGACGGCGCTGTAGTAGTTATACACTCCGCCACCGCCGTATCTGGGGCTGTTGATGAGCACTATGATCTGGTCATGCGGGGCTGAAGCGGCGTAGTCATTGAGCCTGTGTATACTCTGTGTGGTCAGGTAGCGGTCAACATCGAAGGTGTAGTAGCTTGAGCTGAGAGCAGTATTGACATAGATTCCTTCTCCCGGCACATCCGTTCCGGATTGCTGAGAGGGAGCTTCAACGGCCCAGATATTTATGCGGTCTTTGTATTTGTCAAAGGGTGCTTCAGCGAAGAGGTACTCCGCCATCCGTTTGACATCGTTCCGGAACTTTTCCATCTCAGCGCTGGTGTAACCTTCGGCAATGAATGCGATATCAAGTGAGGTATGGGGATCGCCGCTGCCGGCTATTCGGGTTGCCAGGGAGGCTTCAGGTTTCTCCCTGGTAATGAAATAGCTGGCAGGGTCAATTGCCGTCTCGTACAGTCTGGAGAACTGGCCGTCGCGTCCCCTGATGCTCAATACGAAATTGACCTTGTTTTTCGGAAAAGGGAAGGTTGCAACTTCCTGGAAAACGCGTTCCATCTGCTTCGCTTCGGCGGTGGTCTGCCACTCCTGGTATAGGGTGCAGAATCCGCGCGAGTAAATCAGTTTCCCGGTAACGGCATCAAAAATCTCGTACCTGAAATTGCCGTAATTGAACGGATCAATCAGGTTGACCAGTGAGCCTCCCCAGAAGGGTTCCTCCCTGAAGGAGACAGGAAATACTTTGGTTGTTGTGCTGTTGCCGGCCATTACGAAATCAAACCTCATGGTGCGGTCAGTGAAATAATCATCGAATGCAACCTGGGCCTGAAGTGAAAGTGCCAGGAACAAAAGCGGTAATACTGAGAAAGACTTCATGATTTGGCAGTTTTACTGCGTAAAGGTAGTAAACAGGCTGCCACAAAAAAAGATAATTAGTAAATTCACCCGCGTAAAAAAAGTTGATAATGTTCAAATCATTCGATCCGATAATGGCAGTCAGGGGGCTCCTCGCGAGTCTGGGGATGCCGGCTTCAGCCGTTTCATGGCTGAGTACGGTCATCCTGGTGGCTGCAGTGGGCCTCCTGGCCTGGCTGTCATATAATTTTACCCGTGTCATCCTCGTCAGGGTATTTACCTGTATCGTAAGGCGTTCGCGGTCAGCGTATGACGACAAGTTCCTGGAGACGAAGATGTTCAAGCGCCTGGCAATGATAGTGCCCGGAGTCATTGTCTATTATCTGGCAAGCTGGATGCTTAGCGCGAATCCCGGCTGGCTGGTATTTGCCCATAAGACCGCTGCGCTCTATATAGTGATTTACGCTACCCTGACACTGACCGCATTCATCGAGGGATGGCACCAGGTCTGGCTGATGCAGCCCATTTCTACGGGGAGATCAATCAAACCTTACGTGCAGATAGTCAAGGTGCTGGTGGCATTTGCCGGAATTCTGATCATGATTTCCGTTCTCTTCAGGGTGTCTCTTACAAGTGTTTTTGCAGGACTGGGCGTGGCAACAGCCGTACTGGCAGTGGTATTCAAGGATACACTGCTGGGCCTTGTGGCCAGCGTACAGCTCTCAACCAACAATATGGTGAAGCTGGGCGACTGGATAACGATCCCCGGAAGGAACATCGACGGTACGGTTATTGACCTGACACTCTATACGGTTAAGGTCGAAAACTTTGACAAGACGATACTCACGGTGCCTACCTATGCCCTGATATCAGAATCTTTTCAGAACTGGAAGGGGATGCAGGATTCAGGGGTAAGAAGGATCAAACGGGAAATCCGCATTGATGTACGTTCAATTGTCTTTGTGACGCCTGAACTGCTGGACTCCGTCTCTGAGAGGATGAACGTGGCGAAGTGGCTCTCAGAAAACAATGAAGATATAGAGGAACTCAGAAAGGGCGCGACCACCTCACTTACGAACCTCGGGGCATTCAGGGCTTATATGGTTGAATATCTCAAAAATCATCCTCATATTGATCCCATGATGACTGTGATGATGCGTGACATGCCTCCCACGGACACAGGCATGCCGGTGGAGATATACTGTTTCAGCAAGATTAATACGTGGGTGCCGTTTGAGAGTGTTCAGTCATCAGTGGTCGATTATGCATATGCCATGGTGGGCCAGTTTGGGCTGAAACTCTTCCAGAGTCCCTCCGGGGAAGACCTTGAGGCTCTCAGGAGCGTGACAAATCAAAGTGTAAAAAAACAAAATGATAAGATATGAGTAAGAACTATAATGAAAAGCTGACCGCCTTTATCAGGGCCGGTATCGATGACAAACCTGTTACTCCACGATATGATCCCTTCTGGCAGTCATTGCGCTCAACGGGAACAGAGCTCTGGCTTGACACCGGTGACATGGATGAAGCTGAGGCTAACTGGACTGCCGAGATGACCGCACTTACAACAAACAATACGCTTCTGAACAACGAGATTCAGAAGGGGATATATGATTCGTTCGTGCCGCAGGCGCTGGAACTGGTCAGTCATCTTACCATCAATGAGCAGGTGAAAGAGATAGCCTTTATTCTGAATGCCCGTCACGGTCTTCGTCTCGCGAAGAAGTTCGGTGGGATGGTAAGTGTTGAACTGCATACCGATACGGCATATGACATTGATGCCATCGTTTCATACGGACTGCGCTACAGGGAGCTCTGTCCGGAGCAGTTCATCGTTAAGGTTCCTTATACTCCTGAAGGACTTATTGGCGCCCGGTTATTACATGACATGGGAGTGCGGATCAACTTTACCCTTGAGTTCAGCGCCCGCCAGAATGTGCTGGTGACCCTGATAGCCAGGCCTGACTACCTGAATGTGTTCCTCGGAAGGATAGGGGCATTCATTGCTGACAATAAGCTGGGCGACGGCAGCGGTGCAGGAGAGAACGCTTTGCTTGCATCACAGTCATGGGTTACGCGGTTATCTGCTGAGACAGGCTCGAAGACCAGGCAGATAGCTGCCAGCCTCAGGAATTACACTCAGCTTGACCTGCTGGCAGGAGCCGATGTCTATACCATCCCGCCGAAGGTGGCAGCTGCCGGCAGGAAATCACTCGGCGGTCTCTTCGAGAGCAGGCTTGCACAGCGCTATGATGTGCCTCTGAACGATGATGCGGCAGGACTGGGAATTGAAAAATTCTGGGAGGTGCCGGATTCGGTTGTTGAGCTGGGCAGACAGCTTGGGAAGGAGGTTCCGGCTTATGGTGAGGAGATTGTTGCAAAGGCGCACGAGGCAGGAGTGGGTGACATGTTCCCGGTGATGGATCCTGAGGAGAAGGAATGCATTGCTGCGGAAGGAAAGATACCGGTTCTTTCTTCATGGAAGGAACGGATTCTCTCAGGAAACCTCTCCCCCGACACCCTGCTGACCCTTGCCGGCCTGGCCTCATTCACTGGTGACCAGAAGCAGTTGGATGACCGGGTAAGAGGACTGATAGGCTGATAGAATTGCAGGACTGTCAATACGTGGTATCTGAATTCTTCACCATGGTAAAGGTATTGACAGGCGTTCATAAGAACTATCTCAGGTTTTGCTGCCTGGCTCCCCTCTGCCTTATAACCTCATATAGGATGATTCCTGCTGAAACGGATACATTAAGTGATCCGATGGAGCCTGTGATGGGTATGGAAACCTGTGCGTCAGACAACCCCAGCAGTTCGCGGCTGATCCCCTTCTCTTCCGAGCCGAGAATCACAACCAGTGGTCCGGTCAGTGCGGCAGCGCTTACCGTGCTGTCAGCCTTCTCAGTGGCAGCCACGGCTTTCACTCCTGACTCCTTCAGGTAGGTCAGGCACTTTGTCAGGCTCTTCACCCGGCATACCTGGAAAGTGCTGAGGGCCCCGGCTGATGCCTTGACCGCATCGGCAGATATCCTTGCGGAATTTTTTTCAGGGATGATCACCGCGTGTGCTCCGAAACAGTGTGCTGACCGCACGATGGCTCCGAAGTTGCGCACGTCACTGACGCCGTCGAGCATCAGCAGGAGCGGTTCGCCGCCCTCTTCAAAAATACCGGGCAGGATATTCTCAATATCCTGGAATTCTATTGCAGAGAGCCATGCTATTACCCCCTGATGGTTCTTGCGGGTTATGGAATCAAGCTTCTCCTGCGGCACCACCTGCCATGGCACGGCAAACTCGTTCACCACCTGCATCAGCTCATGGTACTGTCCGCCGCGGAGTCCCTGGCGGACCAGCACACGGTCTATCTGCCTGCCTCCCCTGATGGCTTCCATGACAGGGTGCATCCCGAAAATGAATTCCTTTTCGCTGTATCTCATTATAGTTGCTCTTTTATTCCGGGACTGATCGGCCCGTCGCTCTGCGCTATCCCCTGAACAGGTCTGTCATTACAACATCGCCTCCTGGTACGGGGCCTTATAATCCTTTCGCTCTGAGCTATCCCCTGAACAGACCTGTCATTACCGCATCACCTCCTGGTGCGGGGCCTTATAATCCTTTCGCTCTGCGCTATCCCCTGAACAGGTCTGTCATTACAACATCACCTCCTGGTACGGGGTCATAAAATTCCTTCGCTCTGCGCTATCCCCTGAACAGACCCGTCATTGCAGCTCTTGCGGGTTATCCAGCCTGAACACCTTGCCCTCGCGCCACCGCGCAACAGCTATATCCCAGTAACTTACCGGTGTTCCTGCACGGTTCAGAACGAAATCATTGTCTGAAAAAAGGTTCTTCTGCTTGCGGAAATTAAACCAGAGGTACTGATCTTCCATGACATAGCGTGAGCCCCAACGGCTCTTCACAGGAGGTCTCTTGTAACCCCAGCTCTCTCCCTCGGCATTCTTATAGACCTTGTCAGGCGGCCCGTACATTATGTATATCATGCCCCTGTCAGTGAGCCATCCGGCCTTGTAGGAGGAGAAGTAATAGTTTGCAAAAAGCGTGCGGTTATAGTAAATCCTGATCAGCTCCTTCGATCTCTCGATGCTTCCGGTACGTTCAAGCCAGAAGTTATCGAGCGCCAGCTTCGGTTTTTCCGATGTGAGCATTTCATCCATCTCCTGTGGTGTGGCGATATATGCCAGCGGAGGGATCATTGTCTCAGGCCGGGCCATGGAAGGGTGATCAGGACCGAAGTTGCAGAGCACGAGACCCTCACGGATCAGACTGTCAACGGAGATCAGATAAATGCCCGGGTTAGGGAACATGAGGGGAAGGGTGTCTGACCATGCCAGTGGAACGATTGCTTCAGGTTCCGGCGCTATTGTCACCTCGGGAAGGATGGTTGACGGGGACGGGGGGATTGCCGTAACAGCCTTGTAATAGAACAGCCACAGCGTGTCAGGCTGCAACGACGGGGCGAGAATGTTGACATACTGGTCAACCTTCACTGTGCGGCTGAACACTTCGTTTTTGGTAAAATGGTCACGCACCTTATAGCTGAGACCGCTGTACCTGCCTGTACGCTCGAAATCAATGAACAACTGCCGGGTACGCTGCCTGATGAGGTCAATGATCTTAATTTCAGCAGTGTATGAGTTGCCGTCATGTGCAGACAAGGGGGGCCGGAATGAGTATTCACCGCCAACCTCCTCACGTTTGATGTCATACTTGAAGGTCGATGTATCTGCCAGCACCCCTCCAAAAGTATTGTCATAGAGCCTTACCGAGACCAGCATCGAAGCCATTGGCACACCTTCGGGGTTTGCCTCACTGAAGTAGAGTTCACCCTTTCGGATGCTGATGTTCAGAACAGATGTCTCTGCATCTTCATTGTACACGGATATCATGGGGGTGAAAATGCTCCGCGTCGGGTTGTATAAATATGCCATATCTTTTGTGTCAGTGACGTTCCCGGTCACTGCACATGAAGTCATCAGCAGGGCCGTTGTCACAACCGCTGTGAGTACTGCTGACTTATAGATGAGGCGCATTGTCATGGCATAAAGGTAAAAAAGATTTCATTGTCTGTTCTCTTTCCAGCTCATTCTCAGACGACAGAGCTCGGCACCGTCACTCTCGCGGGTAACGGAGTGTATGTATGCATTCTCCTCGCCTTCGCAGGGGGCGGTAAGGATATTTATCATCTCATCATGATGCCCTTCAAGGAGGTAGTTCGCCTCAATGGTGTCAGGAGTATGGAGGGAGATGAATTCCGGGTCATAGCAATTCACGGCCCAGTGAACATACCTTGCGTTGTTCACATGCCTGTTGACGTCGATGTCGTCAATCTTAACCTTCAGCCTTGTCAGGCGATGATCACCCGGTGGCAGCGATGGTACTTTTCGTGCGTTGGTATCAAGGGCTTTGGCTTCGGGAAATTGGAGGTTCAGGTTCGAGAGCGCCTTGTCAGGACGCCGAGCCTTGCGTGTGTTGTAATCGACAATCACCCATGACGTTGAGGCGCCGGCGATTCTGTTGCCTGCTTCATCATACATTTCAAGGTCACGCAGGGCGAAAATAGTTTCGGTGCCTCGTGGCCATGTGCGGAGGGTGACCTCGTCCCATGCTTTCGGGAGACGTTCTATCTTCATCAGGATACGCGAAAGCGCCCAGAAGTAACCTCCTGATGCCATCAGGTCATCACGGCCCCAGCCAATCTCAGCGGCATGACGGCCCGCCAGATCCTCGAAGAAGCTGAAGAGTGCTCCGGGACTGAGTCGTCCGTTGAGGTCGGTATTGAAGATGTTGACCGGGTATTTCCTTTCATACAGTATCATAGTTGTTCATATATTCTGTTTGGAAACTCTCAAGTTCAGTATGCGCTTCTTCCCACTTTTCCATCAGTGCCTCAAGCCTGTTTTTCTTCTCCTCGTATTCGCTGTAGAAGGCAGGGTCACTTATCACTGCCGGGTCTCCCGAGGCGAGGCGTGCATCCATTTCTGCTATTTCGTGTTCCGTGGCCGTTATCTGAGCTTCGACCTCGGTGACCTGTTTCTTAAGCCGGCGGTGTACACGTTCGTTTTCCTTCTTCTCCTGGTACGAAATGCCAGGTTTAGCCCGTGATAACACCTTCGTCAAGCCCTGGTTGTCATTTCCGGCTGACAGCCCGTTGTTTTCAGGCGCCGGGCTTCCGTTCCCTGCTGGTGGTCTGCCTTTCCCTGTCGCCGCGCCACCTTCCCCGGCGGGCGCGTACCCTATTCCTGCTGCTGCGCTGCCTTTCGCTGTTGCAGATTTCCCCTTTTCAGCTGCTGCGCTGCTTTTCCCTGCTGCGGCGCTCTCTTTTCCAGTTGGGTTGTATCTCATTCCTGCTTCCGCGCTGCCTTTCGCCTGCGCTGCCTTTCCTGTTTCTGTCGCCGCGCCACCTTCCCCGGCTGGTGCGTACCTAATTCCTGCTGCCATGCTTACTTTCGCCTTTGCTGCATAACCTTTTCCGGCAGCCGGGCTCTTTCTTTCCAGTTCCCTGAGCGACTCTATCTTCCTGGCCCTGAGGAACTCAGCGATCCCTCCGAGATGCGTTCTGATCTTCCTGTTACGGAATTCATACACTTTTTCAACCAGCCCGTCCAGGAAATCCCTGTCGTGAGAAACCACAATTAATGTGCCATCGAATTTTTTCAGTGCCTGCTTCAGGATCTCCTTTGAGCGGATGTCAAGGTGGTTGGTCGGCTCGTCGAGGAGGAGCAGGTTATATGGCTCCAGCAGAAGCTGCACTATGGCCAGTCTTGACCGTTCACCGCCAGAGAGGACCTTCACCTTCTTATCGATGTCCTCACCATGGAAGAGGAATGCCCCGAGGATATCGCGGAGACGGGTCCGGATGTCTCCAACGGCAATCCTGTCTACCGTCTCGAAAACCGTCATATCGTCATCCAGCAGTTCATCCTGGTTCTGGGCGAAGTAACCGATATTGACATTGTGTCCGCGCTTCAGGGTTCCCTGGAAATCTACCTGGTCGAGGATCATCCTTGCGAGTGTCGTTTTCCCTTCGCCGTTCCGTCCCACGAAAGCAACCTTTTCGCCCCGCTCGATCTTCATTGAGACCCTGTCAAGCACCAGGTGGCTGCCGTAGCGCTTCGAGGCTTCATCTGCCTCAACCACCACCGTCCCGGATCGCGGGGCAGGAGAGAAGCGGATGTTTATAGCGGAGGTGTCCTCCTCTTCTATCTCAATGCGTTCCAGCTTCCTAAGCTGTTTGATCTTGCTCTGCACCTGTATCGCCTTGGTGGGTTTGTACCTGAACCGCTCGATAAATCTCTCGGTATCGTCGATCATCTTCTGCTGGTTGCGGTAGGCTGCAGTCTGCTGCTCGCGTCGCTCGCGGCGAAGCACGGTATATTTTGTATAGGGGACCCGGTAGTCGTAGATTTTGCCGAGGCTTATCTCTATGGTACGATGGGTGACATTGTCGAGGAAGGTACGGTCATGCGACACCAGCATCACAGCCCCGGGGTAGGTTTCGAGGAATCCCTCGAGCCATATAATTGACTCAATATCAAGGTGGTTGGTGGGCTCGTCAAGAAGTATCAGGTCAGGTTTGCGGAGGAGGATCTTTGCCAGCTCCACACGCATGCGCCAGCCGCCACTGAGTTCACTGGTGGGACGATTAAACTCCTTCGCACTGAAACCGAGTCCGTTGAGCGTTTGTCCGGTCAACACAACATAATCGCTTCCTCCGAGTATGCTGTGTCGTTCGCCGGCTTCATGCATCCTGTCGAGGAGCTGGTGATAGCTGTCGGTCTCGTAGTCAGTCCGTTCGGCTATCTCGCGGGTCATCTCTTCTATATCCTGCTCCAGGCTCCTGAGTTCGGCGAAAGCCGTAAGGGCCTCCTCGAGGACGGTGGTGGTGTCAGAGACCTTCATCTGCTGCTCGAGGTAACCAACGGTGAGTTCGCGGGGCCGTTCGACGGTGCCGGAGGTGGGCTCCTGGAGGCCGGCGATGATCTTCATCAGGGTTGATTTGCCCGCGCCGTTCCTCCCTGTCAGACCGATTCGCTCCTGCCGGGTGATGAGGAATGAGACCTCATCCAGGAGAACGAAGCTGCCGAAGAGCAGTGATACGTTATTTACGGAGACCATCTGGGTGGGTACATGAAACTGCAAATATATGCAAAATCATCCTGATGGGTGAAGGGTATTTTTGAGCCAGGCTCTGCAATACTGCAATCCTTTCAGTTCAGCGTTAAGCCGTTTTTTGGCGATCTTGATAGCGCCGGTTATACAATGCTGCAACCCCTGCGGGATACTCAGTTTCGCATTTTTCCGTTATAATTGCAGATAATTCTGAAAATCATGAAAGGCAAACCAACTCTCCAGACACTTCTTCTGCTCGCGCTGCCGCTGCTGCTGATGCAGTCGTGCCGCAAAGATGATCCGGTGGACCCCTTCGCAGACAACAAATACCTTGTATCATGTGATATTGAGCTGGTGCGAACAAAGGAAAACATCATCAATGTATTGACAATTGCTGCAACAAAATATCAGGCTGCAGAAGAAATAATCCCCGATGTTATCAGCGGGGTTGATGTTTACTCTGTCACCTACAACACTGAGTTCAGGGGCAAGCCGGTGTTGGCATCCGGCCTGATCTGTGCGCCAACGACTCATGGTACATACCCGATTCTCTCATTCCAGAACGGCACCAATACCCTCCACTCGGCGGCCCCGACAGTTGATCCGCAGAATCTTGGCTACCAGATGATTGAGTACATTGCGTCAGCCGGGTATGTCGTAATCATCCCTGACTACCTCGGTTTTGGTGTATCCAGTGCCATGGTGCACCCGTATCTGCACAAGGAGTCGACCGTACAGAGCGTGCTTGACATGCTTCGGGCAGTAGCCGAGTTCGATGAGGATGTTGCAAAAAATATCTCGGTAACCACTGACTGCTATCTGCTGGGTTATTCCCAGGGTGGATGGGCAACGATGGCATTGCTCAAAGCAATTGAAGAGGAATATTCGTCGGAATTTACCGTCAAAGCCGCATCATGCGGGGCCGGGCCATATGACCTGATGCTCTTCAATACGGAAGTGATAAAGTTGACGGAGTTTCCAATGCCGGTTTTCCTGGGGTACATAGCCAACGCCTATACCACCTACAACCTCTATCCAAATGCGCTGACCGACATGTTCAACAGTCAGTATGCATCAGTAATACCTGATCTCTATGACGGCCTGCACTCATCGGAACAGATAAACGCTCAGCTTACCACCAGCATATCAGAACTGTTCAATGCTGACTATCTCGCCGGAGCCGAGACCGGGCAGAAGTATCAGGGTATTCGTAATGCGCTGCGTGACAATAGCATAAGTGGCTGGGACTGCGATGTGCCGCTACTCATGCTGCATGGCACGGCCGACAGTTATGTTATGCCGGTAATCTCGCAGAGCCACTACAACGCAATGATTGATGCGGGAACGAGTCCGACTACCTGCTCTTATGTGCCACTGGAAGGGCTTGATCATTCGGAGGCTGCGGCACCGGCATTGTTTGCAGGGTATGAGTTTTTTAAGACATACAGGTAGAACAGGGTGGGAAGAAAAAAGGAGCTGCCCGCACTCAGTGGCGTCACGATAACGGATATAGGTTCAGAGGGCAAGGCTATCGCGAAGGTCGATGACATGGTGCTCTTCGTGCCCGGAATGATTCCCGGCGATGTTGTTGACGTCCGCGTTACGAAAAAGAAAAGGAGGTATATGGAAGGGGTAGCGCTGAAGGTTGTTACTCCTTCGCCCTACAGGGTAAAACCGGAGTGCAGACATTTTGGTGTGTGCGGCGGATGCCGGTGGCAGCATCTTGC
>Ga0208197_1003743_pt1 | contig 11823 bp, 9 predicted proteins | sample AD_JPNNA4_MetaG_FD_184444 | JGI IMG/M metagenome (GOLD analysis project Ga0208197, IMG submission 184444) | Active sludge microbial communities of municipal wastewater-treating anaerobic digesters from Japan - AD_JPNNA4_MetaG (SPAdes) (version 2) | ecosystem: Engineered > Bioreactor > Anaerobic >...
ACCTCTGGCGCTGGAAAAGCGGCCGCTGGGAAGGCCGGCGGGTTATTGACGAGAAGGGAGTTTAGCTGGCGATTCGGGGGCTTACACCCCGCGAGTGTTGGCAGACTTTTCGGGTGTTTACACCCCGAGATCTGCTGGCACCCGTTTTGAGTGATTAACTGCCCGCGACGGTTGGACACACGGGTCGGGGGTTGGCTGGCCGCGATCTGCTGGTCACTCGGTAAGGGGGCTGAGCTGGCCGTGATCTGCTTGCTCCCCGCGACAGTTGAGCTCGTGGATTGGGTGTTGCGCTCCCCGTGACGAGTTGGTCTTTTTCTTGCGTGAATTCCCGATCGTAGAGTGCTACCTTTGTCGGGAAGAGATGTGTCCCTGTCAGGATTTTGAGGAGTACTCATGATAAAACCAACCGCGTTAACCGGAGCCGTTCTCCTTGTCGTGACTGCCACCATTCTTGCCGGTTCCTGCGCGCAGTCGTCGTCCGACTCTGATGATGGTGACGGCGACTATCTGGAATTGCCGCCCCGTGCGTCTTCCTCGCCAGCGCCGTTTTGCGGCGTCGTTCTCTGGCAGGCGAACTCCGAAATAGAAGCGTTCAAGGCTTCCGTCTCGCTCGAGTTTTCCTACTTCTACTATTCAGACGTGGCGAGCGATGATCCGGCCGGCGGGTATCAGTACAACTGGGCTGTCGTGGACGCCTTTCTCGCAAGCGCGGCATCGCGCGGGCATCATGGAATCGTGCGGTTCCGCGATACCGACCCCGAGCTGGGAACTGTCGAGCGGAGTTTACCCGACTCGCTTTGGACCGGTACCCGTGAGGCCGACTACGACGAAGGAATCGATGGCGAACCCGTGAAGCGGGTCGTCTTTCCCGACTGGTCAAATCCGGCGCTACCGGCGTTTATTGTGTCCTTCTATGAAGCCCTTGCCGCCCGTTATCCCGACCAGTCAACCGGTCTCGGTTATATCGAAGTCGGCTTCGGACTCTGGGGCGAGTATCACATTGATTGGGACAATCTGGGCAATTTTTCGAGCACCGACTGCGACACGCCCGAAGAGGCCCTCGGTCGTCTTTTCCCCGCGAAGGCCGACCAGCGGACGATGCTCACCGGGATTGGCGACGCTCTCACGACGATCCCCTGGGGAATCTCGATTGACGCAGCCGATACCGATTTCGGTCCGTACGACGCCGACGAGCTTCCGGCGGGTTCTCCGGCCTTCGGCCTTTTTGACGACTCCCTGCTCCACGAAGAATGGGAAGAGACGAACTATGGAAACTGGGAGTACTTCTATTCCGCGTATCCCGCCCGGATGAATGGCGGAGAGTTCAGCTACTATACCGACTACGACCAGGAACATGCCCTCGACGCAAACGGTCCGAATGGCGTCTCCCTCGCCGAAGCCGCCCGCGAGTGCTGCATCAGTTTCGTGATCGGGGACGGTCAGAGCGACTACGTGACGGCGGACGCCCTTGCAGCGGCCGGCCGCTTGCTCGGTTACGCCCTCGCCATAGAAGACGCCGTCATCCTGGACGACCGGGTAACCATTACCGTCCGGAACTACGGCTGCGCCGTAATCCCCTATCATTTGTATGCTGCGTTCGGCACGGTGCGATCGGCCCAGTCTTTGAAGGGCCTGCTCCCTGGCGAAACCTGCGACCTGACCATCACCATCACCGACCCCGATCCCGCAACCTTCCATTTTACTTCTCCGGTCCTGCTTTCCGGCCAGGTGGTCGCGTACACGGTAGAGTGAAGCTGACCGCGGGATGGCAGTACTTTATTCGGGTGTTTGCACCCCGCGATGAGTTGGGCACCCCGGCGGGGTGTTTCGCTACCCGCGATGAGCTGTCACGCGGTTTGGGTGTTGATCGCCCTGCGACGGTTGGGCACGCTGTTTGGGTGTTGAGCTCCGCGCGACGGTTGGGCACGCTGTTTGGGTGTTGAGCTCCGCGCGACGGTTGGGCACGCGGTTCGGGTGTTGAGCTCCGCGCGACGGTTGGGCACGCGGTTTGGGTGTTGATCGCCCTGCGATTCTTGAAAATACCCTATAAGGTAAAAAGTATAAAAATACCCTGTAAGGTAAATTGACAAAATATACCCTGTAAGGTACAATATGAGTACAGGAGGTCTGCTATGGATTCTCTCGTTCTCACGAACCGGCAGCTGGCCATGGCGCTCAAGGCCCGGAGGAAATCGCTCGGATTGACTCAAGTTCAAGCGGCTTCCCGGGTTGGGCTCCTGCCAAAGACGATCTCCGCTTTGGAAGCCCGTCCCGAACGCGCAAGTGTAGAAAGTCTGTACAAATACCTTTCCGCACTCGATATGGAAGTGTACCTCCACCGCAAGGAAGATACGCATACGCCTGGAGCGGGGGAGTGGTAGCTTGAAAACGGTTGATAGTCTTGATGTTCTGATGAATGGTATTCCTGTTGGAGTATGGCGCCGTCTCCCGGGAAACATGCAAGAGTTTACCTACGCGGAATCATGGCTTGCACGGCCTGAACGACGCCCGATTTCTCTTTCCCTGCCGCTTGACTCGCCGGAAAGAACCATAACCGGTGATATTGTCGGGCATTATTTTGACAATCTGCTTCCCGACAATGCCGATATCCGCCGGAGGATGCAGCGAAGATTCGGCTGCGCCTCCACTTCCGCGTTTGACCTGCTTGCGGAGACCGGTCGGGATTGTGTGGGTGCCTTGCAGATTGTCCCTTCAGGGACAGAGGTTCCTCCAGTACAGGAAATACGGACAATGCAGCTGGATGAGCACGGTGTAGCTGCAATTCTCGGAAATATATCGGATTCTTCTGTTGCGGGTGTGATTCCCGAAGACTCGTTCAGAATTTCCATAGCGGGCGCTCAGGAAAAAACAGCACTTCTCTACTATAAAAAGCATTGGCATATTCCGCTCGGATCGACGCCCACAACGCACATCATCAAGCTTCCCCTCGGATACATCAGTGCCGGACGGGTTGATATGACAAACTCGGTTCACAATGAATGGCTGTGTATGCAGATTCTTGACGCGTTCGGCCTTAAAACAGCACAGGCAGAGATCCTTACCTTTGAGGATATCGAAGTGCTTGCCGTTGAACGGTTTGATCGCCGGCGTTCTTCTGACGGCTCATGGTGGATACGCTTACCGCAGGAAGATTTCTGCCAGGCATTGGGACGATCCGGAGTGGCAAAGTATGAAAATGAAGGCGGCCCTGGCATCGCCGACATCATGCGGCTTCTTCTTGTGTCAGAAAACTCTGAGAATGATCGTCGAAACTTCCTGAAGGCACAGATGCTCTTCTGGCTTCTCGCGGCACCCGACGGACACGCGAAAAACTTCAGTATCTTTCTGGAACGGGAAGGACGATTTCATTTGACTCCGATATATGATGTCATGTCCATCCATCCCGTACTCGGACACGGCCGCGGAAAAATCCCGCCGGAGAAGCTCCGTATTGCTATGGCGGTTACCGGCGCAAACCGTCATTTTGAATGGGCAAAAATCACCGGGCGTCACTGGCTTGAAACTGCGCGCCTTTCGGGGGCGGAAGACCTGGCCGCGTCGGTTCTTGAGGAAATTCTCGGCTCGATAGATGGTGTAATCGACACTGTATCCTCCCGCCTGCCCGCCGTCTTTCCGGAATCGCTCGCAAAATCCATATTTGATGGAATCCGCTCTTGCGCGCGCCAGTTAGCGATGGTATAATAGTTGACTGGAGAAACTAATGAAACAAACATTTACAACCCTTAATCGATTAGTCTGGATCCTGGGACTCGCCTTTGTGCTGGTATTCGCGGGATGTTCAACTTCCAGCGGTTCGTCTGCCGGTGATTCCGCCCCAATGCCGGATGCGGCGCCTGAATCGTACCGGGAAGTACCGGTAAATCCTGAACCTGCGGATTTCAACCTGAGTGCTATCAATTTTGTTGAAAATCTCGGAGCAGGATGGAACCTCGGAAATACCCTCGACGCCCACGTTGACGGGAAAAACGACCTTTCCACCGAAACCAGCTGGGGTCAGCCGGTTACCACGCAAGCCATGATGGCCGGGCTCAAGGATTGGGGCATTACCACCGTCCGCATTCCCATCACCTGGCATAACCATGTGGATGGCGCATTTACCGTCGACGAAGCGTGGATGAACCGGGTAATCGAAGTGGTCAATTATGCACTTGATGAGGACCTCTACGTCATCATCAATATTCATCATGATAATGAAAAGGACTTTTACTTCCCGGATGAACTTCACGCCGACCGTTCGATGGAATTCGTGACCCGCATCTGGAAACAGGTTGCCCTCATGTTCCGGAACTACGACGAAAAGCTCATCTTTGAATTCCTGAACGAACCCCGTCTCGTGGGATACACGAATGAATGGGGATGGAGCGATGATGACCCGAACCACCGGGAAGCCGCGGAGGTCATCGGCGAACTCACCCAGTCCGCACTTGACGCGGTACGTGCGACCGGTTCCAATAACACAAACCGGTACGTCATGATTACCCCCTATGTCGCCTCCCCTGAAGCGGCAAAATCCAGCCTTTTTGTAATCCCTGCCGATACTGCAGATGACAAGTTGATCCTCTCGGTCCATGCGTACACACCGTACGTGTTTGCCATGCAGGATCCGGGTGACAAGGTTTTTACCAACACCCATAAAAATGATATTGACTACTTCATGAACCATCTGAAAGCGAAATTCATCGATGGAAAGGGAATTCCGGTAATTATCGGTGAATACGGCGCAACCAACAAAAATAACCTTAATGATCGTGTAGCCTGGTTTTCCTACTACTGTGATAAAGCCGCGAGCTACGGCATGACCACCATCCTCTGGGATAATGGAAACCATGAAGTGCCCTCAAGCGGGTCGTTCAACGAGCTCTACGGATTTTATGACCGGACAACGCAGACCTGGTACTTCCCGGAGATTCTTGATGCAATCGTAGACGCGTATAACTAACGCACTGCTACGAAAATTGTGGAGACTGCTGCCAATTTTGTTGGGATTTTTTCAACAATTTTGGTAGCAGTCCCGCAAGATCCTCCGGACTTTCAACAATTTTGATAGCACTCCCCAATAATCCCGCTGGACGAGCGTCAGTTTTCTTATATAATTACCCATCATGAAAGTAACCCGTGCGCTTCTAGTACTGCTGGGCATTGTTGTGGTATTTGGCTGTGCCAAACCCATTCCGGAAGGTGTGTTGTCAGTTGATTCCAACAAAACCTTTGAACTCTCCGTGAACGGCCGGAGGCGTGGTGGCTCGCTTTTCGTTCCTCTTGTTTACGATGGCACACGGCCCCATTCCCTCGTGTTTGCCCTGCATGGTGCGGGCACGACCGCCGATCTCTTCCGTAAAACCGTTTTGATGGACCAGATGGCCGAAGAACATGACATGATCATCGTCTATCCCGAGGGGATCGGACGGCGGTGGGATAGAGCCGAAGATATCGACTTCTTCGAAACGATGATCGACCTGTTTTGCGAAAAATATTCCATCGAACCGGGTCGGGTCTATGCAACGGGGCTTTCTGCCGGAGCCATACGCGCGTACGAACTTGCGGCCGCCCTTCCGGGACGGTTCGCGGCAATTGCACCGGTTGCCGGATGTATGCGTGCCGATGCTGATACCACTGATCTTTCGCCCACTTCGGTATTGCATATTCACGGGAAAAAGGACGATGAAGTGCTCTTTGAGGGAATCCCCGACTGGAATCTTGTTTCAGCCGAGGACTCCGTGGGCATCTGGAAGCGGACGATCGGCGCATCCGGTACGGGAGACGAGTTTTTCCGTTCCCGTGACGCCGTCGGCCTTCGCTGGGAGAGCAATGGGTACACCGTCGCGACTGTTTTTGATGAGGAAACCGGCCACTACTGGCCGCCCTATGCCTCGGAGCTGATTCTCGATTTCTTCTATAATAACCCTTCGCGCCCTGCCCGGGTGACTATCGATCGTGGCGGCCTTCCGCTTACCTGCGGTGTAGGAACGGTCATTCCACTCCGATGTGCGATTGACCGAGCCGACGACACCTCTCCGGTGGAAGAAGTCACCTGGTTTACAAACGGCAGCAAAGCAACGGTTTCAACGGAGGCTCCCTGGAACACCGAATGGGCCGTCAATCTCGCCGGTGTCCGGCGCCTCACCGCGACAGTGCGTCTTGCAGACGGAAGTGAGATACGTTCCACACGAAATCCTTTCATTCTCGTCAGCGCGTCCCTTTCGAAAGACGCCGATACCGCGGGTGCCGAAGTGCTCCTCCCGGTTGTCGACGCGTGGTCAACCAAAATTGAAGATGGCTCGCTCGAAGCAATAAACGCGGTAGATAGCGATCTATTTACCCGATGGGGGAGTGACTGGACCGACGATGAAAGTCTCTCGCTCGATCTGGGCGCCGTCCGCACGGTTTCGGCGCTCACTCTGTACTGGGAAATGGCCTACGCGAAAGAATACTGTGTGGAAACCTCGACCGACAAGGAAACCTGGACCATCGCGGCCCAAAAATCCGACGGTCTGGGGAACATCGAGTTCCTCTCCTTTCCTCCGACCGAGGCACGGTATCTCCGTATTCGAGGCATCCGCCGCGCGACTGAATGGGGCTATTCGCTCTTTGAAGTGTTTGTGTACGGCAAAAAGTGAGCTAGCAGTTTTCAACAATTTTGATAGCAGTTACATAGTATCTCCTTGATCTGCGCTGATTATCCGCCGTAATGGTCAGGAATTACAGCGCAGATCGGGAGATGGAGGGTGTGCAAATGGGGATGTTTTCGTTACAGCGGATACTCCCTGTGTTCCTGGGCGCGGAAGAATTGGCCGCCTTCGGCGTCGTCGGCGAGAAGGGCGGGTACGAGAGCGCCGGGGAGAACGGTTTCGGGTTTGTTGTCGGCGTTGGGGCCGCCGAGGTCGGTGCTGAGCCAGCCCGGATCAAGGCGGCTCACGATGACGCCCGAGCCTTTCAGTTCTGACGCGAGATCGTCGGTCCATTTGTCCACCGCCCACTTGGACGCGCCGTATGCGGCAAGCTGCGGTGTCTTGTCGATACCGCTCGTCAGGTTGACGATCCGGCCCCACTTGCGCTCACGCATGTGACGTACGAGTTTTACGGTCAGGCGGACGAGGGCAAAAACATTCACCTGGAAGATACGTGCCCATTCTTCCTGTGTGTGCTCTTCAAGGTTGTCATGCCATCCCTGCTGGATTGCCGCGTTGTTGTAGAGGATATCCACACCGCCCATTTCGAGTACCCGGTCGGCAATGCGTTCAACCTGCGCGGGGTCGGAGAGTTCACCGGCCACGATGAGCGCGGTAGCCCCGGCGTTCACGACGTCCTGTGCCGTCGCCTGACATGCTTCTTCCGTCCGTCCGTGACAGATAACAATGGAACAGCCCTGTTCAGCGAGCGCGACGGCCACCAGACGGCCAACGCCCCGGCTTGATCCGGTAACAAATGCGGTTTTTCCGTCAAGTTTCTTCATCTTTTCCTTCCTTAAAAAATTGTGGGTGGTTACGCGAGCTGCAGGCTGTCGCGTGTATATTCCATCAGTTCGATATCGTTTCCGTCGGGATCTTTTATCCATGCCTGAAGCGATCCGTCCATACCTTTTGTAATGTCGGTTACGTCGCAACCCGCTTCGATAATCGCCTTGCGTACATCGGCGATACCTTCTACTTCAAGGCAAAAATGCTGATAGGTTTGTCCGGGGGACGGGGATCGTGGACCGGGTGTTCCGCCCCACATTTCGCAGGCGCCAGCGGCGTCGAAAAGTTCGAGAAAGCTGTTGCCGCCGAGAACGAAATAGTGGCCAAAGATGCGGTCATCCGGAAGCCGGAGTGAAAATTTGATGGGCAAACCGAGTGTATCCCGGTAGAATGCAGTCATTTCATCGAAACGATTGGTCTGAAAACAGAGATGGGCGAGCCGTGTAATCATGTGGTTCCTCCATATCAATTATGTTGCCAATGGAAACAAAAGTCAAGAAGACGAACGGGATGAGGCGTGGTATACTAATTATGTGCTGTTTTCCGCATATAATGAATATTGAAAGGAGCTTATGAACTATGGAAAAGAAAGATTCCCGCGGATATATTCCGGTTGCCCTCATCGCGGCGGCCATAATTATTTCGGTTCTGGTGTTGTCAAACGCGTTTCTCAACCGTAACCGAAATGACGACATCATCTACACGACCGGTCTCGGAAGCATGAACTTTGAATCCGACCTGATTGTATGGTCAGCGTCATTTACCCGGGTCAATGCAGACTTGCAAAGTGCGTACGCCGATTTGCACAACGACCAGAAGGTGATTGATGAATACCTGCGGGAAAATGGTGTAGAGGCTGCCGACTTTGTGTTTTCTTCCATAGACATCTTCAAGGAGTACGACATGGTCGAAGACCGGGATGGCAACCGTCGGCAGGTATTCAATGGGTATTCACTCAGACAATCGGTGACGGTCGAGTCCGGTGATGTCGGGAAAGTCGAGGATATTTCACGGGGCATTACCGGTTTGATCAACCGCGGGCTTGAATTGTATTCCCAGCCGCCGCAGTATTACTACACCAAACTCTCAGAGTTGAAGATGGAATTGATCGAACGCGCGACAGAAGACGCCAAGGAGCGCGCGCAGATCATCGCAAGTCGATCCGGCGCGAAGCTGGGAAAACTCAAGAACGCGAGTATGGGTGTCTTTCAGATCATCGCGCAAAACTCTAACGAAGATTATTCATGGGACGGCGCGTTCAATACCAGCTCAAAGCAGAAAACCGCGACGATTACCATGCGCTTGCAGTTCGGTATCCGCTAGAGTACTCTACCGGCCACTCGCGGGGCGCATCGCACCCCGCCGGGGTGACCAGCAGCCCGCGGCAAGCATCGCACCCCGCCGGGGTGACCGGCAGCCCGCGGGGAGCATCGCACCCCGCCGGGGTGCAAACAGTCGCGGGGAGCAGGACTGCCTTACGTCAATCTTAATCTGTCAATAAAAAATTATTGACACTTAAAAAACTCCAACCTATACTTTGAGTATATTGATGTTTCGGGATCGACCGGATAGTCAGTAGTAGTTCATGTGAATAACTTCCTGTGCACTTGCCGGGATCCGGAGTGAATCATGTCAATTTTCAAGCGGTATCTGGCCCTGTTTGTTCCTGTAACCGTAATTTCAGTCAGTCTTCTCCGTTGGTATGCCATGGAGTTTCTGTATCGAACCCCCGAGAAGTACTGGCCCGGCATGCCGACGACGCTCGGGGCCGCGGTTTTTCTCATGATCATCGTGGTGATAATCCTGTTCATCATGACCAGGCCGTTCAACGTGATCATCCGAAAGGCTTCCCGTGGCGAGCTTGTAACCGAGGAAGAAACCCGTTTCGCGTTAGGAATATATGAAAAGATCAACATCATTACCATCAGCGCTAACATTCTCGGGTTTTTTATCGGGCAGATCGGGGTAATTGCCCTTGAAGTGAGTCAGGGGGTAATTGAATATCATCTGGGACGCATAATTTTTACCGTGATCCAGGCAACCTTGATCGGCGCGCTTTCGGCGTCCTACACGGTGTTCATTCTGAACGAGTTGTTTGCGCCGTTCCGGAAAGTGCTCAAGATTCATTCGGCGGATATGTTTGCAAAAAAGCAGATCATGCCGCTCAATACAACGCTGCTGATCATTTCCGCGGTCGCACTGGCATACATGTGTTGCAATACGCTGTCGGTGTCTTTCGAGATTATCAATCGCCAGACCGTGAATCCGGTTGCGGACGCGATGGGCGAGTATATCAGGGGCGGTTTTACCGTATTCGTCGTGTCGTTTATTCCTGCGTTCGGTATTCTGTGGTTCATCCTGCGGAATCTCAAACGCCGTATCAGCGAAACCTCGAATATGCTTCATGACATGGGAAATAACGGTAATCTTACCGACCGGCTTGATATCACTATCATGGATGACTTTGGTATTCTTACCAGTTCAATCAACACGTTCATGTCCAAACTCGCCGCGATTATTACGAACCTCCGGGAAGAGGCGGCAATTGTGGCCGAGTCAGCCGGGAAACTGACGGCGGAAATAGAGTCCGCGACTGCGGCGTTAACACAGATGTCGTCGTCATACACCAGCATAGAGGCACAGAGTGAAATCCAGAACAAGCTGGTGGTGAGCGTACACAACGACATAACCGGGATGGCGGAGTCGGCGGAATCGGTCGACAAGGAAGTCAGCGAGCAAAGTTCTGCCGTTCAGCAAAGTTCCGCGTCAATCTCGGAAATGGTGGCTAATATCAATTCTGTTGCTGAAGTTTCAAAGAAGGCGGGAGCTATATCCACAGTTCTTTCGAAGACAAGCAAGGAAGGAAATCAGGCCATCGAAGACGCCGTACAAGCGATTGAGGAAATTCAGGTGGCATCAACCGAGGTGCAGAATATCGTGAAGGTTATCCAGAACATCGCCTCGCAAACAAATCTTCTTTCGATGAACGCGGCGATAGAAGCCGCTCACGCGGGAAGCGCCGGACAAGGTTTCGCGGTGGTCGCGAACGAGGTACGGTCTCTTGCCGAATCGTCTGCGAAAAGCACCAAGGAGATCGGTACGCATATCAAGAACATGGTCAACAAGATTTCCGCCGGAGTGGGTGCAATACAGACCGCCGGTAACGCGTTCCGGGAAATTAACGAGAACGTTGACCATACGTCCGAACTGGTACAGACCATCGCGAACGCGATGGAAGAACAGCGTATCGGCGCGAAGGAAACCATGCAGGCTACCGCGTACTTTGTGGAATCCGTCAACAAGATTAAAACCCTTTCGGAAAAACAAACTGAGTACTCGCGGAGCGTTGACGGCGCCATGAGTGATGTCGTCTCGTCTTCCCGGGAGATTTCCGATGTTATCCGTGAAGCGACCATTTCCTGCGACAAGCTCGTTGCAATGGTGCAGAAAGTTGCCGACGCGGTGCAGAGCAATGACCAGGCGGTCGCTAAAATGAACGGCGCCATGGAGATATTCAAAGTCTAACGAGCCGCACCCCGCCAGGGCGTCCAGCACCCCGCCGGGGTGACCAGCTCCCCGCGACAGTGCATAAAAAAAGCCGGGCACGAATGCCCGGCTCGGGGGAAAACGCGAGTCATCGCGTTTTTTTTGTATCTACGCCTTGACCGTAAACGGTACCACCGCTTCGGGGGCGATTACGCGGAAGGTAAACGATTCGGTGATAAAAAGGTCGACTTTTTGGGAGTCGTGGCCTTCGTATCCAATGGCAAAGTCCTGTCCAATGGACAGTTCCAGATCGCCCTGGCGGTCCGCGACGAGGAGGGCGCCGTTAACCGCTTCCGAATAGATAATCTTTCCGCCAATTTGTTTTCGTACTATCGAGGCGAGGCTGCCGCCGGGAACCACATGCGCGAGGAATTTCCAGAGCACGGGATTCACCACGAGATTGGCGCCGCTGCCGATTCCTTCCTTCCGCAGACGGAGAAGGCCTTCACTGATGCCGTCTACCAGCGTGTCTCGGTCAAGGGTAAGCGTGACGGGCTTTTCCGCTTTCACGGCGTCGTTCAATCCCACGATGCCTGCTGGTTTGAAACCGTTGAATACGGCGCCGTCTTCAAAGGCGGCAATCTTTTGCGCGGCTTCAACGACCGAGTCAAGATCCGCGTCTTTCGCGCCGCGGTCAATATTGTCGAGTTCCCAGATGTTCACCGAAAAACTTACCCGGCTTTCCACAAGCGGGAGAACCCGGTGTACGCCAAAACGTACTTCGTCCTTTTTCTGGTTTGCCGGAACCTCGATGCGTCCTTCAGGAACCGCGGCGAAGTTGATGCCATGGGGGCCGGAA
>Ga0208197_1003744_pt1 | contig 11815 bp, 14 predicted proteins | sample AD_JPNNA4_MetaG_FD_184444 | JGI IMG/M metagenome (GOLD analysis project Ga0208197, IMG submission 184444) | Active sludge microbial communities of municipal wastewater-treating anaerobic digesters from Japan - AD_JPNNA4_MetaG (SPAdes) (version 2) | ecosystem: Engineered > Bioreactor > Anaerobic...
CGTTACCGTTACCCAGAATTCCGCAAGGACCTGGGTAGTCAGAACACCGTTTCCCTCAAGGAGGGTAGATCTGATACACTGCCGGGCTTTCACCTGCTTTTCAGGATTGGAAACATCATTGGCGTAAACAAGAATATTCGTATCAAAAAGAACCGGTTTATCGTTCATGGAGATCGTCCCGTGGTATGGATATACCATATGATGAAGCACTGCTTGCGGCAAACAACCGGTCCAGTTCTTCTGCGATATATTCACGGTGCAGATCTTCGCGACGAGTCAAATCAGTTAAATACTCCCGGAAAAGCTCGGAAATGGTGGAATTCCGATCGATGGCGATTTTTTTTGCCTTTTTGAGCAATTCGTCATCTATGGTCATGGTCACATTGGGCATGAGAACCTCCTCTCCCCCCCATATTTTCACTTATTATGTATTTCACATAATAAGTGTAACTGGACAGAATCACAGAGTCAATAGAGAATTTTTTTTCAACAATTTTGATAGCAGTTAGTCATGGTCACGAATCCGCAGGAAAAAGGACCCGCTCACCGTCAACACTCCCAGGAAAACCAGCGTCAGGTTCAGGGATCGGTCCGTCAGAATCCCGACAACGGGATAGAGCATGGCAGTCAGTACACGTTCCAGCATTGAAATGCCCGAGAGTACGGTTGCCCGGCTGGTATCGGCGATCTGCCGGTTCATGAGCGCATTCAAAAACGGCGAGCGGAACAGGCGCAAACTGGTTACCCCGAAGATGGCAACAAACGCGGTGAGTATCCCCGGGAACACTCCGGCTCCGATATAGAGGAGGCCGGGAATGAAAGAAGTGAGAAAGAGTGTCCAGCGAACACCGAAACGTTTCTTTATGGGACCGGTCAACGCAAGGAGGAGCATCGCCGCGGCGTTGAAACCGGATGCGATAAACCCGTACCAGCTCACCATCACGTTGTTTTCGATCAGGAGTGACTGGTACATCCAGAACATGAAGAATGTCAGCGAGGAAATGACCGCATAATTGATGCTGAAGCCGCGTAGTTTCGCATGTCGGAATATGAAGAGAAAGCCGTCGATTCCGTCACGGAGGAAATTTTCGCTGTGGCGTTCCCGTGCCCGCTCCGATACCGGCAGTACCGCCAGTGCGGCCGTGGCGATGCCGATACCGGTTACCGCGAATACCATGGCAAGCGCGGTGGTATAGGGAACAAGACCGCTTCCCACGAAGAGCGTACCGAGCGGAAAGGTTATGAGTAATGCGGTAGTTCCCGCAGCATCGTAGCGGGCAAAGATTTTTTCAGATTGCTCTTCCTTCCCCGCATCGCGCACACACTCGTACAGCAGGGCGCGGTCTGCACCCGTGATCAGGGTAAGTCCGGCCGCAGCCACCACTTCCGCCAGAGCGAGAAGCGCAAAGGATTGCGTGAGCGCGATACAGAAAAATCCCGCGCCCAACGTAACGGATCCGAGCATGAGCGAGGTTCGCCGTCCCCATCGGTCCGCCACAATTCCGGTCGGAATTTCCATGAGCATCATGGAAACGGAAAATACCGCTTCCAGGGTAAACATGCGCACATAATCCAGCTGGGCCCGGTACAGGAAAAACGGTACCGCCACAGCGCCAAAAAACTGCACGTTTTTGAGGAAATTGAATATGTACAAAAAGTACACGTTTTTCATTTTCATTATCGTACCCAAAATCCCGTATCGCTGGAAACCCCTTTTTTCAACAATTTTGGTAGCAGTAGTTTCAGGTTGACAATTCTACTGTTGTATAATACAACTGTTTTATGAACCAACTATTAGTACAGTCATTCCGTCGGGACATGCGAAAAATAGAACGTGAAACCGGCATTCTCATCGCGGGCGAAACAGCTTGTTGCTCGGTCACTGTCGCACAATGTCATCTGCTCATGGAGATGGAAATGCGGGGACCGTCGAGCCTCCAGGATATCGCCGACGCCCTTTCTCTCGACAAAAGCACCCTGAGTAGAACGGTGGATTCCCTTGTGCAAGCAGGTCTCATCGAACGAGTTCCTGACAAGGATAACCGCAGAAAAGTTTCGCTCAGTCTCACCGGGGCGGGCAAAGAAAAATGTACGTTCATCAACACCCTCTGCAATGGTCAATACGAAGATATCTTCTCGTTTATTCCGGAAGACAAGCTCCCTGTGGTTATGGAAGGAATCAGCATTCTGGCGACTGCCATGGTACAAAAACGAAAAGAAGGGGGAGCACCATGCTGCAGCAGGTAAAAGCACATCGTTCAGCGGCACCCTTCATGCAAAGGAAGCCATCCGCCAGAAAAGTCGAAACCCGGCTTCGTGTTTCCGACCATCTGGGAGCCCTGGCACTGCGTTTCGGAATCGGACGGAACAACGCGACAATTCAACCCGGTCTGTATTACACCGGAAATCCCGGAGCAGGTAGTCCGGTTCTGGTTACGGCAAATTACCGCCTCACGGTAGACGCGCTTCGCCGGGAACTCACGGGTATTTCCACATGGGTACTGATCATTGATACGGGTGGCATCAATATCTGGTGCGCGGCAGGAAAAGGAACGTTCAGCGCACAGAATATCGCAAATACCCTGAACCGGTCGGATCTTGACCGGCTCGCGCCTTCCGCTCCCCTCGTCCTGCCACAGCTCTCGGCAAGCGGTGTGGATGCGAATGAACTTGCATCCCTGACCGGCCGCCGTATACTCTTTGGTCCGGTATACGCGCGGGATATTCCGCGCTTCCTGGAATCCGGCTTCAAAAAAGACACTGCAATGCGTGCCGTGCGCTTTGCGACACCGGAGCGCGCGGTGCTTGTTCCGGTAGAGCTCATGCATACCGCAAAGCTTCAATTTGCGACACTCCTGCTTTCGGTCATTCTTGCCCTGCCGGTAAACACCGTTTTTTTTATGCGCGGTCTGCTTTACGCGGCCTATCTTGAAGGCTCACTGCTGGTGGCAATTGTTCTCTTCCCGTTACTCCTGCCGCTTCTTCCCGGACGATTTTTCTCGGTAAAGGGAACCGTCCTGCATGTAATCTGGAGCGCATTCTTTGTCTTTTTTGCACGGCAGCATCTTCCAGGTTTCGAGTTCATGTTCGCTTCACTCTTCTTTCTCGCAGGAGGATGTGCGACCTATCTCACCATGAACTTTACCGGCTCGTCCACCTTTACCAGCCAACGGGGAGTTGAACGAGAAGTCAGGAAAAGTATTCCGGTCATACTCATTTCATCGGTAGCGGGCATGCTGGCTTCTGCGACATTACTGGTACGAAATCTGATCGTGGCAGGAGGCATTTTGTGAACTATACCTATCCTGAAAACGGAGCAAGCCTCGTCATCGATGCAGCGAAATGTACCGGCTGCGGCCAATGCGTGAATGTATGCCCACATGCGGTTTTTGAAATCACCAACCGGATTGCTCACATTGTCCGCCGCGGTTCCTGCATGGAATGCGGCGCTTGTGCGCTAAACTGTTCGGCCGGAGCAATTACGGTCTCACGGGGTGTCGGGTGCGCGGCAGCAATACTCAACCGCTACCGCGGGAAAACGGGTGAATGCAATTGTGATTCTACGCTGAATTGTTGCTAGGAGGCTTATATGACACGGGAAGAACGGGCTCGGGAACTGTTTTCAAATTCGTACAACTGCGCACAGGCGGTAGCGATTGCGTTCGCTAGGGAAACAGACGTCGACGAAGACACAACGTGCAAAATGATGACGGCATTTGGCGCGGGCGGCGGACGACGTCAATTCTGCTGTGGAGCTGTTTCGGGTGCGCTCCTCGTCATCTCGCTTCTGAAGGGGCGAGAACTCGGCGGACCGAAGGCCGCACAGGAAGAATCCTACACCCTTGCCCGCGAGTTCTTCGTGCGCTTCGAAACGGAGCATGGATCAAGCGAATGCAGAACACTTCTCGACGGAATCAATCTGCTCACACCGGAAGGTCAGGAACGTTTCGTTACCGAAGACATGCCCCGCCGCTGCGGAGACTATGTCGGCAGTGCCGTCCGGATTCTTGAAGAGATTTTGGGCGTATAGTTCAATTCCTTCTTCTCAAGACCGGCGAACAATGAAAAGTCGGGAATCCGAATACAATGAGTTCTCTTTATGGCGGTAGTTCAGAAAGTATGGTATATTTTTTCCATTACGATACGGGGGATGCCATGAATGAACGATGGTGGGATTTTGCAAGCGTTGCCAATTTCATGAAGGAAGGCTTTGAAAAAGCGGGGGTACCCTCGCATGAAGCCGAAATTTGCGTGGATGTGTTAATCACCGCGGACAAACGGGGAATCGACTCACACGGCGTCGGTCGGTTCAAACCGATTTATATAGACAGGATCATGGACGGGACACAAAAACCGGTAACGAATTTCGAGATCGTTCGTGAAACGGACACAACCGCAGTAATAGACGGCCATAATGGCATGGGTCATTATATTGGTGTATTGGCAAACAGGATGGCTGTTGAAAAGGCAAAAAAACATGGAACCGGTATTGTAGCCGTTCGAAACTCTACACACTACGGAGCTGCCTGTTATTATCCGCTCATGGCGATTGAAGCGGGTTGTTTCGGCATGACCGCGACAAACGCGCGCCCTTCCATTGCGCCAACCTTTAGCGTTGAAAACATGCTCGGAACCAATCCCATGACATGGGGCTTCCCGACCGACGAGGATTTTCCATTCGTTCTTGACTGCGCTACTTCGGTTACGCAACGGGGTAAACTGGAAGTATACGGCCGTGAAGGGAAACAACTTCCCGAGGGGTGGGTTATCGGTGAAGACGGGAACTATCGTACCGACACCATACAGGTTCTGGAGGATTTGACAAAGGGCAAGGCCGCCCTTACCCCGCTTGGCGGTTTGGGAGAACTAACCGGTGGATACAAGGGGTACGGATACGCCTTTGTCGTTGAAATACTTTCAGCAGCCTTATCTGATGCGAACAACCTTAAAGAACTGAACGGCAAGGATGAAAAAGGCAATCCGGTTCCCATCAAACTGGGGCACTTCTTTATGGCTGTGGATATCGAGCACTTTATTGCGCTTGACCGGTTCAAGGAGATAACGGGCAGTATGTGCCGCCGGATGCGCGCAGCACACAAAGCTCCCGGCGCGGAAAGAATATTTACGCCGGGGGAAAAGGAACACGATGCATGGCTCGAAAGAAAAGACAAAGGGGTACCCTTCAATGATGCCCTGGTCAAGTCATTCCGTGCCGTCAAGGACGTGCTCAAACTGGAGTCAGATTTTCCTTTCTGAGAGGTTGGCCCCGGCATCCCCCGCAAACATCTTCTCATACAACCGGTGCATGTCCCGACTGAGATTGACGAAGATAACGGTGAGGCCAGCGGTCTTCTCATGCCAGCGGTCAACCACGCTGCGGACAACCTGTACGGCTTCTTCCTTCGGGTACCCGTACACGCCGCAGCTGATGGCGGGAAAGGCGATGGAGGAAAGGCCGAGTTCTCGTGCGAGTTCCAGAGATCCTTCATAGCAGCGGGCGAGGAGTTCCGCCTCGCCGGCAGCGCCTCCCTGCCACACCGGACCGACCGTGTGAAATATGTACCGCGCATTGAGTCGGCCGGCACTGGTCGGGACAACCTGTCCCTTATTGCACGACCCGATCCGCGAGATTATCTCGCGGCACTCGGCGAGTATTTCCGGACCGCCCGCGCGGTGAATGGCGCCGTCCACACCGCCGCCGCCCATGAGCGAAGAATTGGCCGCGTTCACGATCGCGTCCGCCGAAACTTTTGTGATGTCGCCCTGTATCAGTTGTATGTCCATACCGTCCTCCCGGAATAATTGTACCACAAAAAAAAGTATTTGCACAAAATCTGCCGGAGCAGTACACTTGCAAAAATCAAAAACGAGGAGACCCATCATGGCTACCTGGACAAACGGAAAAACGGAGACAAGCGCGGCAAAAGCAAACTATTGCGACGAGCGCATTGACCTTCTCGCGGACTATTACGGCGCCCTCATCGATTCGGGCAAAATCCGCGCCGCCGGATTCCTGCTCGGCAGGAACGGCAAAGTCTTTGCAAACCGCGCAGCCGGGAAGCATGTGTATACCGACGACTCGGGCCCGGCAAAACCGGACGCGATCAAGCGGATGGCCTCCATCACCAAGGTATTCACCGCAACCGCCGCCATGAAACTCGTGGAAGACGGGAAGCTCTGGCTCGAACAGCCGGTAAAAAGCATCATCAAGGAATTCGACACGCCGCTGCACGGCGAGATCAATCTCCAGCACCTGCTCACCCATACCTCCGGCCTCCCGGCGGACGGCGGCTACTTTTGCGAGCCCTACCCGATCGACTGGTTTGACCATATCAACAAGAAGGACTGGATCAAACGGCTCCTCTCCGGCCCCCTCCAGGCGAAACCCGGCTCCCAGTGGAACTACAGTACCCTCGGCTTCGCGGTTGTGGGCGAGCTCATTACCCGCGCCTCCGGCATGCCCATGGAAGACTACATCGAACAAAACATCTTCAAACCCCTCGGCATGACCCGGAGTTTTTTCAATCCGCCGGAAGCGCTCATACCAGAAGTTACCACCACCGAAAAATGGGAAGCCGATGACCTGTCCGGAAATGGCAGAAAACGCAGTTACTCCCTCGGCGGCTTCGGCGCCTTCGCCAGCCTCCCGGATCTCTTCCGGTTCGCGCAATGCTACCTGAACGGCGGAACGCTCGACGGCGTGCGCATCCTGGGGCGGAAGACGGTTGAAGCCATGACCCGGAACCAGCTCGACGGTGTACCGTCGTTCCACTGGAGCAAGAACTGCATCAACTATCGGCAGGGCCTCGGCTGGGGATTCTTCTGCGACGGACCGACCGTCTCTCCCGAATGTTACAACCATGAAGGATGGGGCTGGTGTTCGCTCTTTATCGACCCCAAAGAGTCCTTTGTGTTCGCAAGCTACATGAACACCCATGAGGAATGGGATCCGGACGTCATGGTAAAACCGCGAACCATCGCGTTCTCCGGAATCAACTGAAGGAGACACAGTGCGATCAATCCGCTCCTCACTCAAGACCCTGCGGGCGGTAGCCTTTGTTACCTGGAAAGAATGGGCCGCCTACCGCTCGCACATGCTCCTCTCCCTCGTGGTCGGGCCCGCGTTTTTCCTCGCCCAGGTCTTCATCTGGCATGCGGTATTCGCGGGACAGGAAACGCTCGGCGGCTTCACCCTTGAGGGCATGCTCCTCTACTATGGAGCGTCCTCGGTCATCTACTACCTAACCATGGACTTCGCGGACTGGAACCTCCAGATGCTCATCCGCTCGGGACGGTTTCTCACCTATATACTCAGGCCCATGTCGCACCGGTTCTTTGCTTTTTCGCAAAAGGTCGGGCACCGCATGCTCGGCTTCGTGTTCGAGTTTCTGCCGGTATGGCTTATCTTCTTTTTCGTCTTCCGTATCCGGCTCATCCCGGCGGAACCGGTATGGACCCTCATATCCGTGGCGCTCAGTTTTGTCATCCTCTTTCTCATCAACTACTCAACCGGCATCCTCGCGTTCTGGATGACCCGTACCGACGGCATCCGTGCCCTCATCCGGCTCCTCAGGGACCTGCTCGCCGGTGTCTTTATTCCCCTGTCTTTTTTCCCGGAAGCGGTGCAGAAGGTGCTCTTCTTTTTGCCCTTCCAGTTTGTGAGCTACGTACCGGTCCGCGTCTTCCTCGGTTCCTATGAACTGGGTGGCGTCGCGATAGACATTCCGGTCATCGTTGCCATTCAGGCAGGCATGGTCCTCGTCATGCTTCTCGTTACCGACCTCCTCTGGCGGCTCGGCATACGGAAGTTCACCGGAGCGGGCGTATGAAACACTGGACCTGGATGCTTTTTACCCGCTCCCTGCGCACCTCCTTCGCCGAACGCGCAGCCTACCGGGGAGACTTTATCCTCAGCTTCACCGTCTCCTTCCTCCTGGAACTCATTACCCCGCTCGTAACCCTCCTCATCTACAATGCGGGAACCGCTTTCCCCGGCTGGACGATGGAGGAAGCCCTCCTCATCCAGGCGGTATTTCTTCTCGCGCGCGGGATCGCCTTTCCCCTCTTCTTCGGCATGGTATGGATTGTCTTCGATCAGGCGGTTCAGGGAACCTTCGAGATCACCCTGCTCAAACCCCGCTCGCCCCTTCTGCTCACCATGCTCCGGGGAATAGACATCGAAGGATTCAGCCGCATGCTCGGAGGCATCCTCCTCGTCGCGTTCACGGTCCACCGGCTCCCTGCGCCGCCGCTTTCAGGCTGGCTGCTCTTCATCCTGTTTGTCAGTCTGTCCATTCTCATCCTGTTCGGCTTCGCGCTCATTCTCGCCGCCAGCCTCTTTGTCTGGATCGGCAACGCCCGGGTCATCGAACTCATGGAATCGATACTCGTTTTTTCCCGCTACCCCGGCACCATATTCGCGAAACCCCTTCAATGGGCGTTCGCCGTGGGAATCCCCCTTTCCATGATCGCCCTCTTTCCCGCCGAAGCCCTCCTCGGACGCTTCAGCATTCAGATGTTTTTCGCCATACCCGCCTCGCTCGTATTTGCCGGCGCGGGCTACCTGTTCTGGAACCGCATGATCCGCCGCTACGCGGGCGGAGGAGGATAAGCAATGCAGATTGACGTAACCGGACTCACCAAAGTATACACAACCTGGAACCGGGGGAGCACCTTCGGCGAAGTGATTAAAAGCATCGTGCATCGTAACAAGAGCGACGTGCACGCGCTCAAGGGCATCGACTTCTCAATAGACAAGGGAGAGCTCGTCGGATTCCTCGGACCAAACGGCGCGGGAAAATCGACCACGCTCAAGATTCTCACCGGCGTTCTCTACCCCACCGCGGGGGAAGTCTCAGTCCTCGGCGTGTGTCCCTGGAAAGACCGCAAGAAATACGTTTCGCAAATCGGCGCCGTGTTCGGCCAGAAGTCCCAGCTCGTGTGGGACATTCCACCGGTAGACTCCTTCATGATGAACCAGGCAATCTACCGCATCCCGGAACGCGACTTCCGCCGCACCATGGACCGCCTCACCGACATGCTCGCCGTCCGCGAACAGATGATGCAGCCCACCCGCAACCTCTCACTCGGCGAGCGCATGAAATGCGAGTTCATCATGGCCATGCTCCACAACCCGAAAATCGTTTTCCTGGACGAACCCACCATCGGCCTCGACGTAATCGCCAAGGAAAAGATCCGCGAGTTCATCCACGAAATGAACCGCGAAGGCGTCACCTTCATTCTGACCACCCACGACCTCGACGACGTTGAACGGCTCGCCCGCCGCGTCATCGTGGTCAACCACGGCGCAATCGTTTTCGACGACGAGATCACCGCGCTCCGCCGCCACTTCGGCGCAAAAAAAATCGTTACCGCCTCGGGTGCCACCGCCTGCTTCTGCGACGACGCCGGCCGCGAACTGCCCCTCCCCGCCGGCGTGACGCTCCTAAACCGCCTCTCCCCCACCGATGTTGAACTCGAATGCGACACCACCGTCACCGACCTCTCCGCGCTCATCCGCCTCATCGGCGACACCTCCGGCCTCCGCGACCTTTCGGTCCAGGAACTGCCCATCGAGACGGTCATCAAGGAACTGTACAACCGGGATTAAGAAAGAGAAAAAAGACTGAGGCACAACGGCCCACGCGGGGCGCCATCCGGCAGACCGGAGCCACCGGCCAGCGATCTCAACGCGGGGCGACCGGTCGATCAGTGTTCCGCAAGCGCGGCAATCCATTTTGAGTGCGTACGGTACATGCGAGCATTCGCCTTCAGGGAATCATTATCAGTCTCTTCCGCGAACCGGGCGGTCCAGTCGGCAGTGGCACGAACCCGTTTCGCGCACGCTTCGAGCACCGTTTCCCGGGAGTACCGGAGCGAGGCGTCTCCCGCGGCGTATGTGTCCAGAAACAGGTCGAGGCGACGGAACGTCTCCTCCAGCGAAAAGGGAGAACACTCCGACTCATCGCCGAGGGGTTCGGGAGGCATGACCGGAACAAACCGGTACACCGTATAACCGAGATCCCAGAGTCGGGAGCCCGGCGCGCACAGGTCAAAATCGATGAGAGCAGAAAACTCCTCCCCGCTGAACACACAGTTGTACGGCGCGAAATCGTTGTGGCAAATCACCTCTGTCCCGCCGTCCGCGGTAAAGTTCCAGACGGAACCGTCGGAGTCAAAGTCCACCGTCGCGTCGTGCCACTGCCGAATGCGCTGCGCAATGTCGCTGAGTGTGTCTTCGGACCAGATCCAGAAAGGCATTTCGTGGGGAACCGCTCCCGGCATAAAGGAAAGAACCTCGCGACCCCTTCAATACCGAACGGTTCGGGAATCCAGGAGAGACCCTTCCCGCGAACATGTTGCAATATTCGATGAATGGTCGGCGTCCCGTCCGTTACCTGCCGGTACACCCGGTCGCCCTTCTTTACCGGCGCGTTCATATTGCCGCCGGAAAGGGTTTCTGTGGGAATGCTCGTCGCTTTGGTTTGATCATTTTGCTGCATTGAGAACTACTATACCATCGACTCCATCAATGCGAAATAGTACCCGGCTTCTTTTTTCACGTTCAGGTTATACCAGGCGTCAAGTGTTTCCGGTTTGAACACATCAACCAGGGCCAGAACCTCGCGGGAGAACTCGAGCGGGGCAAATCCTGAAGCGGTCACGAGCGAACCTGCAGTAACCGCCGGAGCATTCCGGTACAACGATTCACCCGCGTATCCCGGACACAGCATCTTCAAAACATCCAGCGCGTTGCTGGTATGCGCTACCCCATCCAGCGCCCCGACCGCGGCAAGACCAATTGTTGCCCCGCAGATAGCGGCGACTTTGCCACCTTCTGCAATACGTTCCTTCGCCGCGAGAAGTACCGGCCGTTGCGCTTCGTCCATCCAGGTGTCGGCTCCCGGAAGGAGCAGCAAACCCTCCGCCGTCATTTTCAATGAATCAATACTCACATCGGGAGTGAGCCTGATACCGCCCATGGTGGAAACCTCGTTGAGGGATGATCCGACAAGGACCGTCCTGACCGGACTGGTCCCTTTCCGGAAAAATCGCCCGGAGTTCAATTCGGCAAGCAGATACCCTGCTTCCCAATCCGCCATTGTGTCCAATACATACAGATATGTTTTCATGGTAGTTAGTGTACGTCACTATGGATGACACCTATTGTCAGTGTTTATTACTGCTATCAAAATTGTTGAAATTAAAACCAGATAGATAACGATCACACTACAAGATGCCGGGCGACACAACCGTTGCCCGGTTGCCCCTTTTCGGGTACCACACCCGTCCGGAAACACACAACCGGCGGGTTTTTCTTCCTTCTTAACCAAATTTCTTCCATCCACTCAGCCTGCTGCACCTGATGAGTCCACACATGACGCTTCGTGTATAGCCGTTGGAATGCGTTTCGGGCCTCTTTCGCTGCAAGAAGTCCGACTATGTCCGCATGGGTTTTGGTTTCCTCACGCGCCACCCGGTTGTCAATCCGGTAGGGCTTGCGGAAGGTGTGGTATCCGAGGGTTATCACCATCCGCGCCATCGTCATCCCAACTTCCCGATCTCCCCGGACCGTCTCCCGGCAATGCGCCGCCGAGTTCTTCCGTATTTCACGATCAAGATAGTTCACTGGAAACAGGGGATTTTTTCTTGTCCGGGGAAGGCGGGAACTTACCGTCCGGTGTTCGACGAGATGGAGCTCGCTCAGATGCCGCCACTCGGGAAGGTCCTTGAGGGCCGTCTTGTACTCTGTCTTCTCGTCAGTATTGATGACAAAGGGCGATAGTTCCGGCCGGTTCATGTAGAGCGAGAGGAC
>Ga0208197_1003748_pt1 | contig 11811 bp, 8 predicted proteins | sample AD_JPNNA4_MetaG_FD_184444 | JGI IMG/M metagenome (GOLD analysis project Ga0208197, IMG submission 184444) | Active sludge microbial communities of municipal wastewater-treating anaerobic digesters from Japan - AD_JPNNA4_MetaG (SPAdes) (version 2) | ecosystem: Engineered > Bioreactor > Anaerobic >...
CACGTCGCCGTGGCCGAGGGAGACACTATCGGGATCGAGGATATGAGCCTCGAGGTCTGGGAGACCCCCGGGCATACCCCCGAGCACGTCAGCTACGTCGTCACGGATCGGTCCCGGGGGGAAAGCCCGGTGGGCGTCTTCGTGGGAGACGTGCTCTTCGTGGGGGACGTGGGTCGGCCCGACCTGTTCCCAGGGATCGCGACGGAACTGGCGGGGAAGCTCTACCACAGCCTGCACGACAAGCTGCTCACCCTGCCCGATTTCTGCGAGGTCTACCCCGCGCACGGCGCGGGCTCCCTCTGCGGGCGCTCCATGGGCGCCAAGTGGCTCACCACGATCGGCTACGAGCGGAGGCTCAACCCGGCCCTGCAGATCCGGGACAAGGCCGAGTTCATCCGGTCGCTCACGTCGAACATGCCGCCGGCCCCCGATCACTTCGGCCGATGCAGCGACATCAACCGCCGGGGGCCCGCCCTGCTCGCAGACCTGCCCGTCATGGAGGAGCTGCGACCCGAGGCGTTCCGGGAGCGGATCGACTCCGGAAAGACAGTCGTCCTCGACGCGCGCGGGTTCGCGGCCTTCGGCGGCATGCACGTCCCCGGGGCCTGGAGTATCGACCTCAACGGCAATTTTCCAACCTTTGCCGGCTGGGTGCTGCCCACCGACCGGGACATCCTCCTGGTGGCCGAGGACTACGAGGATGCCGTCGAGGCCCGGACGTGGGCCCGCCGGGTCGGCATGGACCGGATCACGGGCTGCCTTACGGGCGGCATGCCGGCCTGGGCGGCCGCGGGGCTGCCGGCGGAGTCGGTCCCTCTCATATCGACGGCGGAGCTCCACGATCGCATCTGCGCGGGAGCGCCGATGGTGATCCTGGACGTGCGCGGCCGCGGGGAATTCAAGAGCAGCAGCATTCCCGGAGCCGTCAACATCCCCGCCCCCGACCTGCGGACTCGCCACGCGGAGCTCGACCCGGACAAGCTCACCGTCGTCATCTGCAGCACGGGCAGCCGATCGAGCCTGGCGGCGAGCATCCTCAAGCAGCACGGGTTCCGCAAGCTCCTCAACGTCGCCGGCGGGATGACGGGATACAGCGCGGCCGGTCACGCCGCGCAGTGCACTGTCTGCGAGAACCCCCACGGGTCGAGGTACTTTGCATCCGCGGCCTGACCGGGCGCGGAGGCGCGAAAGCGAAGAAAGGAGACCGTCCCCATGGACTGGCTGACCGCATGGCCCTGGTCTCCCTACGCCGTCGGCGCGGGGATCGGCGTTCTGAGCTGGCTGACCTTCCTCTTTTCGGGGCATCCGCTGGGCTGCTCCACCTCCTTTGCGCGGACGGCCGGGATGATCGAGAAGCTCTTCCGCGGCCGCAAGGTGGAGGAGAAGCCCTTTTACCGGGAGATTCCCCCCGTCGTGGACTGGCAGTGGATGCTCGTTCTGGGCATGGTCCTCGGCGCTTTCCTTTCGGCCCAGCTCTCCGGCGATTTCCGCTGGCAGTGGATCCCGCCGAGGTGGGAGGCGGCCTTCGGCGACGATCGCCTGACGCGCATCGGTGTTTCCGTTGCGGGAGGCGTTCTGCTCGGCTTCGGGTCGCGCTGGGCCGGCGGATGCACCAGCGGGCACGGGATCAGCGGCACGATGCAGCTTGCCCTGTCGAGCTGGGTGTCGGCCTGCTGCTTTTTCATCGGGGGCATCGCAACGGCCAGGCTGCTCTTCTAGGGAGGGGCGAGAGTCGATGGATCGGAAACGACAGCTTGTTCAGGGGCTTCTGTTCGGCATCGTCTTCGGCTTCCTGCTTCAGAAGGGGGGTGTCACCCGCTACGACGTGATCATCGGCCAGCTCCTGCTCGAGGATTTCACGGTGGTGAAGGTCATGCTCTCGGCGGTCCTCACCGGAATGATCGGCGTCCATGTCATGAAACAACTGGGCTGGGTCAGGCTCAGCCCGAAAGCCGGTTCCTGGAGCGAGAATGTCATCGGCGGGCTCATCTTCGGCGCCGGGTTCGCCCTTCTCGGGTATTGCCCGGGGACGATCGCCGGCGCGATCGGCAACGGCTTCCTGGACGCCCTGGCAGGCGGACTGACGGGGATCCTCCTCGGCTCCGGGCTCTTCGCCGCCCTGTACCCCCGGCTCCGGGACGGAATCCTCAGGGCCGGCTATTACGGCGATGTGACCCTGCCGGGGCTGTTCAAGGTCGGCGACTGGGCGGTGATCGTCCCGGTGGGCGCGCTGCTGGGGCTGACGCTGATCCTCCTGGAGGGGGCGGGACTCTGACGTCCCCTGTGGGGGTGCCGCCGCCGGCCGCATGCCCTGCATGCCCGCCCGACGGCCGATGCGTTCGCCGGGGAGAATCGTGCACGGCTTCTTGACAGGGAGGCTGGGGCGAGGGACAATGACAAGCCATTTGCGGCCATGCCCTACTGCATGACCGACGATCCGGAAGGAGGGAGTCCCATGATCAAGGAGTTCAAGGAATTCGCCATGCGCGGCAACGTGGTGGACATGGCCGTGGGCATCATCATCGGTGCGGCCTTCGGCGCCATCGTCAAGTCCCTCGTCGACGACGTCCTCATGCCGGTCATCGGGCTGCTGATGGGCAACGTCGACTTCGCGAATTTCTTCCTCGTGCTCAAGGCGGGAAAGGTGCCGGGCCCCTACGCGACGCTCGCGGAGGCCAAGGCGGCCACGGCGGTGACCCTGAACTACGGCCTGTTCGTCAACTCCATCGTGACCTTCCTCATCGTGGCCTTCGCCATCTTCATCCTGATCAAGCAGATCAACCGGCTCAAGAGGGAAGAAGCCCCGGCGGTCCCGACGACGAAGGAGTGCCCCTTCTGCCTCTCGGCGGTTCCCCTGAAGGCCACGCGCTGCCCCCAGTGCACCTCGGAGCTCAAGGCCTGAGCGGATTTTTACGGAGCGAAGAGGGAATACGTAAGAAAGGGGCGCCGGTGCGGGCGCCCCTTTTCGCGGCGTCCGTCGTGGAATGAAAGGGATGCGGGCCGGCGGCTACCGGCAGCGTGCCGACGGGGCCGGATCGGAGGCGATTTTACGGCGGACCCAGCCGAGAAAGCGCTCGGCGGGCCAGATGACGGCCGCGACGACGGCGAGAATGAGGCGTTCGGCCATCGTGTATCTCGGGTAGACGGTCTGCATCGGACGCTCCTATGCGGGGAATCCCGTGGTGAATGGATTGCAAATTCGCTGCCACGTGCATGGGGCCGCTCTCGGGAATCCCCTAAAGAAGAATCGGCTTTCTGACGAAATGACTTGAGCGCGGCGGCCGGGCCCTGTCCACTCCTCTGCCATCACGGGGTATCCCCCGGAGGGGGGCTTGCCGCGCTGGCAGGAAATCTGCATGGTTCAACCCCGGACGGGGCCTGGCTCCCCGGGCCGATCCCATCGAATGGAGAACGCAGGGCATGCGCGTACTGATCGTGGAAGATGATTTCGTCGGCAGCCGCCTGATGAAGAAGTTCCTCGAGGCGGACTGTTTCTGCCATCTGGCCTTCGACGGCAGGGAGGCCATCGAGGCCTTCGATGCGGCGCTCAGGGAAGGCAAGCCCTATGACCTGCTGTTTCTCGACATCATGATGCCCGAGGTCAACGGCATCGACGTGCTCAAGGCGATCCGGGGACTGGAGGAAGAGCGGGGCATCGCCGCCGACAAGGGCGTCAAGGTGATCATGACGACCGCCATGAACGACGCCGACGTCATCCTGGAATCCTTCAGTGCCCGCTGCGACGGCTATATCGTAAAGCCCATCCGCAAGGAGCAGCTCTTCGAGGAGATCCGGAACCTGGGCTTCCTGCCCGAGACCCCGCGCTGAACCCCGGCGGGGTCCGCCCGGCGGCCCCCGTTTTCCCGCGAGACCCGCCTGTCATTCATCCTTGACCCCGGGGCGCCCTGACGATAGAAAGCGGAAGGGCGCCTAACCGAGGGCCGCACACGGCAGACCGCCGGCCCGGGTGCGCGCCCGGAGGGTCACGGGATGAGAACCGGAATCACCCATCTTCCTCTTCACGGCGGCAGGGCCCCGGCCTGGCTCTTCGGCCGGATGAAGCTCCTCGCCCGCGAGATCGTCCTCGTCATACTCCGGGATTTCGGTCCCGGGGAACTGCTGCGCCGCCTCTCCGATCCGTTCTGGTTCCAGGCCCTGGGCTGCGCCCTCGGCTTCGACTGGCACTCGAGCGGGCTCACCACGACGACCTGCGGGGCCATCAAGGAAGGCATCCGCGGGATGGAGCACGAGATCGGCTTCTTCGTCTGCGGGGGGAAGGGGCGCGTTTCGCGGGCCACACCCCGCGAGATCGAGGGGCACGGGAAACACCTGCGCGCCGACCCGGAGGCCCTGGTGTATGCCAGCCGCATGGCGGCCAAGGTGGACAGCGCCGCCGTCCAGGACGGCTATCCGCTCTACCACCACGTGTTTCTCTTCGACCGGGACGGCCGCTGGGCCGTCATCCAGCAGGGCATGAACGACGAGACGAAATACGCCCGGCGGTACCACTGGCTGGGCGAGGGCACTGTGGATTTCGTCTGCGAGCCGCACCAGGCCGTCTGCTGCGACAGCCGGGGCGAGGCGCTGAATCTCGTGGCCCGGGAGGGCGAGGGCAACCGGGCGGCCTCCGCGTCGCTGTCCCGGGAGCGCCCCGAGAGGGTCCTGGCGGAGTGGAGGCGGATCGAGCGGCTCGACCTCCCGGCGGCCCACCCGGTGACGCGCGGGCAGATCGGCGCCGAAAACCTGCACCGGGTTCTCCTGAAGACCTACGAGCGGAGGCCGGCGGACTTCGAGGCGCTCCTCGGGACGGCCGGCGTGGGCGCCAAAACGCTGAGGGCCCTCGCCCTGCTCTCGGAGCTTCTCTACGGGGCGAAGCCGTCGTTTAGGGACCCGGCACGGTTCAGCTTCGCCCACGGCGGCAAGGACGGGCACCCCTATCCCGTGGACCGGGAGCTCTACGACCGCTCCATCGAGTTCCTCAGGGAGGTCGTCAACGCGGCGAGGATCGGGGATCACGAGAAAAAGCGGGCCTTCGGCAGGCTGGGGGCGTTTTACGGGCGCAACAGATGAGATCGGGATAGCGGAACGGGGGAATGACGGATGTTGGAATGTCGGGTGAAAAATGGTATGCAATCCATCTGAATCAGGATGGAACGGACCCTAAAGCGTCTCTGGAGGCATGACATGCGAATCGGGATCATCGGCATCGGCGGGGTGGGAGGCTATTACGGCGGCAAGCTGGCCCTGAAGTATTCCGGCAGGAGCAGGCACGAGGTCATTTTCTTTGCCCGGGGCGCGCATCTGTCGGCCATCCGCAGGGACGGGTTGAGGCTCGTGACCGTCGACGGCGAGTACCTCGTCAGGCCGATGCAGGCCACGGACAACCCGGGCGAAATGGGCCCGCTGGACCTCGCGATCTTCTGCACCAAGAGCTACGGGCTCGAGGATGCCGCACGGGCCGTCGCGGGCAACCTCGGCGAGGACTCGGTCGTGCTGCCGCTGCTCAACGGCGTGGACATCACGGACCGGCTCCGCGCGGTGCTCCCCCGGGGCACCGTCCTCTACGGCGGCGTCTTCATCAGCTCCGCGATCCAGGGCCCCGGCCTCGTCAAACAGGTCGGCGGAACGGGCCAGCTCTTCTTCGGCCCGGCCGACCCGGCCGACGTGGAGAAATTCCGCCCCATCGAGACCCTCCTGCAGGAGGCCGGCATCAAGGCGGAACTCTCGGCCGAGCCGCTGCTGCCCCTGTGGACGAAGTACATCTTCATCGGCCCCATGGCCGGTGTCACCTCGCTGACGGGCAAGCCCTTCGGGGAGGTGCTGGGCAGCGCGGACGACCGCGCCCTGGTCGAGGGGATGATGAGGGAGATCGAGGCCGTCGCGCGCAAGAAGGGGGTCAACTTCCCGCCCGACATCGTGCCGGCGTCCCTGGCCAAGGCTGCCGCCTTCGCGCCGACGACGAAGACCTCCATGCAGCTCGACTACGAGCGGGGCAACCGCACCGAGCTCGACATCTTCATCGCCTACATGGTCAAGGCGGGCAAGGAGTTCGGCATCCCCGTGCCGCTGCACAGGAAGGTCTACGCCGAGCTGCTGCAGCGGGACTGAGCGAGGGGCAGGGATCCCCGCGCCCCGATGCAGGATCACGGGGATGGCCGGGTCAGCCCATCCGGGGCGCGATCAGGTCCGCCACTCTCCTGGCGATGGCCATGCAGGCCGTCAGCCCCGGCGACTCGATCCCGATGAGGTTGACCCATCCGGGCAGGCCCAGGCGTTCCTCCTCGGAGATGACGAAATCCCGGACGTCCTCCCCCGGCCCCTGCAGCTTGGGCCGGATGCCGCACATGTCGGGCTGCAGCGACTCTTTCGCCAGCAGGGGCAGGTACGTGACGATCGACGCGTGGAAGGCGTCGCGCTTGCCCTCGTCGACGCGGTAGTCCACGGCGTCGACGTATTCCACGTCGGGGCCGAAGCGCACCCGGCCGCCGAGGTCGATCGTGGCGTGCACGCCCAGGCCCTCGTGCTTCGGCGTCGGCACCGGGTAGACCAGATGCCGGATCCGCGGCGGGGGCGAGGCGGAGAAGTAGCTGCCCTTGCAGAGTTTCAGGCGGTAGCCCTCGAGGTCCACGTCGACGCCGGGCAGGGCCGCCACATGGTCCGATTGCAGGCCCGCGCTGTTGACGACGACCCGGGAGGCGACGCGGCTCTCCCCGCCGTTGATCTCCAGCTCGTGGCGGACGCCGTCGTAGTGCGCGGCGGTGACGCAGGACCGGAATACGGCGGTGACGCCGTTGCCCGTTGCGCCGACGAGCAGGGCGCGCATCAGGGCGTGCGAGTCGACGATGCCCGTCGAGGGCGACAGGAGCCCCGCCGCGGCAACCACCTCCGGCTCCAGCGAACGGACGACCCGGCCGCTGAGCAGGAGCACGTCGTCCACCCCGTTGGCGTGGGCCTTCCCGAGCAGAGCGTGCAGGGCCTCCTCCTCGGCGGCGTCGGCGGCGACGATGAGCTTGCCCGTGCGCCGGCAGGGGATGCCCCGCTTTTCGCAGGCCTCGTAGAGGAGCCTGCGGCCCTCGACGCACAGCGAGGCCTTGAGGGTCCCCTCGGGGTAGTAGATCCCGGCGTGGATCACCTCGCTGTTGCGGCTGCTGGTCTCCCGGCCGTGGCTCTCGTTTTTCTCCAGCAGCAGGATGTTCCGGTAGCGCCTCGAGAGCTCCTCGGCGACGGCGAGGCCCACCACCCCGGCGCCGATGACGGTGATGTCGAAGGGATGCGTTTCCACGGGCGCTATTCTATACGAACGGCCGGAGGGCGCAAGGCAAAAGGCGAACGGGCGGGACGGGGAAAAGACCGGTTGCCGTTTCGCCGCTCGATGATTAGAATGAGCCATCATGGCTTCGTCCTCCATCCGGATCCGCGGGGTCCGGCAGCATAACCTCAAGGGCTTCGATCTCGACATCCCCCTGGGAAGCCTCACCGTGATCACCGGCGTGAGCGGCGCCGGGAAGTCCTCCCTGGCCTTCGACACCCTCTACGCCGAGGGCCAGCGGCGCTACGTCGAGACCTTCTCCCCCTACGCCCGCCAGTTCCTCGACCGCATGAACCGGCCCCGCGTCGAAGGGATCGAGGGGATCCCGCCGGCCCTGGCCATCGCGCAGGGCGACCCCGTCCGGACCTCGCGCTCCACCGTGGGGACCATGACGGAGATCACCGACTACGCCAAGCTGCTCTACGCCCGCATGGCCGTGCTGACCTGCCGGGGATGCGGCAGGCCCGTGCGGAAGGACACGGCGCAGTCCATCTTCGAGGCGATGGCGGCCCTGCCCGAGGACAGCCCCGTCGTCCTGACATTCCCGGCGGCGGCGAACGGCGATGCCGCCGCGCTGGAAAGGACGCTCCGGCGCTCGGGGTTCGACCGCATCTGGAAGGGGGGCCGGATCCAATCCCTCGAGGAGGGCCGAGGCGAGGCTCTCCTGGACGTCGTGGCGGACCGGCTGATCTTCCGGAAAGCCGACCGCAAGCGCATCGTCGACTCGCTGGAGACGGCCCTGCGGGCGGGCCGGGGGAAGGCGGACGTCCACGCCGGGGGGCGGACGCTGCGGTTCAGCTCGGCCCTCCAGTGCCCGGCCTGCGCCATCGACTACCGGCAGCCCGCCGCCGATTCCTTCTCCTTCAACTCCCCCGCGGGGGCCTGCCCGACCTGCCGCGGCTTCGGGCGCGTCATCGACGTGGACATGGACCTCGTCGTCCCCGACGCGGGGAAGTCGATCCGGGACGGGGCCGTGAAGCCCTGGACGGGCATCGCCCGGGCGGAGTTCGAGGACCTTCTCGCGTTCTGCCGCCGCCGGCGCATCCCCGTCACCGTTCCCTGGCGGGAGCTCTCCGAGGAGCAACGGCGCCTCGTCCTCGAGGGAGACGACGGCTTCTACGGGGTGCGGGGCTTTTTCCAGTGGCTCGAGTCGAAGCGCTACAAGCTCCACGTGCGGGTCTTCCTGGCCCGCTACCGGGGCTACCGGACCTGTCCCGAGTGCCGCGGCACCCGATTCCAGCAGGACGTGCTGCTCTGGAAGATCGCGGGGAAGAGCATCGCCGAGCTCTACGCCATGACCGTCGAGGAGGCCGCGCGCTTCATCGATGCGGTGTCGGCGGGCCCGCTGGACGAGGCCACGTCGCTTCTCGCCGGCGAGGTCGGCAGGCGCCTGCGATACCTCACCGACGCGGGCCTGGGGTACCTGACCCTCGACCGGCAGTCGCGGACCCTCTCGGGGGGCGAGGTGGAGCGCGTGAGCCTCACCAAGGCCCTGGGGTCGTCGCTCGTCAACACCCTGTTCGTCCTCGACGAGCCCACCGTGGGCCTGCACCCCCGCGACAGCGGCAGGCTGCTTAAGATCCTGAAATCCCTGCGCGACCAGGGCAACACCGTCGTCGTCGTCGAGCACGACCCGGAAATCATGGCGGGCGCCGATCACATCGTCGACCTCGGGCCCGGGGCGGGCGAGCGGGGCGGCGAGCTGCTCTACAGCGGGCCCCTCGCGGGCCTCCTGAAGCGGCCCGGCTCGCCGACGGGCGGGTACCTGGGCGGCGCGTTCCGCATCCCCGTGCCGGCGCGCAGGCGAAGCCCGCGGGCGGTTCTCACGATTCGCGGCGCCGCGGAGAACAACCTCAAGGCGATCGACGCGGCCATCCCGCTGGGCGTGCTCACGGCGATCACGGGCGTCTCGGGGTCGGGCAAGAGCACCCTCGGCGTCGACATCCTCTACCGGGCCCTGAAGCGCGCCCTCGGCGGCCGGGAGGAGCGCCCCGGCAGGCATGCGTCGATCGAGGGGGCCGGACAGGTAAAGGACGTGATCCTCGTGGACCAGCGCCCCGTCGGGAAGACGCCGCGGGCCGTCCCGCTGACTTATCTGAAAGCCTACGACCCCATCCGGGCGGTCTTCGCCGCCGAGCCGGCGGCCCGGGAAAAGGGGTTCACCTCGTCGAGCTTCTCCTTCAACACGGCGGGGGGCCGCTGCGAGACCTGCGAGGGGGAAGGGTTCGAGAAGGTGGAGATGCAGTTCCTCTCGGACGTCTACCTGCCGTGCCCGCAGTGCGACGGCAGGCGCTTCAGGCCGGAGGTGCTCGAGATCCGGCACCGCGGCCGCAGCATCCACGACATCCTCGAGATGACGGCGCAGGAGGCCATGGCCTTCTTCGCGGGGCACAAAAAGATCGAAAAGGCCCTCAAGCCGCTTCTCGACGTGGGCCTCGGCTACCTGCGGCTCGGCCAGCCCGTCAACACCCTGTCCGGCGGCGAGGCCCAGCGGATCAAGCTCGCCCGCTGCCTCGGGCTGGAAAAGGTCCGCGATTCGCTCTTCATCTTCGACGAGCCCACCGTGGGCCTGCACCCCTGCGACGTTGCGGTCCTGCTGTCGGCCTTCGAGAGCCTCATCGCCTCGGGCAACAGCGTCGTCGTCATCGAGCACAACCCCGAGGTGATCAAGTGCGCCGACCACGTCCTCGACCTCGGGCCCGAGGGCGGCGAGGCGGGGGGCCGGATCGTGGCGGAGGGGACGCCGGAGCAAATCGCCGAGACCCCCGGGTCGCAGACGGGCATGCACCTGAGGCCCTACCTCGGGGAGGGGCGGGGCCACGAGCCCCCGCCGCGGCGACGGCGCGCAAGGCAGGGCCACCGCGGCGCGCGGGCCGTCGAGATCCGCGGCGCCCGGGAGCACAACCTGCAGGACCTCACGGTCGCCATCCCCCGGGAGCGGCTCGTCGTCGTCACGGGCGTGAGCGGCTCGGGGAAATCGACGCTCGCCTTCGACATCCTCTTTGCCGAGGGGCAGCGCCGCTACCTCGAGTGCCTGCCGAACTACATCCGCCGGTACCTGAAGATCATGGACCGCCCCGAGGTGGACGCCGTGACCGGCATCCCGCCCACGGTGGCCATCGAGCAGCGGACGAGCCGGGGGGGCCGCCGCTCCACCGTGGCCACCCTCACGGAGATCTACCACTTCCTGCGGCTGCTCTACAGCAAGCTCGGCACGCAGCACTGCCCGGGCTGCGGCGAGCCCATCGTCCCGCAGAGCCCCGAGGAGATGCTCGAGGAGATCGTGCGCCGCGTGGGCAAGGGGGCCGCGACCGTCACGGCGCCGCTGGTCTTCGGCCGCAAGGGGTTCCACCGGGAGCTGCTAGCGCGGCTCAGGAAGCGGGGGTTCCGGGAGGCCCGCGTGGACGGCCGCATCGTGCCGCTGGAGCCGCTGCCGGCGCTGGAGCGCTTCCGGGAGCACGACATCGACGCCGTCGCCGGCCGGGTGCGGGCGGGCGCGGACACCCGGGAGCTCCGGGAGATCGTCGAGCGGGCGCTGGAGGCGGGGAAGGGGAGCCTTCGGGTGATCGACGACCGGGGCGAGTCGTGGGTCCTGAGCGAGAAGCTCACCTGCCGGAGGTGCTCGAGGGGGTTCGAGCCGCTGGACCCGCGGCTCTTTTCCTTCAACAGCCGTTACGGGGCCTGCCCGGCCTGCGACGGGCTCGGGGCCGTCGATGACCGGACGTGCCCGGCCTGCGGCGGCAGGCGGCTGAAGCCGGAGGCCCTGGCCGTGCGGGTGCAGGGCAGGGGGATCGCGGACCTCACGGCCCTTTCGGTGCGGGAGGCCGGGGAGGCCGTCCGCTCCCTTGTCTTCGGGCCGCACGAGGCGCCCGTGGCCGACGGGATCGTGGCGGAGCTCCTGCCCCGCCTGCGGTTTCTCGAGCAGGTGGGGCTCGATTACCTGACCCTCGACCGCGGCGGCGACACCCTCTCGGGCGGCGAGGCCCAGCGCATCCGTCTGGCGGCCCAGCTGGGCTCGAACCTCACGGGGATCTGCTACATCCTCGACGAGCCCACCATCGGCCTGCACCCCCGGGACAACGACCGGCTGATCGCCACCCTGCGGGATCTGCGCGACAGGGGCAACTCGGTGATCGTCGTCGAGCACGACGAGGAAACGATCCGCGCAAGCGACTGGATCGTCGACCTCGGGCCCGGCGCGGGGCCCCTGGGGGGCCGTATCGTGGCCCAGGGGACGCTCGGTGATCTCAAGAAGAACCCGGACTCGGTGACGGGCAGCCGGGTCAACGGCCGCCGGCGCGGCATCACCTCGCGGCTGCGCCCCGTCGCCGGGAGGCCGCGGCTGGTCATCGAGGGGGCGCGAAGGAACAACCTCAAGTCCATCGACGTCGCCGTTCCCCTGGGGACGCTGACGTGCGTGACCGGCGTGAGCGGCTCCGGGAAATCGACCCTCGTCAAGGAAGTCCTCTACGAGGCCCTCCGGGCAAGGCTTTCGAAGGGGG
>Ga0208197_1003749_pt1 | contig 11811 bp, 5 predicted proteins | sample AD_JPNNA4_MetaG_FD_184444 | JGI IMG/M metagenome (GOLD analysis project Ga0208197, IMG submission 184444) | Active sludge microbial communities of municipal wastewater-treating anaerobic digesters from Japan - AD_JPNNA4_MetaG (SPAdes) (version 2) | ecosystem: Engineered > Bioreactor > Anaerobic >...
CACTACCACTCTAATATCTTCCACATTCACCTCCCTATCTTTATTTCCTCTTCCTTTTTCTTTCTCATTTTTTAGCTTTTTTATTCTCTTAGCCAGCATATCCTCACTCTTTTTATATCTCTCCGCTATATCCATCTTACCTTGTAGGATATACTCCCTTTTTGCATTTTGAATACTTCTTAACTTTGCAGTAAGTGAAGATATATTTTCATATTCTCCCTCAACACTTAATCTTTTTGCAGCACAAGCCTCATCAAGAAGATCAATCGCTTTATCAGGCAGATATCTATCACTAATATATCTGTCAGAAAGAGTAACAGCCAGCTCAACAGCTTCCTCACTTATATTTACCCCATGATGTGCTTCAAAAATAGGCTTAAGATTTTTAAGAATTTGAATACTTTCATCTATACTTGGCTCTTTTAGATATACAGGCTGAAACCTTCTTGTCAAAGCATTATCATTCTCAAAATATGCAGAATATTCCTCAGTAGTAGTTGCCCCTATACATCTAAAATCCTCTTTCAAAAGAGCAGGTTTTAAGATTGAACCAATCTCTGAAGGAGTACCTGGAATGCCACTAGTAAAAATATTATGAATTTCATCGATAAACAAAATAATATTGTTAGATTCAACAACCTCATCAACCATCTCTAAAACCTTTTCTTCAATATCTCCTCTCATTCTGCTGCCCGCCATGATACTTGCTACATCAACAGAAATTATTCTCATATCTCTTAATAATGAAGGAACTCTCCCATCAGCAATCCTTTGAGCTAACCCTTCAACTAAAACAGTCTTTCCTACACCAGCATCTCCTACAATTATTGGATTGTTTTTCTTCCTTCTACTAAGTATTTTTATAATATCTGACAACTCTTTTTCTCTTCCTACAAGCGGGTCTAGCTTACCTGCTCTTGCAAGCTCAACTAAATCTCTCCCTATTACATCTAACAACTTTCCCTCCTCACGCCCAGAGACAGTAATCTTTGGTTTAGAAAGAATCCCAAGTGGATATGTTGCATATTCAAAAAGATACTTTTCAAACCTTTTTTGTGTTAAACCAATCTCATTAAGACTTGAAGTAAAGAAGTTTTTAGACTCTAAAATTGCAAGCATTACATGTTCAGTACCTACATATACATGAGAAAATCTTTGTGACCAGCTGTAAGCCTTTCTTAGAATATCTTTTGTCTCTAATGAAAGACTAATTTCCATTGGGATATCTACATTGACGGTAATATCCATTCCCAAACTTCCTAAAATTCTCCCAACAACATCTTGAATATTTAAACCCATACTACTAACAATCTTTGTAGCAAGAGCATTCTCATTTAAGAGAATACCCGCTAGAAGATGTTCAGGTTCAATATAATCACTTTTTAAGTGATCTGAAACAATAGAGGAAGTACGCAGTGATATGCGCAAATTCTTCGACATCCTTTTAAATGTATCTTTTACTCTCGTTCTTTCCATACTTAATTATACCAAAAAATAAAGGCAGAAAAGCGATATATGGAATAAAACAATTATTATTTAACCTCCGATTCTATAGCAGCATTTACAGCTTCAGCTAACTCTTTTTCATCCATCTTCTTTTTACCCACAACCTCAGAAGTTTCTTTCAAACTTAAACCTAAATGTCTTTCAGTTGAAGAAATAGAAAGTATTTTAACTTTAACCTTTTGTCCCACCTTTACTATATCTCCAGGATCTTTTACTAATTTGTCTGAAAGTTCAGAGATATGTATTAATCCATTCAATCCTTCCCCTATCCTTACAAAAGCACCATAAGGAACAACCTTCTGGACAACACCATCAACAATATCTCCAATTTTGTATTTAGAAATAGCCTTAGACCAAGGATCTTCTTGTAACCTTTTAATACTGTATGCTACTCTCTTTCCTCCATCAGATAAACCAATTACCATAACCTTAACCTTATCACCGACAGAGTACAATGCCCCAATATCCTCTACTTTATCCCAAGATATTTCAGAAAGATGAACTAACCCCTCTAATCCTTGAGCATTAACAAATACACCGAAAGGAGTAATTCCACTTATTGTTCCTTCCAATACATCTCCCTCTTTTACCTTCTTCAATGTCTCCGTTCTCTTCTCTATATCTCTTGCCTGAGTTACCATCTTCTCGGAAAGAATAATCCTATTTTTCTCTCTATCTAACTCAATTATCCTTGTTTTAATCTTTTCCCCTATCAAAGAATTTAACCTCTTTTGAACCTTAGAAGATATATCTCTGCCGACCTGTCTTACACCATTAGCATACACTCTAGTAGCATCAAGCTGAGAAGTAGGTATAAAACCACGAATTCCTTTACCAATCTCTACAATTAATCCCCCATTATTTGATTCAACAACTACAGCTTCAACAACCTCATTATTTTTCTTAGCATTCTCTAAAGCAAGCCATGCACTTGCCTGTTGTGTCCTTCGAATAGAAAGGATTAATTGTCCCTTCTCATCTTCAGGTTTAACAACATATACAAGAACTTTGTCCCCTACTTGAAGCTTAGTCCAGTCAAGAGTATCTGACTTCAACTCCCTACCAGCTATTATCCCCTCTGATTTATACCCAACATCAACAATAACTACACCATTATTAACATTAACATCAACAACCTCTCCCTCAACAATATCTCCTCTTGAGAGCTGTTTTAATTTATGAGAATTATCATCAAGAAAATCATTTAACTGTGAATACTCAGGATCTTGTAAAACCTGTGTATCACTATTTTTAAATTTATCCATTATATTAACCTTTATGGCGATGTATGGTCAGCAGTAATACATACATACACTAAAATAAAAGTACTGCAATCAGCATTATATCAGAAAATTGAAAAACTATGAAGAAATTAAAGATTGAAGTATAGGGAAGATATAACTAATTCTTTATATCCTTCTATAAATATAGTTATAAATTTGAAATTTAAATCTCAACTTTAAATGTAATCATAACCTCTTTCATACCTAAAGTCTTTAATATCTCAATACTCTCCTTATCATAAGTCATTACTTCACCAAGGACAGATTGTATGCCATTCTCTTTAAAATACTCAATAGCTCTCATTATTAATCCCTCCTTTATATCCTTTCTATCACCACAAAGCATAAGGATACTGCCCATACCATTCTCATCTATTAGAATATTGATAAACCCTACTTCTTTACCATTTTCTAGTGCTACAAAATATTTAAACTTACCATCTTCCTCTATTCTCTTAGATACATGTTTATACATAAGATTGTAATCTTCCCTGTATCTTTGATAACCGAACTCCTCATTCGTTCTCTCATATTCACTTACAAGGGAATTGCTAATATATTCAACATTACTACTATCTGCAAACTTTATTTCCATAATGGTAGATAGATTATAATTTATTTTAAATGATAAAATCTTTACATAAAGAAATCAATTTTACTCTTTTTTATTAACCTTCCCTTCATTAAGAAGATCAATATTAAAACTGTATCTCCCATACAAAACAAAATATCTATTTATCTTATACCAATCCTCTCTATCATATATCCTCTCTAAATCCTTTGCTATTTTGTTAGGATCTGTGCTTTTTGTTAATCCATATTTTAAAGCAGTCTTTTTAACATGAGTATCAACAGCAATACCTTGGTTAGATTGATAAAGGTCATTAAGAAATACATTCGCCGTTTTATACCCCACCCCTGGTAACTTTAAAAGAGCTTCTAAACTTGTAGGAACCTCTCCATTGTACTCTTTAACAATTATTTCAGACATCTTCTTTATATTTTTAGCCTTCGTGTGATAGTAGTTTATAGATGAAATGTACCCTTCTATATCTTTTACTGATGCAAGAGACATCGTATACCCATCGGGGTATATTTGAAATAATTTTTCTGTTACCTTATTAACCTGTTTATCTGTTGTCTGTGCAGAAAGAATAATACAAACTAGAAATTGAAACGGAGTACTCCAGTTTCTTAATTCTGTCTGAGCATTAGGAAACATCTCCTCTAACCTAGATAGAAGCAAATATGCTTTTTCTTTTTTCCTCATCTATTTTAAAGAGTTTAAAAACTTACAAACAAAAGATTTACCATATTTAATTGTAAGAATATCTAAAATTTCAGGGAAATTATTTAACATATTCTTTACCTGTACTACTATTTTATCACTATTCCAAATTAAAGCCCCTGTAGTGCTCGTAAAGGCCCTCGCAATTTCTTCAGATAGTAGATACACCTCCTTTTTGTCATTCTTAGCGACTGCATCAAGCCAAGACTCTTTTAAATATTTACTAACACCTGAGTTAGGGTATAAATATTTTTCAATCTCATCAATACCTAGATAATATGGTTTTACTATTTTATTTGCTATTGCACTTTTAGGTAGAATTCCTCTGCTAATACCAAATTCTACACATTCATTTCTAATATCCTCTCTACTTCTCCACCCATTCTTATCTTTAGTAACAACATTTTTCCAGCCTCTACCAATTTTATCCTCAAAAAGACCATATATTTCCCCACTTATATCCTGAACCTCCCTTCTTTCATACAAATCTCCACCATCATTCTTTCTCTCCTTTCTCCATTCAATATCTTTATATCTTAAACATACAACACAATTATCAATATTTAAAATCTCTCTAACATATGAATCAAATTGTAAAGCTTCATTTACAAGCTCATTCTTTCTTAACATTTCTTTTGGATTCTCAAAAAGATGATATGCAATTGTTAAAGCATTGCTAAACGGCCCTCTATCAAAGATATATAAATCAAACAAGTTATCTTTCTCTATACAATTAAGTATTTCAAGTCTGTTAAGAGCAAACAAAGCCATTTTAATTTCAACCTCTTTATCTTTTTTAATACTAATTTCTTTTGGAAAGCCATTAACCAGTATATCCCTTATAACATACCCAATTGGGGTACAGTAATACGGAAAAGCTATAACACAAGAGTGAAGCCCAAGAACAGAAACATATTTGGAGAAGTTTTTTACAGCATCACCTTTTCCAACTTGATCAGCCCCTTCAAAATCAATACATTTATACTTTTTATTCTTCAAAGTACCAGGCCTATAATTTTAACTCTCTTTTTAGTATATCACATTAAAAATACAGAAGAAAGATTACAACAACTTCGAACTAAAGCTTAATACGTTCAAACATATTGAACACTACTTTTCTTTAATTTGCAATATATTTCTATCATATGAGTAAACTCTGTCTATTGCCTGTATCCCTAGAGGAAAGAAGGGGATGAGATAAAACAGCAAAATATACACCAAAATGTTACGTAAATATGGGGTAAAAATGTTTTACTTGTTATTAGAGAAATAATTCGTAACTCGGTTTATGATCAACTTTTCTATCCTATATCCTATAAAATAGAAAACCCCACTCTTTTAAAGTGGGGTTTTTAGTTTCAAAAAGTCCTGGCAATTACCTATCTTCCCAGAACCAAAGGTTCAAGTATTTTCAGCGCTGAAGTGTTTTACTTCTGAGTTCGGGATGGAGATCAGGTAGTTCCACTCCGCTGCAATCGCCAGGCGATAAATATCATTAAAATATGATAGCTATCGCCTGACAACTGCGGTTATTACTAACAGCAATCATCAGGACTTAATTCTAAAGAGCAAAAGAGTGTTTACACACTCAAAACTGAATATACAGCAATAAATTATGAAGCATTTGGTCTATTAGTACTCCTTGGCTAAACATATTACTATGCTTACACCTAGAGCCTATCAACGTGGTAGTCTCCCACGAACCTTCAGCATAGTCAAGCTATGCAAGTATATTTAATCTTGGAAAAGGCTTCATACTTATATGCTTTCAGTATTTATCCTAAAGCAACTTAGCTACCCAGCAATGCTCTTGGTAGAACAACTGGTGCACTAGAGGTTACCTCACCCTGATCCTTTCGTACTAAGGGTCAATTTCCTCAAATATACAACGCCCATACCGGATAGAGACCGACCTGGCTCACGACGGTCTGAACCCAGCTCGCGTGCCACTTTAATCGACGAACAGTCGAACCCTTGGGGTCTTATCCAACCCCAGGATGTGACGAGCCGACATCGAGGTGCCGAACGGTGCCGTCAATGTGAACTATCGGGCACCACCAGCCTGTTATCCCCGGGGTAGCTTATCTTCGTTAAACAATCGCGATTCCACATTCTGCGAAAGGGTCACTTGAACCTACTTTCGTAACTGATCGGAATGTCTTCCTCACAGTAAAGCCTCCTTATGCTCATGCACTCTCCATCCGATTTCCATCCGGATTGAGGAGACCTTTGTGCGCTTGCGGTACTCTTTAGCAAGCAACCGCCCCAGTCAAACTGCCTACCATGCACTGTCTGTTTTTCTGATAAAGAAAAAAGTGAGAAATAAAACATCAAAAGAGTGGTATTACATATTGCGACTCCACCATTCCTGACGAAACGGCTTCATAGTCTCCCACCTATTCTATTCATCCGAGGCTTTATTTCAATGCAAAGCTGCAGTAAAGCTCCACGGGGTCTTTTTGTCCTGGTATGGGTAGGCCGCATCTTCACAGCCATTTCAATTTCACCGAGCGCGCTGTCGAGACAGTGGAAGAGTCGTTACGCCTTTCATGCAAGTCACTAATTAAGTGACGAGGTATTACGCTACCTTAGGCTTCCTGTTACTTTTTAACCATTTATTACCTAATACCAAAGTAATAAAGGCGTCATCTTTAAAGATGATCTCTACATTACTGCAGAGGTCGGACTATCTCTTCAGTCAAAATTGACTGTCTAGCATTTAGTCTCTGGGGATTCTTGTAAGAATTTCTTCTTTTGACCATTTCTTTCCTTTTCCAACTTGATTTATTTCATATGCAATATCCAACAATTTGATAAAACCTTTCTTAGTGTGATGTTCACCATTATACATTAATGTAACACCTCTACTAAACAAATCAAATGCTTTTTTCTTTGTGGCAAGTTGGTATTTTTCAAAGAATGGCAAAACCCTCTTGTAGCAAGGAGAAATACCCGCTAATTGATAAGTAAATACTGAATACGGAGATGTCTTTCTATGAATTGATCCTTCTCCTAAGACATCTTTCATAACATACAGTATCCATTTATTTCTCTCATGCTGATAAAGATAAAATGCTGGATCTATTCTGAACTTAAATTTTGATTTAGAAGTGCTTTTGACATTTAAGCAAAAACTTCCCTCTCCATCAACAAATCCAGATAAAAACCAACATAAATCTTCTGAAGGGTTAAAGATACTTCTTACAAGCCTTTCCTGCTGGTCGTCCCAGACAACAAACTTTTTACCAATTTGGTATTTGTGTCTCTTGGGATGTTCCTGCATATGGCTAGATTTTACAACGGCCCTATATCTTGTAGCAAGTAGATATATATCTACCACCGTTATAGTTACAGCCGCCATTGACCAGGGCTTTGGTTGTCCGCTTCACCACCACTAGAGCACCGAAGTGCATCTAGCAGACGGTTGACAAACTTCCTTAACCTTCTGGCATTGGGCAGGCGTCAGCACTTATACATCTTCTTACGAATTTGCAAGCGCCTGTAGTTTTGGTAACTAGTCGCTCCTCCCTATTCTGTGCCACCTCCATCGTTACTAGAAAAAATCTTGTAACGGAAGGTCCCCCTTCTTGCGAACTTACGGGGTGAATTTGCCGAATTCCTTAACAACGCATCACTCGTACGCTTTGGTGCATTTACACCAGTCCACCAGTGTCGGATTGCAGTACGGTTACTGATATTTTTGTTTACCGAAGTAAACTGCTAGAAGTTTTTCCTGGAGAATTAATATAACGGATTGGATTCCCGAAGGTCCCCTTTGTATCACAGCTCGTTTTCATTCCACAAAGTGGAAAACATTTTCCCGGATTTACCTAGGAAAACTAACTAACTGCTTGCACCTCAAACCAATTAGAGGCCCGCCTTTTCAATCCTCAAGCTCCATCACAAATATCAGCAGTACAGGAATATTAACCTGTTGTCCGTCGGATACGCTTTTCAGCCTCTCCTTAGGACCGACTAACCCATGGTTGACTGCCATAGCCATGGAAACCTTAGACATTCAGCGAGCAGGGTTTTCACCTGCTTTACGTTACTCATCCCGGCATTCTCACTTCTATACGCTCCAGCAGCTCCTTTCGGGCCACCTTCACAGCTAATTATCAAATGCTAATTTGATCATGTATAGAACGCTCCCCTACCATTTAAAAATCATAAATGATAGATAAATTTGCAGCTTCGGAATACATCTTCAGCCCCGTTGAATCTTAAGCGCAGAATCTCTTGACTAGTAAGCTTTTACGCACTTTTTAAAGGATGGCTGCCTCTGAGCCAACCTCCTAGCTGTCTGAGAAACTCCACTTCCTTTCCCACTAAGATGTAATTTAGGGTCCTTATCTGACAATCTGGGCTGTTTCCCTCTTGAACGCTGGAACTTAGATCCCAGGTTCTGACTGCTGTAATATTCTCATTGGTATTCGGAGTTTGACTGGATTGAGTACTCTTTCGAGCCTCAGATCCAATCAGTGCTCTACCCCCAATGATTAACTTACAACGCTAGCCCAAAAGCTATTTCGGGGAGAACCAGCTATTACCAGGTTCGTTTGGCATGTTACCGCTAACCTTGAGTCATCTCATAATTTTGTAACATTAAAGAGTTCGGACCTCCGGAGTAATTTCTTACTCTTTCATCCTGCTCAGGGTTAGATCACCTGGTTTCGGGTCTAGTGCATGCGACTATTTGCTAATCAAAAGATTAACAAAACGCTCTATTCAAACTCGCTTTCGCTTCGGCTCCCCAATAAACATGGTTAACCTTGCCGCACACAACTAACTCGCCGGGTCATTCTTCAATAGGCACGCCGTCACCGGATATACCGGCTCCGACTGTTTGTAAGCACACGGTTTCAGTTCTATTTCACTCCCCTAACAGGGGTACTTTTCACCTTTCCCTCACGGAACTACTTCACTATCGGTCACAAAAGATATTTAGCTTTACCAAGTGGTCTTGGTAGATTCCCACAGAATTACACTTGCTCCGTGGTACTTAAGAAATCAGAAGGAAGGCTTAATCTTTTCATATACAAGACTTTCACTTTCTATGGTCTATCTTTCCAGATATGTTCTATTAAGATTAAACTTTGTAACTTCCCGACCAGTTTGTCGCCTGATCAACTGATTCTTACAACCCCCATATTGCACGAGCGACAACCTACGAGTTCAACTCCTCCCTCATCGCAACGCGAATCAGGATTTGTATCCCTCTTACACAATATGAGTTTAAGCTTTTTCCTTTTCGCTCGCCACTACTCAGGAAATAACCTATTGGTTTCTTTTCTTGCAGGTACTGAGAGGTTTCACTTCCCTGCATTCCCGCACATACAGCTATGAATTTACTATATGGCGACTAGGTATAAGCCTAGCCGGGTTACCCCATTCGGAAATCTCTGGATTAATGCTCGTTTGGCAGCTACCCAGAGCTTATCGCAACCTACTACGTCCTTCATCGGTCTTTTGTGCCAAGGCATTCACCGTATGCCCTTAATTTGCTTCATTGAAATTGCTAATATATTCAGTTTTAAATGTGCAAAACAATGTATTGTGAAATAACTGTATAAAAATCGACCTACCCTCAACAGTTATTTACGAATCAATACATTATCTCTTCGGGAATCAAAGCATTACCTTCTCATCCCGATACTAATATGTATGGACCTGAGGAGAATCGAACTCCTGACCTCCTCATTGCAAATGAGGCGTTCTAGCCATCTGAACTACAGGCCCCGAAATCAGACTGGTGGGCGTACCAAGACTCGAACTTGGGACCTCAGTCTTATCAGGACTGCGCTCTAGCCAGCTGAGCTATACGCCCATCCATATAAACTTTAAAAAGAACAACTTTAAAAGCTAAAAAGTGACAGGAAAGTCGGGTATCTCCTTGAAAGGAGGTAATTCAGCCGCAGATTCCCCTACGGCTACCTTGTTACGACTTAACCCCAGTCATAAGCGTTACCTTCGTCACCTCACTGTAAACAGCAAGGCACCTTCGGGTATCACCTACTTCCATGGCTTGACGGGCGGTGTGTGCAAGACCCGAGAACGTATTCACCGTGGCATGGCTGATCCACGATTACTAGCGAATCCAACTTCATGCGGGCGGGTTTCAGCCCACAATCCGAACTGAGATCGGCTTTAAAGGATTAGCTCCGCCTTGCGGCTTGGCTGCCCATTGTACCGACCATTGTAGCGTGTGTGTAGCCCAGGACATAAGGACTATGCGGACCAGACGTCATCCCCACCTTCCTCCCCGTTTTACCGAGGCAGTTTCCCAAGACACTTGTAACATGGGATAGGGGTTGCGCTCGTTTCGGGACTTAACCCTACATCTCACGACACGAGCTGACGACGGCCATGCAGTACCTGTGTATCACCCTCGAAGGCTATCTATGTTTCCAAAGATATGCAGATACATGTCAAACCCTGGTAAGGTTGTTCGATTGCCATCGAATTAAACCACGCGCTACTCCGCTTGTGCGGGTCCCCGCCAATTCATTTGAGTTTTAGCCTTGCGGCCGTACTTCCCAGGCGGGATGCTTAACGCGTTAGCTGCGGCACTTGGTACTTCCACTTAGAATCCGAAGATAGAAAGTGGTCATACCAAACACCTAGCATCCATTGTTTACAGCGTGGACTACACGGGTATCTAATCCGTTTTGCTACCCACGCTTTCGAGCCTTAGCGTCAGACAATAGCCAGTGAACCGCTTTCGCCACTGATGTTCTTCCGAATATCAACACATTTTACCGCTCCACTCGGAATTCCGTTCACCCCTCTATGTCTCAAGTCTGATAGTTTCGAAAGCTCTCCCTTAGTTAAGCCAAGGTCTTTAACTTAAGACTTATCAAACCGCCTACGCATCTCTATACGCCCAGTAAATCCGGATAACGTTCGTACCCTACGCATCACCGATGCTTCTGGCACGTAGTTAGCAGGTACTTATTCATATGGTACAGTCATCTATTCTTCCCATATAAAAGGAGTTTACAATCCGAAGACCTTCATCCTCCACGCTGTGTCGCTGCGTCAGGGTTGCCCCCATTGCGCAAGATTCCTAATTGCTGCCTCCCGTAGGAGTGCGGACCGTGTCCCAGTTCCGCGGTGGCTGACCGTGCTCTCACACCAGCTACCCGTCTTAGCCTTGGTGAGCTATTACCTCACCAACAAGCTGATAGGACATAGACCTCTCTTGAAACGATAAATCTTTACTCTAAAACACACGAAGTGAATAGAGACCATCGGATATTACCCCGTCTTTCGACGAGCTATTCCCGGCTTCAAGGTAAGTTATCTATGTATTACTCACCCGTTTGCCACTACCCTAAAGAAAAAACCATCAACCGAAGTTTCAGGAATTCTCAAAAGGATCGTTCGACTTGCATACCTAAGGCACACAGCCAACGTTCATCCTGAGCTATGATCAAACTCTCATTGAAAAACGTTTGACTTAAACAGTGTTTAAAAAAACACAGACCAATCAACGTAAATTGGATTTACTTGACTTTAATGAATTGTGTGACCCAATCACACTATTTAGAAAGTCGTATATACGAATATATTTAGACTTCCTGTCACTCTTTAGCTTTTAAAGAGCTGAGAGGGATTTAAATAATAATACAAATTGTATTCATTAGAGCAATCTCTAAGAGGAAACCTTTCTCACACTATCCCAAACTCGTGCCGTGATTTTAACACACAAAAAGATGTTATGCAATACCTTAT
>Ga0208197_1003758_pt1 | contig 11792 bp, 9 predicted proteins | sample AD_JPNNA4_MetaG_FD_184444 | JGI IMG/M metagenome (GOLD analysis project Ga0208197, IMG submission 184444) | Active sludge microbial communities of municipal wastewater-treating anaerobic digesters from Japan - AD_JPNNA4_MetaG (SPAdes) (version 2) | ecosystem: Engineered > Bioreactor > Anaerobic >...
GGACCATCCGCCGTTCGACTTCCTCTTTTCGTGATGCGCTTTGTTCATTGTCTTCCAATGCTGAGGCGAGGCAGAATTTCCGCAGCTCCTTGATGCTTCGGTATAAAAGATGCCGGACCTTGGGCACCGTCCAGCCCAAGTGAGCGGCCGTTTTCTCCAGATCCATTCCCGCCAGATGGCATTTAACGACCAGCCGGCGCTTCTGGGAAAGCCTTCCGACCAGGATGTCCAGAAGCTCCCGGCGTTCCATTTCCTCAAAGGCCGGATCCGCGGACTTGCCGCCTGGAACCGGTCCGTTCGCGCCGCCGCCGAGATCATCGAGAGAGACCGCCTTTAATTTGTCCCCTATAACAGCCAGGGTTGTCGTAAAAACAACCTTCCACAGATAAGACTCCAAACGGTCGATTTTTTTCCCGCTTGTGAGCATTTTCCATATTTTAAATTGGACTTCCTGGAGGACATCTTCCCGGTCGGCGAAAGAAAGGCGGGGAAATTTCCGGGCGACGATGGTCCGGACCGACTTGTCGATTTCAGCGATCAGCCGCTCGGTCCAGATCTGTTCGCCGGGTTTCATGTCGCCGAATGATGTCCTTTATCGAATGTTCATGAGATCTTTTATAGTATCGGCCGTTAATCTTAGTCAAAACAAGGATTTTTATCAATTCCGGCGAATCGGGGAGTTAGAAAGAATTCTTTCGTTTAGGATAAGTCATTCATAATAAATCCATAAGAACATTGTGGACTGCCTCCACTGTTTTAAAGGCGGGAAAAAAATCCCCGTTTCGCGGTCTTACTCATTGTATGTCTTAAATAAGCAAAACGGGTTTAGGGGACTTGGGTGGGGGGACTCTCCAGCCGATTAACAGAGGAGCAGAGGAGCGCCCGATCAAAAAAGGAGAGAGAAAAAAGGATTAATCGCCCAAGGGAATCCGCAGGTCGATTGTGCGGATTCCCGTGACCGCCCGGTCGGAGAAAAAATCTCCGGCCGGGAAAACCGCGAAATCGCCGGATCCGGCGCCGTCTTGCCGGTCCATCAGCAGGATTTCCCGAAAGTCGTTCCGGTCGGCGATCTCGGCCAGGGAAAAAACCGCCCGGTAGCCATCGGCCGCGATGACCGCGACCAACCCTTCCCTCATCGCCCGGTCCGTCGCGGGAAATGTCCCGGCCAGGACGTCCCGCAGCGAAACCCCCCGAAACGTTTCCACTCCGAGAAACCCCTTCCCCCGTCCGTAAAAGACCGTCGGGTATTCCCGAACGGCGTTTTTCTCCGGCCGGCGGATCAATGCCTCGATCAGGCCGCCGTTTCGACAAAGGCGCAGCCCCGCCGCCGGCGAAGCCTCCAGACTGTCGCCCGTCTTTCCGGACGTCCTCATGTCCAGCGACCGGATCGTGATCCGGGAGGGGCGGGAGATATTTCGGATCGAGAGGAGATCCGAGCCGGCGACCAGTTTGCTTTCCGAGGGCAGGGGCCAGAGATCCTTGGTCAGCGAGGGGACGAGCCGGGAGACGGCCGTCGCCAGGATGATCCGGTGCCGGTCGGACGGATAATAAATCTCGCCCCAGGAGAAGACGGCTTTTTCGCCCGCCTCGTTCGCGACTTCGACATACACGTCGATGATGCGGGAATACTCCCCGGAGTTCTTTTTTTCGACCGTGATCCGGTCGAGGATGTCGGCCAGGGAATAGCCGTCATAGCGGTACGCGCCGAGGAAAACAACCCGGCCGTCATCCCCCCGGACCGCTTCCTTGGCCGCCACGCTCCGCAGCGGCAGGGAGGCCAGGACGACGGACGTTTCGCGCCCGACCTCGCCGCCGACGAGAACGGCTTCGGGGGGGTTCAAGGGAACCGTCGGCCCGTCGTCGAAAATATCATTCGTTTGAGCGGCGAGGGGAAGGGCGGCGAGGAGAAACGCGAGAAACGGGCCGGCGATTGTTTTTTTCATTCTCATTCCTCCGCCTCATCCTACGTTCGGCGGCCGCGGTTTGCAAGCCGCGCGCTTTCCGCAAACGATGAACTCCAGGTATAATCGTCCTCCGGCGGCGGCCTGAGAGTCGCGGCGGACAAAGGCGGAAAGCGGGCCCAAGCGACTCCCGTTTTTTTCAACGAGCCGGCCCTTGCCGTCATCGGCGAGGAATTGAAGGGGCGCGAGGGGCGCTTGAGGGGAGAACGGGGATGAGTCAAAGAAATACCGGGCGTCTGATTCCGGCCGTTGCGTGTATCCTGGGGGTGTGGACGGCCTGCCCGGCGGCCGGTCCGTCCGGGCGGACGGTCGATGTCGGCGGCTATCGGCTTTATTACGAGCTTCATGGCCGGGGGACGCCGGCCGTCGTCCTCGACGTCGGGGTGGGGGAGTCCTTCAAGGATTGGGCGGCCGTCGTCGCGGCGCTTTCGCCGGAGACCGCGGTTGTCGTTTACGACCGGGCCGGGTACGGCCGAAGCCAGGCGGGGCCGTTGCCCCGCGACGCGAAAGCCGAGGCCGCGGACCTTAAGGCCTTGCTCCGGAAGGCGGGGATCCCCGGGCCGTACGTCCTGGCCGGGCATTCCCTCGGCGGCCTGAACGTCCAGAGATTCGCCCATGACTTTCCGGGGGACGTCGCCGGCCTTGTCCTTCTGGATCCGCCGCCCCGCCGCTGGCTGGCCGGGGAGGCGTTCCCCGGCTTGAAGAGGATGTTCCGGGAGGCGGCCGAGGATCTTGCCGCCCAGGCGGAGGCGGCCAAAAAAAGCGCCGACGGCGACGAGAGGATGATGGCGCCCTATCTTGAAGCCGTCGCCTCCGAACATGCGGCGATGTTCGGGACCACCGCCTCGCAGGTGAGGGAGGCGGACTCGTTCGGGGATCTTCCGTTGATCGTCGTGGCCGCCGGCCGCCCCAATCCCGCCTTCGGGGAGGAGGCCGGGGCTTTTCAGGCGTACTGGATCGAGGAGAACCGGGCGCTGTCCCGCTTGTCCCGAAAAGGGGAGTTCATCCTCGCCGAAAACAGCGGCCATCGCCTCCATCGGGACGCGCCGGATACGGTCCTCCGGGCGATTCGGAAGCTAGCCGGACGATAAAAGAAGAAATCGGGGAGGGAGGAAAGGGAGGATCAAGTTCCCGCCGGCGGCTTTTTCCGGCGGATGACCAACGTCGCGCAGACCGCCTCGGTCTCCAGGACCCGGTTCTCTTCCATCTGCCGCCGGACGTAGTCCAGGAAAAGATCTTTTTTATCCGGGACGGCGTCGGCCAGCTCGAGACAGCGGTTTTTCAGCTTCGCGAAGATGTCGTCATCGGATTCCTTGAGGTCCTCCTCGGAAATGACGGCTTCCTCGACGAGTTCCATCGCGGCCTCCTCGATCTCCCGGAGAATGACGCTTTTTTTCCGGATGATGGGGTGAGTGGAGGAGGAGGCGTCGTGGAAATATCCCTCGTCGACGATAAAAAGGCCGCCCGGCTTCAGGCAGGGAGCGAGGGTCGTGAGCGTTTCCCGGTAGTCCCCGAAAACCGGCCCGATGGCCCCGAGGACGATCACGTCGAAGCCCGAGAGCCCTTTGATTTTCTCCCGTATGTCCCCGACCTCGAACCGGCACCGGGCGTCGACGCCGTGTTCGGCGGCCCGGGCCCTGGCCTCGGCGACGAAGGCCTCGACGGCGTCGATCCCCAGGCAAGAGCAGTCGAAGGCGGCCGCGACCGGGATCGAGACGGCGCCCTTGCCGCAGCCCAGGTCCAGGAGGCGGAAGCCGGCCTTCCGGGAGACGCGGCGGCGGAGGACTTGGATGATGAGGTCGGGCGAAGCCCCGATTTGCCAGATGTCCTGGAGGATGTAGGGGAGGTAAGGATAGAGAGCGGCGTCGGTTCCGTCCATCGCCAGGACGACGCTTTCCTCGACGGTTCTCCTGCGGGAGTCGGCGTTGATGGCCACGATACGACGATTATATGAAATCGGGCGCGGGCGGCCAACCTCTCTTCACGGGGCCGTCATTCGCCCCTGATCTTTTTGAGCATCGCCTCGGCGTTGACGTTCTTCGGATTCAGGGCGAGGGATTTCTCATAATTCGCGATCGCTTTTTCCTTCTGGCCGTCGGCCAGGCAGGCTTCGCCGAGAGAGTCATAGACGTTAAAGGAATCCGGGTAGGCGCCGGCGTTCAGCTCGAAGATCGCGAGGGCGTCCTTGATTTTCCCTTCTTGGAGGAGCTTGTAGCCAAGGGTGTTCAGCTGGTCTTCCCGGAAGTTGTACTCGCCGCTCTTGTCCTTTTTCAGCCACAGGTAAAGGGAGACGGCTTGGCTGAGGCCTTTTTCCCGGATCGCTTGGTAGAGAGTGGCCGCGATCGGGGTTTTCGGCGTCTCCACGGAAAGGATTTCGTAATCGAAGATCAAGACGGCGTTCGGCGGAATGGTCTCGCCGGACCCATTTTCGCCGTAACCGAGCTCCGGGGGCATGGTGAAGAGGAAGCGGTCGCCGACGCGCATCAGGGCGACGCCCTCGGCGCAGCCTGGAATGACCGGATCCACGCCCAGGATGAAATAGAAGGCATTTTCCGGATCGTGCGAATTCCAGAAGATGGTTCCGTCGGGAAACGTGCCGATGCCGTGGAGGCCGATTTCCTTCCCCGGTTCGGTCATGGGACCGTCGCCGCGCTTCAGGATCCGGTATTTCAACCCGCTGGGCGTGGTGAATTCCTCGCCGGGCGGGGGCGGCGCGGCTTGCCGGGCCGAAGCGGCGTCCCGGGGGCGGGCCGGAAGGGAGAGGGACGGAAGCGCGACGGCCGGAAGACCGAGGGCCGCGGCCAGGGGAAGGACGAGGGCGATTCTCACGACGCAGGGACGCATCACTCAACCCCTTCCCGATGCTCAAATGGAAGTTCTTGATTCGGCATTTTCTTATCGTACTCGCAAAGAGATGGCAAGGAAAGGGGGGCGAGGACCTGCGGATGGCGGCAACGCAAGAATGTCCCCCTTAACGGCCGAGCGGAAATGTCCCCTTCGGGATGGAGGCGGACATGGAGGAATGGATCAACTTGAGCGGCCGCGGGAACCGCCGCTCATATCACCTCGAGCTTGCGCCCGACCTTCTCGAATGCCTCGACGGCCCGCTCCATCTGCTCCCGGCTGTGGGCGGCCGAGATCTGGACCCGGATTCGGGACTGGCCCTTGGGAACGACGGGATAGACGAATCCGACGACATAGATCCCCTCGGCGTAGAGCTCCCGGGCCATCTGCTGGGCCAGGCGGGCGTCGTTTTCGAACTTGCGGAACATCACCGGAACGATCGGATGACTGCCGTCGATGATGTCGAAGCCGAGGGATTTCATCGCCCCGCGGAAGAAAACGGTGTTGTCGCGGAGCTTTTCCCGCAGCTCCTGGCCCTGGGCGAGGAGGTCGAAGGCGGCGATGCCGGCGGCGACGATCACCGGCGGGATCGTGTTGGAAAAAAGGTAGGGGCGGGATTTCTGCCGGAGGATTTCGATGATCTCCCGGTGGCCGGTGACGAACCCGCCGGTCGCCCCGCCCATGGCCTTGCCCAAGGTCGAGGTGATGATGTCGACGTGGCCGAGCATGCCCGCCTCCTCGACCGAGCCCCGGCCGGTCGCCCCGAGGACGCCCGTGCCGTGGGAATCGTCGACTACGACGAGCGTGTCGTAGGTATTCCCGAGCTCGACGATCCGGCGGATGTCGGCGACGTCGCCGTCCATGGAGAAGACGCCGTCGGTGATGATCATGATATTGCGGGCCGGGACGGGCTCCTTGTCCAGGCCCGGGCCGTCCCAGACGTCCATCCCCTCGCGGGCCTTTTTCAAGGTTTTTTCGAGCGAGGCCATGTCGGCGTGATCGTAGATGAAACGCTTGGCCTTGCACAGCCGGATCCCGTCGATAATCGAGGCGTGATTGAGCGCGTCGGTCACGACCGCGTCCTCCACGCCGAGGAGGGTTTCGAACAGCCCGCCGTTGGCGTCGAAGCAGGAGGAATAGAGGATCGTGTCCTCCGTGTGGAAGAATTCGGCGATTTTCTGCTCGAGGATTTTGTGAAGGTCCTGCGTTCCGCAGATGAACCGGACCGAGGCCATGCCGAAGCCGTGCTCGTCCAGGGCCTTGCGGGCCGCTTCGAGGATTTTCGGGTGGTTGGCCAGGCCGAGGTAGTTGTTGGCGCAGAAGTTCAGAACGTTCCGCGGGGCGCTCCCGGCCGGATATTCGACCTGGATCTCGGGCTTTTGGGCGGAGAGAATAGTCCGCTCGTCCTTGTAGAGTCCCGAACTCTTGATTTTGACGAGCTCCTGGGCAAAGTCGTACTTGATGCGCTGGTACATGGGAATCCTCCTCGGTTCCGGACCGCCCTGAATCCGGGGCCGGGATTTGATCCGGCTCCGGGAGCAGGCGGGAGGCGGCGGCGCCGGTCCGGGTTCAGGGCGGCCGTTCCTGTTCATCATACCACAAGGCGGGGAACGAGGTCGCGGAATCCCCGTCTTTCGATAAATCCGATAAATCCGAACCTGGTTAACCATTTCTCTAATTAATTGGGAACCATGTCAACCATTTCCCTATTTCCTGTCCCTCCATTCAGTGCCTGGTTAACCATTTCCTGAATTTACCGGTCCTAATCGCCCGAAATTCGCTATAATACCGGGGCATGAAATTCGAGGGATGGATCAAGCGGGATGCTCAAGGCAGCGCCGGTCTCCGGAAGCTGGGGAAGGGGGCGGGCCGAACGGTTTTTGCCGTCCTGGCCCATACCGCCGACACGACGGTGCTTTTCCCCGCGGCTGGGTTGATCTGGCTGTTTGCGGGCGGGCCATGGAAATCATGGGCTTGGAAGGCGGGGCTGGCCCTTCTGATCGGGACGTTGGCGACCGGGATTCTCAAGCTCGTTTTCAAGCGGCGCCGCCCCGACGGACGATGGGGGGCGTTTGACCGCCTGGTCGATCCGCATTCCTTTCCGTCCGGACACGCCAACCGAACGGCGGTCCTAGCCGTTCTGGCGGCGATATATGCGCCGCCGCCCTTCGCCGTGGCCGTCATGATATGGGCCTTGGCGGTCGGCTTGTCCAGGGTTGTTTTGGGGATGCATTATCTTTCGGACGTCATCGCCGGTTGGCTCGTCGGCGTCGCCGTCGGTTTGTTTTTCTAGCGAAATCGGCGCCTCTTTAAATCCAAATCGGTGCCTGTTCAACCTTTTCCTAATTTCGGGACTGGAGCGCGGATCGGTCTGAAGGCCGCGAACTCGATGACGACAACCGATTCATTGACAATCAGATAGATCCATGGCGAAATCCGGAAATGGATAACCAGGTTCAGATATGAAATGCGGAAATGGATAACCAGGTTCCGATTTATTGTCCCTGAAAGAGGACCCAAGGATGAGCCTTCATGTCCTTCAACCAGGGGAGTTGCCAGGCGTATTCGGGATGGGCGGCGGCGAAGGGCCCGGCGAGAAACTCCTCCCCGCACGGGTGTCCCATCCGGGCCCAGATTTTCATCTCGCCCGCCAGGGCGGCCGATGTGACCTTGGCCTGGACCGCCCCGGAGGGCGAGAACCCGCTCCAATCGGCTTCCGGGGCGCCGGCCGGATCGCGCTCGATATGTCCGCAGAGGGTCCGGGCGCTCGGACGGGCCTCCCCCGAGCGCGCGTCGACGTGATCCCCAAGAAACTCCATGGCCGTGTCCGCGTCGATTTTTCCCTTGTGCGCCGCCAGGAGCTGTTCCCACCGGTCGCGCCGGATGTAAACCGACTGATCCGCGTCGTCCGGATGAAAGGTCGTCTCCTCGGCGATCAGCTTTTCATCCAGGGGGAAGTTGGCTCCGGCGAACCATCCGTCCGTCGTCCGCCAAACCCGGTGATTTTTCAAACCGAGCTCGAGCCGGGCGATTTCATTCGTCTTCACGTCGCCGACGAGCCAATCGTTGGCGTATCCCCCGTTTCCGTTCGCCGTCATGATCCGGATGAAATCGTCGATCGAGGCGGCGTATTGGGCGGCCGTCCGGGCGCGGGCGAACTCGGGAACGCCCTGTTGGTCGAAGCCCGCGAATCCGGCGATCGTCGTTTCCGTAGAGACGAGGCCGGCATCGTTGACGACGAAGTCGGAGCCGCTGTGAATGAACCCGGGAATGGCGTCCATCAGCATCCGCCGGCCGGTGTCGGGGACGATATCGAGGATCACGTTCCACCGTTCTCCGATGATGTAATCGTCCCAAGTGTTGTGGCCCATGACGATCCGGCCGTCGGCCGTCCAGCCGCCGGTGGCGATGAAGGCGCTGCAGCGGAGGGGCGGCTTCCGCGCGGCCTCCCCGGCCCCGCCTTCCGCGCTTTTCGCCTTGAGCGCGGGCTCGTAATACCAGGCCAGCTCGATGATGCCGTTGAGGGCGGCGATGTCGAAACGGTCGTATTTCAGCCCCCGTTTCCCGGCCCGGAGGCCTTCGGCGAGGCCCTCGATTTCCATCCGGATCGGGCGCTCGAGCCTCGGCCAGAAGACCTTTTCGGCGGCCCCGCGGTAAAAAGCCCAGTCGCGCCCCGTCTCTTTTTTCAAGTAAAAGGCGAACGTTTTCAGGACGCCGTCGATCTCGGCCGCCAGCAGCCGGCCGTGCTGGTAGCCGATCTCCCGGGATGCCCCCTCGAGGTGGATGAACGACCAGCCGGCCCGGTCCTCCCGGAAAGCCCCCCGCATCACGCTTTGCGCCTGGCACGATACGGCCACGATGACGGCGACTATGATGATGATGATCAGAACCACCAGCTTTTTGAGACTCACGGCTTCCTCCCCGGCGGTCGTTCCCGATCCGCTCGTCGTTTTGCGCCTAACGTTCCTCCCGGTCGGGCCGGGCGGCGTTTGAAGAATCCTTGAGGCGGCCGGCCTTCCGGACCGCCTCCTTCAGAAGAAATTCCATCTCGGCGTTGACGCTGCGCAGGTCGTCGGCCGCCCATTTTTCCAGGGCGTCGTAAAGCCCGGCGTCGAGCCGCAGCAGGAATTTCTTTTTTACCGGCATGGGTCAATCAGGTGTACAGGGTTCCGGTGTTGATGATCGGCGTCGTTTCGCTTTCGGAAACCAGGGCGACCAGGAGATTGTTGACCATGGCTGCTTTTTTCTCCTGGTCGAGATGAACGACTCCGGCGTTCTCGAGGCCTTTGAGGGCCATGTCGACCATGCCGACGGCCCCGTCGACGATTTTTTGGCGGGCGGCGATGATCGCCTCGGCCTGCTGGCGGCGGAGCATGACCTGGGCGATCTCGGGGGCGTAGGCCAGGTGCATGAGGCGGGCTTCGACGACATTGACGCCGGAAATCGCGAGGCGTTCCTGGACCTGCTCGCGCAGCTTGGCCGCGATCTTGTCGGGGTCGGCCCGGAGCGACTCCTGGTCCTTGTCGTGGGAGTCGTACGGGTAATGGCTGGCCAGCTGACGGACGGCCGTCTCGCTCTGGATGGCGACGAAATTCTTGTAGTTGTCGACGTTGAATCTGGCCTTGGCCGTGTCGATGACGTGCCAGACGACGACGGCGGCGATCTCAATCGGATTGCCGCAGGCGTCGTTGACTTTGATCTTCTCGCTGACCAGGTTGGAGATACGGAGCGTCACCCGGTGCTTGGCGCAGAACGGATTGGTCCAGTGAAAACCGGCCGTCCGGACCGAGCCGAAATAGCGGCCGACGAACGTGAAGACCATGGCCTCGTTGGGATGAAGGACGAAGAATCCGCCGCAGGAGAGCCCGACGAGAAGCAAGGCTCCGATACGGCCGAAAAAGGCCGCGCTCAGGGGCGGCTCCCCGCGGAGCTTGATGAAATAAACGACGGCGAAGACGGTGAGAGCGATGTCGATCGCCACGACCGCCCATCCGCTGACATGGAAGGCCCTCTTTTCTTTAATGTCGATCATTGGTTCCTCCTTGGATATCGTAATGATATCATAATGATATTTCATTTGTCAAGGGGTTGGGACCTATTGTTTTTTCGGGATTTTATCGGTCGAGGGATTGAAAACGTGTCGCTTTTTCGGGCGCTTTTCTTCAGACCGGCCGGCCGAACCGGAACCGCATTCCCCGGTTGTGTCCGCCTTCGGCCAAATGGTAGAATACCTCTGCTTTGCAGCCACGGAGAGGTGCTGGAGTGGCTGAACAGGAGCGCCTGCTAAGCGCTTGTCTCGGCTAAAACCGGGACCGCGGGTTCGAATCCCGCCCTCTCCGTTCCTACAGGAGGAACGTCTACCTGCAGTCCTTCCCTAGTCATAGGGAAGGCAGGATAGGTAGATACAAATAAAAGAAGGTCTTAAAGACGTTCCGGTCTTAAGACCCTACAGGAGGAACGTCTACCTGCAGTCCTTCCCTAGTCATAGGGAAGGCAGGATAGGTAGGTACATATAGGAGGGCCGCCGTCCGACCGTCCTCCTCTCGTCTTAGAGGAGGAAGGAGGAGTAGAGAATTTTTGATCGAATCTTGGGAGGCGGCCCGGTCTTAAAACCCGTGATAAAGACGGATGAACGTTTTTCCGTCCCGCGGGATTCTCAGCGTCTTTCCAGGAGGAACGTCTACCTGCAGTCCTTCCCTAGTCATAGGGAAGGCAGGTTAGGTAGGTACATACAGGAGGGCCGCCGTCCGACCGTCCTCCTCTAGTCTTAGAGGAGGACGGAGGAGTAGAGGATTTTTGATCGAATCTTGGGAGGCGGCCCGGTCTTAAAACCCGTGATAAAGACGGATGAACGTTTTTCCGTCCCGCGGGATTCTCATCGTCCTTCCAGGAGGAACGTCTCCCTGCAGTCCTTCCCGCGTCCCGGGAAAGGTCGGATCAGCGGAGAGGGAGTAAAGAAGGCATTAAAGATGTTCAGGTCTCGGGATCTTTCGGGCGGGGCGGACATCGATAATGATTCAAGCCTTTGACGGCCTTGCGGTTTGACTCCGGGCGGCGGCGTTCGATATCATCGGGATGCTTTTGTTCCGGCCGCTCCATGCGAAACATCTACCTCCTCTTCGCTCCGTCCGCCGAGATCAGGGTCAAACGGCTGATCATGCCCCTGGCCTTGCTGCCCGTCGCCGCCTCCATCCGCCGCTCGCCCCTCTTCAAGAACGGCGACCGCGTCTATGTCTGCGACTCGTTCCGGGAAGTCCTCGAGCGGGCCGACTCCCACGCCGGCGACCGCGTTCATTTTTTGGTTTCGTCCACGAGGGTCATCCGGGGCCTGGAACGGCCGACGAACCCGGCCGTGGAATGCGCCGCCCGCCTTCGCCGGCGCCGCCCGGATATCTTCTTCGGCGTCGGCGGCCCGGATGTTTCCCTCGATCCCGAGGCCTACCGGCCGTCCTTCGACCTCGTCTTCCAGGGAGAAGTCGGGAGCGTCGACCTTCTCGACGTCGTCCGGTCCGGCGTTCCTTTCTTTCAGGCTCCGCCGGCCGACATCAACGCCGAGCCGCTTGATTACCGCCCCCTGTCCGGGAAGAAATACCTGGCCGGCTCACTTCAGACCGCGCGGGGCTGCCCCCACGGCTGTTCGTTCTGCAACATCGCCCATTTTTCCGGCCTGGCCGTCCGGAGGCTCGCCCCCCGCCTTCTCGAGGAGCGGCTGGAATCGCTGGCCGACATCCACCGGGGATTCGTCATCATCGGCGATTCGAATTTCGCCGGCGGTTCGGCCGCGGCCATGAAAGAATACCTGGACGTCCTTTTCCGGGTCCAGGAGCGGAGAGGATTTCCCTTTTTCGTCGGCCTCCAGGCGTCCCTGCAGACGTCCCGCCATCCCGATATCCTCCGGATGATGCGGGCGGCCCAGGTCGTCGCCGTTTATATCGGGGTCGAAAGCCCGTCGGCGGACGTCCTGGAGGCCGCCGGAAAAAAGCATAA
>Ga0208197_1003760_pt1 | contig 11781 bp, 10 predicted proteins | sample AD_JPNNA4_MetaG_FD_184444 | JGI IMG/M metagenome (GOLD analysis project Ga0208197, IMG submission 184444) | Active sludge microbial communities of municipal wastewater-treating anaerobic digesters from Japan - AD_JPNNA4_MetaG (SPAdes) (version 2) | ecosystem: Engineered > Bioreactor > Anaerobic...
GTTGGGTTATGCATAGTAAATAATTATGTAAAGTTACCACACATAAGCATCATCTATACAAACAGTTATTATATTAAGAGCAAGTAAAAACTTTCCATAATAATTAAGCCTATTTTTATACATGTGGTGCTTTTACCACTAATTAAAATAGGTATTATTATGGAACACAAAACTTTTAAACAAGTCACTTCTCAAGCTTTAATTTTCTTGAGAGATAGACTATCCCGTGCTGATGGGACTCTACATTATTATCATTGTAAATGGCTCCCAATCAAGCGATATATGCAATCCAAAAGCATTAATTTTATTGACGCTGAAGTTTGTAAAGAATGTCTTTTACAGATATTTGGGAATCGAGATTATTGCACCTTATCTAAATATGAAAAGGACACTGTAAAAGCCTTTAATGTTCTCATCGAGTTCATCGAGACTGGTGGCATTCAACCTACGAAAGAAGCTACTGATTTTAAAGGACCAGTAGGAGAATTAATGATTAACTATCTCGCATTTAAATCATCACAAAGATTGGCGAAACACACTATTGATGAGTATGAGCAACATCTTTTTAGGTTCCTGCGATTTCTAAATGGGGAAAACGTAGTGTCAATAAATACAGTCAATCAATTACATATACTCAATTACATTAAAAGTATAAATCCGCAAAAGATATCTCTTGCGCATATATCTATTCGAACACTGAGAGACTTCTTTAAGTATTTATATGCTCAAGGAGTTCTTGAAAGGAATTTTTCATCTATGATGCCTAAGGATGTCTACAAGGCTCAGGCACAAATGCCTTCCACCTATACATTGGAGGAAATTGAGAGGTTAATTGCTGTAGTTGACAGAAATAATGCGGTAGGTAAACGTGACTATGCTATCATTTTATTAGCTGCCAGACTTGGATTACGAGCCTCTGATATTGCTAATCTCAAGTTCGACAATATATTTTGGGAACAAAATACTATTAGTTTTTATCAGTATAAGACTGGGAATAAACTCGAACTACCCTTGTTATCCGAAGTAGGAAACGCGATTGTAGACTATTTAAAATTCAGTAGGCCACAATCTGATGAACCTTTCGTTTTTCTATGTGCCCGATCACCTTTTAATCCAATTCATACATCTGTCGTTACTAAAATTGTACAAAATTCTTTTGCAAAAACGGGCATCAATACTAAATACAGAAGGCATGGGCCTCATGCTCTCCGCCACAGCCTTGCCGATCGGCTATTAGAAAATCAAACCATATTACCAGTGATTTCTGAAGTGCTTGGACATGAAAATACAGAATCAACCAGATTTTATCTCAGGATAGACTTAACATCCCTCAGGCAATGTGTATTGGAAGTTCCTGCTGTAACACCCGGATTTTACTCGCAGAAAGGAGGGTTCTTCTATGAATAAATACCGGTTTTGGGGCATATACGCTCCATATATAAGACAACTTATTGATCTTAAAAGGAGTTTGGGATTTAAATATATAACTGAAGAAACAATATACTCTATTTTTGATCGGTATACAATTGAAATGGGTGAAACTGAAGTGGGCATCTCCAAAGAACTTGCTGAAAATTGGTGTCAACGCAAAAATAATGAGTCAGACTCATATCGGTTCCACAGAGGTGTCTGCATAAATCAATTATCCTCTTTTCTGTGTAAGATCGGAATACGGTCTTATATTCCCCGACTCCCTAAGTGCATGGACTCATTTACTCCTTATATTTTCTCAAAAGTAGAAATTGCAGCCATATTTAATGCGGCTGATAAACTTAAAGCGCAGAGAAAAATGATGAACTCTATGCTATTTGTAATGCCTGCCATACTTCGACTATTATACTCTACAGGACTACGTATTGGGGAAGCTGTGGTATTACAGAATAAAGATGTTAATCTTACGGATAACTTTCTTGTAATAAGGGACTCAAAAAATGGAAAACAACGAATGATCCCTATCTCAGAATCATTATCATCAGTCTGTAAAGAATACGCTCGTTATCGAGACTTGCTCCCTTTGTCAAGATCAGAAAATGATCGTTTTTTTGTATCGCTGAATGGATCTGCATGTACCGAAGATGCAGTCTACAGAAGATTCCAAGATATACTCAAAATGGCGGGTATACCCTTTGTCGGTAATCATAATGGCCCCAGGGTGCATGATCTTCGCCATACCTTTGCCGTAACCTCACTGGCCCATATGGCTGAGTCTGGCGTTGATCTGTATAGCACGCTTCCAATTCTGTCCACATATCTTGGTCACCAGTCATTAAGTTCTACCAACTCTTACGTGAGACTGACCGCAGAGATGTATCCTGGATTGCTTAAGGATATAGATATGGTTTGTCTTAACGTATTTCCTGATATCAAGTGTCATGAAGCCAACTGATTTTTCCAGATATCTGACAGACTATCTTACAAGATATTTGTCTCACGAAAGAGGATCCAGTCCCAATACAATCACCGCTTATCGGGATACATTTGTTCTCTTTATTAATTTTATGGAGCGTATTCGGAAGATAAAGACTGAGAAACTTTATTTGAAATCAATAACCAAAGAATCTGTTGTGGCGTTCCTTGATTGGCTTCAATCAGAACGAAAATGCAGTGATACAACCAGAAACTTACGTTTGGCGACATTACATTCTTTTTTCCGGTACGTTCAATATCAAAATCCGGATAACCTGTATGAATATCAGAATATAATGTCTATCAAGTTGAAAAAGACCAGGCAAATCACAATGAATTATCTTACAACAGAAGGAATTAAATTACTTCTGGAGCAGCCCGATCTTTCATCAGGAAAAGGGAGACGCGACTTAGCTCTTTTATCACTTTTGTATGACACGGGATCAAGAGTTCAAGAATTAATAGACTTAACTCCTTCAGCAATAAGATTGGATAACCCTTATACCATTAAGGTTACAGGTAAAGGAAATAAAACACGCATAGTGCCTCTGTTGGAACAGCAAGTAAAAATCTTAAAAAACTATTTAAACGAACACTGCCTTCTAACTCCTCAATTGAGATTGCATCCATTGTTCTTCAACAGTCGTAAAGAAAAACTTACGCGCCCAGGTGTTACTCATATACTGTTGAAATATGCGAAAAAAGCTAGAGTGAAAAATCCAAAATTAATACCCGAGAAGCTAAGTTGCCATTCTTTGAGACATTCCAAAGCAATGCATCTATTGCAAGCAGGGGTGAATTTGGTTTATATTCGTGACATTCTTGGTCATGTATCTGTTCAGACAACTGAAATCTATGCAAGAGCCGATTCCTTACAAAAGCGAAAAGCTATTGAACAAGCTTATGTAGAGGTGTCGCCAAAGGAAGTACCGGTCTGGGAAAGTAACAAAAACTTGCTTGGATGGTTAAAAAGCTTCTAATTGGATAAAATTTTATGTAAAGTAATATGCGTTATTACTTGTATCAAAACTCTGATTATTAATAAATAACAAAATGTTGCTTTACATAATTATTTACTATGCATAACCCAGTTTATGTAAAACTTTCCATAAGTTGGGACGGAAGAACTATCTCTTTGCCGGATCCCATGAAGCTGCACAGCAGGCAGCGATGATATACTCGTTCCTTGGTACCTGCAAGATCAATAACATCGAACCTTACTCCTGGCTAAAGGATACTCTCGATAGAATCCAGGATCACTCAATCCAGAAACTTGACGAACTATTACCCAGCTAATTGAGTCAATAAAAATCATTCCTGAAAAAACAAGAGGTATCAAGCCGAAGGCTTACTATGTAGAAAGGTATCTTCAAGTTGATTAATAAGGTCAATCTTTCTCCTTCGGGCTATCGGCAACTGAATTGATGAGTGTAAAATCAACGTCTTATTGTGAAGAATCTCAGTAAGAAAGTCAATATTAATAAGGTATGATTTATGGATCCTTTTAAATCTATTTTTGGGTAGAATGGATTGGAAGTATCCTAAATTCTTTGTTACTACAAACTCTTTTTTCTTTGCATATATTCTGCAATAGCTTCCTTCTGCTTTACAATAGATAATACTTTCTATTCTTATTATCTCAATTTTACCGGATTCAGAAATAGCAATCTTTAAAGCATTTTGAGCATCAGCGGAATTTTTGTCTATCTCAGCCATCGTTAATGCATTTTATATGATAAAAAGTGCTGGTCTTATGAATTATTTCTTCATTAGACACAGGTCTATATATAGTTTAATATGGATTGACCCTCAATTGTTACCCAGAAATTTCATTTTTTTATTCATATTTTCAACATGTAATTTACATTCGTGATTACTTTGCAAAGTGCATGTAAATAATATAGGGTCTTTAAGTATCAGTTGTTAACTTGGCATAAATATGACAGTCTCACTGACCGCTTCTCGTCAACTCAACAACCAGGGTGAATTATTATTAAGGTCCGTTAAAGTGAGGTTAATAAGAGTTAATGAAAAGTTAAAACCTGTATGAATTCCGGGATGATAAGTTAAATTTGCTTCATGAATAAAAGAAAATTCATCATTCTGATCTTCATGATGCTTATCTCCCTGGCAGGCATAACCTGGATCCAGCTTGTCTGGATCAGGAATGCTGTCAGGATCGAGAACGGCAAGTTCAACGCCATTGCAATTGAAGGTATCAGCGATGCTGCCAATAGCATAGAATCGTCGAGGAAAATGAATTTTTTCAATTCCTATGTTTTTCATCAGGGGGATCCTCTGAATGATACCTTAAGCGGCCTTTCAGGCTATCTCAGGGTGGGCAGTTATTCTTCTGCAGGCAGTGGCAATTTCAGCGTCAGGATAACAAATCAGTCGATAACTCAGGAATACGGAAAAGAACCTGTTGTTGTTACTCATGATACAATTATTTCTTCAGATTCCGGGACTTTTATTATGACTTCACCTGATGATCCGGGCAAAATGACAATCGTTGAGAACAAGGATGCCAATACTGATAATAATGGAGGTGTTTACGTCAGACAGGATGATTATGTTGAACTGATAAAAAAGAGGTATAATGAATTACAGAACATAGGCAACCAGATGTTATCGGAGGTCTATCAGTGGGAGAACATGGAACTCGATAACAGGGAGATCCAGTATGCCCTGAACAGGTCGCTGTATTATCTGCAGACCCCTTTTGAATTCGCTGTAATAAAGAACGGCGTCGTTACGGATGGTACTTATAAACGCTCCCAGAAAAACGATTTCCTGAAAAGTATTTATAAAGTGAGACTTTTTCCTGATAATATCATCCGTCAGGATCTAGTCCTTTCTGTAGTCTTCCCTGAAAGGACCAACTATGTTCTGGGATCGATGGCAGGGATCCTTACAGGTTCTCTGCTATTCTCACTCATCATACTGGCTACATTTGCCATGAGTCTCTTTTTCATAATACGACAGAAAAAAGTATCGGAAATGAAATCGGATTTTATTAATAATATGACCCATGAATTCAAAACTCCGATAGCTACTATCTCCCTGGCAGCCGATACAATAACAAATCCCAAGGTGATCAAAGATGAATCGAGTATAAGGCATTTCATCGGGATGATAAAGAAGGAGAACAGCAGAATGAACAAGAAGGTTGAGACGATTCTCCAGATTGCATCCCTCGATAAAAAAGAGATGGATTTTAAATTCGATAATCTCTCGATCCATTCAGTTATTGAGAGGGCTGTCGAGGGCCTTGATATTCTCGTTCAGCAGAGGAATGGCAGGATAACCCTACTGCTTGATGCCACTAACCCTGTAATTTATGGTGATTCGGAACATCTTTTCAATCTTGTTAACAACCTTCTTGACAACGCGATAAAATATTCCGATAAATCTCCAGAAATTACTGTCCGGACAAAAAACAACGGGAATGGTGTAATCCTGTCTGTTGAGGATAAGGGGATTGGTATGTCAAAGCATGTCCAGAGCCGGATATTTGAGCGCTTCTATCGTCAGACTTCCGGGAATGTGCACGATGTTAAGGGATTTGGTCTGGGACTGAATTATTCACGCGCCATAGTCGATGCTCATAAGGGCACTATAACTGTCAACAGCGAACCGGGAAAAGGAAGCCGGTTTGACGTATTTCTGCCATTTAACTGGAACAATGAACAATGAACAATCAGCAATTAACAATGACCAATGAACAATAAGCCTGACAGGATATTTCTTGTAGAGGATGATCTGAGCTTCGGTTCAGTACTGAAATCATATCTCGAAATAAATGATTTTGTTGTCGACTGGATTGACGACGGCAAATATGCCGTTGATCATTTCAGAAAAGGGAATTATGACATCTGCATCCTGGATATAATGCTTCCTCATGTTGACGGCTTTACAATCGCAAATGAAATAAGGCAGATAAATAATCTCATACCAATAGTTTTCCTGACTGCCAAAAAAATGAAGGAAGATGTCCTCCGTGGTTATGGTGTCGGAGGTGATGATTATATAACCAAGCCGTTTGACACTGATATTCTCCTGGCTAAGATAAGGGCTATACTTGCCCGCCGTGATTCACAAAGCGGAGCAAGGGATATTTACGAAATTGGTAAATTCGTCTTCAATTCAAAGCTTAGGACGCTGACAGCCGGTGATATTGAAAGGAAGCTTTCTCCAAAGGAGGGCCAGTTGCTTGAGATGCTCGCCATCAATCCTAATACTCTTATAAGCAGGGAGATGGCATTAAAGAAGATATGGGGAAATGACGATTATTTCACTGCCCGCAGCATGGATGTCTATATAACCAAGCTGAGGAAATTCCTTTCGGAAGATCCCCGCCTTAACATTAAAAATATCCATGGTTCTGGTTTTCAGCTGATCATCAATGAAGCGTAAGCTCCAGATCGTTCCTGTTGAATTGCAGGGGAAGCAGATCTCCGGCTGACTCTATGATACGTATCTTTTTCCTGCTTCCAAGAATTACCCTTATTTTGTTTCCGTTTCTTATTTCCTCTTCGGCAATTACCTGGCGGCAATTCCCGCATGGCGAAACAGTGTCTTCTGTCAATCCTGACGAAGTTGCTGCCATAATTGCCAATGCAACAGGTTTATCACCGGGATGGTTCGAGGATGCGTTTGCCAGTGCGTTCCTTTCGGCGCATATCCCTGAAGGGAAAGCTGCATTTTCCACATTGCTCCCGCTGACCACTACGCCGCTTTCCAGCCTGACAGCTGCGCCGACCTTAAAATGTGAATAGGGTGCATAAGCATTTTCCGCTGCTTTACGTGCCGATAAAACAAGCTCCCGGTCACACGGATCAATTTCCTCTAATGATTCGTATTCGCTAAAGGTAAATGAAATATTCTTTGACTTCATCATAATTCCTTTATTTGTTGCAGGTTACAAATATAATAAAAAAGTGCCTGGAGTGAGCTAAAGTACTTAAAGTTATATCCGACACTTTAAACACTTTAAATACCCTAAGTACTTTAGGCACTCTAGGCACTCTAGGCACTCTAAGTACTCTAAGTACTTTAAGTACTTTTTTACTATTTTTGCCCGAAACCGGTAAGTAATGTCACGTTCATACGTTGTCATTTTAATAATATTCTTAGCCGCGGTGTTAGCTTCCTGCAGGGCAAACAGACCGGCTGTTTCGCCTTCAGCCAGGGTTACAGCTGATGCACAAAGTTATATTGCGAAATATAAAGATCTGGCAATAAGTGAGATGAAGAGAACTGGAGTACCGGCAAGCATAACCCTTGCACAGGGAATGATCGAATCTGATTATGGGCGGAGTTCCCTTGCAACAAAGGGAAATAATCATTTTGGTATTAAATGCCATAACGGATGGACCGGACCGGTTGTCTATCATCATGACGATAAACGTGACGATTGTTTCAGAAAATATAGCAGGGTTGAGGATTCGTTTTATGACCATTCTGATTTTCTAAGAAGCGGGTCGAGATACAGCTTTCTTTTTGATCTTCCTGTAACTGACTATAAAGCATGGGCAAAGGGGTTGAAACAGGCAGGGTATGCAACAAATCCTGATTATCCCAATATGCTTATCAGGAAAATTGAAGAGAACAGTCTTTACTATTTTGATAATCCTAACCGGCCGGTAAATACGCCGTTACCGATGACTGCTGTTAAAGTTGACCCCGGGCCCGTAACGGAAGCTGGCAATAAAGGAAATGCGCCTGCTATTAAGGAGAACGTTCAGATGCCTCCGGCCATTAATGATAATTTCGTTGTTTCTGCCAGGGTATCAAGAGTGATGGAAAATAACCGGATTCAGTACATCATAGTAAAAGACGGAGAGACACTTGAAATGATAGAAAATGAGTTCCAGCTCCTGAAATGGGAACTTCAGAGATATAATGAACTTCCGGAAGGTTTTGTTCCTGTTGCAGGTCAGATCCTTTATCTCCAGCCAAAAAGGGACAGGGCAGAAGCAGGAAAAGAGACGCACACTGCAGCACAGGGTGATACAATGTACTCCATATCACAGAAATACGGTGTTAAGATGAGGAAGCTTTATGAATATAATGGTATGGTGGAAGGAGAGGAGCCGGCTCCCGGGCAGCAGGTCAGACTCAGAAGTATTAAGCCGGGGAACTGACATCAATAACCCAGTCAGATATTTTAAATCCTCTCAGGAATTCCGGTGTGTTCATTCTTTTTTTCCCTTCAGCCTGCAGGCTGAGAATGTTCAGTAATCCTCCTTTACAGGCTATCTTTAAATTCGTTTTCGAATCGGAAATTACTGATCCCGGTCTCAATGGGTGATCAGCAGTTTCAGGATGGCTTTCAAACAATTTAAAAATCAGGCTCCTGCTCTGATTTTTCATCCGGAATCTTGCACAGGGATCAGGCGCCAGACCTCTGACGAAATTATTTATCCTTACTGCATGGTCTTCCCAGTTGATGAAGCAGAATTCCGGGAAGATCTTAGGAGCAGGTTTTGGAGTCTCACCAGGTTTAAGAAAGACCGATTGAGGCTGCGGAGTCACACTATTTTCATTGATACCTTTCAGGGTCCTTATCAGAAGTCTTGCCCCGAGTTTCATTAGCCTGTTCTGAAGATCCCCGGCGTTTTCAAAAGGGAAGATCTGAACCTCTTCCCTCAGAAGAATGAGACCGGTGTCGATCTTCTCATCGATCATAAATGTTGTTATCCCTGTTACTGATTCTCCATTTATCAATGCGTGGTTTACCGGGGCAGCACCGCGGTAATGAGGCAGTAGTGAGGCGTGAAGGTTGATTGTCCCTTTTGGCGGCATCTTCCACACTGCTTCAGGGAGCATGCGAAAGGCCACGACAGCAAAAATATCAGCATTAAGATCCCTCAGGTCTTTAAGGAATCCCGGATCTTTGAGATTTTCAGGCTGAAGTATTGGTAATTTGTTTAATTCCGCATACTCTTTCACTGGTGACTTTGTGATCAGCTTCCCTCTTCCGGCAGGTCTGTCGGGCGCTGTGACAACTCCGGCAACATTAAAGCCATTAATAAGCAGTGCCCCAAGCGAAGCCACTGCAAATTCCGGTGTCCCCATGAAAACGATCCTGAGGTCGTTCATAGTTCTTTAATTAATGAATAAGAACAAATCATGAAAAAATATCAATCCTTGACAATGTGCTTGTAACAGGTAAGGTTATGTCCCATTTTATTTGCCTTTGTTTCAAGATAGAACCTATTATGAGGATTTGATTCTATTATCAGCGGAATGGTTTCTACTATTTTAATACCATATCCTTCCAGCCCTGCCCGTTTGACGGGATTATTTGAAATTAGCTTCACTTTTCCCAGCCCGAGTTCCCTCATAATGCTGGCCCCGACGCCATAATCCCTTTCATCTTCGCCGAAACCAAGCTGGATATTGGCCTGTACAGTATCCATACCCTCATCCTGAAGCCGGTAGGCTTTGATCTTGTTAAAGAGACCGATCCCCCTTCCTTCCTGGCTCAGGTAAATAACAACACCTTTCCCTTCTTTCTCTACCATTTCCATTGCCTTATGCAGCTGCTGGCCACAATCGCATCTCAGCGATCCGAAAATATCGCCTGTAAAGCATGAGGAGTGAACTCGTACCAGGACCGGTTCATCTTTGGTCCAGGTACCTTTTACGAGAGCACCATGTTCAAGACCGTTGCTTGTTTGTCTGAAAGGAATGAAATCAAATTCACCCCTGTCAGTAGGAAGTTTTACTCGTTCACCTTTCTCAATTATTGATTCACGTTCAAGCCTGTATCGGATAAGGTCGCGTATTGAAATGATCCTTATGCCGAATTTCTTTCTAAGTTTAATAAGGTCATTCAACCTGGCCATTGAGCCGTCATCATTCATTATCTCGACCAGGGCCCCGCCCGGGTTGAGTCCTGCAAGACGGGTCAGATCAACAACTGCCTCAGTGTGTCCTGCCCTTCTCAGTACCCCTTTTGATTTCGCTTTCAGAGGGAAGATATGTCCGGGACGTCCGAGATCGGAAGGTTTTGTTGCCGGATCTACCAGAGATTTGATAGTCAGTGCCCTGTCTTTTGCCGATACACCGGTGGTGGTTTCAGGGTTCAGCAGGTCGACAGAAACGGTGAACTGTGTCTCGTGCAGTGATGTGTTGTTCCCTACCATAAGGTCAAGTTCAAGTTCTTCACATCTTTCTTCAGGAAGAGCTACACAGATCAATCCCCTCCCGTGTTTTGCCATGAAATTGACAATTTCTGGAGTAATAAGTTCCGCAGCACAAATAAAGTCGCCTTCATTTTCACGGTCTTCATCATCCACTACAATCAATATCTTACCCTTTTTGATATCATCAACAGCATCCTCAATCGAATTCAAAATGTTATTGTTTTTCTCCATCATCATTATAGTTGCGGTTTCTTATTTTATCCGTTAACGGGATCCTTATAATATATTCCTTGATCTTACGCAAGAACTGCAGATAAGTGTCAACGTTCATTAATACAGAGTCAGTGGAGGCTTTATAGGTCAGGAAGATACCCACGGGCAGCAGGATATATGATGATGCCCACATCCCAGGGATTGCGCTCACGAGCCCTTCTTCAACAAGTTTCTCAGCCGACAGTGAAATGACATACCAGACCACAAAGAAAAAGATCGATATCACTGAAGGTGTTCCGAGACCTCCCTTTCTTATTATTGCACCAAGTGGAGCCCCAATAAAGAAGAATATCAGACAGGCGAAGGGGAGGGTCAGTTTCTTATGCCAGTCCTTCTCATACTGTTTGACCTGGCGGATATTTATCTTCATCGATTCTGAAGAGGAAGTTATGAAATTACCCGTTTCCCTCATATTCTCCAATGCTCTCTGAATGATCATCGGTTTACTGCTTATGTTCAGTGTATCAAATATTGTAACCGGAGTAAAAACAGCATCCCGGCGTTGAGGTATAGTTTCTGGCTGATCCATGTAGGCAATAATTGGATTTTTTTCAGAGAATAGTTTAGCGTCCCTGAATTCGCAGAACATTGCTTCATTTTTGTTGTTATGATCTTTCATCAGAGAGTCGGCGAAATAAGACAGTTGAGAGAGATTAAGCTGCCACGAAGTCGATTTGAAAAGATCGTTCCCTGATCTTTCAAGGTCAAAACCGGTAAGAGAAAGAGTTATAATTTCTTCCTTGAAAGTATCTCTTCTTGCAGGAAGCTTCCTGCTGTCATATGAAACATTTTTCTCTTCAATTTCATTATATGAATAACCGTTGAAAAGCTGCATTATCATCCCGGTCTCATCCGATGTGATCTTTATATACCCGGAGTCGGCCCGGGTTACGGAAACGTTACCTCTTTTATCGCGGTGGTCATAAATAAGTAAGCCGTCGAGGCGGTT
>Ga0208197_1003762_pt1 | contig 11774 bp, 9 predicted proteins | sample AD_JPNNA4_MetaG_FD_184444 | JGI IMG/M metagenome (GOLD analysis project Ga0208197, IMG submission 184444) | Active sludge microbial communities of municipal wastewater-treating anaerobic digesters from Japan - AD_JPNNA4_MetaG (SPAdes) (version 2) | ecosystem: Engineered > Bioreactor > Anaerobic >...
TTACCTCGCCACCGGCACTACGCCCGCGTGCTTGCCGGGCCGGAGGGGCTGTTTGAACTCTATAAAGGCAAGGACCCAGGCAAAGACCAGACCTATTTCCTCAGCATGCTCACCCAGGAACAGCTTGCCCACACGCTCTTTCCGCTTGGGGAGCTGCTGAAGACGGATGTGCGCGGCATCGCCCACGCGCGCGGGCTGCCCGCGGCAGACCAGCCCGAAAGCCAGGACCTGTGCTTTTTGGGCGAGCGGGATTATCGCGATTTCCTGGCGGAGTACGCGCCGGAAACTGTCCAGCCCGGTCCCATCACCGACCGCAGCGGTAAACTGCTGGGGCAGCACCAGGGCTTGGCGTTCTATACTATCGGTCAGCGGAAAGGCCTGCCCGCCGCGGCGCAAGCGCTGTACGTATGGCAAAAAGATATCCCGAACAATCGTCTGGTCGTTTGCCCGGCGGAAGAATTGGGCGCCAGCACTCTGCGCGTTGAACAGCTGAATTGGATATCCGGCGCCGCCCCGACAGATGAATTCCAGGCGGAAGTAAAAATCCGCTTCCGCGCTATTCCCGCCAATGGGCTTGTCATCCCGCAGCCGAACGGCAGCGCGTTGGTACGCTTTCAGAAGCCCATAAGGGATATCACCCCTGGGCAGCTGGCTGTTTTTTATCAAAGCGAACAGGTTTTGGGCGGCGGCTGGATTGTGTGAGCTGAGCAGCGCGGCACAGACCACCTCTTGAGCGCCCGGCAGCTGATAATGCTGGTGCCAAAGTGTTTATTTTCGCAAGTGAAGCGATCCCCCTGCAAGCAAACGGGGTGATTGCTTCAGTCGCTGGTGCTCCTTCGCAATGACGAGAATTGTCATCGCGAGCGTAGCGAAGCGATCCCCCTGGAAGAAATCAGGCAGATTGCCGCAGCCTTTGCCGCGCCTTCGCGATGAGCAAGGTTGTCTCCCCTTTTTATGCCCTCACGGGCACAGGCTTCACACTTTAGATCGATTGACGCGAAACGGAGATTCTTCGCTTCGCTCAGAATGACTTGTTGTTTGTCATCGCGAGCAAAGCGAAGCGATCCCCCTGCAAGCAAACATGGGGATTGTTTCAGCCGCTGGTGCTCGATCGCGTTGAAGAATCCTATGTCATCCTGCACACAGTGCAGGAACTTTTTTTGTCCGATTATTTCAGGTTGAGGAACCCCTACCCAGCGACAAGCCTCAGGTTTGGGCGCACTCGTAAGCTTCCCCGCGCAAAGTTTCGACGGCATGGTCCAACACCGGCAAGACCACTTGCAGGCACTCCACTGCCGCTTTCGGGCTGCCTGGGAAATTGATAATCAGCGTCCGCCCGCGTATGCCGGCTTGCGCGCGAGAGAGCATCGCCCGGTCGGTTATCTTGCGGCTTTCTGCCCGCATTGCCTCAGGGATGCCCGGCACGAGTCTCTCCACCACAGCCAATGTGGCCTCAGGCGTCACATCCCGCGGAGCCATTCCGGTACCGCCGGTGGTCAGGATGACATCCACGCTGCCCGAGTCCGCCAGGCGCTGCAATTCCGCCTTTATCTGCTCAAATTCGTCCGGAATGATGAGTTGTTCCATCACGACCGCCCGCCCTTGCAAAGCCTGGACCAGGGCCGGGCCGCTTTTGTCCTCGCGCAAACCTGCCGCGCCCTTATCGCTGATGGTGATGACAGCCGCGCGCACCGCGTTCAGGATTTCAATCGTATCTCCGGCTCTGACTTCTCCACCGCGGATAACCCTGGTAAAGATGCCCTCAGTCGGCATAATGCACATGCCCACCTGCTGGTAAATCTGGCAGTGCGTGTGGCATTCCTTGCCTATTTGCGTGACTTCAAGCTCGGTCACGCCAACGCGCAGGCGCGTTCCAATAGGCAGCGCGTGCAGCGCGATGCCTTTGGTCGTGATATTCTCCGCGAAGATGCCAGGCGCCAGCCCTTTCACGCCCAGCGCGGTCATTTTGTCCACGCTTTCCTGGTCCAGCAGGCTCACCTGTCGGTGCCAGTCCCCGGCGTGAGCATCCCCTTCAATGCCAAAATTTTCCTTAAGCAGAGCGCTCTCCACAGGATGTTTGACAACGCCTGTTTTGGTGCTGATATTAACTGCCACTACTTTTGCCAAGCCTAACCTCCAATGCGGCTCATATTGCGTTCTGAGCCGGAACAAGATTGAAACGCGTGCCCGATGGGCTTCTCATAAATCACTCGGCGGATGAGTTCCAAAAGTCCCTCATCATCGCCCGCTAATGCTTCTTTCAAAGAAATCTGCCGGTCCACCCCAAGGCAGGGGCGCAGCATTCCATCGCTCATCACGCGGATGCGGTTGCAGTCAGCGCAAAATTGATGCGAAATTGGACTGATGAACCCTACCCGACCCTGATATCCGGGCATCTGGTAATCTGAAGAGGGCTGCCCTGGGTAACGCGGGGGCAGCGCCTGCAGGTACGGCCTTTCCCGCAGCAGGTCCTGGTTCGAAATTCTTCGGCCGGCATTCCTGCCCTGGTCTCCGATGGGCATCAGTTCGATGAAACGCACATCCAGCGGACGGCTGCGAGTGAGCGCGATGAAATCATCAATTTCCCCGTCATTCATACCCGCCACAACAACCACATTAATCTTGAGCGGCACAAGCCCGGCAGCAAGCGCCTCGTCAATGCCGTCCAGCACAAGCTGTAAATCCCCGCCTGTCATCTTGCGGAAGACATCCGGCTTGAGAGAATCCAGGCTGATATTCAATCTGCGCAGCCCGGCAGATTTTAACGCGGAAGCCTTGCCAGCCAGCATTTGCGCGTTGGTGGTCATGGAGAGGTCTTTCAAATCCGGCAGCGAGCCAACACGAGCAACGATTTCCAGGATATCCTTGCGCAGCAGCGGTTCGCCGCCCGTCAGGCGCACTTTGCTTATCCCGAGGCGGGTCATGACGCGCACAATGCGCTCAAATTCCTCCGCGCTCAGTTCTTCCGCTTTCGGGCAGACGCCTTCATCCGCGCGGCAGTAAGTGCAGCGCAGCTGGCAGCGTTCCGTGACGGAGAGCCGCAAATAGGTAATTTCCCGACCATATTGATCAATCATGTTCTGGGATTATACCCTCTCGCACAAAATCGCCGGATTTTCCTCCGCTTTTTTGTTCCAACTGAATTTGCTCAATCTGCATGCCGCGGTCGACAGCTTTGCACATATCGTAGACTGTGAGAGCCGCGGTGCTGACGGCTGTAAGCGCTTCCATCTCTACGCCGGTTTTATAAGTGGTTTTGACACGGGCGATGATTTTAATGTGATCAGGCGGCAGAGTTTCAAAATCCACCGAAACCGCGGTGATTGGAATTGGATGGCAGAGTGGAATGAGTTCGGGGGTGCGTTTGGCGGCCAGAATTCCGGCTACGCGCGCACAGGCGAACACATCCCCTTTGGGCAGTCCTCCGGCCTGAATCAGCGCCAGGGTTTCGGGGCGCATGCGCACCAGCGCGCTGGCCGCCGCTTCGCGCGCGGTCTCAGATTTCGCGGAGACATCCACCATCCGCGCGTGTCCATTTTTATCCAGGTGGCTTAGTTCCATGGTCTGATTTCTCCAGGATGAATGAGGGTGTAGCCGCCCATGGCTTTCAGCCTGCGCGCGAATTCCACGCCGCGCAGAACCTCAAGCAGCCTCTGCACCATATCCAGATGAAAGGCGTTCTCGGCGATGATTAAATCATACTGTTCTTCACAGACAGGCACAAAATCCAGGTCGAAGATGCGCGCGGCGGAATAAATTCCCAGGCCGGCATCCGCGGTGCCTGCTGCGATGGCGGCCGCCACCGCAGTGTGCGTGTACTCTTCACGGTCGTAACCCTGGATGGCCTGCGGGTCCATCGCATTCTGTCGGGTCAGAAAGTCGCACAAGATGCGCGTCCCGCTGCCCTTCTGGCGGTTTACATAGCGCTTATCAGCAATGTCGGAAAATCCCCGAATCCCTTGCGGATTCCCTTTGGGGACGATGAGACCCTGGGTGCGCTGCACGCACTCCACCAGCACCACCCCTCCGGTCGGGAAGTACCTGCGCAAGAACGGGATATTGTATGTGCCGCTGGCTTCATCCAGCAGGTGGATGCCGCCCAGGTGCGCTTCTCCCCGTCTGACCGCCATAATTCCGCTCAGACTGCCCACATGCGAGGAGGCCACCGAGCTTGCCCGGTCCTCGCGCTTCAGGATGTCTGCCACCTCGTCCAGCAGCGGGTCGTGGCTGCCTGTGATAACCAGCGTGCGGTCAATATCAGCGCGGCTGCGCGTCAGACGCACATTCACCATTTCGCCGGCCTCGTACCCTTCGGTGTTTTGCGGGATGTAAATAATGCCGTCCGCTTTAACAAAGGAAGTGACCACGCCTGCCCCGCGATTTAATGGCACCGCCACGGTTTTTCCATTCACATTTCCCAGGCGTGTGCGTACAAACTCCAAATACTTAAGCGAGGAAGTGAGCCTGCGCGAAATAACAGCCTGAGTAAAATCAACCGGCTGCGAAGGCAGGCAGGTCAGGCTGTCTACAACAGGTCTGAATAATTCCTCCATCACCAGGATGCCCGAAACGGGATAACCCGGCAGGCCCAGCACCGGTATGAGCCCTCTGCCTTCGGGACGCGCATGCGCCAGGATAGCTGGCTTGCCAGGTTTAATTGCTACGCCGTGCAAGACCACTTCGCCCACTTTGCGAATCGCGTCTGTGGAAAAATCCTTTCTGCCAGCGGAGGAGCCGGCATTCAGCACCACCAGGTCGCATTCCGCCAAAGCTCTGCGCAGGGCCTGTTCAATCTGGTCTGGGTCGTCGCGCGCGCCCGGGTATATCCTGGGATTACACCCCCAGGTTTCCAGCATGCCGGCAAAGAGGGTGGAATTGGATTCAATAATGCTGCCCGCTTTCGGTTCCTCGGTCGGGGCAACCAGCTCGTTGCCGGTCGGGATAATGCCGGCAGTCGGGCGGGTTACCACCTCCACGCGCAGCACTCCGGATTCCAGCAGCGCCCCCAGCGCCGAGGGAGAAAGCACGCTGAAGGAGGGCACAATCATATCCCCGGCGCTGATGTCCTCGCCAATCTGGCGCACATGCTGCCAGGGCAGTGCGGCCGCGTAGAGCGTCACGCCGCCGTCTTCCTCCACCACATCTTCCACCATCACCACCGCGTCGCAGCCCTCGGGAAGCGGGTCGCCGGTATTGACCCAGACAAACTCATCCGCCTTAAGGTGCGCCGGCGTGGTTTCGGAAGCTCCAAAGCTGCGCTTTGCCTGCAGGGCAATGCCGTCCATCGCGCAGGCATTGTAATGCGGCGAGCTGATGCGGGCGTAGACGGCGTTGGCTGTCACGCGGCCCAGCGCGGCAGTAGTCGGAATGGTTTCCGTTTTATAGGTAAGCCCGGCCTGGCGCAGGGCGGAAAGGTATTTTTCCCGCGCTTCTTCCAGGGGGACGTTGGTTAGATACTCAAAAGCCATGAATTACCTCTTCAGAAGCGTTACTTCGACCAGCTCACCTTGCCGCAAGCCTTCTTTATCGCGCGGAATAGCGATATAGCCGTCCGCGCGGGCAAGGGTGGTAATCAATCCGGATTTACTGGGGATTGGCTGGGCTTCCCCATCCCGCAGGGCAACCGGCACATACTCTTCCCGGCCGTGATTGGAGGGCACCGCTCGCGCGACAGGCACCCGCACCCGGCGGTCTTCCAGGTCTGTGCCCAGCATCGACGCCAGCAGCGGACGGACTAATAAATGAAATATGAAATACGCTGCCACAGGGTTGCCGGGCAGCCCGAACACCGGTTTGCCCTGCGCGCTGCCAAACAAGGTGGGTTTGCCCGGCTTGACTGCCAGGCCGTGCGCCAGCAGTTCGCCCTGCTCGGAAAGCACCTGCGGTACCGCGTCTTTTTCGCCCACCGATGTACCGCCGGAAAGCAGAACCAGGTCGTGGTCTGCCAGCGCGGATTTGAGCGCGGCGCGGACTTCTTCGATGCGGTCGGGAATGATGCCGAGAAAATCCGCCCGTCCGCCGGCCTCAAGAACAGCCTGGGCAAGCATCGGGGCATTCACATCGCGGATTTTGCCCAGCGGTAAGTCCTCACCCGCAGGCACCAGTTCATCGCCGGTGGAGATAACCGCCGCGCGCGGCTGGCGCCGGACGGAAACCGCGGTATAGCCCATAGCTGCCAGCGATCCGATGTGCGCTGTGGTCAGCCGTGTGCCTGCCGTCAGCAGCACATCGCCCGGCCGCACGTCATCCCCGCGAAAAATCAGGTTAGCGCCGGGCGGCGCGGCTTTATATACCGCTATCAGTCCATCGTCCAGCACTTCGGCATCTTCCAGCATGACCACAGTATCCGCGCCGGCCGGGATTTCCGCTCCGGTCGGCACGTACACGCACTGCCCCGCCGATAAGCTGAACGCGGTATGCTCGCCCATACGGGCGGAGCCAATGAGCGTCAGCAGCGCCGGGATAGATTCCGAGCATCCAAAGACGTCCTGGCTGCGCAGCGCGTACCCATCCACCGTGGACCGGTCAAAATCGGGCACAAACTCGCGCGCCAGAACATCTTCTGCCAGAGCTCTGCCGCCCGCTTCCGCCAGCAGGACGCTTTCCGCGGGCATGCGCAGGCGGCCAAACGTGTGCGCTATGAGTGCTTGAGCTTCAGCAATCGTAATTACATTGAGCATAGGAATCTCTCAGGTCCAGCTTAAGTGTTTTTTAATGTTACCAGATGTTGGGATATCCCGGCCGCGGGGCACACCCTTCCACCTCCCTCATTCCAGGAGCGGTAACTGCGTAACCCCTTCGTCTTCCATCAGACTGATTGTTTCAAAGTGCCAGGAGCCGTTTTCCAGGTGGCACTGACTCATGCAAAAGGCCCGATTCCAGCGGCTGGCACGCATGCGGGGCAGCCCCTGCTTGTATTTGTCCACAAGCGTGCGGGCGTAACGCGCGAGCAGCCACTGCGATGGATTACTGTAGTACCCAAAGGCCGCCCGGAACGACCCAATCAGCAGGTCTGTCATCTGCAAAAGCTGGCAGTCCGCGTAGGGCTGCGCGTCTTCCGCGTCGGGGTCGCTGGCGCGGTCGTCAATCAAATCCGGCTGGTCGACAACGCCGCAGTAACTGCGCAGACCTGAAAGGCGCGCCACCACCCGCTGGCGGTCAATGTGGCGCCCCTGATGCAAGTACCCATCAAAGTGAATCTTTGTCACACAGACCGGATTGTCCTCGCTGAACAGGTAATGCAGGCCGCCTTTGAATCCAAAGCGGAAAGAGGTCTCCACTTTGCTGGTTTCATCGGGGTATTGCAGCATATTGGCATGATTATCGCGCTCCCGAAAGATGATGAACTTTACGCCGGAAGCCTGGTCGTCCAGCAGCTGATGCGCCTTTTCGCGCTCTCCGCGCGCGCTTGTGTAGTAATAGTAGCGGATGTGCTTGCTTTCGGAACGCATAAAGCCCAGCGCGATGCTCAGCCAGGCTTCTGCCAGGTCGCGTTTAGCGCCAGGCCGGTTGATTTTCTTGAAGCTGATTTTGTACGGATACCCCACCAGCTCCCGCGCGGTGACCAGGTAGCGGACAAACGCTTCCTTTTGGGAGACCGGCACCAAAAGCATCCCGTGCCAGTACCCGCTGCGGGCGGATTCATCATGGTACAGTTCGTAAGCTTGCGCGCTGATGTTCTTTTCCATCACTCGTCAGTTGATTTTACCGCAGCCCTCCTCGCGCGGCACCCATTTTTGCATTCCTGTGCATCAGGGTGCGAACATTCTGTTAAATTATCGGGTAAAATTCTTTATCATCTAACAGGCTGCCCGGCATGGGTGTTTTCTCTCATTTCTTATTCACCATTTGGTGAGTGACCGTTTCATTCGACAATCGAACAGGAGGTGGTTCTATGAAAACCGTTGTTGCGGGCGCCCTGGGGGAATGCGTCCATGTTGCCGGCGTCATGAATTTTCTTAATCTGGCCGAAATTGCCGGCTGGCGCACCGTTTTTCTTGGCCCGGCCGTCCCTGTCGATGAATTCCTACGCGCCGCGCGTGAGGAGCAGGCCGACCTGGTCGGCGTTTCGTACCGGTTGACGCCGGAAACGGGCGAGCGCCTTCTGGGTGAATTCGCCGAGGCCGCGGATGAACTGCGCCAAAGCGGAACGCGTTTTGTCTTTGGCGGCACGCCGCCCGTGACCCAACGCGCGCGCACACTGGGCTTCTTCGAACGCGCCTTCGACGGCAGCGAGCCCCCCGAGGAAGTGCTCGCCTTTTTACGCGGTGAAAGCGCGGACCGCGGCGACCCGGCCAGTTACCCCCAAACCGCCCTGGAACGCATAGCCTGGAAAGCGCCCTACCCCCTACTGCGCCACCATTTTGGCCTGCCCACTATGGAAGCCACGCTGGATGGGATTGCCCAAATTGCGGAGGCGCGCGTCCTGGATGTCATCTCGCTGGGCACGGACCAGGACGCCCAGGAGAATTTTTTCCACCCCGAACGCCAGAATCCGCGCGCCAAAGGCGCGGGCGGCGTGCCCGTGCGCAGCGCCGAAGACTTTCGCGCCCTCTACCAGGCTTCCCGCCGCGGCAACTACCCGCTTCTGCGTACCTATTCCGGCACGGACGATTTTATCCGCCTGGCCGAGCTTTACATGGAGACCATCCACAACGCATGGTGCGCTGTGCCGCTGTTCTGGTTCAACCAGCTCGACGGGCGCGGTCCGGTCAGCCTGGAAGACTCGCTGCGCCTGCACCAGGAGCTGATTCGCTGGTACGGTGAGCGCGGTGTGCCGGTGGAATTGAACGAACCGCATCACTGGGGCATGCGCGACGCTTCGGATGTCATTTTCCTGGTGTCCGCCTATCTTTCGGCCTATAACGCCAGGGCTTTTGGCGCGCGCGATTATATCGCCCAGATGATGTTCAACAGCCCACCCGGCGCTTCCGACGTGATGGACCTGGCCAAGATGCTTGCCATCCTCGAGATGACCGCCCCGCTGGAAAACGAAAACTTCCGCATCCTGCGCCAGACTCGCACAGGCCTGCTTAGCTACCCGCTGGAAGATAACGCCGCCCGCGCGCACCTCTCCGCCAGCATCTACCTGCAAATGGCCCTCAAACCCCACATTGTGCACATTGTCGGGCACACAGAGGCTGACCACGCCGCCACTGCCGGCGATATCATCGACGCCTGCCTGATGGCGCGCCAGGCTGTCGCGAACGCCCTCAAAGGGCAGCCGGATATGCTGGCTGACCCGGCCGTGCAGGCGCGCAAAGAGCACCTCATCGCAGAAGCCCAACTCACCCTGCAGGCTATCCGCAGCCTGGCGGAGCCGGGCGGCCCCGACCCGCTGACAGACCCGCTGGTGCTCGGCAAGGCCGTGCGCCTGGGCATCCTGGACGCGCCGCACCTGCGCGGCAGTAAAATCGCGCGCGGAGTCATCAAGACCCGCATCATTCAAGGCGGCTGTGAAGCCGTCCATCCCGACGGGAGCCCGCTTTCGGAACGCGAGCGCCTGTCAGATTACCTATAAGAAAGAGATTACCATGAACGACAATCTGAGATATACAGTCATCGGAGCCGGCAACGGGGGCAAGGCGATGGCGGCGCATATGGCCCTGATGGGCAAAGAAGTCACGCTCTACAATCGCACTTTCGCCAACATTGAAGTCATTGCCGAACGCGGCGGGATAGACCTGGAAAACCCGGGTGGCGTCAGCGGTTTTGGAAAACTTGCAAAAGTGACTGACCGGATTGGCGAAGCGCTGGAAGGCGCGCATGTGATTATGGTGGTCGTGCCCTCCTCCGGGCACCGCGACATTGCCGCGGCAGCCGCCCCCTACCTGCGCGACGACCAGATTGTGCTGCTGCATCCCGGACGCACCTGCGGCGCAATTGAATTCGCCCAGGTGCTGCGCGAAATCAACTGCCCGGGCAGGCCCGTGATTGCCGAAGCTGAAACCTTTATCTATGCCAGCCGCTCCGAAGGACCCAGCTTTGCGCGCATCTTCCGCATCAAGGAGTCCGTGCCGCTGGCCGCCCTGCCCGCCACCAAAAACAAAACCGTGCTGGAAGCCATCCACCACGTTTACCCGCAGTATATTGACGGCGGGAACGTGCTGAAAACCGGGTTGAACAACATGGGCGCGGTTTTTCACCCCACCATCACCCTGCTGAACGCCGGCTGGATTGAGACCACCCACGGCGATTTTGAATTCTACGTCGACGGCGTTTCCCCTTCGGTAGCAAAACTATTGGAGACGGTGGACCGCGAACGCTGCACGGTCGCCTCCGCGCTGGGCATCCGCGCGCGCACCGGTCTGGAGTGGCTGGCTTTGGCGTACGACGCCCGCGGGGATAGCCTGCACGACGCCATTCACAACCAGAGCGGCTACTACGGCATCAAAGCCCCTCCCACGCTCAACCACCGCTATTTGTTTGAGGAGATTCCGATGAGCCTGGTGCCGATTGCCGCCCTGGGGCAGCGCTACGGGGTTTCGGTGCGCGGGATAGACGCGATTATCCGCCTGGCGTGCATCATTCACAACACGGATTACTGGCGCAAGGGGCGCACGCTGGAAAAGCTGGGGATTAAGGACCTGAGCGTGGAGGAGCTGACCCACTACGTGGAGACCGGCGAGCGGGAGTGAGGGAGAAGACCGAGCGTCTGTTTGAATAGCTTTTACCCACCGCTCTCTTGATCGGTGGGATTTTTTTGGATGTTTAGATTTAGATTTGATGTGTGATTAATTACTTATCCACTTCCACATTCCACAATCATCAAACATTACCTGAAAAGCTGAGCTAGGAATGTATGCAGTTCCACCTGCTAAACCAAAATGGTTACTAATAATGTTACCTGTGGCGGTTGAGACCTCCCAATAACAGGAGTCACCTGTCCCATCAGAATCCCAGACCCCTGGGGCAATTTCGATTCCGACTAGAAAAATCCCGTCTCTTCTTGGTTGTTTCAATGGATCTGTTGTTGCAGTGAATGTAGGTGTCGTCGTTGGAGTCGCTGTTTCAGTTGGTGTAAATAACGGAGTTGGGGTAAACGTTGCAGTTACAATCCTAATTTCGGGCGTGTAGGTTGGAACTTTCGTATAAGTCGGTAAAGGTGTGTAAGTGGCAACCGGAGTGTAAGTTGGATACGCTGTTCGTGTCGGAAGAGCTATTAATGTCTGTTCCAAGTAAGGTGCTAACTGTTCCGGTTTAGGTTTACAGCCCGGCAACAGCAGGGCTAATACTAGCAATGCTGATAAGTAAGAAAGTTTCTTCATTTCATTCCTCCCTTTACGTAGATCGTTATATTGAGAGCGTTGACTCAATTTCATCTGTTGTACCAAGCTGGTCGTAAAAAAACAAAGTAAAAACAAAAACCTCATTTTTCGATCTCACACTGATGTTTCATTACCATGATAACACAATTATTGATTTCTCTGGAATATTTGGACCCAAATGATTCTAGCAGGTCCGGTGTGATCATTTGATCCGAAGGATATCGACATTACTTTTCTTGAAAGTGCTTGTGTTCCAATAATATAAGCTTATATTCTCCTGTAGCAAGAGCCAGCTGGTAGGCAGCAAATACTAATCCGCCCGAATACATGGCCACTCATAATCGGGTTTCATCATTCCTATTGAATTGGGCGAATAATTTGTCTACTAGAATTTTTAAATTACAAGAGCTCAGGATGACAAGCAGATCGCCGCGCTGCGACCTGTACCCTTCGGGGTATCGCGATGACACCGGATTCGCCATTGCAACTGCTTGCGTTGGAAGTAAG
>Ga0208197_1003770_pt1 | contig 11747 bp, 10 predicted proteins | sample AD_JPNNA4_MetaG_FD_184444 | JGI IMG/M metagenome (GOLD analysis project Ga0208197, IMG submission 184444) | Active sludge microbial communities of municipal wastewater-treating anaerobic digesters from Japan - AD_JPNNA4_MetaG (SPAdes) (version 2) | ecosystem: Engineered > Bioreactor > Anaerobic...
GCGTACGCGCCAGCACCAAGGACCCCTGGAGCTACTTGTATACCAATACCTTAGGTACCCTCAACATGCTCGAATTTTGCGCCCGCACAGGCGTGAAAAAGTTCATCTTGGCATCCACCTCCAGCCTATATGGCAACGAAGGCAAACCGCCGCACGCTGAAACCGCCCCGACTGATCATCCCCTTGCGCCTTATGCTGCTAGCAAAAAAGGCGCCGAAGCCTTTGGTTACGCTTACCATCACCTATATGGCATCGACGTGACGGTCTTGCGCTATTTCACTGTATATGGTCCCGCAGGCCGCCCGGATATGGTCATGTTCCGTTTTTGCCAGTGGATCGCAGAAGGCAAGCCGGTGCTTGTGACCGGCGATGGCGAGCAGTCGCGCGGGTTTACTTATGTGGATGATATTGCCAGAGGCACCATCTTAGCCCTCCGCCCGGTGGGGTATGACGTTTTCAACTTGGGCGGGCACGAGGTCATCACCGTCAACCAGCTCATCCACATGTTAGAGAAACGTTTGGGTAAGAAGGCTCAGGTGGAGTACATCCCCATGCACCCGGCGGATGTTTTGGAGAATGTGGCTGACGTGAGCAAGGCACGCAGAGTGTTAGGCTGGCAGCCGCAGGTGAGCTTAGAGGAGGGCGTGGACCGCCTGGTGGCGTGGTACCTGCAGGAACGCGCCTGGGTCAAGGACGTAGAGACGCCGTAAAAATCATGTACGGCACCATAGTTATTCACTCGGATGTTCAAGTTAGGATGAGAGGAAGGTGCGCGCTGTCTCGGCTGCGTTCAGCTGCTTGCCATGTTTACCTGCGATAGCACACCTTTTTCGGGCTACCGATTTTCTCAGTGACCTGAAGTGAAGCCACTATTTTTTCAAGGAGGAAGTAATGTTTAAGAAAGATTACACCCTTTTAGGGGTTTCTTTAGTATTTCTCCTGGCACTTTCGGCTTGCGGCTCGGGGATTGCCCCCAGTGAGCCGCCTACAAGCACTGCTGAGACGAACCTGCCTAGCGTTGAAGCCTCGCCATCGGCAACAACTGAGGCAGCCAGTCCAACCCCAACCGCGCCAGCAAAGTTGAAGGTTGAGGAGTACGCGCTTCTACGCAATACCATGGTCGGCGAAACCGTGGTTAGTAAACCGCTGGAAGGCACTTGGGAAGAGATCCTTGCCATCCATGCCGCTTTGCGGGAGGATCACTTCCCTAGAGAAGTCTATTTCAGCAACAAACTTCAGGTTGGCGCAGATCAAATATCCTGGAAAATTCAGCATACCCCAACCCCCAATGCGGACGGGACGACAACAGAAGCCAATGATATTCTTGTCTATAAAAACGACAGCCTGCTTCTGACGATTCCGGTAGGTCAATCCACGCCGGTTAATCCGGTGTGGGGTTTTTGGGCTGTAGATGGCTCCTGGTATTTGGAGACAGCCACTTCCACTGTCACTCTGACGGATAACGGTAACGTAATGAACATCCAAACATTGGGTGATATTTATCAGGATGGCGAATCGCTCAATACCCGCGAAGGTTATGAGGAATCCTTCGGCTTCCAGACCATCAGCGGCCGGCCGTTTTACTTCTACCAACGTGATGGCTCTTTGGGATACTTTTATAATAGCCAGGAATACCCATTGGGTTATGATGAAATCCCTCATTACCAATGTTGTAGCGGCGCCGCCTATAATCCGGTCATGGCAAAAAATATAGTCGCATTTTATGCCACTAAAGGCGAACAGCTTTACTATGTGGAGATCGGCGCCTTTGATTAAGAGATGCGCCTAAATCCATATTTTCAGGCAGAGCTTCCCTCCCATGATCATGGGAGGGAAGCTCTGCACGCCAGCTTGATATACAAGGCAATCAACAGATTATTATCTAATCTTCAATGAGATCGCTTAGACCGAACAGCAAAACATCACTCCGGTTCGTAATGCTCTCACGCAACTGCGGCGTGAAACCGGAACGCGCACATAAGGCATAATTTATTTGACGGTCGCCCAATTCCGGTTGAACCAGCTTGGCTTTATGTTCCAGATCCGCCAAGATATTGGTGCCCACAGGCTGGCTGCTCCATTTACATTCAACCAGCAAAGCCTGATCCGCATTCATGGCTATCAAGTCAATTTCCTCGTTAGCGCTCCACCAGCGACCGATGCGCTCAGGCACGAAAGGCAGCTCGCCAGCTAAGCCTTTTTGCCATAAGGCTTGCGCACAAATTTCTTCAAAAGCTAAACTGCTAAAATGGTCGAGCTCAGGGAGCACCTGGCTTTCCAGCACTAAGTTTGCCGCTCCACGCTCGAGCTGAGACCGGTTAGGGTGAACATAGCGGAACCAAAAGCATAGGTAATGATCTTTCAACCGATAGAGCCCCCGCCGGCTTTTTTGCGGCTGGGTTTCAGTAATGGGCACAATCCTTTCCACCAATTGGAGCTGTTGTAAAGTGTCTAAATAAACCGAGGGACCAGCAATACCGGTCGCTTGTTTAATTTCGTTCAACTTCGTTCTGCCAGCCGCAATTGCTTGGAGGATCGCAAAATAATTCTTCGGCTCGCGTAGTTCTTGCTGCAAGACAAAGTGCACTTCGTCATACAAAAACGATCCACGGCTGAGGATTCCTTCCAGAATGTTTTGTGCAAGTGAGAGCCCGGGATCAATCGTTTGGAGATAAGCTGGCGTCCCACCAAAAACCGCATACGTTCGGACTTGATCTTGCAGCGCGTAGGACTGGTAAAACAGCCGTGCATCTCTAAAAAGCAGCGGCTCCAGCAGGTATTGGGCGGTGCGCCGACCATAGAGTGGGGCTTGATAACCCAAGACGGTCTCTTCCATCATGCCAATATATGACCCGCATAGTATCAGCATAAGCTGGGAACCTTTAAGTGTTTGATCCCACACCCTTTGTAGGATCGAAGCCACGGGCGGGTAAGCACTGACTATATAAGGAAATTCGTCCAAGACAAGCACCAAACGCTCATCCTTGGCGGCTTGCCCGACTGCCTGAAACAATGCTTCCCAGCTCGAATAGACCGCTTCTAATTGACCTGGTCCAAACAGAACTGCATTCACCGCACGGGAAAGCGCTGTGCGCAAGGAGACCTCGGAACCCAAGTCAGAAACAAAAAAAATGGCGCGTTTACCCTCACAGAAATGCGCTAAGAGCTCAGTTTTCCCAACCCGCCGGCGACCATATAGGACAAAGAATTCAGCTTTGACGGAAGCATACCTTTTCTCGAGCAATTCTAATTCTGCAGTACGGTTAACGAACATCTTGTCCTCCTTACTAGTCTCATAAGGAAATCACGATTATCATAATCTGGATTTCCTTATTTATTATACCCTAGAGCTCAGCCTACAATCTGGAGCAAATCTATCTCCCCTTGACGCCACCTGATTCCCGTCTATAATTCAGGCGTTGAATATATGAGCAGCCAAGAAGATACACTCTCTACAACGCGCGAGCTGGATTTGCTGACGCGCATTGAGGAAAACCCGGATATCTCCCAGGCTAACCTTGCCAGTGAACTGGGCGTCGCTGTGGGTACAGTCAACTGGTACCTCAAGCGTCTCGTCTCCAAGGGTTACGTCAAAGTGAAGCGGGCGCAGCGCAAAAAGCTGCGCTACATCATCACCCCCGAGGGCATCGCCTTGCGCGCGCGCCTGACGGTGGATTACATCCAGTCGTCTTTCGAGCTCTACCGGCATACGCGCCAAAAGACTCTCACTGTCATTCGGCAGCTGCGTGAAAGCGGCTTCGCACAGGTTAGAATTGAAGGCGATGGCGAAATCGCAGAGGTGTGCCGCCTGACCTGCATGGAAAACAGCCTGCCGGTCACGGAGGACCTCTCTGCGCCCTGCATCGTCATTGATGGTATACATATATCCTTAGCACTCCCCGCGGAGTCGCTCCAACCGAAGGACTCCGCCACACTGGAACCTTGAGGTGAACATGGATCAACCGATTGATCTTTCTACCAAGCGCATTTGCGTCACGGGCGGCGCCGGCTTTTTGGGTCAGCACTTAGTGCGCAACCTTCAAAGCAAAGGCGCCCACGATATTTTCATCCCGCATTACCCAGAATACGACCTGGTGAAGAGTGAGGATATCGCCCGCATGCTTGCCGATGCGCAACCCGATATTATCATCCACTTGGCAGCCCACGTGGGCGGGATTGGGGCCAATCTCGCCCGGCCAGCCGAGTTCTTCTACGATAACTTGATGATGGGGGTGCAGCTGATGCACCAAGCTTGGCAGCGTGGTGTGGAAAAGGTTGTAGCTCTCGGCACCATCTGCGCTTACCCCAAGTTCACCCCTATCCCCTTCAAAGAAGAGAACTTATGGGATGGATACCCGGAAGAGACCAACGCACCTTACGGGTTGGCTAAAAAGATGCTGCTGGTGCAGTCGCAGGCTTACCGCCAGCAGTATGGCTTTAACTCGATCTTCTTGCTGCCAGTCAATCTTTATGGACCTGGCGATAACTTTGACCTCGCCAGCTCGCATGTTATCCCTGCGCTCATCCGTAAGTGCATTGAGGCTAAGGAGCAAGGCGCCGACGAAATCGTCGCCTGGGGCGACGGCTCTCCCACGCGGGAGTTCCTCTATGTGGAAGATGCTGCCGAAGGCATTGCCTTAGCCACGCAATATTACAACCGCTCCGAGCCTGTCAATCTTGGCTCGAGCTTTGAAATCAGCATTAAAGACCTGACGGAGCTGATTGCCCGTCTGACCGGATTCGAGGGTAGGGTGCGTTGGGATACGAGCAAACCCAACGGTCAGCCGCGCCGCAAGTTAGATACCACCCGCGCCAAAGAGTATTTTGGTTTTAGCGCTAAGACCAACTTTGAAGATGGTCTGCGCAAGACCATCGATTGGTACCTCGCCAATAGGAGCAAGATCGCGTGAGCCAAGCCGCCAACGCTGAACAAATCGTGGTGCTCAAGCCTTCCAAAGGCTGGTTAGGCATCGACTTTGCCGAGCTGTGGAAGTATCGCGAGCTGATTTACTTCCTCACCTGGCGGGATATCAAGGTGCGCTATAAGCAAGCCGTGTTAGGCTTAACTTGGGCTGTCTTGCAGCCGTTGCTCACCACAGCCATCACCTCAGTGGTGTTTGGTGTGCTGCTGCATGTGGACTCTGATGGGCTGCCTTATCCCGTGTTTGTGCTCTCAGCGCTGCTGCCCTGGCACCTTTTCCAGCTCTCGTTGCAAAAATCGAGTATCAGCCTGGTAGGCAACGCCAACCTGATCACCAAGGTCTACTTCCCGCGCGTGATTATCCCGCTTTCCTCTGTGCTGGCGGTGCTGGTGGATTTCTTTATCTCGCTCATTTTGCTCTTTGTCGCCATGGGTTTCTACCACATGGCTTTCAGCTGGAAGATCTTGTGGCTCATCCCGCTCACGCTCCTGACGGTCTTGGCAGCTTTGGCAGTGGGCTTGTGGCTCTCAGCGCTCAACGTGCAATATCGCGATGTGCAGCAGATGGTGCCGTTCCTAGAGCAGATGTGGATGTACGCCACGCCGATTGTCTACCCCATTAGCATCATTCCAGCCGGCACACTGCGCAGCCTTTACAGCCTGAACCCGATGGTGGGCGTGGTGCAAGGCTTCCGTTGTGCGCTTTTTGGCGGCACGCCGCCGGATATCACCCTGATTATTTCCAGCGCAATGGTGCTGGTGCTGTTAGCTTCTGGCTTGTTCTACTTCCGGCGCATGGAAAAAACTTTTGCGGATGTGGTCTAAGATGGATACAGATACCTCAATTCAAGTAAGAGGAATTTCCAAGCGCTACAAAATCGGAGCAGCTCAGGAGCGCGCCGATACATTGCGCGATATGATCACCAACCGCGTTCAGCGCATTGGCAAGAGGCGCGAACGGCGCGCCACTGATGACATCATCTGGGCGCTCAAGGATGTCACTTTCGACGTCAAAAAAGGGCAAGCCTTAGGCATCATCGGGCGCAATGGCGCCGGCAAAAGCACCTTGCTCAAGATCCTTTCGCGCGTCACGGACCCAACCGAGGGCTATGGCGAGCTGCGCGGGCGGGTCGGGTCGCTCTTGGAAGTGGGCACGGGCTTTCACCCAGAGCTGACCGGCAGGGAAAATATCTTCCTCAATGGAGCCATTTTGGGCATGACCCGTAAGGAAATCGAAGCGCGCTTCGACGAAATCGTGGATTTCTCCGAGGTCAGGCAGTTTATCGATACCCCCGTCAAGCGCTACTCGAGCGGCATGTACTTGCGCTTAGCTTTCGCCGTGGCAGCGCATCTAGAGCCGGAAATCTTAGTCGTCGATGAGGTGCTTGCCGTCGGGGATGCCGACTTCCAGCGTAAGTGCTTAGGCAAAATGGGCGACGTGGCGCAGCAAGGGCGCACGGTATTATTTGTGAGCCACAATATGTCTGCCATCTTGCGCCTGACGGAAGAGTCCATTGTGCTGGATAAAGGCAAAATATTGCTGCGTGCACCTTCTGGCGAGGCAGTGGACTTCTACCTCAACCGTGGGATGGATAAGGTCGGGGAGCGCTACTGGGAAGAGGACGAAGTGCCGGCTTCGGCGGCACCTTTCCGACCGTTGGCTATCCGCGTGCGTGATAAAAACGGCAAGATCTCCGACAGCTTGCGCAGTGTGGAGCCTATTACCATTGAAATTGAATATCAGCTTTCAGATGAGGTTACCGGTTTGCGCGTCGGGTATTACTTGATGACCACGCGTGGCGAACCGGTTTTCACCAGCTTCGATACGGATGATACCGACCTATTCAATGCTTATCCAGCGCGCCCCAAGGGTACTTATACCAGCCGCTGTGTGATCCCGCCCAACCTGCTCAACGAAGGGCGCTTTGTGTTGGGCATCAACGCCAGTACTTATCACATTCGGCGCTACTTCCAAGATGAGCAAGCTCTCACTTTTTCGGTGGATGCCAGCGGCGCGCCCGGCACGCAATGGCCAGAGCCCCGTCCGGGCAGTTTGCGGCCAGCTTTAGCTTGGTCGATCGAGCGGGAGGAATGAGGATGAGCTCGAAAGCCACGCTCAAAAAGCTGCTTGAGGAGCTGCCCTTCAGCGCCGAGGTCTACTGGCAGCTGCGCGGGCAGTATAAGCAATGGTCCGCCCACTATCAGCTGGAAGGATTAAAATCGGTGCTGGCAGAGGCAGTGCGCGAGGTGCAAGCATACGCGCTGCCCAACCCTGCACCTAAAAAGATCGCCATCTTTGCTGCGCTGCATTATTGGATTGAGCAAGCCGGTTTGATCGCCCTTGCTTTGGCTGGCCAGGGGCATCAGGTCGAATTGGCATACCTGCCTTATGCTGAGTGGGATAAGCCCATCTCGCGCTTCGACTTGCGCCGGCAGGACCTCTACACTCAGAAGGTTTTTGCACCCGCCAGCCCGATCCTCAGGCTCATGCCACTCATGGAACGGCTGCAGCCGGATGCGAAGCTGCCTGCAGAACTCGAGCAGATTGTGCGCCATGTCTCGGATTATGACACGCAGTACACCCTGCAGGTGGAAGAAACCGACCCCAGTTCTCCGCTTTTCCAGCTGCGCATGGCGCGCAACCGCCAAGCCGCTGGTGCGCTTTACGCTTGGCTGCAAGCCGAGCGCCCGGACGTGTTTATCGTGCCCAATGGCACCATCTTAGAGATGGGCGTAGCCTATCAGATTGCGCGCTTGCTTGGCATCCAGACTGTCACGTTTGAATTTGCGGACCAGCGCGAACGCATTTGGATCGCGCAGGATGGCGAGATTATGATGCACGATACCAGCGCTCTCTGGGAGGCGCTCGGCAACCAGCCCTTGCCCCCTGCAGCCCGCCAAGCCATGTTGGACCTTTACGCAGCCCGCCGCAATGCGCGTCTGTGGGGCAACTTTGCCCGTCAGTGGCAGCAAGCCCCGCAAGAAGGCGCCCAAAAGGTGCGCTCCGAGCTGCACTTGGACGCAAGGCCGGTAGCATTGCTGGCGACAAACGTCTTAGGCGATAGCCTAACACTCGGCAGGCAGCGCATTTCCAACACGATGGCAGAGTGGATCCTGGGCACGCTGCGTTACTTTGTGGAGCACCCCCAAGCCCAGCTGGTCATTCGCATTCATCCGGGCGAGCTGCTTACGCATGGCACCTCGATGGCAGCCGTTATCCAAGCTGCTTTCCCGCAGCTGCCAGAGAACATCCACCTCGTACTGCCGGACGCCAAGACCAACACCTATGACATCGTCGAGATCGCTGACTTTGGCTTGGTCTATACCACCACGGTGGGGATGGAAATGGCGATGGCGGGCTTGCCTGTCATTGTAGCCGGCAAGACGCATTACGCCGGTAAAGGCTTCACCCTTGACCCGCCCACGTGGCAGGCTTACGAGCAAACTCTGGATCATATTTTGCGCAACCCCGCAGCCTTCCGCCTTAGCCCTGCTCAGGTGGAGCAAGCATGGCTGTACGCTTATCTCTTTTTCTTCGAGTTTTCGCTGCCTTTCCCTTGGCATTTACTTTGGTTGGGTGAGGACTTCCGCTTGCGCCCGATGCACACTGTGCTCAGCCCGGAAGGACAGGCACGCTACCGCCAGACTTTTGGCTACCTGGCGGGCGAGCCGCTCGATTGGCATGCACGCGGGCTGGCACGCCTAAGCGAGCTGCCTGAGCCCAAGGAGCCAGCCGCATGAGCGCGAGCGACCTTAAGCAGCAAGTAGGTAAGTTTTACGACCAGGTCGGCTGGCAAAAGGAAGCCGATGGCTGTTATCAAAACGCCCGCTACGAAGACCTACGCCCCGTTTCGGCGGAATACATTCACAAGTGCCACATGCGCGTCAAGCGCCACCTGGCACCAACGGGTAAGTATTTGCTGGATGCTGGCTCTGGACCAGTGCAATACGATGAATATCTGACGTATTCAGAAGGGTACCAGTATCGGGTTTGTATGGACCTGTCTTTCGTAGCCTTGCAAGAAGCGCGCAAACGCTTGGGGGAAAAAGGCATCTACATAATTGCGGATATTGCCAACCTTCCTTTTGCTGCGGATACGTTTGATGGCATTGTTTCTTTGCATACCATTCATCACGTCCCGATTGACGAAAAAGTATATGTCTACAAGGGATTGCACCGCTGTCTTAAACCTGGGCGGACGTTGGTGACTGTCGATGGCTGGTCAGAGGTTCCCTTGGGAAGTGTGATGGCATTTATGATGCGCGTAGCTAATCGAATGCGGCGGTGGACTGGCAAGGAAGCCCCTCCCATGCCAAACGAAGCCTCTGCAATTCAGGCAGATGCAGCGGAAGAGAATTCTTCTCAGGTGCCGGTGGGTACCTTTGTGCTGAAAACCTCCGCCAAGTGGTTTCACCGCGTGATGGAAGGACAACTCCCTTACGAAATTCGCGTTTGGCGCAGCGTCTCAGTGAAATTCCTTCGTTCTGTGATCCAGCCGGAATGGGCAGGACGCTTCTGGTTAAAAGTTTTATATCAGCTGGAAGAGTGGTTCCCCCACTTTTTTGGTGAGAAGGGGCAATATCCCCTCATCATTATCTCGAAAGATGAGCGCGACACGCGCTAAGGAGCATGCATGGATTGGAATAATAAAGTTGTTTTAGTTACCGGCGGGACGGGGTCCTTCGGCAAGAAATTTATCAAGATTATGCTCGAAGAATATCACCCCGCTAAAATCATCGTCTACAGCCGCGATGAGCTCAAGCAGCACGAAATGCGCACGAGCGGTTATGATGACCCGTCCATCCGCTACTTTATTGGCGACGTGCGCGATCGTGAGCGCCTGATGCGGGCGCTGTATGGCGTGGATATTGTGGTGCATGCCGCCGCGCTCAAACAAGTTCCCGCTTGCGAATACAACCCCATGGAAGCCATCAAGACTAACATCCTGGGTTCTAGCAACGTTGCAGATGCAGCGATTGAAAATAATGTCGAAAAGGTGCTCGCCCTCAGCACGGATAAAGCCGTAAACCCCATCAACTTGTATGGCGCCACCAAACTCGCTGCCGAAAAGCTGCTCATCCAGAGCAACGCCTATGCTGGCGGGCGCAAAACGCGCATCTCTTGTACGCGCTATGGCAACGTAGTCGGCTCACGCGGTAGTGTGGTGCCGCTCTTCCTCAAGCAGCGCGAGAACGGACACCTCACCATCACCGATGAACGCATGACCCGCTTTTGGATTTCCCTCGAGCAAGGCGTGCGCTTCGTCATCCGCTGCATCGAGCAGATGCAGGGAGGCGAGGTATTCGTGCCCAAGATCCCCAGTATGCGCATGCTGGACTTAGCCAAAGCCATGGCGCCGGAAGCCGAGATTGAGATCATCGGCATCCGCCCGGGTGAAAAGCTGCACGAAAGCCTGATCTCCGAAGACGAAGCCCGCACGACCGTTGAACTACCGGAAATGTTCGTGGTGCAGCCTCCCTCAGCGCTGTGGTTTGGGCATACTTGGGAGAAATTGGGCAAACCGCTGCCGGATGGCTTCCGCTATGCCAGTAACACTAACACGGATTGGCTGAGTGTGGATCAGATCAATGCCCTGATCGCCCCCATCGCGCAGGACTTCGAGAAGGAAAAATAGCATGAAGCATGTGTTAGTCACCGGCGCAAGCGGTTTGCTTGGCCTTAACATGGCTCTCACAGCCACGCAAAGCGGCTATCGTGTTACGGGCTGGAGCGGACGGCGTGCCTTGGTGCAAACACCCTTTACAGCAGAGCAGGTGGACCTGACCGAGCTGGAGAGCTTGCCAGCCCGCATCGCTGCCTTAGCACCAGACGTGATTATTCACTGCGCAGCGCTGGCTGATATTGACCAAGCCGAGCAGCACCCTGGGCTCGCCGAGAAGCTCAACTCGCAAGTGCCCGGCGTGATCGCGCAGGCAGCCAGGGCATGTGGCGCCCAGCTGGTGCATATTTCTACCGATGCGGTGTTTGACGGCACGCGAGGCGACTATCGTGAGACAGACGTTCCCAACCCAATCAATACCTATGCGCGCACCAAGTTAGCTGGCGAAGCAGCCGTTGCTGCGGCTAATCCTGAGGCGCTGATCGCCCGCGTGAACTTCTATGGTTGGTCTGCCAGCGGGCAGCGCAGCTTGGCTGAGTTTTTCTATACGCATCTGCGTGCGGAGCAGACGGTGAACGGCTTCACCGATGTCTATTTCTCGCCGCTCTATACCCGGCACTTGGCACAGCTTTTGCTCCTTATGGTAGAAAAGAGCCTCAGCGGTCTGTATCACGTCTTCAGCCCGCAAGCCACGAGCAAATATGCTTTTGGCGTGAGCTTGGCGCGCCAATTTGGGCTGGATGAGTCACTCATCAACCCGGTCAGCTTTGCAGATTCCGGCTTGAGCACGCCGCGCCCGCTCAACCTGAGCATGAACACAGAAAAGCTGCAGGCTGTGCTCGATGCGCCTCTACCCAGCGAACAAGAAGGGCTGCAAGCTCTTTACGCGGACGCCTTGGCTGGCTTGCCGGATAAACTAGTTGCTTACCTCGCTTGATTAGGAGAAACTATGGAATTGAAAATCGGAAACACGTTCATAGGCGATAATCACCCCACCTATTTTGTAGCGGATATCGCTGCCAATCATGATGGCAGCTTAGAGCGGGCACTCAAACTCATCCGCCAGTGTGCTGAGGCGGGCGCTAATGCCGCTAAGTTCCAAAACTTCCGCGGACCACAAATCGTATCGGATTACGGCTTTAGCCACATGCAAGCCCAGGTTTCGCATCAGGCGAAGTGGCGCAAAAGTGTGGTTGAGGTCTATA
>Ga0208197_1003777_pt1 | contig 11732 bp, 10 predicted proteins | sample AD_JPNNA4_MetaG_FD_184444 | JGI IMG/M metagenome (GOLD analysis project Ga0208197, IMG submission 184444) | Active sludge microbial communities of municipal wastewater-treating anaerobic digesters from Japan - AD_JPNNA4_MetaG (SPAdes) (version 2) | ecosystem: Engineered > Bioreactor > Anaerobic...
CCGGGGTCACCAAGGATTTGACCGCAAGGATTCAGGCGGGGCCCTGATCAAGCGGCTGGCTCCCTTGATCGGCGGGGGAGGGGGCGGGCGGCCCGATTTCGCCCAAGCCGGCGGGGCCGGCGTCGATTCCCTGGACAAGGCTCTTTCCGAGGGTTTCCGGGTCATCGAGGAGACCCTCTGAAGGGGAACGAACCCCCACCCGAATTCACCCCTAAGGGTGATTGACCCCTTCCGGGACGGTTTTACAATAACAACAGCAATGTCTAAAGCTGTGGTTCGAATAGCGGCCGGATGGGCCGTCGCGGGCTTCCTCCTCCTCCTTCTGCCTGCGCCGGGCCATTCGGCCGGCTTCCGCTCGCGGATGAAGGAAAAATACGATCCTTACATCCAGACCATCGCGGCCGAGCACGGGGTGGACGCCGATTTCGTTCACGCCGTGATCACGGCGGAATCGGCCTACAATCGCTATGCCATATCGAGAGCCGGGGCCCAGGGGCTGATGCAATTAATGCCGTCCACGGCCTCGGCCTACGGCGTGAAAGACGTTTTCGACCCCGAGGATAACATCCGGGGCGGAGTCAAGTTCTTGAAGATGCTGTTGAGGCTTTATAACGGAAATCTCAAGAAAACCCTGGCGGCGTACAACGCCGGCCAGGAAGCCGTCAAGAAATATGGCGGAATCCCCCCCTACGCCGAAACGCGGACATACATCAGCCGGGTCATGGCCTCCTACCAGGCCCCGGCGGCTCCGGGACGAACCAGGATTTACGAGTTCCGAGACGCCAGCGGCCGAATCATTCTAACCAACGATCCTAAGCTGGCCGCCCAATACAGCGCGGCCGGTGTTTCATAAAGAAGAAAGGCCCCCGCTCCGGGGGACAGAAATCCGCGGCCGATTTCAGAGATAGCCTTTAACGAGCAATCCGCGGGGAATGAGCTCGAAAACCGCGGGTAGGGTGCCCAGTTGCTCGCCGTCCATTTCCAAGAGGATCGGCTCCTCGTCCTCCTCCGGAACGGCCTCCACTTGCCGGCCTCGGATCAGATCCACCTTGCGATAGGTGAGGTGGGAACCGTTGATCAATCGCCACCCCTGCCGGCAGAACTCGACCAGTTTCATTCCCTTGACCATGACCGCGTCGAACAAGCCGTCGTCCAGGCTGGCTTGAGGCGCGATTTTCATGCCTTTGCCGAAGACGCGGCCGTTGGCGATCGCCCCGATCATGTATTCGTCCCGGGGAAGATCGCAATCGTCGATCCGGACGCGGATTTTCTTGCTCCGGTAGCGAAGGACGGTCGAGATCAGGCATTTGACATAAGATGACGCGCGGCGTTCGAGGCGGCGCCGGTTCACTTCCCGGATGACTTCACCGCCGAGGCCGAAATCGGCGACGTTGAGGAAGTAGCGCGAGGCCTCCTGTCCCTCGGTCGATTGATAGGACACTTTGCCGATGTCGATGGGGATCGATCCGGCGTCCTGAAGGACGGTCATGGCCCCCTTGAGGTGGACGGGGATGTTGAGGCTGCGGGTCAGGTCGCAGCCGGAGCCCGAGGGCACGATGCCCAGGGTGGCGTCCGCGTTGATCGGTTTTTCGCCGTCGTAGAAGCCGTTGGCGATTTCGTTCAAGGTGCCGTCCCCTCCGACGCCGATGATCAGCTCGGTTCCGTCACGGAGGGAGGAGCGGGCGATGTCGATGGCCTGAAAGGGGCGCTCGGTGAATTCGATTTTATATTCTTGGATGAAATGGCGGAGTCCATCGCGGATCTGGCTCCAGCGTTTCCGCGTTTCCCCCTTGGCCGAGGCCGGGTTGACGATGACTTGGGTTTTCAGGCGTTTTTTCATAGGTTTAGACCGCCGGACCCGCCGGAGGCGGCGTCGGCGGAGGAGGGACGAAGGACGAGGGGAGGGTCTTTTTCCCGAACAGGGCGGCCCCGAGGATTCCGCCGAGCGTTCCCAGGACGGCGAAGACCGCCGCCGAGACGATCAACCCCAGGAAAAAGCCGGCGATTTGGAAGGGACCGGCGTTTTGTTTGAACAAGTCTTCCCATCCCGGAGGCATCTCATCGACATAGGAGGAAAGCCGGGTGAAGACGTTCCGGAAAAACGCGGAATTGACCGTGGCCAGGGGGATATTGATCAGGGAATGGGCGGCCGCGGCGAACAGCCCGGTGAAGGCGCCGACCAAGGCTCCGTCGCCTGAAGTCAGGGAGACGGGGGAATCCTTGGACCAGAGGGCGGCGGCCAGCATCGCGCCGCCTATGATCCAGAGGCAGCACAGGCAGTTGAGCAGGGGAACGGCGGAGAGAACTCCGGCGGCCGTTCCGCCGATCAGGGCCGGAACGAAAAGAGGCGGTCGCTCTTGGTTCATCGAAGTCTCCTGGCCGTCTTAAGCATCTCATTCTAAGATTTTCCGCGTGATTTATCAACGTGGCGGGAAAATTCGCGTTTCCCCGGGCCCGGGCGGGAAACCTCTCTCTCGGAGGAGGGCGTCCGGTTGACGTTCCCCGATCTTCCGGATATGATGCGGGGGCTTGCCGGTCAGGAGAGAAAAATGGAACGGACATTGGCGATCATCAAGCCCGACAGCGTCAAGAAAAACATCATCGGAAAAATCATCGACCGCATCGAGGCGGAAGGCTTCCGCATCGTCGAGATGCGGCTGGTTCATTTGAAGGCCGAAGAGGCGATGAATTTTTACGCGGTCCATCGGGAAAAGCCGTTTTACGCGGACTTGGTCGCGTTCATGAGCTCAGGAGATTCCGTCGTGCTTCTCTTGGAGCGGGAAGACGCGATCGCCCGTTGGCGCGAGGTCATGGGCGCAACGGACCCGGCCAAGGCGGAGCCGGGGACGCTGCGGAGATTGTACGGATTCTCGATCGAACGGAATGCCGTGCACGGCTCCGACGCCCGGGACACGGCGGCCGCGGAAATCGGATTCTTTTTCAAATCATAGCCCGGGAATCGCCCGGTCCTTGTTTCTTCCCTCGCCCCCGTCCGCGGCCGCGGCCCGGCCAAGGCGGCCTGTTTATGTAAAATATGCAGTCAAAGCTTGACTTTTTATCATTGATTGAATAGGCTTGTCGGCGAAATCACGGCGGGGAAAGTCAAAAAAGGGAATAGGAACTGAAACAAAAATCCGCTCAAGACGTCTTTCTTATTGACGAAATGATCTTCAGAAAGGGGAATTTTCGTGTTTTTGAAAGGCTTTTTGAAAAAAGCGGTCGCTTTATTGTGCCTCGGCCTGTTCATCCCCGTGATTCCAGGCTGGTGCGGCTTGGAGAGTGACGTTCCGTCCGGGCGGGCCGGCGGCGGATATGGATGGGAAGGGACCTTCTGGCTCGTTGTCCAAGCGATTTGCCCCGAATGGGCCTGCCGGCTTCCGGGGGAGAAAACGATGAATAGGACGGAAAACACCCTTAGCCTCGTTCTGGAAGATATGGAAATCGTAAAAATCTGCCCATGAAAAGAAACGAGGATTGTTTTTTTTGCATAGATTCTTATTTTGCGAGGGTCAACTCCTCCTTTAAAGATCCGGCCGCGCCCAAGGGAAGAATTACGGCAATATCAATCAAAATGGGATAAAAACACCTTCTTTCAAAAGACATGATTTTTCGAAACGGCTTAATAACGATCAATTTCTTATTAATGTTATTAACGGCTTCAGCGGCTTATTCGAAGGGAACAGTCATTAAATCGCTTAATGAACTCCTCGGGAAAACCAAAGCTTGCAACGAGAATGGGCTTTATGAAAAGTCGTTTCAGCTCTTGCGCGAATATGAGAGCGAACGCTTTGGAAAATTGATGGAGGCGGAACTCGTCCTTATTTGCCTCAACGCGGCTTCGGCGTCATGGATAATCGGCAAACCGAAAACCGCGATGGAATACGCGCAAAAAGCGAATTTATGGTCCGTCTCAAGCAACGATGCCGAAATGGAGGAGCGAAGCGGCCGCATCGTAAATACGATTCGCCTCTACGACTCTGGGAAGAATAAGCGCCTTCTGGGAGATTACCAGGGATCAAGGGATGCGTTTCATAAAGCAATCGAAGAATCTCGTTGCTTCAATGGCATCGAATATGAAATGAAATGCCTTCGCCAAATGAGCCTCAGTTATCTCGACGAATATCAATATGAAGAATTTCATCATTGTAATGAAGGCGCGTTAAGAATAGCCCGAAAGCTGCGTTCTTTCAGAGACGAAGGATATTGTTTGAATAATATCGGTCTTTATTACTATGAAAAAGACAATTATTCCGAGGCATTGAAACACTACCTTCGCTCTTTAGAGATCGCCGAACGGACGGGTAATTTAAGAGCGAAGAGCGAATGTTCGACAAACATCGGCGTGATTTATAAAACGATCGGCGAATATGATACGGCTCTCGAATATTTTCATTCCGCTTTGGAAATCGATAAAGTCATTGACCATAAAGAATTCATCTCCATCGATTTGGCCAATATTTGTTCGGTTCATCGGGGCAAGTGGATTGAGTCGAACTCTGATCATGATTTGCAGGCTGCTTATGACACGTTGAGAGAGTGTTATGAGGATTATTCGCCGGGCGCCCACGATTTCATTGCCGCAAGAATTGCGAATAATCTTGGCGCATTGGCGATTGATTTGAAGATTTATGAAAAAGGGATGCAGTATTTCCAAGAGGGCCTTGCCGCGGCTGTCCGGAACGCCGATAAAGTCGCCATCTGTTCCATCACGAGAAATATCGGATCCGCCTTGAAACATATGGGCCGGGAGGAGGAGGCTTTAAGCTTCTTTCGGGAAGCGATCTTCCTGGCCGAAGAAATCAAGGCCGGCCGGATTCTGTGGGATGCGCACTTGGAAACGGCCGACATCTTAAAGAAAGAAGGCTTCTTTTCGGAGGCTCTCGGCCATTACCAGGACGCGATCGACGTCATCGAGCAGAGCCGGTCGACCATCGACGATGAGGACCTCAAAACAAGCTTTCTGCGGGCGAACCGAAGATTGGACGTTTATCATGGCGCCATCGACCTTCTCTCCTTGATGCATGAAAGGAACCCGGACGCTCGTCACCTCGAGGCGGTTTTTCAATATATGGAACGATCCAAGGCGCGAGGGTTTTTGGACAGCTTGGAGGTCGGCCGCGTTTCGGCCGCCCGGCCCGGAGATCCCGGGATCGAGACCCGGGCCGCCGAGATCCGCGCCCGGCTTTCCGGCTTGACTCGAAAGCTGTATTATGAACCCGCGTCCGCCGGGCAAAAAGCCGCCCTCGATCTGGAACTGCGGTCCGTCGAGGATGAATATCAACGTCTCCTCCGCGAGGTCCGGTCCCGCGATCCCCTCTATACGAGCCTTCGCTTTCCGGAGATCCTGACGCTGAAGAGCGCGCAAAAAAGAGTCCTGGACCGCGGGACGGTCGTCCTGACGTATGCCGTCGGAAAGGAATCCGCATACGGCTTGGCCCTCCGAGAGGAGGGAGCGACTCTTTTCCGTCTTCCCCCGGTTGCCGCGCTCCGGGATCTTGTCTCCCGTCACTTGAAATCTCTCACGGACCGGGAACATCCCGATCCCGAGGCCGGCCGGGAGCTTTTTAACGCCGTTCTCGCCCCGGGCCTCGACCGGCCGTACCGGCGGACGGTGATCGTTCCCGACGATTTTCTTCATTACTTGCCCTTTGAAACTCTTCGTCCCGCCGGCGCTTCGTCCGCCGGCGGAATCGCGGGCGACGTGTTTTATGCGCCGTCGGTCTCTTCGCTGGCCGAGATCCGGAAGAGGGCCGAGCGGCGGCCGCGGGCGAAGGCGGAATGGCTGGGGATCGCCGCCTCGGGCGGAAGCGTTCCGGATAATCCGCCGCTGGCTTTCGCCGAAAAAGAAGTGGAAGAAGTCGCTCGTTTCTATCCCTCCGGAAAACGCCTCGCCTTGAAGGGGGCCGAGGCCACGGAAAAGGCGCTGAAAACCCTCCGGCTTGGGGATTACCGGGTGATCCATTTCGCGGCCCACGCCTCGATCGACGAGCAAAAGCCGGTCCGTTCGGCGGTCGTCCTTTCCTCGGATCCGGATTCCTCCGAGGACGGGCTCCTCCAGGCGCGGGAGATCTTCGATCTCCGCTTGAACGCCGACCTGGTCGTCCTTTCAGCCTGCCGCAGCGCGGCCGGCCGGCTGGTCCGGGGCGAGGGCCTGGTGGGATTGAGCCGGTCGTTTCTGTTCGCCGGCGCGTCGGCCGTGCTGGTGAGCTTGTGGCCCGTCGACGATGAGGCGACCGGCCACTTGATGGGCCGGTTTCATTTTCATCTGCGGCGCGGCCGGACGGCCGCCGCCGCCCTCCGCTTGGCGAAGGCGGACATGGCCGCGTCCTCCGGGTTTTCGCATCCCTATTATTGGAGCGGGTTCGTCGTCTCGGGATGCGCCGGCCGACGTCTTTACGGAAACCGGGGAGAGCGGCTCGCCGCGGCCGGAGCGCTGGCCGTGCTGGCGGCCGCCGCCGGGATTTTTCTCACGGCGCGGAATCGCCGGCGCGGACGGCCGCTCCGGCCGGTCGGAGGGAAAAAGAACGCCGGGGTCCGCGTCGTATCGGAGGAAAAACCGGCCGTCCGGGACGCCTCCTCCAAGACCGACGGTCTTTGGAGGGGAGGGGAGCGAAAGGCGTCGCCGTGAGCTGGGATTCGGACAAAGAGCGGGAATTGGAGAGAATATTCGCCTTGTTTTCCGGGTTCATGCGGGCCCGCGCCTACAAGCACCAAGTCGGTCGGCTTGGCGTGGACGTCGAGGACATCGTCCAGGAAACCCGGATCAAGATTTGGAAGCTCCTGTCCAATGAGACAAAAATCAATCATTACGCGTCTTATATTAAGAAGATCGTGGATACGTCGGTCATCGATTATTTCCGGAAATTCAAGCGGGAGGAAGGGATCTATTTTTACGAAAAAAACCGGAGAATCGGAGAGAATGTTTCGACGTTCGAAGCGGATCACCTTTACGGGGGAATGGACCTCAAGGACATCGTCGGCAAGGCCGTCGACGGCTTGATCCCGAGCCGGCGCTTGGTCGTCCGGCTCTATCTCCTGAATATGACGGTCGAGGAAATCGCTCTTCATTTCCAATGGACCGTTTCCAAAACGAAAAATTTGCTTTACCGCGGCCTGAAGGATCTGAGGCGAATCTTGAAGGAAAAAAGCATCGACTATGAACATCTCTGACGACCGCTTGAAAAGGGCTTACCGGAGCTACGTGGACGGGCTTTGCCGCGGGACGAGAAAAGACTGCCCTCCGCCGGCCGACTTGGCCCGCTTTTTTTCGGCCGGCGCCTCCCGCCCGTTCAAAGCGGGGATCCTGGATCATGTCGCCGGCTGCGGATCCTGCGCCCGGGAGTTCGAAATCTTCCTGGCCATGGATCGCTCCACCCGGGATTTCGCGGAGAAATCGGCGATTCTCCTCCAAGCGGGAAAAAAGGATCAAAAGCCGCGTTCGAGCCGGGGATTCATCGTTCTGGGCCGATGGCTGTTCGCCGGAGTCGGTTTTGCCGCCGCTTCAGGCCTTTTCCTCTTTTTAGCGCGGAAACCGGCCGACGGGCCGGCGGCCGCCGCGGAGGTTTTCCGGTCGGGCCGCGCGCCGGGTCTCTCGTTGAATTATCCCCGGGGGACGGTCGAGGGGCGATCCGCCCTTGTCTTCAGCTGGCGACCCGTGGAGAGAAGCGCGGGGGAAACCTACGTCGTCAGTCTTTTCGACGACGCCCTCAGGCGGATCTGGATCAGTCCGGTGATCAAGGAAACGAGCCTGGTCCTCCCCGAAGAAATCGGGCGCTCCCTGGAATTCCGCCGCCGTTACTACTGGATGGTCGAGCGGAGCTCGCTGTCGCCGGCGTCCGAATCGGATCTCGTGCCGTTCACGCTTGTCCGGCGGCGCCCGGATTTTTGACGGAGTTCCGCCGAGCTGATAGGTCGGTCAGCCCGGTGATGAAATAAAAGGGGAGAATCGACCCCCAAATCACCCCCGTGAACATGCGGGGGAGATGAGGCGTCGACCAGAGACCCAGAACGTTGGCGGCGAAATCGGCCGCGATCGGCAGGGACGCGAAAACAAAAGACCGGAGGCGGGGAAGCCGGACGGAGGAAAAGCTTCTCCGGAAGGGATAGAGAATCAAGCCGAGACCGAATCCCAGGTAGATGCCGAGGCAGCGGGCGCAGACGGCCAAGGGGGCTCCCCAAAGGAAGATCGTCCGGCCGGGATCCTGATGACAGACGGGGGCGAAACAGGCGTAGAGGAAACGGGCGCCGCGCCACCCGAGGCTTTGAAAGAACGGGGCGGCGAGGAGGGCGGCCAGCCAAGCGGCCGTCCCGGCGGAGGTCAAGACAAAGATCCGAAGACCCCGACGGCGGAGGATCAGATTTTCCTCGTCCATCGCAGGGAAACCATCGCAACGACGATGACCAGGAAGTTCAGCGTCAGGACGGAGGCCGACATGAACGCGGCATAGGCCTTCCGGCCGAGAAGATCGAAGAGCGACAGGCCGATGACCGCGAAATTCAGAATCAGAAGAAAGCGGACGATTTTAGGAAACCGGTGAAGATGCCGGAAGACGATCGCCACGGCCAGGATGGACGATAAAAAGGTGTAATCCCAGCCGAGAGGGGAGATCAAGGGAATGAGGAGGAGCAGCAGGGCCCCTTCGGGGACCGCCGACCCGGTCTTTTCGCGGCGCCGGCGGATGAAGAAAAAAACGACGAGGACCAGGGCCAGAAGGAAAAGGATGAATCCCATTTCGGCGAGGCCCGGATCGCCGGTCCATTTGGTCAGCCAGGCCAGGAGCGAAACGTTGTCCTGGGAATCGAGCAAGGTCGATGTCGAGCGCATCAGGGTCGTGATCCATTCCACGTGAACGGACAGGTTGCCGGGAAAACCATAATAAACGGCCGGGGCGATCAGGGACAGGCCCAGAAAAAGAAGGGCCGGCCAGAGAATGTTCCAACGGCGCTTGAGAAGGAAGTACGGCAGGAAAATCAGGGCATACGGCTTCATCGCCGTGGCCAAGCCCCAAAGCATCCCTGAGGCGGCCGCTCGGCCGCCGGCGGGCTTCTTCGTCTCGTCTTTTTGGAGGTTGGAAATCACGAGCAGCATCAAGACGGTGATGATGGCGTTGATCTGACCGAGCTGAATCTCCCGGAGAATGAATTTCGCCAGAACGAGACCGGCCAGAAGGGCCGAGGCTCGAGGCCCCAGGCCGCCTTCGTCCGCGGCGTCGTTCCCCCGGATCAAGCGGATCGTCAGGAGGATCATCCCGGCCGTCGAAGTCAGCACCAGGGCGTACCAGATCGTCCGGGCCGCCGCCGGGGGCAGGAGGGACAAGGGGGCGTAGACCATGGCGCAGAACGGGGCGTACTTGAACTGATAGTGCTCGTCGGAAGCGCGGTAGAGCGTCTCGCCGTGAACAAGCCGGTCGCCGGCGGCGTAATTCACGTTGAAATCCACCATGTCGCCGTTGATCTTGAAAATGAAAAGAGCGGCCGCGGTCAACGCGGCGGCGACGAGGACGGCGGCGGTTCGGCGGGGATTCGCCATGGGTTCTTGGATTCTCCGTTCCTCAGGCTACCCGACGCGCCGTTTTCTGTCAACGGCGCCGAATCCGGGATTATTCACGATAGAGCTTTTTGTCCGGACCGCGGATGATGATTTCCCGGGACGCGATGATGGGGACCGCCTTGGCATTTCGGCTGCAAATCCGCCGGGCGGACCGTCTGGATCCGCGCCGTGAGCCTGGATCTCACCCGGAGCGGGCTTCGGCCGTTTCGCGGGGCGAAGCCGCCGGCGTATTTGACAGAAACGGAAGGGCGTGTCAAAATATCTCCTACATTTTTCAATCATTCTCGTCCAAACACAAACAGGAGGCGAAATGAAAGCCAAAAAACTCTCCATTTTCGCGTTGAGCCTCGCCCTTCTTCTTCCGGCGGCTTCGCTCTTCGCCCAGAGCGAGCTGGCGGCGAAGCTCCTCGTTCAAAGCGGAAACGGCGTCCTGATACTCACCGTTTTCGATAAAGACAAGAAGGAAATCGGACACGGCTCGGCCGTCGTTCTCTCCGAAACCACCGCGGTTACGACGTATCATCTCATCGACAAGGCGGCCGACGTCAAGGCCATGAACGCCAAGAAGAAAAAAGTGAACGTGAAGGGGCTCTTGGCCGTGGACAAGGTCCTCGACCTGGCCCTTCTCCAGATCGACGGCAAGATCGACGTCCTGCCGGCCGGCGGCACCCTGGCTCCGGACATGACCGTCGTCGCCCTCGGCTCGGATAAGCTCGGGGACATGGCCGGTTCGGAGGGAAAAATCCGCAAGCTGTTTAACCTCGCTCCCGACGTCGCGATCGCCGATTCCACCCTCACCCTGAAGGATGAGTTCGACGGCGGGGCGGTCCTGGACGAGGCGGGGATTCTCGTCGGCCTCCAGAACGTCTCCGATCTGCGTCTCCGCTACATCGTCCCGGTCGCGGCTCTCAAGGCCCTGCGGCCCGGAACCCTCATTCCCTTCAAGAACCGGACGCCGGAGGATTTCCGGGAGTCGGTCGAGGGCGCCTGGCTGGCCGGCCGGGTGTACATGTGGCTGGAAGTCGGCCGCTCGGCCGTTCAAAACCTCGACAAGGTGACCAAAGCCCAGCCGAACAATGTCGAGGCGTGGAAATTGCTGGCCGGGGTTTATGAAAACCAGAGGGATTACCAAAAAGCGGCGGGCGCGTTTGAGCAGCTCACGAAGATCGATCCCCGGAACGCGGAAGCCTTCGCCGGGCTGGGCCGCATTCAGTCCCGGATGCGGAAAAGCTACGAGGACACGTCAAACCTGGGCAAGGCCGTGGAAAACTTGGAAGCGGCCCTCCGCCTCGATCCGTCGATGACGTCGATTTACGAGGACCTCGGCAACTGCTACGAGGGGCTTCGGGAATGGGCCAAGGCCGGCGACGCCTATGACAAATTCCTGGCGACGAAACCCGAAAATCCTCTCCAAGCCTACAAGATGCTAGGCAACGTCCGCCGCGAGGCGGGCCAATTCGAGGAGGCCGCGGCGGCCTATGCCGAGGTGGTCAAGCTGACCCCCCTCGACGTCTACCAGTACTACCAACTGGCCCAAATGCTGGAAAAAGCCAAGAAATATGAAGACGCTGAAACGGCCTACATCAAGACCGGCGAAATCAGCAATGAACCGGGGAAGTACTTTCCCAATATTCTGGCCATGTATGACGCCGCCGGAATGACCGATAAAGCGATCGCCGCCGGGCAGAGAATGGTCGAAATAGCGCCCGACAACGAGCAGTCTCACTACAACCTGGGCCTGCAGTACCAGAAGATCGGGAAAAACACCGAAGCGATCGCCGCTTTCCAGAGGGCGGTCGAGATCAAGCCGACGTTCGAATTCGGCTGGTTCCAGATCGGCTCCTGCTATTACGCCATGAAGAATTACTCCAAGGCGATCACCGCCTTCCAGAAAAACACCGAACTGGTTCCCGACCAGATCTACGGCTGGATGTATCTCGGCATGAGCCAGATGCAGATCAAGCAGTTCGGGGCGGCCCTGGAGTCGATGAAAAAAGCGGTCGACCTCAAGCCCGATAACACGGACGCCCTTTTCAACCTCGGCGTCATTTATCTCAACCTGAGGGACCGGACGAGCGCCCTGGAGATCGTCAAGACGCTCCAGACGCTCGACCAGGCCAAGGCGGCGAAGCTGAAATCCTATATCAAGTAAGCGGACCGGCCGGCCCGGATTGAATTGACA
>Ga0208197_1003778_pt1 | contig 11731 bp, 7 predicted proteins | sample AD_JPNNA4_MetaG_FD_184444 | JGI IMG/M metagenome (GOLD analysis project Ga0208197, IMG submission 184444) | Active sludge microbial communities of municipal wastewater-treating anaerobic digesters from Japan - AD_JPNNA4_MetaG (SPAdes) (version 2) | ecosystem: Engineered > Bioreactor > Anaerobic >...
TGTTTGCATAGGTTCATCTGGTGTGAAGTTGAGATATTTTTCAGCATATCTATCTTGAACGTGAAACCTTCCAGTCTGTGGGTCATAAAACCTTGCGACGTAGTCATAGCAATCCAATGCTTCTGAAAGCATCTTGTCGCTGTTTAACTCTTTACCGTTATAAAGGTAATTGTTTTTGGGATATGATGCAGAACCAAAATCAGCCCGCTTCATTATCAGCCCGAAAGAATAATAACTGACCTTCTGTCATTTGTTCTATGCCCTGTGCTGTTTTAGAGACGAGAGATGAGAGATGAGAGAGCGAAAAGGCGAGAGAGCGAAGAGGCGAGAATGAATTGATGATTGATGATGTGATAACGTGATGATTAGAGGATTGAATGATTGAATGATTGAATGATTGGGTGATAGCGTGATTGATTCCAGGAACATAAGAGATTAATATATTTATTAATAGCACGCAGATTACGCGGACTTTACTGATTTGCGCCGATCAGTGAAAATCTGTCGCATCTGTGTCATCGGTGTTCTATCTGAAAATAATTCAATTCACCACTGGGAACACGGGTCAACACGGATTCCTCCCGTGCTAATCCGTGCCTTCCGTGGTAAAATTAAAAAAACATTTAACCGTTAATTTCGCAAACTTACAGGCTGCCGCTACGCGTTCATATTTTATCGAGTACCGTAGGCACGGCCTGTTTAAAGATTCTTATACAAAAAGCATCGTTTAAGAAAGGCAGAAAAGGGAGATTGGATGATTGAATGATTGAATGATAGCTTGATTCGACCTATGAATTCCTAAACAAAACTTAAACCGGAATTACAGGTTATCCGGCCTGAAAACCACGCCTGCCCTGCCCGAAGAGCATATTCTGGCACTGCCTGCAAAAGATTTGTACTCCTTCGACTGACATGTGCCGTCGAGAATACTTTTGACACATGCAATCTGGTCATTTATGAAATCGGAAGAAACCGGCGTACCATGTCCCGGGAAAAGAGTCGTAAACTCACCCATTCTTTTCTGCTGTTTCTGAAGTGTCTCAAGATATCTATGCAATGGAGTAGAGTTTTCGAGGAAAAGCCACACCATAACATTGTTGTTGTCTCCGCTGAAGAGCAGTTTATTTTCAATATCGAGAAAACATATACTCCCCGGAGTATGCCCCGGAGTTCCCATTACTTCGATTTTGCGTCCGCCAAGATTGAATACACGCCCTTCTCTCACCGGAATATATTTCGTTTCAAAAGGCGTTCCTTTGAATTTTTCATTTTCGGCAGGTGCATTTCCCTGCAACATATTTCCAGCCGACTGTGACCTTGCTTCCGGCAGATTGAAGCTTTTGGCCGCTTCAATATCTGCAGGATGCATATATACCTTCTCAAACTGGTAATTTCCACCCGAATGGTCAGGATGTCCATGAGTATTTACAACAATAAGTGGTTTTGATGTGATTTTTTTCACTACAGAAGAGACGTCTGCCACTCCAAGTCCGGTATCCACCAGAAGAGCACTGTCGCTCCCCATAATTAAATACATATTATCTGCGCCATGATCATCTATAACCCAAACTCCCTTACTGATTTCCTTTACTGAAAACCATGGTTCCGTTTTCTGGCCAAAGCATTGAAAAACCGCCAGAAAACTTATAATGACACTTGAAATTAATATCTTCATCCTTTTCATGGCTTCAGTTCATTTATTTTAACCTTTGGAACAAGTGCAACTGACTCTTTCCTGACTGTAAGATTTCCAGGTAAGCTGAATTGTGCGGTGAGCCTTATGTCTTTTGATGAAGCTCCGATTTTTACCGTATATTTTCCAGCATCGGCAATCCATGACGAAGATGCAGGATCAAATGATGCAAGCGACATGGGGTCAAGAACGAATGTAAGAGTCTGTGATTCACCCGGTTGAAGAAGTTTAGTTTTAGCAAAGCCTTTTAGCTCGCTTTCAGGCTTGTGAAGCCTAACTGCCGGTGCACCAAGATATAACTGGACTGCTTCTTTACCTGCTACTTTTCCAGTATTTCTGATATTTACTGAAACGGTCAGGCTTTTATTGAAACGATCCGAGCTAAGTTTAAGACCGCTGTATTCAAAAGATGTGTAAGAAAGTCCGTAGCCAAATTCGTATGAAACAGGTATATTAAAAGAATTGTAATATCTGTAGCCGACATATATTCCTTCTTCATAAACAACTTCTGCTGCCCGCGGGCTCATAAACGCTGAAATCAAATCCTGTTCTCCTCCCTGCTGCTGATTCTGAGATTTATCAATAACCCTGCCGGGAAAATTCTTTGCCGAAGGAACATCTTCATATTTCATAGGGAAGGTTGAAGTAAGTTTACCGGAAGGATTTACTTTTCCGGAAAGTATGTCGGCAATCGAGTTTCCTGTTTCCTGGCCACCCTGCCATGCAAGAAGTATTGCATCGGGATAGTTTTTCCAGCTTGCTGTTTCTATAACTCCGCCGATATTAAGAATCACCACAACTTTTTTATTCTTCGAATGATACGCATCAGAAACAGTTTTAATAAGGGATACTTCCGCATCATTCAGGTAGAAATCTCCTTTTTCGGCTTTACGATCGAATCCTTCGCCCGATATTCTGCCTATAGTGATAAGAGCAACATCGGTGGCATTTGCCATGCTTCCCGCAATATCATTGTTTACAGCAAATTCAGCAATCGGAGCCTCTGCTACAAACATTGCACGACTTCTTGGCCTGCCCTCCCTTACACTATTCAAATAGGCATTATACATCGTCATTAGATTTTCATTGACAGTATATCCAGCATTTTGCAGACCTTCAACAAGTGAAACGCTGTAGGCTTCATTCACATCACCGCTTCCTGTGCCTCCTGTAATGATATTGTAAGAGGTATTTCCGAAAACTGCAATCTTTTTAATTTTTTCAGGTAAAGGCAATGCGGAACTTTCGTTTTTAAGCAGAATCATACCTTCAGCTGCAGCCTGCCGTGTCACCAGAGCATTTGCTTTCAAATCGGGTTTATTGGAAAATTTATATCCTTTGAACCTTGGGCTCTGGAGGACGATATTAAGTATTCTTTCAACGTTTCGGTCGAGCACTTTAACGTCGAGAGTCCCTGCCTTTACTGCTTCTATAATAGCTTTCATCTGGTCGGGTCTGCCTGGCATCAGAAGGTCATTTCCTGCATTCATCATTGCTACCGCATCTCTGCCTCCAAACCAGTCGGTCATAACAAATCCTAAGAAACCCCAGTCGTTACGAAGAACTTTTGTAATGAGGTCATAGTTTTCAGGAGCATATATTCCATTGATAAGATTATATGCCGACATGACAGTCCATGGTTGAGCCTCTTTTACAGCGATGCTGAATCCTCTGAGATAAATCTCACGCAGGGCTCTTTCGCTGACAATTGTATTAAGTGAATTACGATTAGTTTCAGCATTGTTTGCAGCAAAATGCTTTATTGAAGTCCCAACGCCTTTTGATTCAATGCCATTCACCATAGCTGCTGCCATTTTGCCTGTAACAAGTGGATCTTCGGAATAATATTCGAAATTTCTCCCGCAAAGAGGATTTCTGTGGATATTCATGCCTGGTCCCAGAATAATATCCACTCCATATTCAAGAATCTCGTTTCCCATTGATCTTCCGACTTGATTTACCAGATCAACATCCCATGAGGAGGCTAATAATGTGGCGATAGGAAATGCGGTGCAGTAGTATGTTGCCTTATCATTTGGCCGGGTCGGACTGATTCTCAGTCCGGCTGGACCGTCGGCAACCACTATGGAAGGTATTCCGAGTCGCGGTATGCTGTGCGTTGAACCTGCAGCACCAGGTACAATATTCTGTGTTTCACCAATAACCGGAGCTTGCTGTTGTCCTTGTTGAGCTCCGGAAGATGGTACGCCCGGCATGCTCATGCCCGCTCCGACTACTATTGACGCTTTTTCCTCAAGGGTCATGGCAGAGATTACCTTCTTTAGAGGGTCTTTACCTAATTGAGGCAGTTGTTGGGCCGTAGCCTGGAGGGTAAAAGCTGCCGTCAATATCAAAATAAAATGTTTGTACCTCATATAAAAATCATTATTTACTTAAACAAAAGAGGTGCAAATTCCGAGAGATATATTCTCCAGTTTGCCCATGTATGACCACCTGTACTTTCACGATATATATATTTGAAATTATGTTTATCGAGAAAATTTCTCAGGTTTATAACACTCTGATAAACAAAGTCATCCTTACCGCATCCAATCCAGTAAAGTTTATAGCCGCTGTTTTTCAGAGCTTCGATCTTAGCGTCTCTTTCTTTCTCAAGTGCGGAAACGTCCTGATTGCGTGAACCTGGGTTCATCAAGCCCATACTGAAAACGCCGATATAGCTAAACATTCCAGGATTGTCGTTCGTAATTGTCTGAGTATGTGCCCCTCCCATAGACAATCCTGCAATGGCTCTGTTATCTTTTCCTTTCAAAGTGCGATAATTTTTTTCTATAAAAGGAACGACATCTTTTACGAGGTGTTCTTCAAATTTTCCTGCATACCTTGTGAAAGCTTCGGGTCCCTGCCCAGGTTGGGTCTGCAAAGGAGGAACTTCGTTTTGAGCTCCGGCCTGGTTTGCATTGCCGTTGGTCATAACGACAATCATTGGTTTTGCCCTTCCCTGTGCAATAAGGTTATCCATAATCTGTGCAGCACGACCCATATTTGTCCAGGCATCTTCATCGCCTCCTGCGCCATGCAGGAGATAGAAAACCGGGTATCTGGTTTTACCTGTTTCATAGCCTGCCGGTGTGTAGACATACAATCTTCTGTCCATCTCAAGGACTGATGATTTATACCAGACTTTCGAGACCGTTCCGTGCGGAACTCCATGTTTTTGTATATAGAGGTCTGATTCAGGCCCCGGAATAATAAAAAAATTCTCATAACGTGAGCCGTCGCGGCGCACCTGGACATTATTAGGGTCAATAGTTCTGACACCGTCAACAATAAAAGAATAGCCATACAGTTCAGGTTTCAGTGGACCAATGGTGATTGAAAACAAACCGGTATCATTTCGGGCAAGTGTTTCGCCCGCTCCTAAACCTGTCTGCCATTCACCCGATACCGAAACACTGGCCGCATCGCGTGCATAAAGCCTTAGAATCACTCTGTTATCAGGCAATATTTCGGGTGACACAACACGTGCAGGCATTCTGAAGGCTGGTCGTGCTGCTGGAGCCTCCCGTCTTTCCTGGGCCATAATATTACTCTGAAACATTATCAGTACCAAAGTGGTACAGATAAACAGATTTAAAAACAAACTTTTATTTTTCATAATTTGATACTTATTTAAATAATTTTAAACTCTTTACTTGTTCAATAATAGCTACAGTTTATTTAACAATCGGGAAACATTATCTGGGCAGTCTGAAAAAGGTATCTTCTCCAGTTAGCCCATTCATGGCCGCCATCGCTTAAAACCCAGAAAGTCTTAATACCATACCGGTTAAATAACGCCAGAACTTTCATGCTATTAAAAAGTGCGATATCTGTCTCTCCTGCTGCCATATAGAGAGGCACACGAAACTTATCGTTTGTACCTGTATAGTCATTAAATAAATTAATAAAGTTTTCCTCGAACTGTTTAAGTGTCTCAGGTGTTGTGTGTCCTGAGCTATAGACATAAAGTTCGCTGAAGACGTCAAGGTGAGACAGTCCGGTATGCAGAACTACAAAACCTCCCATTGATAATCCGGCCAGAGCTCTGTATTCCCGTGAAGCTTTTGTCCTGTAATGAGAATCCACATAAGGAATAATTGAATTGATATATTCCTGAGAGCATGGGTCATCTTTCCCGGGTTCAGGAGGCGAACCTGATGCCAGTCCTCGAGTATTTGGCATAACAACTATCATCGGCTTCGCTTTACCTTCATAGATAAGATTATCAAGTATCAGATGTGCATAACCACCCTGTCGCTGATCTTCCATTGTCCATCTTGAATCATCGTCACCTCCTCCATGATTAAGGTAAAGGACCGGATATCTCAACTGAGGATTATCATTATATCCCGGAGGAAGGTATATATGCATGCGTTTCTCCTGTCCTGCAGAATTAATATAGGTTGCCTGTTCTATCCTTCCATGTGGAATATCTTTTCTTTCATAAAATTTAGTATCGGAATATGTCGGAAGTGCCGGCAGGATCGGAAGCGGACAGACTCCTTTTTTGGGCATATCTAATGTTCTTCTTCCCGTTTGTTGAGGAGCATTCGCCGGATTCTGACCAGCCGAAAAATAACCCATACCTGAAAACAGAAGTAAAATAATAAATACTCCCATGCGATTTTTAATCATCTCCTTAAACATTTATGTTAATGGTGGAAGCGATTTTCTTGCTTCGCGATCCGGATCATTTTTAACTTCAGATATATCGTCGAGGACCATAACTTCACCGTTTGTGGAAGTGTATTTCGGCCATGCGGGTAGACCGCCATTGTCGGGATTGCCGGTTTTCATAAACTGCAGAAGGGCACCTGACATTTTTTCCGACAGCTTTCTTGGCCTCGATCCACCGCCTGTGTGTGTGAGCATCACGTCGGTATTATAGAACCAGAAACATATATCGGAGCAATGGAATGCCCGCATTCGGTTATCGAAGAGAGGAGGTTGCCAGCAGAACCATGCCACGTAAACAGGAGAAGGCTGTTTTGATTTTGCGTCGGCAAGAGCGACTACACTCTGCCTGTTACCCATTATCATCGACCATATCTCAACAGGTTTTTTATCAGGGAAAGCTCTGGCGTATGCATCCACAACTTCTCCTGCCTTATCGCCGAAGCCTGCCGAAAAGCCTGCTCTTTCACGAATTTTTTCCTTCACTTCGTCGAGTGTGACATTTTCGAGAGATGCGTCGTCACGACTTGGCGACATTTCATTCATTGTTGAACAAATAATCATAGGTATCTCTGAAGCAAGCGGTGTAGCTTCGGGGTAATAGGGATGCTGGGGAATTATTACACCGTCGGCACACGGGCTAAAACCTCTTCTTATTCCCGGTGTGGCTGTCCCTGCTTCCTGTGCCAGCTTTGCTGATGCACGGTTCGCAAGTTGATAGTATTCCTGCCATGGCATCTCATGAAGTTTGTTTATCTCGCCTGGTTTCAGTCCGGCTTCTTTCAAGACGGCTTCTCCAAGTTTTTCGGCATATTCTTTTTCGCCGGTCTTCAATCCGGCGCCACTCAGGACAACTGCCTTATGGAACAATCCCTTTGCAGAAGGCATTGCAGTCAGAGTTGTTACTTTTGCTCCTCCTCCCGATTGTCCCATTATAGTTACATTACCGGGGTCGCCACCAAAATTCGAAATATTGTCACGTACCCATTCGAGTGCTGCAATAAGATCCAGCATTCCGACATTTCCCGAAGCTGAGTATTTTTCCCCTCCGACAGAAGCAAGATTTGTAAATCCTAAAGGCCCGAGCCTATGGTTTACAGATACAAAAACCACATCTCCCTTTCTGCAAAAGTTCTCGCCATTGTAACCATCCTGTTCGATACCGTTGCCTGTAGTAAAACCTCCTCCATGAAGCCACACCAATACTGGTCTCTTTTTACCGTCTTTAATTGCAGGGGTAAATACATTTAATCTGAGACAGTCTTCGCTCACATCATCATAGTTCCAATGGTCCACAAATGATTGATACCGATTTGCATATCTTCCTTCCATTATCTGTGGAGCCGAATTACCCCACCACACTGCAGGAAAAATATTGTTCCATGGTTTTGGTTTCTGAGGTGGCATAAATCTGTTTGCCCCTGAAGTGTCGGCTCCATAAGGTATTCCAAGAAAATAATAAATACCCCTTAAAATATAGCCTTTTACTTTACCGTAAATTGTTTCACAAACAGCAATATCATCTCCTATAAATAATACCTGTTCATCGTATGTCGGAACAACAGAAGCAGATTTACACCCTGTTACCAGCATTGGCGTTCCTATTGCAATGCCTGCACCTCCGGCGCCAACCGTTTTTATGAAATTTCGTCTTGATGATTTCATAGGTTTTAAGTTAAATTCAACAATTTGTTATTTTTATTACTTATTTTTTATTTTTTATATTAAATCTTAATTATGTTTCGAACGTAAAAATAATAAAATGGCTAATCTCATTTAATTGATATTCTATGTTTTAACATATTTTAAATTTATTTTATTTCAATAACTCCAGTTACTTTCATTGCATCGGCAGCATCTTGAGGAAGTTTCCATAGATTATCGAAATATCCGTGGGAAACGATGTTATCAGGGCTTTCTCGGAAAAGTATGAAATCTTTGTAGTTTTTAAGAATTTCAGCTTTAAGATTCATGAAATTATATCCAGTTGGTTGTTCACTCTTTTTCGGGGGTGTCCACCATGCTAATCCTGAGTTTACAAGAAAATAATGGTCATTCATCGGAAAAATATAAACAAGTCCGTAATCCTTAACGGCGTCATTTTTCAAATGAATGGGCAATTTATCAGCGAATTTCTCAATTATTGCGTTCGTTTCGCGTGTACCGAACAATATAAGATTTGACGTTTCAAAGTCACTTTGTCGGACTTCCTTATCTGACAGAACTCTGGGGAAGATCATTATTCTACCCATCATACCTCTGTCGGCAGCCCAGTCGGCAGCGGCCGCTGCCTGAGCTCTTCTTGCAGAAAGTTCTTCCTGTGAGGGGTTGCCGCCCGTACCATAGACATAAACGTGATTACTGCTTACAGCAGCATATAAAGGTCCCTCGGCTCCTTGCTTTTTTGATGTCAGGGAAGGTGTGAACTTAGTATTGACCCAGCCTTTAGCTGTTTTCGTAAATGAGGCCGCATTTCCTGTTTGCAGGCTGAAACTTTTCCCGTCAACTTTTATAATAACTTTTCGGGCAGAGTTAAAAAGAGGATGGCCTTCGAGGCTAAGAGTAAAAGCTTCAAGTGAGTTAGTTGTGACATCTATGGTATTCTGTGCAGTAAATTTTGCATCTATAGTTGCCAGAGTTCCTGGTGTAATGTTATCGAATTTTACCCAGTAGGCTTTGTTGTATTTAAACCATCTTGTGGCAAATCTAACCTGTTCAGGGAAAAGATTTCTCTTAAACTGCGAAAACCATTCGAATATAAAACCATCCTTATAAGCCCACTCCCAGCTATTATGTCCAACACCGGGATATTCGACGTAATTTACCATCGGTGAGTATGTTTCGAATTTCGTTTTCCATTCGAGGGCTGTTTTATAGAGAAAATCTTTGTCGCCAACGAAAAGATGAACAGGTAAGTTGGATACATTGCATGCAAGTTCGGCCGATTCAGCAGGTGGTGCAGGGCAGCATGGTGCAATAGCAGCCCATACTTCGGGTCGCGTAAGTCCAAGCCAGATTGTTCCGCCGCCACCCATTGACAGACCTGTCAGATAAATTCGGTCTTCATCAATCGAAAAACGGCTCTTAATATCATCGAGCATCTGGTACACATCCTCTTCAGGTATTCCCTGGTATCCCGCAGTGCCACGCGCATAAGGCGCTGCAACCACATAAGGCACATCTTTCAGTTCAGGCCAGTACCGGGTTGCTTCAAGATCGGTTTCAACAGGCACATTCCCTGGCTTGATGAAATCCAAACCCTGAATATTTCCCTCACCGAACACACGCCTTAAGCCAAGACGGTGATTCGACATAGCTCCATGTAAAAAGATTACAAGGGGATACTTCTTCGATTCTTCGTAATTTCTCGGAACATAAACAGCATAAGGCTGATCGGTCTCATCAACTTTAGAGAAAAAACACAGGTCCTGCGGGCCAGGCTTGAGCTTTTGAGCATAAGAAGGAGTTACGTTAATAATACTGAAAATACTTATGATTACAATTATTAAGAAGCTGAAATTTTTCATCATTTTATTTTTATAATTTTTAGTTATATTTTTAATATTCTACAGGTGAATGAAATATGCCATCCGGTAAATTTAATAATTTTAATTCAGATGGCATATTTCTTTTGAATCTGTTATTCACCAGCATTTAAAAATCTACCATCCAGGGTTCTGTTTTAAATTTGGATTAACGCGCATTTCATGTTCTGGGAATGGAAGTAATTCATGTTTTCCTACTTTATAGCCATAAACCGAATTCCTTTGGGGATATGTAATACTATCGGATACTCCATCGCGCTTAAATCCCCAGAAAGTAGGCACTTTTTCCCCCTGTTTTGCTAGAGCTGCAGGAGCATCGCCCCATCTCTGCAAATCGAGAAATCTTGCGCCTTCGGCCCACAACTCAAGCCTTTTTTCCTTTTTGATATCATCGAGAGTTACTGAAGAGAGTGGTGCAAGATGAGCGCGAGAGCGTATCTGGTTTACATAATTAAGTGCTGTAGCCCCGTCGGAAGGTGCCGACATTAGACTTGCTTCTGCTCCCAGCAGCAGCACTTCGGCATATCTCATATAAATCCAGTTGCAATGCCATGCATATCCATAGCCGCCTTCGAGAGCCTCATTTCTCAAAACACGGTATTTCCATGTAAATACTCCGGAATGTCCGTAAAGACCCTGCCCTCCGACAGTCAGACGAAGGTCTGTGCCATAAAAATTCGGATAAGGACAAATATTCAGCACATCCTGGTAATTCTTTACCGTGCTCTTGAACCTGAATCCATTCGGTCCTTCCATTTCTACAAAGGCCTGATAGACCTCCGGAGTAGCATTACTAAATCCCCAGCCTCCATAATGTATGTCGTGCATACCAAAGAAATAGCCCATCATGTTCATGTGATCGCCTCTCCAACCAAGCATGTTGTTTGTGATTCCGGATGACGCACCTGTCCATGTATTTGCCGGATCGTTAAGACCGATGATCTCCCACATACGTTCAGGTCCGAGGTCCTGTGACACGCGATACATATTCTCATAATCGGATATAAGCTCATACTTACCTGAGTTCACCACTGCATTGAATTGAGCTGCAGCTTCGTTGTATTTCTTCTGCCAGAGGTATGCCTTGCCGAGTAGGGCTTGTGCTACCTGTTTGCTTATCCTGGCTCCTATCGATTTGTCGGAAGGGCTACTCTTCTCAGGAAGGGCGTTTGAGCTTATGGCCTCAGTAAGGTCTTTTTCAATCTGTGCCCAGAAATCGGCAGAGTTACTGTTTGGTTGTCTGTATTCGCTTGGAGCAAGTTGATGCAGTACCAGAGGCGGTGTACCCCATAGATTAACCAGATAGAAGTTGGCAAAAGCCCTGATAGCCTTTGCTTCGGCAATAGCTCTGTCCTGAGCAGGAGTACCTCCGGTAACATTATCAATAACCATGTTGCAACGATAGATCATCGAATACAGTGAACTAAACATGCCTGAGATATTACTGTTTGCCGGATTAAAAGTATATTCATTGATCTGTTCCAGACTAGGATTGTCACCTCTTCCACCTCCTCCGCAAGTGACATCATCCGAAAGAAGATTCTGAAGAAATAGCCATGTAAAATGCATACTTCTCACCTGGCTATAAACGGCAGCTATTGCCTCTTCAGCATCTGCGTCGGTTTTGTAAAAATCTTCAACGGCAGTGGTACCTGGCTGAGATATGTCGAGACGGTCTTCACATGACCATGTATGGACAATAGACTTGGTATACAAGGGGCTATAGACATGGTATACATTTTTATAAAGTTATAGTTCTTATTAATTGATTGCAAAAATATATTTCATAAGTATTGTTTTCTTTTGATTCTCTTAC
>Ga0208197_1003785_pt1 | contig 11717 bp, 9 predicted proteins | sample AD_JPNNA4_MetaG_FD_184444 | JGI IMG/M metagenome (GOLD analysis project Ga0208197, IMG submission 184444) | Active sludge microbial communities of municipal wastewater-treating anaerobic digesters from Japan - AD_JPNNA4_MetaG (SPAdes) (version 2) | ecosystem: Engineered > Bioreactor > Anaerobic >...
AGGCCATCTTTGGATTCACCCGCACCCTCGGCGCAGAGGGCAAAGGCTTTTCTTTGAAAAAATATCTCTCCTCACGGGACTTGCTTTATGAAAAGATATTGGAGCAAATAGCTCATTATATTTGCAATTCCCGCTTCGAAGAAATAAAGGAGCTTCGTCCTTTCAGCCGGGATGCCTTCTCACGACCTTATGTGCCGGGCACTTCCATCAAAGGAGCTCTACGTACCGCGGTTCTCTATTGTATTCTTAAGCGGATGGATACCCCGACCCGTGTAAAAATGCTTGATGATCGTGTACAAAATAAGCTCTTCGAGTTTAAAAGCAGGAACGCTGGAATAAACAGAGGGTCTGCAGAAAAGTTTAAGCAGTCTTTTATGAGAGATCTTGATGCGGCTGTTTTCCGCAGATTTACGCTGAAACAGGGCCAGGGACGCGATGATGAAAAGACCGACATCCTGCGGGCCTTGAAAGTATCGGATGCCCTTCCATGGGGTGCTCACACACTAGAGGTTAAGGAGGTCAAGGTATTCAGCGCCTTTTCAAACGACAGCCCCAAAAAATGGTCTATCTATGCAGAGTGCGCACTGCCTGGAATGGACGTTGTTTTTGATCTCTCTGTTTCAGAAGAGATCCTGGCTGATTTCGCTGCCCTGAACAGTCGAACCTCATGGGGCATGGCGATCAACGACATGGCGGACTTGATCCGTTATCCCATTAGTTGCATCAAGGAAATGACACAAGATATCCTGACTCATGAGAGCCGGTTTTATAAAAACTCTTTTCATATGGAGATGCCTATCCCCAGCAACGCTGATTTTCATCTTGGCTGGGGCGGAAGCTTGCTGGCGACTTCGGTTTATTTACTTCTGCCTGAACCACTCCGGCAGCAGGTCCGTAACGATCTGTTCACTCCGCGTGGCTCTATGCCAGCCCCCAAATCAAGAAAATTGACCATGGAACAGGCAGAGCCCGGGGACGCCCTGGGATGGGTACAAATAGTTGGAGAATAAAAAGGTTCTATTCCTATGGCCGACATACTCTATTACATAGCTGGGAATTCAGATATCCGCATCAATGGTGAGAGCATCAAGGATAACTATCGTCCGATCACCCGGAAATTGCATGAAATCATTGAACATCCCAACTTCAATGAACTCTATTCGTGTATTTTCGAAAAGGAAGGCATGGCATTCCGGAAAAGAAAACCGTGCATAGCGCTTTCTGCAGAAAAAAATACAATTGATGTGCGACGGATTGACTTGCCGATCTTTTCGAAACTCTGGGATAAATTGTCACCAAAGCCTGATCACGTAGTAATTTTTATCACGGATCAAAAGAATGATTATGACCAAGGTGATACCCTGTTTGCTGGTGCTTTGATCAAGACTTGGCTTTTACATCTAGAAAAGAGAAGCCCTGAAATTATCCTGCAACGGATTGAGCAAGATCCGAGCGATTATGACGGTATGGTGCGATATTTTTCTCATTACATTCAAAGTAACCGCAAGCGGCTCGTAGCGGCACGTTTCAACTATCTCGCTCTGAGTTCCGGCACCCCGGCCATGGTTAACAGCCTTGCTCTGGCAAGCATAGAATATAATTTCCGGTATTACTATATCGCCCGAACAATACCCCCTGAGGTACGGGAAGTCGAGTTCCTTTCCAGCTTGAATAAACAGCGGTATGCGGAAATACTGCGGGCATTGGTCCTCAATTTTCAGTATTCAGCAGCTTTGAAAACAATAAATGAGTCGCCTTTCCGTAATGAAGACGAGTTGGTCCGCCTGATTGCCTCTTTGACCTGCAGGATTAATTATAACTATGCGGCTGCTTTGAAAGAAGTACGAGTACTCAAGACGGAGGAAACTCTGCCCTATGTCGCCGAATTGTCCGACTTGGCGTCGGACGATGAAAATGCTTTCTTGTATGAGATGATTGCCCGGATTGAGATCGCGTACAGAATGCAAGACTTTCATACAGCTATTGCGTTGGTTTTCAACGTACTTGAGAACGCTCGCGTGAGACTGGCTTACAAGTATACGGGCGTGCTTATTACTCCGCCGGATTTCAAGGAATGGCGTGATTATATTATTTCAAGCGGCCTGTTCTCTCAGGAGAAAGTGACTGAATTATTAAAAAATCCAACATCACGAGTGAGCATTGTTGAGATTTTGAAAAAGGTGCAGAAACGCTCGCCTGATCCTTTATTGCAGCAGGCGATCGATTTTTTAAGCAAGCTGGAAAATAAAGTTGAAACCCAAATAGGCAAGTATTCCATTCAAGACCTGCGTAATTATGGGCCGTTCGCCCACGGCATTCATGGCATGCCAATGGACGATACGGTTTTACAGGTGATCTGGCCGCGCTATGGTTTCCGGCAGCTGCTCGACGAACTGAAAGACTTTGTTTGCCAATTAACCGGCCAACCAATGGCTGAAAACCCCTTCCTTGCTGCCAATCGTATCATTGAATTCCTCCTTAAGGAAAAGAGCGCATGAGCCAATCTGGATTTTCAGCCACTGAGAAATGGACAGAGTGTGTACAACTTGCGAGCGTCATTTTTGATTTTCATTTAGTCGCCCAAACTCCACTCTCTTTGCCGGAATTCAAAGGTTCTGCCTTACGGGGCGGTTTTGGCACTGTATTTAAAAAGGTCTGCTGTGCTTTTAAAAACCGTCTCTATTGTCTTGACTGCAGTTTGAACGAAACTTGTACCTACGCCTATGTCTTTGAGACGCCGAATACTGCCAAAATGGAGCCCGGCCTGACCGCTCAGAATTTGCCACATCCTTTTATCATCCGTCCGCCTCTGACGCCCGTACTAATGTTACAGCCTGGTGATGCTTTTCATTTTTCGTTGGTATTGATAGGAAAGGGTATTGATTTTTTCCCTTTTTTTGTATATGCATTCGAAGAACTCGGCAAAACCGGCCTGGGTAAGGGGCAGGGCCGTTATATTTTGGATAGCATATCCGGTGAGGAAGGGCAGCAAGTTTATAGCAGATCCAGCAGAACTCTTATGCGCAATTTTACCGTGTATAACATAGCGGATCAAGCCGTTCAAATAAAGCCTTCTTCGCATAGGCTGAATCTTGAGTTCCTGACTCCTACGCGCATTACGCAAAAAAATGACCTGACGAAAAATCTGAGCTTTGAGCTTTTAATGCGTAACATATTGCGGCGCGGTTCGCTGCTTGCACGACTCCATTCTGATAAAGAATGGGAACTGGATTATAATACTGTTTTCGAGAAATCACGTCAGATCAAGGTCAAGTATGACGGCCTAAGATGGTATGATTGGGAGAGATATTCCCGCCGGCAACGGCAGCGGATGAATCTTCGCGGCTTCACTGGCGGAATTGCATTCGAAGGTGAACTGGCCCCCTTTTTGCCTTTTATCCTCCTCGGAAGCAGAATCAACATAGGTAAAAATACCAGCTTTGGTATGGGTTGGTACAGAATCCTTTCGGATGAACCATCATTGAATTGACCCGGGAACGTTCTTCCGTGGTCTGATTGACATTTTTTTCCATGAGCTATTCCTGGGTATCGTGATAATGCCTGAAGTAAAACCATGGAGAGCTTATGGCCGGTGTGCTTTATTCAGCAATAATAAATGAGGCGAATCTCCTCGCCGCATGGCAGCATGTGCGCGCCAATCTGGGGGCTCCGGGCATAGATCGAATCAGCGTCGATGATTTTGAAAAATGTGCCGAAAAGGAGCTCGCTGTCCTTCATCAGGAACTCGCCAATCAAGCCTTCCAACCTGCCCCTTATCTGACTTTTACTAAAGAAAAATCCGCCAATAAATCCCGTGTCTTACACATTCCTACCGTAAGGGACCGCATTGTACAGCAGGCTGTATTGCAGCAAATCCGCTCTCTTTTGGAGAAGCAATTTCATGATTGCAGTTATGCCTATCGTCCTGGCAGGTCAGCGGTCAAGGCCCTAGCACGCGTGGAGCGGCACTTGTCCAGAGGGCTTACCTGGATTCTCAATGCAGACATAACCACTTTTTTTGATGAAATTGACCGATCAATCCTGAAGAAAAAAATTGAATACTTGATCGAAGATAGGGATGTGACCAGCCTAGTCTTTTCCTGCATTAATGCCTTACCCAGTGAGTTGCAAAAGGGTATTCCACAGGGGATGGTTCTGGCACCCCTCTTGTCAAATCTCTATCTTAATGACTTTGATGGTGTGATGCAAAAGGGGACTTGGCACTATGTCCGTTTTTCTGATAATTTTGTCGTTTTGAATAACCGACGGGAAGGTGCTGAAGAGGCCCTGGAGCGTAGCAGAACCCTCCTGACTGATTTAAAGCTGGAGTTGAACCCCGAAAAAACCAAAATCTGTGCACTTGAGGAGGGATTTGTTTTTCTTGGTTATCAGTTTGATGAGAACGGTAAAAGGCCTTCTGAAGCGTCACGCCAACGCCTCGATGCCCGTCTGCAGGGTGCTCTGGCTAAAGCAGTGGATCTGTCTCAGGAAGCCCTGAAGGAGAAGATAGATGCCATCATCACAGGCTGGCTGAATTATTTCAGCCTTACGACCCGAGATCGACATAATCTGCTCCTTGAATTGCAGCAACAATACAAAGGGCAGAATGTTTCGATGCCACAGCGAATTTTGCAGACAGCCCTGGCCTTTCAGCTTGGTGATAAAGTGGGGGCAAAAAGCCTGTTGGAAGAGATGCCACCCGAGCCGGTTGAAGATGCTGAAGTCAACTATCAGTGGGCATTGATGTGCGAACTTGCAGGATTAACCAATGAGGCGCAGGATGGTTATCTGGCTGCGGTACGCAAAAATTCAGATCATGGCGAGGCGGTCTTTCGGCTGGGATTGCTTTATTTGCAGCAAAATCAGAACGAAAGAGCAATACGGTATTTACAGAAAGCGATTCAGCTGCAGCCGTTCAACGCGGCGGTTCATTTTACCCTGGCTACTGCTCTTGAGAATTATGCCCTGCACGGCGCTGCCAGGCAAGCCTACAGGCGCGCGGCTGAGTTGGATAAGAACATCGGAAAATGGATGAAAGTCGAACTCTCCGAAAAACAGGCTTCTGCCACGAGGATGAATTATTCAGAGAGCGATATCGCGCAATTTCTCAGACTGTTTTCCGGACGGGAAGGAGTTTTCAGCCGTCAATGGCTGAGTGAGGCAGGTAAGCTGGGCTATCTGCCGGTGCATCATCATATGACTGCAGCTGATGTGCAAAGCCATTTTGAGGGCAAGGAAACGCTTGCGGTCTATCTTTTGCGTGCTGATAATACTGTGAATTTCATGGTATTTGATATTGATGTCAGCAGACAGGTGCGTGAGGAAGGACTGACAGCTGGCAGTGAGCAAAACTGGACCGAATTTGTCTGGCTCGAGACTTCCAGATTATTGACGACATTATACCAGATGAACCTGCCAGCCTATGCAGAGGATTCAGGGCACAAGGGGATGCATATTTGGCTCTTTTTTACAGAACCAATGCCTGCCCGGGAAGTACGAGTTTTTGGAAAAAGGCTGATGGAAAAAGCGGGCGAAGCGCCGCCGGGGCTGACACGTGAGCTTTTCCCCAAAGAAGACCATGTCGACAAGAATGGTCTTGGCTCACTGATCAAGTTGCCGCTCGGTATCCATAAATTGACCGGGCAACGATGTTATTTCTTAAAGAGTTCTGGTGAGGTTCTCCAGGATCCCGTTAGCCAATTGCATCAGATCAAATCCATATCAAAAAATTATTTTTTAACCAGCCTGGATGCACTTCGCGCTGAGAAGGTCGGCAAGATGCCCGCCTGTGGTGTCAAGACAGAAACATCTGCAACGATTGTTCTGTGGGAGCGCTGCAGTGTTTTGCGCTATTTACGGGAAAAGGCCTACGATGAAAGGATGTTGAATCACCTCGAACGAGTGACACTATTGGAAACGATTGGATTTCTCGGGGATGAAGGAAGAGAGTTGATTCACGAAATCATATCACATACCTTGAATTATGACTTTCGGATTACAGAGAAATGGATTCGCCGGCTTAAAGGTTTGCCGGTGAGTTGTCCCAGAATTCGGGAATGGCATAGCGCCTTGACGCCATCAATAACCTGTAATTGCAAATTGCCTGTAGTTCAAGGGGGATACCCTTCTCCGCTGCAGCATATTGACGCTGATTTTATTATCAGATTGAAGAAGTCCTCGGGATTAGTCAAAACACCTCCTGTACTTCCGCCGGCTGCTGAAAAGAAGCCGTCGTTACAGCAATCCGCCATCGAACAGAATGAACAAGTTCAGGTTACCAAAACTGACACGGTCAGGCCAGAAACGCTGGATGAACTGGCAGATCTGGTGTCACGCTATGTTAAAAGCAAGAAGGCCTTATTGAAACTTAACAACGACATCGAAGCGATTGAAAAGAAGTTGGACCTCTTCGCTAGTCGAGCGGGTGAGGATCATTTCCAAACAGAGTGGGGTACTCTCCGCTGCATGGAAATAGAGGGCAAGCGTAAATGGCTGCTGGAGATATAAAACAATCAAAGAGGTGACTGTTGAATCCTGTCTATGTAACGGAGCAGGGGGCTGTCATACACCGGTCTTCACGCAGTCTTGTGGTTACAAAAGATGATTCCCGAATATTACAAATCCCGGTAATAAAAATCGACCGTTTGCTGGTCTTTGGTCAGGTTCAGCTTACGACGCAGGCGATTGAGCTATTGCTTGAGGAGGGAATTGATGTCAGTTTCTTATCTGCAAGTGGTCGACTTCGTGGACAGCTCATGGCGGTTGTTTCTAAAAACAATATTTTGCGTTTGTCCCAATACGAGCGCGCCAATAATGAACAATTTCTAGTGATGACCGCCAAATCGATTGTGCAAGGCAAGATACTGAATGGCAGAGCGTTGCTACGACGCTATAGCAGGAATCATCCGGAGAGCGAAATTACAAAAGAGCTGGAGATCATTGAATCTGTTTTGGATGGACTTATACGGTACAAGAGTGTGGCGCGTCTGATGGGTTGTGAGGGTGTGGCGTCGGCAGCATATTTTAGAGCGTTTGGCCGCATGTTCAGGCGTGATCTGCAATTTGCTGAAAGATCCCGTCGACCGCCTAAAGACCCGGTGAATGCCCTGCTGAGTTTGGGATATACCATGTTGACGAACGAAATTCTAAGTCTGGTTGTTGCACACGGCCTAGATCCCTACCTCGGGTTTTTACATGGTATAGTGTATGGACGACCATCACTTGCACTGGATTTGGTGGAGGAATTCAGGCATCCGGTGATCGATAGGTTGACATTAAATCTGATAAACAACAAGGTTTTGGAATCCGGGGATTTCGTAAAAACGGATGAAGGTGGGTTTGTACTACAGCCAGCCTCCCTGCGGCGATATTTTGAATTTTATGAAAACCGGATGCATGAGCCTGAAGGGCGAAAAAAAAGCGGGGTGACGGAGACGATCCGGGATATTGCCAGAGGTCAAGTAAGGAAAATGGCTACGGCTATTAAAAATGGTACACATTATGCACCTTACCGGTTTGAGGGATAAAGGTATGCTCTATTTGGTTTCATATGACATTATTGACAATGCCAAGCGCATCCGGTTGGCTAAAAAACTGCAGGACTATGGACAAAGAGTTCAATATAGTGTCTTTGAATGCAGCCTGGATGCAAAGCGATGTGTTGAAATGACTGCCAAAATACTGAAATTGTTGGATCCGGAGAAAGACAGCTTGCGGATATACCAATTGTGTGCGGGGTGCTGCAGTAAAATAAGCTCATACGGCATTAAAAAAGGATGGGAGGAGGGTGACGACGAAAAAACAATTGTTATCTGAAGTGAAAATAGTTGCTATTCTTGCGGGTTATTTATATTTTTTAGTGGATTGGACAGAGGGGGTCTGGTGTATGGTTAGCGGAAAAGTCGTAGTTCGATGAAGAAATTGTAGTTAACCTATTTTTTCTGAGCAAAATGAGTGCTAAACCGCGATAATTTGAATATAATATTCATGCATTTGTGACTGGTTAGCGGAATTACCCTTATAACATATTGATTATTTGTTTAAGAAAAGCATTATAGTCTGAATCATCTCCAGGGCGAATACTGGATTGCGACAAATTATCTCCTCCTCCGCCCCGAAAGCGGAGAAGGCCTCTGTCTGAATCATCTCCAGGGCGAATACTGGATTGCGACAAGTTATATTCAAAAAGAGACGTTTCCAAGTCTATATCTGTCTGAATCATCTCCAGGGCGAATACTGGATTGCGACCCCGTGACATTAATGGCCAGTCTAAACCGGCCATTCTGTCTGAATCATCTCCAGGGCGAATACTGGATTGCGACGCGAAACTATCTCCTCCTCCGACCCGAAAGCGGAGAAGGACTGTCTGAATCATCTCCAGGGCGAATACTGGATTGCGACTCAGTGTATTCGTGCCACTCGACCTTGCCGCCGGCGGTCTGAATCATCTCCAGGGCGAATACTGGATTGCGACGGGGTATTAATGGCCAGTCTAAACCGGCCATTCTGAAGTTGTCTGAATCATCTCCAGGGCGAATACTGGATTGCGACTTCCTGCGGTTCCCCCACTACCACCCCCCTGGAAACGAGAGTCTGAATCATCTCCAGGGCGAATACTGGATTGCGACGCATATTAACTGTTCACTGGGACGCCCATTGTCCCAGGTCTGAATCATCTCCAGGGCGAATACTGGATTGCGACTATATTGTCCATCCTTTTTTCCTCCTGCAAGTATAATAAGTCTGAATCATCTCCAGGGCGAATACTGGATTGCGACGAACATTTTTAACCTGTCTACTTTGTCGGCAGGCTTTTGGTCTGAATCATCTCCAGGGCGAATACTGGATTGCGACTCGATCTCTGCGGTCAACCCGCAATTGGCGTATTTTACTGCGTCTGAATCATCTCCAGGGCGAATACTGGATTGCGACTTACATGCGTCGTGACATTTTGTTCTTTGATCGCAATGTCTGAATCATCTCCAGGGCGAATACTGGATTGCGACCTTCCGCCCTGCAAGTGGCTAAATGTGGCACTCACCTTGGGTCTGAATCATCTCCAGGGCGAATACTGGATTGCGACCATACAGTGCGTGCGGGTTCATTAGAAGCCCAACCCTGTCTGAATCATCTCCAGGGCGAATACTGGATTGCGACTTTGCATTCCAGGTCAGCGTGCCGTTTCCTGAATTTGTGTCTGAATCATCTCCAGGGCGAATACTGGATTGCGACTATAAAATCTTCCCACTTTTTGCGATTGACGAAATAAGTGCGTCTGAATCATCTCCAGGGCGAATACTGGATTGCGACGTAGTTTTTTTTCTTCGCAGGTATTGACATTGGCAATGAATGTCTGAATCATCTCCAGGGCGAATACTGGATTGCGACTTTCTTTCGGGGACATGCTTCCAAGTAATACCTTGCAGTCTGAATCATCTCCAGGGCGAATACTGGATTGCGACGGATGCGTGCGCCGGTCTGCCATTCGACCAGCTTCAGGTCTGAATCATCTCCAGGGCGAATACTGGATTGCGACGGCATCTTTGTCGTGGCCGTTGTCGGCGGGCTTAGGTCTGAATCATCTCCAGGGCGAATACTGGATTGCGACTTTTTGTTTTTGAATTTTTACAATACGGTTTATTTTGGTCTGAATCATCTCCAGGGCGAATACTGGATTGCGACGACATCCTCCATCGGGCTGTTCAGCGGGAACTCCTGAATGTCTGAATCATCTCCAGGGCGAATACTGGATTGCGACTCTCTTTCAGCTCTTTGAGTGTGCGGACCTGGAGATATGTCTGAATCATCTCCAGGGCGAATACTGGATTGCGACAGCGGCATCCATTGCTTGTTAGTTTCATTTTTTCCTCGTCTGAATCATCTCCAGGGCGAATACTGGATTGCGACCGGTGGCCGTTTTGCAGGTCGGTCTTGGTAATGACAGTCTGAATCATCTCCAGGGCGAATACTGGATTGCGACATCTGCCTGCATCGGCGGGGGCGGCTGGCATCCAGGTCTGAATCATCTCCAGGGCGAATACTGGATTGCGACGCTATACTCGGCACCGCACCGACTGCAGTAGTACCGGTCGTCGTCTGAATCATCTCCAGGGCGAATACTGGATTGCGACGCCTGAACCGAAATCCCGGGAATGTTGATGGCCAACCGTCTGAATCATCTCCAGGGCGAATACTGGATTGCGACTTCCTGAGGCTCCCCACAAACCACGCCCTTAGAAATGTCTGAATCATCTCCAGGGCGAATACTGGATTGCGACAAGTTATCAATTGCGCATCCAATCGTTTCCCAATTGAGTCTGAATCATCTCCAGGGCGAATACTGGATTGCGACCTGTCGGCTGGCATTACACCGATCGCGGCCCACTTGTAGGTCTGAATCATCTCCAGGGCGAATACTGGATTGCGACTTATTTGTCCTATGGATTGGGCAGTACGCCCAACCTGCGTCTGAATCATCTCCAGGGCGAATACTGGATTGCGACAAAGTCCACATCCAGGACAGGGCGCACCCATTGCTCCGTCTGAATCATCTCCAGGGCGAATACTGGATTGCGACCTTTCCTCAACACTTTGGCCAAATGGCTTTTCCTCGTCTGAATCATCTCCAGGGCGAATACTGGATTGCGACCCACCAAAAAAAGAAATACTCAAAAAAAGGTAGGGCCAGTCTGAATCATCTCCAGGGCGAATACTGGATTGCGACCAAAAAACTCTTTTACAGTCATATACTCCTCCCACTTTGTCTGAATCATCTCCAGGGCGAATACTGGATTGCGACATAATAACGTTTTTCATATCCTTTTCTCCTTGTTTTTGTCTGAATCATCTCCAGGGCGAATACTGGATTGCGACAAATTCTTGTTGCGTCATTGCTGAAATCTCCCTATATGTCTGAATCATCTCCAGGGCGAATACTGGATTGCGACGATCTCATCCTCCGCTCCGAAAGCGGAGAATGATTCGGTCTGAATCATCTCCAGGGCGAATACTGGATTGCGACACTCTTCTTCTTCAATTTCTACACCATCCAACCAGCAATTCAGTCTGAATCATCTCCAGGGCGAATACTGGATTGCGACGTAAGACCGGGCTAATCCTCGTGGACTAAATCCCAGTCTGAATCATCTCCAGGGCGAATACTGGATTGCGACTGTAAGACCGGGCTAATCCTCGTGGACTAAATCCCAGCCTCGTCTGAATCATCTCCAGGGCGAATACTGGATTGCGACTCCACTCCTTTTCCGACGCGGAAAAGGAGTTTACCCACCGTCTGAATCATCTCCAGGGCGAATACTGGATTGCGACGTTTCTTGGTACGCGGGGTGAGCCAGTCGCAGAACAGTCTGAATCATCTCCAGGGCGAATACTGGATTGCGACTAAATTGGATCATGATGCACCTCCCAGAAAAACCGTGAAATGTCTGAATCATCTCCAGGGCGAATACTGGATTGCGACCTTGCATCAAAATACTCATCTGACATTTGCTTTTTCGGTCTGAATCATCTCCAGGGCGAATACTGGATTGCGACCTTGTTCTTTTTTCATGGCTACACTTCCTTGATTAATGTCTGAATCATCTCCAGGGCGAATACTGGATTGCGACCGATCTCATCCTCCGCACCAAATGCGGAGAATGAGTCCTTGTCTGAATCATCTCCAGGGCGAATACTGGATTGCGACCAAACAACGCCCTTGC
>Ga0208197_1003792_pt1 | contig 11710 bp, 10 predicted proteins | sample AD_JPNNA4_MetaG_FD_184444 | JGI IMG/M metagenome (GOLD analysis project Ga0208197, IMG submission 184444) | Active sludge microbial communities of municipal wastewater-treating anaerobic digesters from Japan - AD_JPNNA4_MetaG (SPAdes) (version 2) | ecosystem: Engineered > Bioreactor > Anaerobic...
TGCTCGAAAACCTGGGCAGGACGCCCGATACGGACTACTGGGTCTGCCAGGTCTGCGGGATGACGGTGGAAGGCGAAGCGCCGGACGAGTGCCCCGTGTGCCGGGCGAAGAAGCAGGCCTTCAAGAGGGTCGACTGAGCACAGTCGAAAGGGCGGCCGTCCCGGCCGCCCTTGCCGTTTTCCGCCTCCCATGTCCGCACCCTTCCTTTTCACCCGTACCGTGCTTATGTTGAGCCTTGATGGGCTGCCGGATTTTGGGCTTGACTTGGCAGAACCGTTGTGAAAAAAGGCCTTCGAAACATGCAGCCATTGCCGAGGAGAGCAGGATGGGCAACAGAAACACCTCCACCATCGATCAGAAGCGAACCCTGCTGGGCGTCTGGTTCCAGGCGGCCCGGCCCTTTTCCCTCACGGCGTCGGTCCTGCCCGTGGTGATCGGCGCGATGCTGGCGGTGAGCCATGACGGGCCCGTCGACTGGCCCCTCTTTCCCCTGATCGTCGCCTGCTCACTGCTGTTCCACATCGGGACGAACATGGTGAGCGACTACTTCGACTACATCAAGGGGGTGGACCGCGACGAGACCTACGGCTCGAGCCGGGTCCTCACCGAGGGGCTCCTGACCCCGAGGCAGCTCCTGGCGGCGGGCATCCTGCTGTTCGCCGTGGGATTCTCGCTGGGTCTTCTGCTGGTCGCCGTCCGCGGCTGGCCCCTCTTCCTTCTCGGCGTCATCGGCCTTCTCGGCGGCTGGTTCTACACGGGCGGCCCCGTCGCCTACAAGTACGTGGCCCTCGGGGATGTTCTCGTGTTCATCCTCATGGGCCCCCTGATGGTCATCGGCTCCTATTACGCCCTGACGGGCGGGTTCAGCCTGACCGTGCTGTACGCCTCGCTCCCCGTGGGCTGCCTCGTGGCGGCCATCCTCCACGCCAACAACCTGCGGGACATTCCCCATGACGCCAGGGCCAACATCCGGACCATGGCCATGGTGCTGGGCGTGCCTGCCGCCAAGGCCATCTATGTAGGCCTCGTGGCAGGGGCCTACCTCGTCGTGGCCGTCATGGTTCTGGCAGGGCTCATCACCCCTCTGGCGCTGGCGGTCGCGCTGACGCTTCCCCTGGCGGTGAGGAACGTGAAGGCCGTGCTGGCAAGCATCCCGGGAAAACCGGAGTCCATCGCCACGGGGGACATCATGTCGGCCCAGCTCCACCTGGCCTTCTGCGCGCTCTTCGGGCTCGCCCTCTTCGCCGGGACCTTCCTGAGATGACGCCCGTCGTCCGCCTCTGCGCCCTGGCCGCGTTCTTCTGGTTCGTCCTGTTCTCGCCGTGGACGGCCCCCCGGATCCATTTCTGGCTCGTCATGGCCGCGGCGACGGCCGTCCTGTCCGCGGCGGGGCTGTGGCTGCAGAGAGAGCGCCTTCGCGAGATCTACGCGTTCAGGCCCGCCCACGTCCCCATCGGCCTTCTCTCCGCCCTGCTTCTCTACCTCGTCTTCTGGGCGGGAAACGCCGTCTCGACGCAGATCTTCCATTTCGCCAGGCCCGAGATCGCCGACATCTACAGTACCCGGGCGCAGGCATCCCCGCTCGTCATCGGGCTGCTGCTTCTTCTCTGGGTGGGGCCCGCCGAGGAGATCTTCTGGCGCGGGTTCGTGCAGGAGAGGCTCTACGCGAAGTACGGGCGTGCGGGCGGCTACATCGTCGCCTCCCTGGTCTACGCGGGCATCCACGTCTTCGGGTTCAACTTCATGCTCTTCATGGCGTCGCTGATCTGCGGGCTGTTCTGGGGGGCCATGTACCTGAAGTACCGGTCGGTGTGGCCGGGACTCATCTCCCACTCAGTTTGGGATGTGCTTATTTTCGTGATGTTTCCTCTGCTGTAAGCCCCCGAGATATTTGTCAGCGAAGGTAGGAAGGTGAGAAAGAGATGGATCGGGAATCGCACTCCCGGTCCCCTTTTATTCTGACCCTCTTACCCTCGCACCTTCTCACCCTCTTGCCGATAGCGCAATCCCAGCGCGAGCAGAAGGCCGATGACGGGCAGGGCCATGACGGCCTGCAGGGCAGCGGGGACGCCGAAGTGGTCCGCGACGACGCCCAGCAGGGTCACGCAGATGCCCCCCGTGCCGATGGCAAACCCCGCCATGAGACCCGATGCGACCCCCAAACCCTGGGGGATCAGGTGCTGGGCCATGACGATGGTCACCGAGAACGTGGAGATGAGGATCATGCCCAGAAGGCCGAGGACCGCGAAGAGCAGAATCCCCTCCGTGACGAAGAACAGGGGCATGAGCAGGGACGACAGCAGCATGGAGAGCACGAGGTAGCGCTTGTGTCCCCAGCGGTCGGCCAGCGGCGCCCCGGCCAGCGTCCCGACCGCCCCGCCGGTGAGAAACGTCGTGACGAGCGTTCCGGCCTGCAGGATGTCGCCTTTGAGGTGATCGATGAAGTAGAAGGGGATGTACGTCAGCAGGCCGACCTGGACCCACGACCGCATCACGACGATGCCGATGAGCACGCAGAGGGACAGCCACTGCGCCGCGCCCGGCCCGGCCTGCCGGGCGGCCGCGGCGCCGTGGGCCCCGGGTCGGGGGATGACGATCATGTGCCAGGACAGCAGGATCGTCACGGCAAAGAGCACCGCGGGCGCCGCCATCACGGGAAGGCTCTCGAAGCCCCAGGTTTGCACGACGAAGAGCGCCAGCAGGGGGCCGACGGCGAAGCCCAGGTTGCCCCCGACGGAGAAGATCGACATTCCCGTGACTCTCCTCTCGCCCGTGAAGAAGTGGGCCGTCCGGAACCCCTCGGGGTGGTACGAGGCGATCCCCAGGCCGCTCAGGACGACGAGCGGCAGCACGAGGGCGAAGCTCGAGGGCAGCGCGAGCATCGAGAAGCCCGCCCCCGCGCAGAGGCAGCCCAGCGGCAGCAGCAGGGGCTTTTCCTTGCGGTCCGAGATGTAGCCGAACAGGGGCTGGATGATTGAGGACGTGAGCGTGCCCACCAGGAGGATCGTTCCCGTGGCCGTGTAGGAAAGCATGAGCTTTGCCTTGAGGAAGGGCAGGATGACAGGCAGCGCCCCCTGGTAGAGGTCCGTCACGAGGTGACCCGAGGCGAGAAGAAGCAGGACTTTGAGGTTGAACGTGTTCGATGACAAACGGATGGATTCCCCTTATCCCTGAGTCCGCGATCTGTGGCACGGATGCTCTCACACCGGCTGCCGCAAGTCAAGCCGCGTCAATCCATTCCGTGGCATGGAATTTGCTCGACAACAGTGGAGGCCGGTCCGTCGCAGCACCGGGACGGAACAAACGACACGGCCCCGTGAGGACGCAATGGACGGCAAAACCAGGCCCGGCAGCGAAAAGACCCTGGGCCAGATCCTCGTCGACAAGGGCATCATCAGCCAAGAGCAGCTCGAGCGCGCCCTGCGGATCAAGGCCGAGCAGCCGGGGAAGTATCTGGGCGAGATCCTGTTCGAGATGGGGGTCTCGCAGGAGAAGATCAACCGGGCCCTCTACTACTCCAACAAGCGCAAGACGATCGGCGAGATCCTCGTGGACCAGAAGCTGATCACCCCCGAGCAGCTCGAGGAGGCCCTCTCGAAGCAGAAGAAGATCAAGGAAAAGTGGGGCCACACGCGGCCCCTGGGGCTGTTGCTCATCGAGCTGGGCTACATCAACAGCCGGGGCTACCTGACGGCCCTGTCCAAGCACTTCAACATGCCCGTCCTGTCCCTCAAGGACTACCAGCCCAACCCCCAGCTCCAGAAGGTCATCGGCGAGCGCTACGCCATGGAGCGCAAGATCATCGTGCTGGAGAACAGCGCGAAGACGATCAAGCTCGTCCTGGCCGAGCCCTCGACCCAGGTCATCGAGGAGCTCCAGAAGGCGATTCCACCCGGGAAGTCCGTCGAATATTACCTCGCGAGCTACGGCGAAATCGACGACGGCCTCCGGCGGGTCGCCGATCCCTTCAGCTTCACGCAGTACCGGTGATGCAGCGCTGAGGGCTGCCCGATCCTTTCACGCGCCCCGCTGCCCGCGCCCCCTGCGCCGCCCGTGCCGGGCCCTGCGCGCTCTGCGCTGCACGCCCGTTCCTCACGCTCCCGCCGTCGGGGGCCCCCCTTCGTATTTCGCCGCCCGCTCCCGGATCTTCTCCAGCCATTTCTCCCGGTAGAGGTAGGCGACAAACAGGCAGCAACCCGTGACGGCGAGCAGTCCGGCAAGGGGCCAGAACTGGTTGTTGCGGGCGAAGCTTCCGAAGAAGGAGAGCATGATCGTGCCGAAGAGGCGGCCCATGGTGGAGATGATGAGAAAAGTTGCGGCCCGCATGTGGGACAGGCCGAGGATGTAGCACAGGTAATCCTTCGGAAAGCCCGGGATCAGGAAGAGAAAGAAGACGATGAAGACGCCCTTGTGCTCGAGGACGTAGTCGTACTTGCGCAGGGTCTCCGGCTTGACGACCCTTTCCACCAGGGGCAGGCCGAAGATGCGGGCCAGCAGGAAGGCGAGCCAGGAGCCGATCGTCAGCCCGATCGTCGAGTATATCGTCCCGAGGTACGGCCCGTAAAGGTAACCGCCGATGAACCCGCTCACTTCCCCGGGGATGGGCGCGAAGACGACCTGCAGGACCTGCAGGGCGATGAAGATGATCTCGTCATACGGGTCGAAGGAGGTGATCCGCCTCACCGCTTCTTCCCGGTCGGAAAAGAGCACGTGCAGGTCGAAGTGGAAGAACAGGTATGTCCCGGCGGAGAAGAATACGACAAGGGCGAGGGCGCTGAGGATGTAGTGTCGCTTCATGGTCTCTTTGCTTCAAGCGGGGCAGGGCCGGACCTTGTCCCGCGAGCGATTCTTCTTACCAGAGAACGGCGGGGAACACAAACGGGAATCGCCGGAGGCCGGCCGTCCCGCAGGGGAGGGTGCCGCCTGTCGGCGCAGGGTTGCCGGCATGCGGGGGGTGATGAAAAAGAGGCGGTCGCAGGAAAGGGGACCCGGGTCCGGCGTTTGGCCGAAACGGCCTCAGGCCGACCCGACCGTGTCGGCGAGGCCCGTCGAGGACTTGAGCCGCTGCAGCTCGCCCCGGACCCGCGTCAGCTCGTCGCTCGTCTCCTTGAGCCGCCGCGCGAGGACTTCGGCCATGACCATGTAGTAGATGGCCGCGAAGGCCACCCGGTCCTCTTTCCGGAGGGTCTCCATGGCCGCCACGTCCGTGACGAGGCAGACCGTTTCGTCTACGGCCGTCACCGACGAGGTCCTCGCCGAGACGGACAGGAGGCGCATCTCGCCGAAGACATCGCCCGTTCGCGCCAAGACCTTGATCTCGACGCCGTGGCGGGTGACCCGGACCTTTCCCGATACGATGAAGTAGATCCGCTGGTCCGGCTCCTCCTCCCGGCAGATCGTCTCGCCGGGGGCGTATTTGAGGATCTGGCTGCAGCCGAGGATCTTTCGAAGGTCCTTCTTGTCGAAGGCCTGGAGCTTCGGGATCTTCCGGAGCGCCTGGATGATCTCGCCGTTTCCCTCGAGGACCTGCATGGTCTTCCCGTCTCCGTCAGGGGTTGTCGATGCCGGGGGGGCCGTCATGTTGAGAACGTTCCGCCCCGATGTGATGATTTATGAAAGATTCGTGCCAGAGACCGGCAGGCAGGGTCCTCAAGATGATCAGGAAGCCGTGCAGTCGGGAGGCTGCGAAGAAAGTCCGGGAGCCCGAGTACCCCCGTTTGTTTCATTGACTTCCGCAAGGGCATCGTCTAGCTTTGAAAAACCTTTGATATCCCTGCATGCATTCGCCCCGTCCCCTCCGCGGGCGCGGGCAGCGGTGAGGGGGGTCTTGCAATCAGGCACCCTCCCCTTGATCCCCTCCCGTCGAGGGAGGGGAGAAAAGAGGGTCGTTTTCCCGGAGTCCGTATGCGAGTCGGAATCATCCACACGGCCTCATCCCCCTGCGGGTGCGCGGCGGCGATCGCGCGGGGCCTGGCGTCCCTCGGTCACGAGGCGTGCATCGTGGATGCGGAGCAGATCGAGTTCCGCGTCGCTGAACTGGCTGCCCGATGCGACATCGTCATCGATCACACGGACACCTACCGCGGGCAAGGCCGCCTGCGGTCCCTCGTGCGTGCCCTTCTCGAATCCCACGGGATCGTGATCGCCGGCTCCGATGCGAAGGCCTGCGCCCTTGCCGACGACAAGGCCGCGGCGAAGGCCCGCCTCGGGGATGCCGGCATCCCCGTTGCGCCGGGCGTGCTCTGCGTCTCGGCGGACGACCCGATCCCGTCCTGGCTCCGACCGCCCTACATCCTCAAGCCGTCCGCCGAGCACATGAGCCGCGGCGTTGTCCTCGCCCGCAGCGGGGCCGAGGCCCGCAGCCGCCTGGGGGAGCTGCTGGCGCGATTCGGCCAGCCCGTTGTCCTCGAGATGTTTATCCCCGGCCGGGAACTGGCTGTCTCCGTCGTGGACGGGGAGGTGCTGCCCCCCCTGGAATGGGTCACGGAAGCCGGGGACGCCGGCGTCCTGACGGAGGCCTTCAAGCTCCGGGACGTCCAGCCGGGACGCCGCGATGCGGTGAGGGCCGAGCTTGCGCCGGACGAATCCCGGGCGCTGGCCGACCTCAGCCTGGCCGCCTTCCGGGCGCTGGGGCTGAGGGACTACGGCCGCTTCGACGTGCGCCGCTCGCCGGGGGGGAGCTTTTTCTTCATGGAGGCCAACGTCACGCCGAGCATGGAGCCCGAGGAGGCGCTTGCCCTGTCGGCGCGATGGGCGGGCATGGATTTCCCGGCCCTGCTCGGGCGGATCCTGGCCGCGGCGCTCGGGCGCCGACCCGCAGCGTCCCGCGGCGTCCGGGAAATGACGGTCGAGCTGCCGGCCGGGCCCGTCAGGCTCCGGGTCCCTTGGGGTGTGCACGTCCCCCCGCCGTCCACGGTGGAGCTTGCCCGCCTGCTCGATATCCGGCCCGGGGAGAGGGTTCTCGATTTGGGCTGCGGCAGCGGTCTTCTTTCCCTCGCGGCGGCGAAAGGGGGCGCGGGGCGGGTCGTGGCCGTCGACATCGATCCCCGGGCGCTCGACGCGACGGTCGAAAACGCCGGCCTCAACGGCTTTTCGGATCGCATCGAGGCGCGGGCCGGCTCCTGGTACGAGGCCCTAGCGGGGGGCGAGCGCTTCGACGCGGTCATTGCCACGCCCCCCCAGACGCCCGGCCGCAGGCCCTTCGGGCCCCGCTACGGGGGGGCCGACGGGGCGAAGCACCTGCTGGCGGTCATCGACGGCGCGCCGGCCCGTCTCGACCCGGAGCGCGGCCGGCTCTGGCTGGCGGCGATCTCGATCGCGAACGTCCCTGCCGTGATGGCGAGGCTCAGGGAGCGCTTCACGGGGGTCGAGGTCGCCGGGGAGACGGAGCGGCCCTTCACGGCCCGCGAATACGACGCGATGGACGAGGGGCTTTTCGACTACCTCGAGTCCCTGCGCCGCCGCGGCGCTGCGCAGTTCCACGAGGTCTTCGGAGGGGAGTACGTCTTTCGCAACCTCTTCATCCGCGCATCGGGGGTGAAGGCCCCGTGAAACGTCTCATCGTCAATGCCGACGATCTCGGGGCCGACGAGGGGCGCAACGAGGGCATCTTCGAGGCGATGCGGGCGGGGGTCGTGACGAGCGCGAGCATCCTGCCCAACGGGCCCGCGCTGGGACACGCCCTGGATGGGATCCAGTCGGGCGGCTTCGAGCGGGTCTCGTTCGGGGTCCACCTGAATCTCAGCGAGGGCCGGCCTCTGTCGCGACAGCTCGCAACTCTCACGGGTCCGGACGGCGGCTTTCTCGGCAAGGCCGCGGCGCACCGGCTGCTCATGCGGAAGGGGCATCAGGCCCTCGAAGAGGACATCGCGGCGGAGACCGCCCTGCAGATCGCCCGGCTCCGCGATGCCGGGGTCGATGTCACCCACATCGACGGCCACCAGCACGTCCATGTCTTCCCCGCGGCCCTGCGCACCGTCGCGGAAACCGCCGGGGGCCTCGGCATCCGGAGGATGCGCATCCCCGACGAGACGATCCCGCCCGGCGGCGACGGCGCCGCCGCGGATCTCCCGGAGGAGGCCCGGCGCTTCTCGATTCTCGGCCGCGGGGCCCGGGAGTCCCTCGGCGGGTTGGGGCTCGCGTCGAGCGATCATTTCCGGGGCCTGCTGCTGAAGGGCCGGCTCGATCTGCGGGGGCTGCTGCTGCTCATCGAGACGCTTCCCGAGGGCACGACGGAGCTGATGGTCCACCCGGGCCGCGTGCCGGACAGGGGCCCCTTCTCGGCGTTTTCCTCCGCGGACCGCGAGCGGGAGCTCGAGGCCCTCCTGCACCCCCGTTTCCGGCTTGCCCTGCAGGCGGCCGGGGTGGTATTGGTGTCCTTCCGGGAGATCGGACCGTGAAACCCTTCAAGCTGCTCATCCTCACGCCGACGGCCCTGCCGGCCGTGACGGGCAACGCCATGACGGCCGAGCGCTGGCGGCGCTCGCTCGTCGGCATGGGGCTCGACGTGCGGGTCATCGCGACCGAGGGGGGCACGGCGGAGGATCTCGCCGGGGACGTCGGCCGCTTCCGGCCTGACGTGCTCCATGTGCACAACGCCTACCGCACCGGCGGGCTCCTTCTCGAGCCGCCGCTGGAGAGGGCCTGGGGGACACTGCCCCTCGTGGTATCGCCCTCGGGAACCGACTTGAACATCGAGTCGCTCGTGGAGGAGAGGCGGGAGGTCGTCAGACGGGTCCTGCACAGGGCGGACGCGATCGTCGTCCAGAGCGAAGAGGGCAGGGCACGCCTCCGGGACATCGCGCCGGAGGGCATGGAGCGGGTTTCCCTCGCCCCGAAGTCCTTCGTCTGGCTCGGCGAGGAGCCGTGCGATCTGCGGGCGCCCTTCGGCGATGCCCCCGGCTGCGTTCTTTTCTTCATGCCGGCGGGCATCCGGCCCGTGAAGGGGAACCTGGAATGCCTGCTCGCACTCGAGAAGGCCTACGGCCTTCGGCCGCAGCTGCGCGCCGTGTTCGCCGGGCCCCCCATCGACCGGGCCTACGCGGAGCGCTTTCGCCGTGAAGCGGAGCGGCTGCGTGACTTTGCGCGGTGGGTCCCGCCCATCGAGCCCGCGGCCATGCGGTCGGCCTACGGATCGGCCGACGTGGTGGTCAACGGCTCCCTGTCGGAAGGGCTCTCCAACGTCCTCATCGAGGGCAGGGCGGCAGGCAAGCCCCTGCTCGCCTCGGACATCCCCGGAAACCGCTGGCCCGTCCTGGGGGACTTGGGCGATGCCCCCATGGGGCTGCTCTTCGACCCGTCGGACCCCGCGGATTTCGTCGACAAGACGCTTCGCCTCATCGACGACGCGGCGCTGAGGCGATCCCTCGGCGAGGCCGGCGCCGCCTACGCGCGGCGCATGCCCGGGCCCTGCGACGAGGCCCGGGCGCTCATGGCTGTCTACGAGACGGCGATGGGACGCAGCCCGAAGCAGGCGGTGTCGGGCTTCGGGCCCCGTGAAAAGACGGAAGCCAAAAGGGCAGGCGGTTAGGGATCGCGGAGCCTGCCTTCAGCCCTTCTTGAGCTGGTTGGCCACGGCCTGGGTGGCCCTGGCGACGGCATCGGGGTCTCCCAGGTAATAGCTGCGGATGGGGGTCAGGTCGTCGTTGAGTTCATAGACGAGGGGGATCCCCGTGGGGATGTTGAGCTCCACGATCTCGTTGTCGGGGATGTTGTCGAGGTACTTGACGAGGGCACGCAGGCTGTTGCCGTGGGCAACGATGACGACGCGCCGGCCCGAGCGGACGGCGGGGGCGATCGTCTCGTGCCAGTAGGGCAGGAACCGCTCCACCGTGTCCTTGAGGCACTCCGTAAGGGGGATCTCCTCGGGCCTGAGGCCCGCGTAGCGGGGGTCCCTTCCGTTCCAGCGCGGGTCGTCGGGGGTGAGTGCCGGGGGGCGGATGTCGTAGCTCCGGCGCCAGATCTGGACCTGCTTCTCGCCGTGTTTGTCGGCCGTCTCCTTCTTGTTGAGTCCCTGCAGCGCCCCGTAGTGGCGCTCGTTGAGCCGCCAGCTGTTGTGGACGGGGATCCACATGAGGTCCATCTCCTCCAGGACGATCCAGAGGGTCTTGATGGCGCGCTTGAGCACGGACGTGAAGGCGACGTCGAAGACGTACCCCTCTTTCGCGAGAATTCTCCCGCCCTGGTGGGCTTCCTCGATGCCCTTCGCGGTGAGTCCCACGTCCGTCCACCCCGTGAACCGGTTCTCCTGGTTCCAGGTGCTTTCGCCGTGGCGGATCAGAACGAGCTTCTTCATGGATCGGTCCTTTCGAAGGGAGGGTGAGCGCGCCGGCGGGTTCGGCGGAAGACCTGCCGCCCGCGGCTCTCTGCACGGGATCTATACCCCTTTTGTGCTCCGCAGGTCAACGATTTCCATCCGGTGATTCGCCTCGGGGTGCTTCGAAGAGGGGCCTTCGGTGAGCACCGCCAGATCTCCTGCAACCCCGTTGCCGGCAAGCCACCGCCCGATGTAGCCCTTCCAGTCCTCGGGGTGTTCCGGCTCGAAGACGGCGTGAACGCCCCAGGTGAACTGCAGGCGCTGGCAGGTGGCCTCGACGGCGCTCACGGCGACGATCCACACGGGCAGGCGGTAGCGGGCGATGATCCGGGCCGTGGCCCCGCTGCGCGTCGGGACGAAGACGGCGGCCGGCGTCACGCGGTCCACCGTGGTCCGGACGCTTGTCGAGATGAGGTCGGTGAGACTCACCCGGTCCCCGCGGCGCTGGGTCCGGATGAGCTCGGCGGCCACACCGGGCAGGGCCGGCTCCGTGACGGCGGCAATCCGCGCCAGCATGGCCGTCGCCTCAACGGGGTAGCGCCCGACGGCCGACTCGCCCGAGAGCATGACGCAGTCCGTCCCGTCGAGGATGGCGTTGGCCACGTCGGTGGCCTCGGCCCGCGTGGGCCTTCGGCCGGCCGTCATGGACTCGAGCATCTGGGTGGCCGTGATCACGGGCTTGCCGGCGAGGTTCGCCTTCGCCATGAGCCGCTTCTGGACCAGGGCGATCTGCTCGATGGGGATCTCGACGCCCAGGTCCCCCCGGGCGATCATGAGGCCGTCGGCCGCCTCGAGAAGGGCGTCGATGCCGTCGAGGGCCCGGGCACGCTCGATCTTGGCGATCACGAGCGGGTGATAGGCCATGGCATGGGCCGCCTCGCGCACCGCAGCGATGTCGGAGGCCCGCTCGACGAAGGACTGGCTCACGGCGTCGAGCCCCTCGCCGGCCGCGAATCGCAGCCACCGGCGGTCCTCGTCGGTGAAGGCGCTGATCCCGAGGTCGATGCCCGGCAGGTTGAGGCCCACGCGGGAGCGGATCTCGCCGCCCACGGCGACCCGGCACCGGACGTCCGTCCCGCTCACCTCCTGCACCTCCAGCTGGACGATCCCGTCGTTGAGAAAGAGGGTGTCGCCCCGCTTCACCACGTCGGGCAGGCGGGAAAAGGAGGTGGAGGCCCCCGTGTCGTCCCCGGTCGTCTCCTGCGTCGTCAGGGTGAAGGGCTCGCCCGCATGGAGCTCGACGGGCTCGCGCTCGAGCCTCCCGATGCGGATCTTCGGGCCCGGCAGGTCCCCGAGTATGGCCACGCGGCGCCCGGCCGCCCGCGCGGCGGCGCGGACGTTTCCGATGACCCGGCGGTGACGCTCGTAGTCCCCGTGGGAGAAATTGAGCCGGGC
>Ga0208197_1003799_pt1 | contig 11699 bp, 12 predicted proteins | sample AD_JPNNA4_MetaG_FD_184444 | JGI IMG/M metagenome (GOLD analysis project Ga0208197, IMG submission 184444) | Active sludge microbial communities of municipal wastewater-treating anaerobic digesters from Japan - AD_JPNNA4_MetaG (SPAdes) (version 2) | ecosystem: Engineered > Bioreactor > Anaerobic...
AGCGCCTCGCCGAGGCGGTCACGGCCAGGACGGCGGCCGTCCTCATGATGTCGCCGGCCATGCCGACCGGCTCGGTCCTCGGGCGCCCTCACTGGGACGCGCTGGCCCAGGCGCTGGACCGCCACCCTGCCTGGCTGATCTACGACGCAGCGATGGAGCGGATCCGGTTCGACATTGGCGAGCAGGTCCACCCCGCGCAGATCCCCGGCCTCGCCGAGCGGACGATCACGGTCGGGGCGGCCTCCAAGGAACTCCGGATGATCGGCTGGAGGGTCGGCTGGGTCGTGGGGCCGGCGAGCATCATCGCGGACATCAACACGGTCGGGCTGACGAACGTTGTGTGCCAGGTCGGGCTGGCCCAGGAGGCGGTGGCCGCGGCCCTGTCCGCCCCCGATGCCTCGGCCGATGTGCAACGCGCTGTCGACACCTGGCGGCACCGGCGCGACGTGATCCTGACGGAGCTGTCTGGACTCCCGGTGATCCCCCCGGACGGAGGCTGGTCCCTGCTCATCGACACCACCCAGCTCGTGATGTCGCCCGCCGACGCGTCGGAGCGATTGTTCACGCGCGGCCGGGTCGCGGCCACCCCGATGACCGGGTGGGGGCCGTCCGGTGAGAAGTACCTCCGCCTCGTGTTCGCCAACGAACCGGTGGAGCGGTTGGGCGATCTGCGCAGCCGGTTCGACGCCGCCTGGGGCTAAGAACGAGGGGGTATGCCGTGTGCCCACCGCTCACTCACGCAGGGTTCGCTACTCGCTCTTGAGCTCGTGCCAGGCACCCGGCGAACCACGCCACTGACGGTCCAACTGAACTTGCACACCGTGCTCCAACTTCCAACTAAATGAGGCTCTTGGTTGGAGCGTGAGCTGCGGGCGTGCGCACGAGGCAGGTTCCCGTGAGTCATGGGCCTGACACCTGGTCGGTGAGACGCTGATCGGCATGGAGCTGTACTCCCTCATGTACCGCCTCGGGATCAGGCCGTGGGAGCGGTACGGAGCGGCGGCGGCAGGGAGCATCGCCGCGCTGCTCGACCGTGAGGAGTCCGAGCGCCCGCGGCCACTGGGCCGGGCGCTCGACCTCGGCCGTGGCCGCGGGCAGTTCACCCTCGAGCTGGCTCGGCGAGGTTGGCAGGCGGTCGGCGTCGACCTCGTGCCGGCAGTGATCGAAGCAGCGAAGAGCCGAGTCACCGACGGCGCGACCTACGTCGTCGGTGACGTCACCGAGCTGGAGGCAGCCGACCTGGGCACCTTCGACTTGTTCCTCGACATCGGCTGCTTCCAGGGTCTTGACCCAGATCAGCGGCCGGCCGTCGGCCGGGGCGTCAGCGCCCTAGCGAACCCCGGCGCCACGCTGTTGATCCTCGCCTTCGGACCGAGCCGGTGGGGGACTGCCGTCGGGGCCGCGTCTCGCGAGGACGTTGAGACGGCCTTCGGAGACTGGCAACTGCTCGTCGCCGAGCCCGCCGACACCGCAAGGCTGGGCTGGCCGATGAACCGAACAGCACCGCAGTGGTTCCGGCTGCGCCGACGGTACGTCGGCCGGCTCGTCCTGGGCGAACGCTGGGTCGGGTCGGGCCGAGATGTCCCTGGTCGCCGGGATGCAGGGTCGCGCGCACCGTGGCGTCATCCTCCCGTGACTGGAACCCTTTCATGTCCGGAGCCCTCCCTCATCCCGTCCACCGACCGGCTGCACGCGCCTAGCATCCGTTCCGCGTTTGGGCTCGTTGCACCCGGTCCACAGCAGCACGCCCCAATTGGCCGTAGTTGCGATCGGCCGCTGTCGAGGTGCCGGCAGGATTTCCCGCACGCAGGCGGCAACCGGGCTCAACTCGGCCCCGCAGGCGAGGCGGTGGTGGGCGGCTGCGATACCCAGACTGGTGTCCAGATAGGCTTTCCCGGTTCCGGGTGGGCCGAGCAGCACAGCGTTGCGGGCCTTGGTCAAGAGGTGCCGGAGGCTATCGCGGGGATCTGCTGACGTGCCGCGAGATCGCCGTCTCTGTCGAACTCCTCGATCGTCTGCCTCGCCCCACCCTGGCGGTTCAGATCCGTAGTTGGGCGCCGGAGGCGTTGTGGGTCTCCGTCAAGAAAGGTGCCGGAGGGCATCGCCCGACTTGGCCCATTTGCTTAGTGCGTGACTCGTTGTCCAGTTGACTCGTCAACGTTGCCGCTGGCGTCGTGCCCATGGCCTTCTCCGCGGCGAGCCCGGTTGGGGCCGAAACAGCAGGGCATCTGGCTGACAACGACGGCCCGAACGGCCAACCCATGCTGATCGGTCCCTCGCAACGCTCCTGCCCGGTTCGAACCCGGACGCCGGCCCCTGTTGACCGGCCACGAGAGCCGACTCATGGAGCTGGTTCGCCGCTGCTGGCGTCCTTGTGGACTCCTCGTCCTGGGACATTGGCGGGCCACGGTCGTCTGCTTAGTGCGCGAATTCAGGCGCGGATGTTGATGTCTTTCCAGGTCACAGGCCTGCACGCTCGGCGAATCCCCGGGCGTGTGCCAAGTCGGCCGGCAATTGGGCGCCGAAGGCGTTTCGGGTGTCCGTAAAGAAGGCGCCGAAGGCCATCGCGGGGATCCGCTGACGCGCCGCGAGATGGCCGCATCACTCGAACTCCTCGATCGTTTCCTCGCCCAGACCCCGGCGCTTCGGTTCCGTAGTTTGACGCCGGGCGGCCTTGCGCGCAGCGACCTCACCAGGATTGGTGGCACCGGCGGCAGCGGCGCCCACGCCCCCTGGTCACCTTCGTCTCGGACTCCTCGTTAGTGGAAGTTGCCAGCCCAGTGGCGCCTCCTTAGTGCGTGTCTTCGGGCGCGGATGTCGAAGTAGTCACGGGTCACAGGGCCGCACGGCCCGCGAGTCCCACGGCCTGCGTCAAGTCGTGCTAGTTCTTCCCAGTAGTGGTCGTCCTGTGGGTCTTCTCGCTTGAACGCGTCCGGGCCTGCGTCAACCAAGACCATGGGCGATTAAGGTCGACGAACCGCGGTAAAAGAAGTCGCCCCTTCCCGCTCCTGTCTCAACGGTGACCATCCAGTAATCACCAAGGACGCCACAACCAGGACGTAGCTCGCTGCAAGAGAGGGTTCCCTACGCAAGCCAATTGATTGTTGCCCCAAGGGGCTTCAATCCAGCCACTTCTCGCATACTGGGGTGAAACGCATATTCAAGGACATCCCTCGGAATACGCATCCTGCCGAGCTTATCCATAGAAAAGAATGTTACCTGGCCGCTCTCGGACACGGTACCCAGGAGTCCCGCTTGCCAAAGAATCGTCGCAAGGTCGGGCGCATCAAACGTTCGCCGTCCGGCGTCCTGGAGCCGAGCAAGTCTGTCCCTCTTGATTCTCAAATACTCCGCATCACGAATAATCTCAATCACCTGCTCCCCGCGTGTCGCCTTATACTCCCTGACCGCAAGATACGACTCCAGGTAACCCTGTTCAGCGGCTCCCCCCGGAATCTCATCAGCAATCACCTGGTTCGCCACCACCCGGATCTGTTGCAGCCCCGAAACCCGCGCAACATCCGATACGACTTCACGAAACGCATTCTCCGTAGTCACAGGATTTAGCGAAGCCTTTAAGGCCGCCCCCATTAGATTGCCGAAAACAACGATGTCTCTTGGGAGACACTGAGTATGCCGCAACAGATATGAGGTTACGTCCTCCACTTCGTTCAAAGAATTAACTATATGTGACACACCAAGCCACATCGCCAGTGAATCCACTCGATTTCCGTCAGTCAGGTCGCGAGGAAGTCTCCGGAGCTTTGCCTCCAAGAAGGCGCGTGCCGAGCTTTGACCCCAATCCAGGACGAAAACGTGGGAATCCCCGATGTACCTTGAGGCGTGCTCACTTTGAAAGACTGAAAAGAACACGAGATCCCGGATCGAGATCAGTACGTGCAGTCGGCCGCCTAGCCTTGAGTTTCGTAGCAACCTCATGGACTCATAGAAGAGGCCCTTCTGGCAGCGGAGCCAATACGCCGGCGCGTAGGCGAAGTCCTCATCAATCGCGTCCAGCACGAAATAGAGTGGCGGTGCACCCTGAAGGTGATCAGCAATCGTCGTTTCCAAATCATCCCAGACCGGATTGTTCAGCCGCCGCATCAGCGCTTGGCCGGAACGAGCGCCTTCAATCAGCCCTTTAAGCGCGGTGAAGGGGCTGCGGGCGGCCTTCGCCCCTCCCATTAGCGACCGGAAGCGAATGAGGTCCTCGCGTGCCTCGGTAGTCACATACTGTGAAACCTCGCGATCATATAGCAAATGGGTGGCGGCAGCAAGAGTAATCGCGCGTCCCCAACATGCTTGCCAAACTTCTGTTAGATAACTCTCGGGGAACCAATGAGAAATCCGAATCACTTGCTCGGTTGAAATCAACTGAGTCTGTTCGGCTTCGCGGACATGAGCTCTCATCGGCCCTTTAAATATGACGGATGGATTGTGTTCGACGTCATCTCGCAATTTGCGAAGGAACAGAGTCTTTCCAGAACCCTTGCGCCCAACCACGACCCGAACGCGGTCTGGGTCAGGGCTGAAGAAGGCGCTCGCTCGCAGTTCCGTGGGGTCTATGAAACCACGCAGGTTGGCTCGGGACCCATCGGTGTCGCCGAAAAAGCGGGAATCGCCCCTCGTTCGGGCAAGGAAGTTGCGGTTCTCCCACCCAAGTTCAATAGCGAGGTTGTCATGCTCAGGAGATGAAACAATGTCGGCCATCATTACCTCGCAGCCAAGGTTCTAACGTGTCGCACTACGCCATCCATGTCAGGAAACATCGTCAATGAATCGACGGTCATGCTTTCGAGCTCAACGAGAATCCTCGATGACAAGACTCCGGGGCACATATATACGGTCAGCTTCGGCAGCTTTCCCCTGACTTGGAGAGTATCGATGAGACACCCACCTACGCGAAGGTCGGTAAATAGGCCCTGCTGCGCCTTCAATCGTGCATTCCAAGGTCCGGCGGGGGGAAATACGATTGATGCGTCACCGGGTCCCATGAAGTCATCAGTCTGCAGGGAGTAGAGTGCGAGCGTCCTATCCGGCTCTGGGACAGAGTTGGTGGAGGAGGCGGCGAAGAAGGCCGCAACCATTGGGGATCTTGACCAGTCCAACAGAGGAGTGGGAAGTCCCCAATGCTGTCCTAACGCCCAACGTTGTTGATCCGACAAATGATCTCCCTCCAAACCCAGCTCCGCACTTCGGAGGGCATAGAGAGAGAGCAACTTCGCTTCCAGTGCCGTTCTGTCGGGTATCGCGTGCTGAGTTGCGAACCTATCGAGACTCGTCAGGATACACCACGTTGCGTCAGACACGCCCCGCCAAATGAGATTCGGTTGCGCAGCCGCGAGAAGCCCGTCTCGCATCTCCGGCCAAGTGTCATAGTAGTGTCGTTTGGGAACATCGCTAGACGTACTCAAGAGTTATCACTTCCTCCAGCGCGTCGAGGCTGCATAGATCGTGAAGGATGGGGTGCAGCATGAAGGCCTTGCCGTCGCCAAGTCGATCTGAGATGCTTCGAGAAATTCGCAGAACGGCATCATCTCCAGAACGTCGGCCGATCAACCGGTATGCCCAAAGGCAGTCGGTCAGGTATGGTCTGCTCTTTTCGTCCCAATCGTCGACGAGTCGCTGCAGGTCTTCCCAGGTTATGTCCTCGCGCCGGAGGTGCTCGATTTGACGACGGAGCTCTATCTTTAAACGCTCTTGCGCCGCTCCGCCATCGACTGGATCCCTCGTTCCGATTGCTGCCATGCCACTCATCGCGCGAAGGTCGCTGACTACTTGATGCACCATGGCCAGGGCCAAGATTTCTGCGCACTCGGACACTACATAACGTAGCCTCTCATTGCCCAGCCCTTCATCGCCCTTCGGCTGCGCAGAAAGGGCAACGACAAGTTGCTCGACGTCTCGGGGGGTAAGTGTCGTATGCCGAAGCACATACTCGTCCGGTCCCTCGGAGACTCTGCGGCGCGGGACTGGGATTTCTGTGCTTCCGCTGAGCGCAGCGATGGTCGCGGCGCCGCTCGCTTCTGCAAGTGACGCGTCCAATAGTTGTCGTATGGCCTCCTTTGTCCACTTTGTCTCCACGAATGCGCGGTGATGGCTTATTCCCGTCCCAGCGACTCGGATCAGGAAGTTGTTCGTAGTGTGTCGAATCTCAATCAGAATGCGCAGCTTGGTCGAGGATGCTAGAGGGTCATCGGACAAACGACAGAGGTACCTAGCCAGTCCTGCTTGAGCCTCCGCCATGACGGATGGGTTGTTATCGAAATAGTCATCTAGATGGTCAATCATGATCAGGAGGGATCCGGCGCAATAGGTGTCCTCCGAGCGAAGCACGTCCTCTAGTTCATCCCATATGGCGGCTTCGACTGCGCGCTGGCGACGCGCTGGCTCGGTATTCGTCCAGTCTGAGGCCAAGATCTTGAGAATGGATAGAGGGTGTCTATGGACGGCCTGGCGATTTAGATCATGCGGTAGACGATGGTACACGTCATCGAAGAATTCTAGGTATTCGCGCCCGTAGCTCGCCCTGCGAGAGTTTACGAAGCTGGCTATGCTGGCGAGAAGTAGGATTCGCCAGACTCCTTCCCAGTAGGCGATGCTTACGACGGGCAGGGCGATCGAACGCCATGTCGGTGTTAAAGGAACCATCGGTTGGCGGGGCATTGCCCAGTTGGCTCCCAACTCGCGCCGCGCCTCTCGCATCAGGCGACTCTTACCTGATCCAGGTGATCCACTTATGACCGCGTAAGGCGTTGCCAACACTCGTTGCATGAGTGTGGGGCCAGCGGTGGCGTTGGGTTCTACCCACTTGGAGATCTCATCTGCGTCCATCGGTCAAATCCGCCCCTTCTACCTCTTGCGCTGGCGGCAGCCTAGCGCTGTTCAGTAGAAGCCGCTCGGTGGTTCTAGGTTGTTGTGCCTACAGCCTTCGGCACCATCGGCTGCCGGATGTTGAAGTGCTGCCGAATCCTCCGGCGCGTCCGAAGGGCTCTCGACTGTTCCCAGTTTGGATGAGTCGTTCGGACGGAGTTCTGGGGGTCATGCCGGCTGTCCGCCCGCTACCCCAAGATCGGTTCTCTCAAGGACGACGCCAAGACCGAAGGCCTAACGTTCGTGGCGTTCCGGCGCGAACACTCCCGCAAGACCTGATCGACCAACCCCCTTGAGCGGCTCCACAAGGAGATCAAACGCGCGCCCGCGTAGTGTGTGGCTCCCGAACGAAGCTGCCGTCATCCGCCTGGTTCGAGCCGTTCTGGCCGACGCCCATGATCAGTGGGCCACCGACGAACGACGCTACTTCTTCGAGGATCCCCTCAAGAGCGGCAAGTCCCGCGAAAACGCTCCTGTCGCTCACACCGAGGTCCGACCGGTAGGCACCGAGATCACACTCCAAGGTACTCTTACGGTATTGAATCGATGCTCGGCGTAGACGATGCCCAGCAAGCGTCGACCAAGCCGGGCGGGTGTCACCCTGGCGAGTGCGCAGGCAATGCTTACTCTGTCGCCAATTGGGCGTCAGACTGCTGCGCTTCGCCTATTCTGTGTCCGTGACGGGTAGGCCGCGGTCCGTTAGTGTCGGTGCGACGCGTCTGACGAGCGCGCGCCGAACCGGCCTACCGCCACCAACGCTTGGCGACAGGGTCTGGCTAGCCCTACCAAAGGACGTCCTCCGACCGGTGCCTCAGCGAATCAACACCGCCGTCGCCACAGGCGACGCAACCGTCCCCGTCGTGGCCCGTGAGTAGCCCGCTGCCGTCAAGCCTCAGGAGAACTTCCTGTGCATAAGCCCGCGATGCCCACTGGCCGCTCGGATAGCACGCGAGAAGAGCATGAGCCGACCTCAGCTCTTCTGTGGGACGAAGCCGTGGGCGCTCGATCGCTACCCCGACCTCGCAACATCGCAATCCGGAGCATCCAGGAGACGATCGTGAACTCAGTCCTTGACGCAGCTTGTGCGAAGTTCGGGGTGTCCGTCGTGCGCGCCTTGGTTCCGGGCGGTCAGAAGCAAGTGATCGTTGTGGCTGGCAGTGATGGCGTCGAGCGGGTCCTGAAACTCATCGATCTTGGGATCGCCACCGATCCGTCCGCGCTCGAAAGGGCCCGCCGCGAAGTGGCCCTCCTTCGCGACATCGACCATCCGAATGTCGTGCGGCTCACATCCGACCTCATGGAGATCTCCGATCCCTCAGTAGCCGTGGCGTGGCTAGAGGAGCTCCTCGACGGGCAAGACCTTCGTCACTGCGGCTCGAAGTGGCCAGCCGACCAACTCGTCGCTTTGGGTCGAGATGTGGCCGCGGGTCTCGGCGAACTCCATCGCCGTCACGTGATCCACCGCGACCTGAGTCCGGGAAACATACAGCGTTGCCACAACGGTCGATTTGTGGTGATGGATCCAGGCTTTGCTCGTCACACCTTGCGGAGCGGGGTAACGGTCGGAGGGCAGCCGGGCACGCCCGGATTCATGACACCCGAGCACCTACAGGCCTATTCGGGCGCTCCGACCCCTGCATCCGACGTCTTCGGGTGCGCCGCCCTGGTGTACTTCGCCGCGACCGGGCAACCTCCTGTTCCATACAAGGGGGACGATGTCGACTACCTGCGCCGACTCCGCACCGCTGCCCACGTGCCTTTGCATGACGCCCGACCGGACCTGCCCGCCTCGCTTGCTTCGGTTGTTGAGCGTGCGCTCCATCCTCAACCCGCCAGGCGCTACCGGAACGGCGCAGCGCTTGCGGCAGCGTTCGGGGCTGCGTGATGGCGGTCTTCATTCAAGACACCGCGCGCAACAACTTGGCCTCTTGGACGAACAACGCCGTCGCCGGCGGCTACGCCATTGGCGCGATGATCTCGCCCTTCGCCTCTCCCCGCCTGTCAAACGGCTTCAAGAGGGCGGCAGCCGATGTCGCGTTGAGCATTCGTGAGAATGGCGGCGAGCTCTGGTTCGACTCGATGACCTACGCGCTCGGTATGCCTCGTGCGGGCGACTTCCGCCACTACGACGGGTGGCCCCTCTGGCCTGGTACGCGTGGCGACCTGCGGTCTGCGGTCGAACAGCGCGAACATGTCCAGGCCGTCTATGCCATTCAGGCGGACCTAGGTAGTCCCGCCTTGGCGCCTACCGTCCTCGTTTCATATCCAGACACACCCACCAGCCAAGTTGCTCTTCAACTCACCTCGGAGGCACTCACGCTCCAGCCCCGTGCCTGGGCAACCATCGCCGGCGATCAGCAGTTCTGGGGCGCCGGAGCCGAGCTCGACGCGCACGTGGGGGCGCTCGACCAGCTTGAGCCAGGTGGCTGGCTCCTCGTGGTCACGAGAGCTGACAACTCAATGCCGACTGGAGCCTCATCTGAGGAGATCTTCGGCCTCATGCGCACCACGTTTGCCCTAAGCCAGGATCGACCGGTAAGGGTGGCCTATGGCGACCTCGCCGCCCTGCCGGCCGTCGCCGCGGGCGCTGAAGCCGTGGGCACAGGATGGGACATGCGCCAGCGCATCTGTGCCTACCAAGACTTCCAAGTCCGCGCGGCAGATCCAGGGGGCGGCGGCTGGTACCAGCGCCCAACCCTGGAGGGCTTGCTCGGATCTCTCACGGCCAACGAGTACCAAGTCCTGACTTCTGAGCGGGCAGCCCTCGCGCTGCGTCTGACACCTGGCACCGTAGGCCCTCAGCCCGAGCAGGCATTCCGCCATCATGCCCAGGTGCTGAATTCCGTCATTCATGAAATGGCTCCTTTGGGCGGGCAATCACGGGTCGAAGTACTCCAGCGTCGACTGGATCAGGCTGCCACTGAGTGGCCGACCGTTCAGCGCATCACCGGTGCACGCGTCGGCTACGCGCAATGGGCTGGGCAACTGGAAGCTGGCATCCAGCAGTTCAGCGAATCAGAGGGGTGGACCTGATGCGATGGCTGCGTACAGGTGCTCCAAGCCTAGGATTCTCCGAGCAGCCGACGGTTGCCTCGCCGTGGGACGAACGATCCAACCCTTCCCATTGAAGAGGCCAGCGCCGTCCGCGCTGACCTCGTCCGTCGCCCGAAGCCGGGCGACATCCCCAACTTCCCCAAGGACCACCACGTAGTTGCTAGCCCACGTGCGGTAGCCACGCCCCTGCCTGACAGCCCGTTGCCATCCCTCCAACTTGGCCTCCACGGCGATGAGGGAGCCCTCAGGCTCGAATACCCTCGAGCGCTTGAACGCCCCGCCTGGGGTGACGACGACGGCACCGGTCCGGGCTAGTCGGTCGACGACACGATCGACTTCAGCGACGGTCCAACCCAGCCGTCCTGCAACCGACTCCGCGCCCAGCGGGCGGCTGGCCTTCAGGGCCGAGAGTACGGAGCACTCGATCTCGGAAAGTAGTGGGGGGATTCCTGCGTGTGCGCGACGTGTCAGCCAAGTGTCCACGCCTACCGCCGCGAGAAAGTCGGGCAAGCCGAGCGGGCTCGGCATCTCGGGGATGAGGACGACATCGCCTCGAAGAGGAAGGCCGTGGGCCATGGCGATGACCAACGCGTGAAGGTCCGCCTCGCGGGATGGTTCGAACCGCCTACCGCCCAATGAGGTGGCCGGGAGCATCATGCGCACGTTCGTCATCCCAGAGAACGCCCACTCGTGTGGGCCCTACTGGCGGCGGACGTCCAACGCATCCCCACATTCTGCCCGCTACTCGCGCGGTGCTCCGACGAGAGGCGTCGTCCTGCGCGCCTCCAAGGCACCCTGCTGCGACGATACAGACCATGAACTTGATCGAACTCGGGTCGGTGCTGGGTGACTTCTTCGACGCCGGGGCTGGCCCCAGCCACGACGAACTCGACCGGGCGATCGCACGAGCTGGGCTTCAAGCCGGTGACCCGGCGCCCGGCGGGCGGAGCGCCCAAGGGCCCGTGGGCAAGACGAAACGCATCCGCCAAGTTCTCGTCTACGCGACGGATCACGACCGAAGGGCGGTTTCGAGTGCGCACGGCAGGTGGTCGATCTCCTCCGAGCCGCCGGGATGTTCGAACCAACGTTGGGAAACCACGCCGGGCGAGACAAATGCGCCCGACTGCGTGACTCCTTCGGTCGCCTCGGCTATGACCTCGATCCCAACGGATGCCTTCGGGCAAGGGTCGTCGACAACCTCGAGGGGACCGCTCTCACAGACGCTCTCCGCGCCTATGTCGACCGCATCAACCTCAACCCTGACGATGCTCCGTTTCAGGTGGGGACCGGCAAGGAACTCGATGAGGCAGTCGCTCGCCATGTCCTGCTGGAAAGGGTCGGGCAGTACACGACCGCCGGACCAGCAGGCAGATTCCCGGTCACGCTCGCCCAAGCCTTCACGGTGCTCGGGCTGGAGGTTCCTCCCGATCTGCACGGAGCCCTGCACTCAGACCCCGGTCGACAGGTGCAGCAGTGCCTATTCCTGGTGGGGGTCGCCGTGAACCGCCTGCGCAACGATGCCGGATCTGGTCACGGCCGCCCAGACGCACCGCGCAAGACGGGGGAACTCACCCAAGGACAGGCGCGTGTCGCTGCCCGCGCGACGGCCCTGATAGCCGGGATGCTCCTGGACGAGCAGTGACCAGATCCGATCGGGATCTCGCACATCGCATAACTCTTGACACGAGACGCGCCCGAGATGCATAACGTCGGCTAATTCTTAGAATCAAGGGCCGTTCTTACAAGATTCGGTGCATTTCGACATGCATCTC